>Ga0233377_1000484_pt1 | contig 18039 bp, 16 predicted proteins | sample ElkDunMinimDraft_6_FD_191540 | JGI IMG/M metagenome (GOLD analysis project Ga0233377, IMG submission 191540) | Fecal eukaryotic communites from dung pellets of Tule Elk in California, USA - Elk Dung E36 | ecosystem: Host-associated > Mammals > Digestive system > Large intestine > Fecal | place...
GTGCAAGGTCGACTGCAACGCGATCGACTGCGTCAACAAGACGTTCTGCGCCGAGGGTCTCAACTGCACGATCGATTGCCTGGCGGCGAACAAGTGCTTCGCGACGCGCTGCGCCACGGACGGCACGTGCACGTTCAACTGCACCGGTGGCCAGGGGCAGGCGAGGCATTGCGACTCGATCGCGTGCTCTGCGAGCACGTGCAACGTGACCTGCGCCGACGCGGAGGGCACGTGCACCGGGGTGTACCTCGACGGGGGCACGAACAACGTGAAGTGCACGCCGACGCTCGATGGTCAGCCCACGTGCGATCGCGTCGAGTGCCGGGGCGGGACGTGCGCGCGAACCTGCGCGGATGCGGGCTGTGGTCCCGAGACGTCATGCTCCGGGAACTGCGCCGCGTGGGAAGAGGCCGGCGTCGCGGACTGAATCAGCGAGCGCCATGAGCCATGCGGCATGAGCCATGCGAAGCGAGGCTCACGGGAAGGAACGGGAGACCGGAGGGCTCGTTGTCTTCTCCGATCCGTTCTTCCGGATGTTCGACCTTCCTGTGAGCTTCTCCGCCGGGTCTGCCTGGTCGAGGATGCTCGGTGAGCTGGTCGAGCACCCAGCTCGGTCGAGCGAGCCCTCAGGGGCCGGTGACGAGGCCACCGCCGAACGTACCGCGGTCGGGCGAGCGCTCCTGCGTGAGCGCGTAGGTCCCTGCGACGCCGCCCGCGACGACGACGCCGATCGCCGTCCAGAACCACCAGCGCGAGAGAACCCCCGGCGGCTCGCGGAGCGCGAGGTCGAAGTCGCGGCGGTCGCCGGCGGCGAGCGTCATCGGGACCGTCTCCGTCTCGTGCCCGGGCGCTCGGGCCACGAGCGTGTGCTTGCCTGGAGGCAGGCGCAGCTCGAGGGGCGAACGGCCAACCGCCCTCTCGTCGACGCGGATGTCGGCGCTCGGCCGGGTACGGACAATGACGATGGCGTCGGTCTTCTTCGGCGTCAGCCGCGCGTCCACCTTCGTCACGGAGCCGCCCGCGAGGTCGACGTCCTTCTTGAATGGAGCGTAGCCCTCGGCGACGACCTCGACCGTCGCCGTCCCCGCGCGCGTCTTGATCCGGAGCTCGTCGTCGATCGTGCCTGCTGCCTTGTCGCGGACGAGGAGCCGAGCGCCGGGGGCGTTCGTGGTCACGACGAGCGTCGCGATGCGCCCGCGGAGGTCGGCGAGGAGGTCGGGCAGTCCCGGCACTCTCGCACGCAATGCCGGTGAAGCCTCGCGGTCGAACCGTTCGAGCTTCTCGAGCGCCTCCGGGTATTCGCCGAGCGACTCGAACGCGCGGCCCTGATTGTAGAGGAGCGCCGGATCCGCGGTCAGCTCGTAGGCGCGCGCATAGATGACGAGCGCGTCGGCGTGCCGGTCCTGATCCATCAGAGCGTCGGCCTCCTTCTTCAGACGCGCGGCCTCCGTCTTGTCGCTCTTCGTGACCTTGTGCGTCGACTGCGCCCACGCCGAGCTCGCGAACGAGGACGACAGGAGCAGCGCGTACAGTGCGAAGCCGAGGAGGAAGATCAGGAAGGGCCGCACGAGGGTCGACCTCAGAGGTGTTTTGGAAGTGCGGGAGCTGGCGGCGCCGAAGGAGGTGCTGCCGGTGGTGGTGGTGCTGCTGCGGACGGAGCTGCAGCCGCGGACGACGCGAGCGGCCGTCCCGCGACGGGAGCCTTCGCTCGCGGCTTCGGCGCTGTCCGGGGCGGCGTCGCCGGGCTCGTCGGATCGGCAGGGGAAGAGGCGCCGATGATCGTCGGCACGTTCACCATGGGCGGTGGCGGCGCTTCCGGAGGCGGCAGGGGCTCGACGGCCGACGGCGGCGCGGCGGCCTGCACCGGTTCGGCGGCATGTGGCTGCAGGATGAGGTCCCGCCTCCATACGACGCCCCCGGCGAGCGCTCCGAGCGCGGCGAACAGCGGAAGCGCGAACGCACGCTTCGCCCAGGCCTTGCGGCGCGGAGAGGCCGCCTCGAACGACAGGTTCGTCCGCGCATCGCGCAGGCCGTCGAGAGGTGGCCGCGACACATCGAGGTTCCGGCGCGGGACGCTCGCAGGCGGAAGCCGCGCGAGCACGTCCGTGATCGGCTCGACGCCGTCGGCGAACGGAGCGAGCGCGCGCCCGAGCTCGTCCGCTGACTGGAAGCGTGCCTCGGGATCCTTCGCGAGCGCCTTCATGACGATCGCGACGAGACCGGGCGGAAGGGTGGGGACGAATCGCGTGGGCGGGACGACCGGGTCGCTCACGATCTGGGCAATGATCGAGCGCGCATCGCCTTCGTGTGGCGTGCGTCCGGTGAGCAGCTCGAACAAGATCACGCCGAGCGACCAGATGTCGGTTCGATGATCGACCGTCGACGCGGACCGGATCTGCTCGGGAGACATGTAGTCGACCGTGCCGAACACCGCGTCTGGGGCCGTGAGCTTCCGCGATCCCTCGGCCACGTTCTTTGCGATGCCGAAGTCGAGGATCTTGAGGAGCCTGCGCTCGGTCATCTCACCGAGCTCGGTCAAGAAGAGGTTCTCGGGCTTGAGGTCGCGATGGACGATGCCGAGCGCATGGGCCTCCGAGATCCCGTTGGCTGCCTGGCGCACGTAGTCGACCGCGAGGCCCATCGGCAGTGCGTACCGGCGCTGGAGCTCGGTGCCGAGGTCGTGCCCGACGAGGAGCTCCATCGTGATGTAGGGCTGACCGTCCGGCAGCGTGTCGACGTCGTAGACGCGAGCGACGTTCGGGCTTCGTAGCTGTGCGGCGGCCTGCGCCTCCCGGGCAAAGCGAGCTACCGCCGTCGGGTCTCGCGCGAGCTCCGGCTTCAGCAGCTTGAGGGCGACGGCCTGGCGGAGATGGATGTGTTCGGCCTCGTAGACGAGGCACATCCCTCCTGCGCCGAGCATCCGCGCGATGCGGAATTTGCCCGCGAGGGTCGTACCCCCGGCGGAGGGCGGATGGGAAGCCGAACCCACTCCCTCGAGCGTAGCGCTCAGCTCCTACCCGGAACAAGGCCGCGCGGCTCCGAGGCTTTCGACGCCCGGCGCCCGCGCGCAGGTTTCCGCTCTCGCCGGATGCTCGCGTGTGGGGGAGCGCGAGGACCGACGAGGACCGATAAGCGGAGGAGTGGCGCCGCGCTCCCGCACGCGGATCACGGGCGCATCCGCTCAGCTATCATTCCTTCGAGTGCCCAGAAAACCCGTGCGCCAGACCCATCAGTGGCCCATGACGTGCAGCGGCAGGAGCGTGCACCCAGAACCCGGCTCGCTGGACCTGTCCCGCGCCTTCCTGCCCGAGGCGCTCGCGGGGCTAGCGGCGGTGCGGGCGCTCGACAGCGACGATCGCCGGCGCATGAACCAGATCCGGGCGGTCAGCTACCTTCATCTCTTCGATCAGCTCGAGACGTGTCTCGCCGATGCGGCGCGTGCTCAGGGGACGCGGGACATGGATGCGCGCGACACGCTCGTGCCGCTCCTGCATCTCGACTCGTTCGACCACAACGAGCTCTTTCACGGCTTCGAGCGCGCGTTCGAGCGAACGTTCCCGGTGCAGCCGAAGCTCGTCCCACGTCCGGCGGACCTTGACGAGATCCTGTCGGTCGCGGCGCCGCTGTCGCTGCTCGTCGTCGCATTGCACCTGAAGCTGGTGACGCAGCAGCATTACCTCGCATGCGTCCGCGGCGACGAGAGCCTCGAGCCGACGTTCGTGAAGGTCCTGAAGGAGCACTGGGCGATGGAGTGCGGTCGCCCGCGCAGCGCGAGCTCGACGCTCGCCATCCAGCAGGCGCTCGGTGCAGCGCTGCCGGGGCGCATCCCCGCTGCGCTCCGTGACTACCGGCGCATCATGTTCGTTTGCGATGACGTGCTCCGCCGGCAAGCCGAGCTCGACGTTCAGAGCCTCGAGGCAACGCGCGAGGACAAGCTCGCCGCGTCCGAGCGGCAGGCCGTCGTCGATGCGCAGTTCGCAGCGCTCCGAAAGACGTTCATCACGTTCGGGATCGTCAACGCCGCGTTCGTGTACGCGATGCGAGCGCTCGGGCCGACCGCGCCAGCGATGCTCGCGGGCGTGGTCTCGGCTCTGTCGTCGCGCGAAGATTGATCGACGCGGCGTGATGGTCGAGGCCGGTGGTCGCGTGGTCGCGATCATCGTTCGCTCGTGCGAACGATCCCGTGTCGCTGGGACGACCGTGCGCGCACGCCTCGCATGGTGGCAAAAGGCATCAGACGTGCGCGTGCACGCAGTGCGGCGAGGCGGCGCGATCGTGCGGTTCTCGGCGTGAACCGCGCTCCATGCGAGCTGGAGTGCACCGCCGGTCGTGTACCGGCGTCCTCGAAGGTGCGGTTAGCTGATGCGGCATGCAACCTGCAGCGGCACCCGCGCCATGACCGAACGCAGAGTCCTCGCGGTCGATGACGAACAAGAGACGTGTGACCTGCTCAAGATGAGTCTCGAGCGGGAAGGCTTCTCCGTCACGACGTGCACGTCAGCGGAGGCCGCTCTGGAGCTGGTGGGGGCGGTCGATTTCGACCTCGTGATCACCGACCTGAGCATGCCGGAGATGGGCGGGCTCGAGCTCTGCGAGCGTGTCCTCGGTACGCGTCCCAACGTCCCGGTGGTCGTGATCACGGGGCAGGGAAGCCTCGAGACTGCGATCGGCGCGATGCGGGTCGGTGCGTACGACTTCATCACGAAGCCCGTCGATCCGAAGCTGCTCGCGGTCGCAGCGACACGCGCCCTTCGGCACAAGGGGCTCGCGGACGAGGTGAAGCGCCTCCGGACCGAGGTCGCGATCGACGAGATCACGATCCCGAGCGTCGTCGGGGCGAGCGCTGCGATGCGGCGTGTCTTCACGCTCGTGCAGCGTGTGGCCGACAGCGAAGCAGGCGTCCTCATCCACGGCGAGACGGGCACCGGAAAGGAGCTCGTCGCGCGGGCCATCCACGATCGCGGGAAGCGCAAGGAAGGACCGTTCGTCGCGATCAACTGCGCGGCCGTACCTGCGTCGCTGATCGAGAGCGAGCTGTTCGGACACGAGCGCGGCGCGTTCACCGACGCGAAGGTGCAGCGCACCGGGCTCTTCGTGCAGGCCGACGGCGGCACGCTGTTCCTCGACGAGATCGGCGAGCTGCCGATCGAGGTGCAGCCGAAGCTTCTCCGCGCTCTCCAGGAGCGCAAGGTCCGTCCGGTCGGCTCGAATCGCGAGATCCCGTTCGACGCGCGCGTCATCGCCGCGACGAACCGCGTGCTCGAGGACGAGGTCTACGAGCGCAGGTTCCGCGAGGACCTCTTCTACCGGATCAACGTCGTGAAGATCGACGTTCCCCCGCTGCGTGAACGTGGCGGAGACGTCCTCCACCTCGCGCGGCACTTCCTCCAGATCTATGCCGAGCGTCACGGCAAGCACGAGATCGATCTCTCGCCGGCGGCGGCGGAGAAGCTGATCTCGTATTCGTGGCCCGGGAACGTCCGAGAGCTCGAGAACTGCATCGACGGCGCGGTGGCGCTCGCGCGCAGCTCACGGATCGAGATCGACGACCTGCCGGAGAAGGTGAAGAGCTTCCGTCCAGAACGTTTCGTGGTGTCTGCGAACCAGCCCGAGGAGATCGTCACGATCGACGAGCTGGAGAGACGTTACATCCTCCGCGTTCTCTCTCTCGTCGGAGGGAACAAGTCGCGTGCAGCGCAGGTGCTCGGCTTCGATCGACGAACGCTCTATCGAAAGCTCGAGCGGTATCAGAACGGCACGGCGGGCGGAGTGAGCGGCGAGGGCGCGCCAGCGCGCCTCTGATGTTCCGACGACCGAGCCCGGCGAGGCGATCAGTTGGCGGCCGACCGCGCCGGCACGTAGGAGTCTACCGGCGACACGACCTCGTAGTCTCCGGAGCCCGTCGCATCGACGACCTGAGCGTGCCGGTAGCCGAGCTTCATGTGCATGAGACCTGCGGGACGCCCGGGAGTGCTGATGGCGAATCCGAGCCTTCCCCAGTGAGCGGCGCCGAGCGCATTGCCGTACGCTACGACTGCGAGCTGACAGCCGCTGCCGAGGGTATCGCAAAGGCGTCGTACGAGAGCGAGGTCGAGGTTCTTGCCCCGGTGCTCCTCGGCGATCGTGATGTGGTCGATGTAGAGTAGGTCGATGCCCGCGCCGTCCGCGTAGTCGTCCTTGTACCAACCCTGCGCGAAGTAGACGTCGTGAAGGGGCTCGAGACGAGTCCCGTGTAGAGCAGGCCACACTTCGCCCGCCGCGTCGGCCGCTTCACCGACGTGGACGAGCGCGACGCGCGCGGAGCCGTAGGTCCGCACTCCATCGCTCACCTTGACATCGAGCCAGGTGACGTAGCCGGCTTTCGGTTCGAGATCGATATCCGTGGTGACCGAGAGCTTCATGCCAATCACGCTGACAGACCCCTCAGGAAGGCGTCAACGTGGCGGAGCGGCAGGGCGCCATTTTTGCCACACACGCCGCAGCTCTGGGGCGAAGTGACTCGTCTTCCGCGACACTGTGTCGCGGAGTGCGGCGTCAAGGACCGCGCCAGACGCGAAGAATCCCGATGAAGTTAGTTGCACGCTGCATGTGTCGTCGAGCGACGGGGCACTTCGCCACGCGCGAGCGAATCGGGGCGCATCGCCACGATCAGGCGGAGGAGAACAGGCTCCAGGGAGAGAGAGGAGAGGCTCCAGGCTCCAGGCTCCAGGCTCCAGGGAGAGAGAGAGCAGAGAGAGAGCAGAGAGAGAACAGGGAACAGGGAACAGGGAACAGGGAACAGGGAACAGGGAACAGGGAACAGGGAACAGGGAACAGGGAACGACGAACAGGCTGTGCGGTCGCGTGCAGCGCTCGTCCTCCTGGAGCCTGGCTCGCGTGTGCGGAGCCTCACTCTCCCTGGAGCCTGGAGCCTGGAGCCTGGAGCCTGACTCTCCCTGGAGCCTGGAGCCTGACTACGGGTCCCAGGCCAGCACAATCACCACGTACGAGAGGAGGATCCGCGGCACCCGCATGATCGCGAGCACGCCGTAGGCCTTGTAGGGGAGCCGCATCGCGCCGCTCGCCATGCAGAGGATCGAGAAAGAGATGGGGAGCAGCGTTGCTGCTGCGAGGCCGATGTACCCCTGGCGGTCGATGAGGCGGGTCAGGAGATCACGTGATGATTGCAAGCGGCGGGCGACGATCGGCGCGCGTCCGAGACCGCGCGCGAGCGCGAAGGCCGTGAGACCACCGAGCTCGGAGCCGACGAGCACCGCGAGCACGACGACGACGACCTCGTGTCCGCCGGCGATGCCCGTCAGGAGATAGAACTGCGGCGGGATCGGGAAGTGGACGCTGTCGGCGAGGAACGCCCCGGCGCCCATCCCCGCGACGCCGAAGCGCGACACGAACCACGAGCCGAAGCGCGACAGCTCGTCCCGATAGGCCCATCCCAGGAAGCTCACGAGCGCGACGAGGGCCGCGAAGCTGATGACCATCCGAAGGATGCCGAACAGCGTCTCGTACTTCACCGTGCGGTCCACGAGGGCCTGGAAGGCAAGAGGTCGTCCACTGCGCCATCGCGCACGTCCGGGCGCGAGCATCCGGTGGATCACGCCCGGTTTTCCGTCGGCGTGCGGCACGCTGGAGGGGGTCGGCTGGTTGCGACGGAACGCCGCACACTCGATGCGGCTAGATTTTCTCCCCGGTTTGGGAAACCCTGGGTGATCTCTGAACGATGCGGCAGGATCTTCAATGGGGTGCGCAGCGATCGACTGGCCTGGTCGACGTGCTCGATCGCGTCCTCGACAAGGGCCTCGTGATCGCGGGCGACATCAAGATCTCACTCGCCGAGGTCGAGCTCCTCACGATCCGGATCCGCCTCATCGTCTGCTCCATCGATAAAGCGGAGCAGGTCGGTCTCGACTGGTGGAAGTACGATCACCATCTGGCGCCCGGCAAGCAGCCGCTCATGGCGGAGAACGAATCGCTCCGTAAACAGATCCAGATCCTCGAGCGCAAGGTCGCCCAGCTGGCCGAGGACAACGTTGCCGTTCGACGGACCGTGCCTGCGGGGCCGGCCAAGCGTCGCCGCTGACGCTCGTTCCACGTAGCTCTCGACTCTGACTAGAGGACAACCCCACATGCCCGTTGAACGAACTTCCGGTGGAACGAGCCTCATCGACGTTCTCGACCGCGTCCTCGACAAGGGAATCGTCATCGACGCGTGGGTGCGCGTCTCGCTCGTCGGTATCGACCTGATCACCGTCGAGGCGCGCGTCGTCGTCGCGTCGATCGACACGTACCTGAAGTACTCCGAGGCGGTCGGGACCGTCGCACCCGTCGCGAAGCCGGCGCTCGCTCTCGAGCCCACCTCGACGGAGGCGGTGATGGCCGAAAACGCGGCGCTCCGCGCTCGCCTCGCCGCGACCAGCGCTGCGCTCACGCCCGGCGCTGCTGCACAAACGACGACCGCCCCGCGCCGTACGACTCGCCGACGAACGCGTACCTGAACGTGAGGTGACGCTTGCCGGCCGCCTCTCAGCGCACCAACGGGCAATCGGCTCCCAGCTCGTCGAGCAAGCTCTCGTTCCTCGAGGCGCTGCTTGCATGTGACAGCCTCGTCGAGGCTGCCCAGCTCGGCGTGGAATGGCTGGCACGCAGCGGGGGCGTGAAGCAGATCGCGATCGCGCTCGTTGACCTCGAGCGTCCTTCCGGCGGACGCCTGATCGGCGCGGCGGCGCAGGGGCTCGACGCTGCCGACGTCGGTGCGCTCTCCATCGATCTCGAGGAGCGCGAACATCCGCTCGTGCAGGCGTTGACCTCGGCGCGTCCGCTGACCGTCCCGCCGACTGCCTTCGAAGGCACGCAGCTCGCGTTCGCCGGCGGGCGCTGTACCGCCTACGCGCTTCCCTTCCCGGCGCGGGCCGACCGCGACGCGGTCGGGCTCGTACTGTTCGGCGGCGTCGCGAAGGACCCGCAGGTGCGCTGGGTGTTCGACGTCCTCGGGCGCAAGCTCGTCGACCTCCGCAACCTCCGCGTCCTCGCGACGACGGAGAAACGTCTCGACCGCGAGCGTGCGCTGCTCCAGAGCATCCTCAAGGCGGTGCCCGATCCGGTGTTGCTCACCGATCCGGAAGGCCGGCTCGTCATCGCGAATCCGCGAGCGGAGCTCTACTTCGCCTCGGAGGAGGACGAGAGCGAGGGCCGCCGCCGGGCCGTCGCGCTCAACAACATGTTGTTCTCTGCGGCGCTCTCCCGGCACGCGATCGAGGGCAGCGAGTTCGCGCGACGCGAGCTGCCTCTCGTCGATCCGAACGACGGATCGGACCGCCTGTTCGAGCTGATGAGCGCCCCGATCTCGACGCCTGATGGGATGGGCATCGTCTCGGTGCTCCGCAACGTCACCGATCTCCAGCTCGCGGCGCAGGAGATCGAGGAGAACTACCGGAGGCTGCGCGTCGCCGAGACCGAGGTCCGCGCGGAGCGTGACCGCCTCGACCTCATCATCGACTCCGTGGTCGACCCGATCATCGTCACCGACGCGAACGGCGGCATGATCATGACCAACGCGCCGGCCGAGCGGCTCTTCACGGCCAGCCCCGAGTCGCCGATAGAGGAGATCCTCCGCGTCCGCGCGAACGACGCGCACTTCTCGTCGCACGTCGCGAACCTGTTCTTCCTCGAGCCAGGCGGTCGTTTCCGCGGCGAGCTCGGCCTCGTCGATCCCAAGACGGCAGTGCCGGTGCCCGTCGAGGCGATCAGCGGAAAGGTCATCTCGGAGCACGGCGAGGTCACGGCGATCGTCACGATCCTCCACGACCTCACCGAGCAGATGGAGAAGAACGCGCTCTACGAGGAGCTGAAGCGGGCATCGAGCCTGCTCGAGGAGAAGGTCCGCGACGCAACCGCGGAGCTCGTACGGCAGAACGAGCTGCTGCAGCGCCAGGCCATCCAGCTGGAGGCAGCGTCGAGCGCCAAGTCCCAGTTCCTCGCGAACATGTCCCACGAGTTCCGGACGCCGCTCAACGCGATCCTCGGGTACACGAGCATGATGCTGCAGGGGGTCTCCGGCCCTCTGCCGCCCGCCATCGTGCGCCAGCTCACGCGCATCGACTCGAACGGGCGTCACCTGCTGACGATCATCAACGACATCCTCGACATCGCGCGCATCGAAGCGGGAAGGATGCCGCTGAACGTCACGCGATTCGCCGCGGCCGACCTCGTGAGGGAGGTCCTGGCCGAGCTCGAGCCGCTGATCGCGCGCTCGAAGCTCGATCTCCGCTCCGAGATCGGCAAGAGCGCGCCGATGCTGCGTTCCGATCGCGCGAAGTTGAAGCAGATCATCATGAACCTGATCTCCAACGCGCTGAAGTTCACGCCGCAGGGATCGGTCACCGTGTCCGTGCAGTGGAACAAGCGGCGCGAAGAGATGTCGATCTCCGTCGCGGACACCGGGATTGGCATCGCCGAGAAGGATCAAGAGACCGTCTTCCAGGACTTCCGACAGGTCGACAACTCGCCGACGCGGCAGTATGGCGGCACCGGCCTCGGGCTCGCGATCTGCCGCCGGCTCGCGCAGGTGCTGGGTGGTGACATCCGGCTCGTCAGCAAGGTCGACGAAGGGTCGACGTTCACGCTGATCCTGCCGACGAGCGTGGCTTCGAGCTCGAAAGGAGGGGGGAGATGACCAAGAAGGGTGGCGCGCGCCTTCGCGGCGACGGAGCGAGTCCCGCGGCGGCGAAGGTGAAGGCCGCGGGCAACGCGCTCGTCCTCGTCGTCGACGACTTCGAGGACAACCGCGCCATGTACGTCGAGTACCTCCAGTTCCGGGGTTTTCGCGTCGCGGAGGCCGTGAATGGTCTCGAGGCGGTCGAGCGGACGAAGCAGCTCCGTCCGCGCGTCATCGTGATGGACCTCTCTCTGCCCGTCATGGACGGGTGGGAGGCGACCCGCCGGATCAAGGCAGACCCGGAGACGAAGCACATCCGGGTGATCGCGCTGACAGGCCACGCCGAACCTGCGCACGCGAAGAAGGCGCTCGACGCTGGATGCGACGACTTCGTCCCCAAGCCGTGTCTACCCGAGAACCTGCTCGCCAAGATCCGCGAGCATCTCCGCGACGATGCTCCACCCAGATCGGCATCCCGCGAGTCGAAGAAGCAGAAAGGCAACAAGAGATGAGTGCCCCGAAGCGAGGCGCTGCGAAGCCGAAGGCCAAGGCGAACAAGGGACCGAAGTCGGCAGGGCGCGTGTCTGCCGTGAAGTCGACGCCTGCCAGGGCCAAGTCGAACGGGAAGAGCTCGAGGCCGAACGTCAAGGCGGCGAAGACCGCGGCGAAGAAGAAGCCGAGCCCGACGAAGCGCGGAGACCAGCGCTCGCGGCGAGCGCCGGAGTCGTCCGAGCGCGTGCTCCCGAAGGGCGCCGAAATGCGAGCGCGACGGGACACGCCGCCCCCGCGCGTCCAGCGCTTGCCGCCGAGCGCGCCCGAGGCCCGTGATGCGATCTCGCCGGTGGCCGTGCGCGCGCTCCCGCCGGAGCCTGTTGCGCTCGAGGGGACGCGCGGCAAGTACGTTTACTGCGTCGTCCACGCGGACAAGCCGCTCAACTTCGGCCCGCTGGGGATCGGCGTCGAGCCCGCGGAGGTCCACACCGTCAACTTCAAGGACATCGCGGCCGTCGTCTCGGACACGCCGATCGCTGTCCACGAGCCGACGCGCGCGAACGTGCTCGCTCACGAGCGCGTCAACGAGACCGTCATGCGCGATCACACCGTCATCCCGATGTCGTTCGGGACGGTGTTCAAGACGCGCGACGACATCCACGAGCTGCTCCGCTCCGCCTACGAGGCGTTCAAGGACGTGCTCGTGAAGATGGAGGACAAGCTCGAGTTCGGTCTCAAGGTCCTGTGGGATCGCGATCTGATCGTGAAGGAGCTCGAGACGGAGAACGAGGACATCCGCCGACTCAAGAGCGAGATCACGCTGCAGAAGGGATCGACGTACTTCGCGCGCATGCAGTACGGCCGGCTCGTCGACGGCGCGCTCCAGGCGCGGTCGGAGCGTTACGTGCACGAGATCTTCGACGCGCTCCGGCCCGTCTCCGTGGCCTCCCGCGCGAACCGCCCCATCGGCGATCGCATGATCATGAACGCTGCCTTCCTCGTGCGACGCGACAAGGAGGCGGACTTCGACGCCATCGTGAAGCAGATCGGCGCGAAGCACGACAAGCTGACGTTCAAGTACACGGGGCCGTGGCCGCCCTACAACTTCGTCAACATCCGGCTGAAGCTCGAGCGGGCCTAGATCAGTCGAGAGGGTCAGCCCGACGTTCGGGCGGCGGAAGCAGCGGCTCGTCGTCGAGGTCGCCGAGGAAGGCCTCGTCGTGGACGCGGATCCCGAGCGCCTGTCGCAGGTCGTATCGAACCTCCTGGACAACGGGTCGAAGTATGGCGGCTCCGCGACGGAGGTGAGGATCGCCGCGGAGGCTGTCGGCGCCTTGCTTCGCCTTCACGTCTACGATCAGGGGATCGGTCTCGCTCCGGACAAGGTCGACTCGATCTTCGAGTCCTTCTTCCAGGAGCGCTCGGGCGGGACTCCGAGCTCGGGGCTCGGGCTTCCGATCGCGCGGAGCCTCGTGAATCTTCACGGTGGGAAGGTGTACGCGCGCAGCGAAACAAGGATGCGGCGTGCGTCCTCGCGGACGCGCTTCGAGAGCTCGGTCACGAGGTGTCGTCGCAGGCGATGGACCTCGCGCCCTCGAGATCGCGAGGACGTTCAGGCCGGAGGTCGCGCTCCTCGACATCGGGCTGCCAGCGATGGACGGTCACGAGCTCGCGCGGCGGCTGCGCCGTCTGCCGGGGATTCCAGAGGATCTGCGGCTCGTCGCCGTGAGCGGCTATGGGCAGGAGTGCGATCGTCGTCGTTCGCGCGAGGCCGGGTTCGAGGCCCATCTCGTCAAGCCCGTCCGCCTCGAGGCGTTGATGGATGCTGTCGATCGCGAGGGAGCCTCGCTCCCCGTGCGCGCGCCCGACCCGCAGGCGATACATCGCTGACGTGCGTCGCGCTCGAGGCACCCCTCGTGGGGCCGCTGCTGCGCGTGCAGCTCCGAGGAGACGAGGCTTGGAGGCAGAAAGCCCATGGCGTCAATTCAGCACTGCCGGCGGCAGATCGTTGATCGGACGGAGTCCCGTCCCGCCGACGTATCCGTAGCTCGCCGCGATGCCGATGCCCCAGACGGTGATCGAGAACGGGCCTTTGCTATGGGCCTCCTGGCGGCCGTAGCCGCAGATGCCCTTCGGGAACGGTTGTCCGACGAAACCTCGCGTCAGCCTCACCCACGCGTATTCGTAGTCCGAGCCGAGCGGCTGGAAGCCGGTGAGGTCGCCTGCACACTCGAGCTCGACGGGCATGAAGCCGCTGGGCGTCTTCTTGCGGACGACGGTGAGCGAGGTCTCGGGATACGTGTAGTCCGTGAAGAAGACGTAGCGGTCGAGGTACTGGGCCGTCGGCGCGATGTTGACCCAGTCCGGATCGCCGAGCGTGTTCGTGCCCACGCCGGCACCGCTGCTGCCGCCGGTCATGTAGACGTTCACGTGGAATGGGTGCGAGGCGTCCTGGCTCTTCACGACGAAGATCTCGTCGGTCACGAAGTTGGCGGACTCGCCCGCGGCGAGCAGTTCAGGGGCGTCTCGCGGGCGGGAAGGTTCGTAGCTGAGCATCGTGCCATCGGCGGCCGCCACGATCGTGTACGGGACGCGCTCACGCGTGGTCCCCGACAGGCTGTCGATCCGCGAGAGGAAAGGGACGACCGCGTATTCGGTCCCCCAGTGCGAAAGCGGGGGGATCTGCTGCTGTAGCCAGTCTCCCCAGCCGGATTCGTAGGGTTGATTAATGACGCCGGCTCCGCCGAAGACCCCGACGGGCTTGCTCGTCGAGATCGGGCTGCCCGTCAGGGGCAGGTGCTGCGAGACCTGGAGGACCTCACCTCGCGCGAGCGTCCACGTCTGGATCTCGCCGGCTCGTGCGCCTTCGACGCCTGGCCCAGGTGCGATATCGCTGGTCGGGCGCATGCGGATCTCCGTGTCGTCCTCCGCGGCGACGATCTGGAGTGTCCGAGGCGTCAGGGGCGCGCTGTTGCTCCTCGTGAACCTGAAGGGGGTGACCGTCATGTAGCTCGTCGTCCACGACGATGACGGCAAGAGGAGCGTGGCGGTCGGCGTGTACGACGCCGCGCCGCCGTAGGGCGCGATCGAGTACGCCGATACGGGCGCATCCGCCTTGATGTGGAAGCCGGGCTTCTTCGTCGTGGTGCTCTGTACGGGCTCTCCGGGAACGGCCGGCGTGACGTCCGAAGGACACGCGTGAGCTCCCGGGATGGACGGGTTGTGCGCGAGGAAGATCACCGCGACCTGCCCTGGCGAAAGCGGGCCCTCGAGCGGGATGTGAAGCGACGACTCGCCTGGACGTTCGACGCGGTATGCCGACTTCGAGATGTCGAGCGCGCGGTCTCCGTATTCGGCCTCGAGGGTGACGGCTCGATCCCACGTGTTCGCGATGAGGACGGCGAGACACGATCCCGCCTGGCCCGTGCTGACGGGGGCGACCGTCCAGAAGTCACACCCCACCGAGCCCTTGGTGAGGGCGGCGGCCGTACACGCGTCCACGCATCGACCCTCGCCGCAACCCTGATCGGCGTTGCATGTCGCGACCACGGTCTCGGCTCCATCGCAGCCGTCGAGGACCTGTTTCAGGTCACGAGAGCAGTGGATCCCGCATGTGGGCGGTGCTGCGTCGGGCGTGCCCGCGTCGGCCTCGAGTAGTGGGGCGTCCTGATGGAATCCCTGTCGGCTCGAGCACGCGACGATCGCGCTTCCGACGGCGGCAGCGAAGACGAGCGAGCTCGTGATGCGAAGCTTGTGGACCGAGCGTGTCCTCATGGCGACCTCTGGAGTTCTAGAACCGAACCCGTACGGGTGACACGTGAGGATCGGAGTCGACCGTGCCCTGCCCGAGCTCGCCCCGACCATTGCTCCCCCAGCAGAGGACGCTTCCGTCCCGCACCAGCGCGCAGACCGTGTGCTGCGCCGCCGCGACCTTCACGGCGTGATCGTCGAATGACGCTCGCCCGAAGTACGTCGCGTACGGCCGCGTCGGATCTCGGCCGAGAGCCCCGAAGGAGTTGTCGCCTGCGCACTCGACGCTGCCATCGGTGAGCCGTACGCAGGTGAGATCGCCTCCGATGGCGACTTGCTGCGCCCACGCCGTCGTGCTCTCGAGCTCCGCGCGACGCGGTGTCGTGACGAGCTCCGGGACCCCCATTCCGAGCGAGCCGGTCAGGCTGTCGCCCCAGCAGTAGAGCTCACCCTCGGCGATGGCGCACGCGTGGCCGATGCCTCGCGGGATCCATCGAGGGGGAGCGGGAGGATGAATCGTCGTCGTCGGTCCGGCAGCGAGGCGGCTCACCGAGCCGAGCTCGATCGCGAATGGTCGGGGGTCGATGACGAGTGACGACAGGCGCCCCGCGATCGAGCCCTCGGGGTCGTGCATCGCGCCCCAAGAGATCACGTCCGCCGACTTCGTCAGCGCGAGCCCCGTGTACGTGCCCATCGCGATGGCGACGGTCTCGAGCGCGCCGCCTTCGGCCTTCGCCGGGATGCCGATGGTCGTCGAGGCCGCGCGCGCGAGCTGGCCATGCGAGCCCTCGCCCCAGCACCACAGCTCGCCGTTCACGAGCAGGGCACATACGCTGCCAGGGCCCACATCGACGCGCTTCGCTGCTCCGGGAAGAGTGACGGCCGATGGTATCGGATGGCGATCGCCGTCATGCGCGGGTGCCGTCGAGTCGAGCCCGAGCTGTCCGCGGTCGTTTCCACCCCAGCACCGGACGTCACCGTTCGCGACGACGGCGCAGGTGGTCGTGCCGCCGGCACTCAGCTTCACCGCGCTCTCCACCTCCGCGACGCGCGGCGCGCACCATCCGCCGTCAGCACCTGCATCAGACGTATTTTCGACCGCGCCGCGACCGAGAGAGCCCTTCGCGTCGTCGCCCCAGCAGCGCAGGGTGCCGTCGTTCATGCGCGCGCAGAAGTGGTTCTGTCCCGCGACGAGGTCCAAGGCGCAAGGCCCGTTCGTGCACGTGACCGGCTCGTCGGTGGGATCGAAGGGTGGCTTGTTCGATCGAACGTCCGCTCGCGAGTCGTCGTCGTCCGACGTGCCCGCGTCGGAGCGAACGTCGGCCCCCGCGTCTTCCGGATCGAACGTGATCGTCGAATCGGACGAGGTGCACGCGATCGTGAGAGGACCGCCGCTCGCTGGCAGGAGGCAGACGAGGATGGTGCGGAGCCTCATCGTCACGTCCCTCACGGCTTCCCCGCTGCGGTGCGGTGGATCGCGATCTCTCGACCGACGATCCAGAAATCGCTGCTGTCCGCGCCCCAGACTGCGCGCAGCGGCTTCGTGATCGGAACGCTCTCGGTGCGAAGGATGGCGATCTTCCACGCGCTCCCATCCCAGTGGCTGACGAGCCCCGTCTCACCGACGGCCCACAGGTCATCCGGCGCAGTCCCCCAGTAGGCAAACGCCAGTCGATCCCAACTCGTCATCGGCGTGAACGCCCAGGTGAAGGTCGTCCCGGCATCGTTGCTCGTCCCCTGCCAGACGCCGCGGTCCTGCGAGCCGAGGATGCCCGCGAGCCACACGGTGTCTCCGATCGTGTTCGCGCCGAACACGTGGCTCGCGAGCGGAAACGCCACGGTCCCCTGCGGAGCAGGCGGGAGCGGCACGGAGGTCCAGGTCGAAGCGTCGTCGACACGACGGAGGACGTGTGCCACCGGGGTGACGAATGAAAGCTCGGGGATGTCGTCGGGGCGAACGCCCTGGACCCAGACGCCCGTCGTCGCGCTCCCCCAGACGCTGCGGAAGGCGATGTTCGTGGACGCGAGACCGTTGTCCGAAGTCCACGCAGCTCCGGCGGCCGTCTTCGTCCGATGCAGCACACGACTCTTCGTGAAGGCCGGGACCGCATCCAGGTGCTCGGCTCCGCCCACCGCCCAGATGTCGTCGGGACCTGTTCCCCAGATCGACTTGATGGCGACCGTTGGATCCCCGGGGGCATCGATGACGGGGTCGAAGACGAGCACGTCGGGCCTCGCGCCGTGGGCGTGGACGAGCCCGGTCTCCGTCCCGATCCACAGGTCCGTCGCGCTGCTCCCCCAGATCGCGTAGGTGAGGACGCCGGTGTGGTGGCGCAGCTTCCAGAAGGTGCCGTCCCAGCAGAGGACGTCGCCGGAGTAGCTCACTGCCCAGACCAGTCCTTCACCGTCGCCCCATACGGAGACGAGGTCCTCGCCTTTGGGGACCATGGTGTGACAGAACCCCTCGACGGAGCAGAGCGGAGGAGCCGCATCGGTCACATCCGGCTCGGCGGGGTCGGGCCCTCCGTCGACAGGCGCGCCGTCTCCCGGAGGCAGCACGCTTCCATCGTCGTTCATCGGTCCAAGCGTGGCGAGCTCGCCGTCTGCGGAGCACGAGGCGAGCGTCGCGAACCCTGCGGCTACGAGGACCGGCACCGTTGCGACCAGGATTGCCCTGGACTGCTGTTGGGCCTTCACGAGCCACCCGCGCCTTCCACGCCCGGCTTCGGCCCGGTGTAGTGGAGGATCGTCGCGCTGTCGCCGACGATCCAGACGTCGTTCGGCCCGCTGCCCCAGATGCCGCGGAGCGAGGGTCGCGGCCCGAGCGGTAGCTGGACGCTCGAGGGCGTCATCGTCGTGCCGTCGTAGTGGAGGACGGTGGCGTCGTCACCGACGATCCAGACATCGTCTGGACCGCTTCCCCAGATGGCGCGGAGCCGCGCCTTCGTCGGTGACTCGACCTTCCGCCAGCGATCGTCACCCCTCCGGAAGCGGCGGATCGTTCCAAGCTCACCGACGGCCCAGACGTCGGCTCCGGAGCTTCCCCATATCGCCTCGATGTCTTGTCGCGATTGGCTGTCGATCGCCGTCCATTCGAGCGTATCGCTGCCGAGCGCACATGCGGTGCATCCCGTGAAACAACCGAG
>Ga0233377_1000485_pt1 | contig 18023 bp, 22 predicted proteins | sample ElkDunMinimDraft_6_FD_191540 | JGI IMG/M metagenome (GOLD analysis project Ga0233377, IMG submission 191540) | Fecal eukaryotic communites from dung pellets of Tule Elk in California, USA - Elk Dung E36 | ecosystem: Host-associated > Mammals > Digestive system > Large intestine > Fecal | place...
TATTTTTTTAATAATAATGTAACAAAGAGAGCTACCTATTAACAGAGTTAATATTTCTTTATATAATTCTCATATAATTGATAAAATGCAGGGAGTTCATTAATTATAAATGAATAAATAAATAATAATACTTTAATATAAAATAATTGACAAAAAGTAGATTAATTATTAATTTTAAGAAAATTAAATTCATTAACGTTGTATAGTCAAATGAAAACCATTATTATCCTTGTATTCTTCTTAAAATCGTTTTTCATGACAGCTCTTTACTCTCATTATAATCAAAGTATGACTAGTGAGTGGATTTTATTTTTGGCCTTATTAATAACCTCAATTTTCTATTTGCTAATGTTTAAGAGAAAAAGCAAATCACAATTTAAATATTAAAAATTAGGCAAAAAAAAAGCCACCTATTGGTAGCTTTAAAATAACGAGTTAAAGAATTACTTTAAAATTTCATTCAGAAACAATAAAGTATGGTTCCATGCTCTTTTAGCCATTATAGGATTATAATCAGCAGATTCAGGATTTGTAAAAGTATGTTTCGAATTTGCATAAGTAATAATTTGCCAGTCTGCTTTTCCCTCATTGAATTCTTTAATAAGATTATTATAATCTTCAGGTTTCACTCCAGCATCATCAGCAGGATGTTCTACCAAAACTTTAGTTTTAATTTCTGTATTAGGACGTTCAGGAGCTTTTGCTAATCCACCATGAATACAAACGACACCTTCAACAGCTAGTCCAGCTCTTGCAGTTTCCAAAGCACCTGTTCCACCAAAACAATAACCAATTACAGCAACTTTAGTTGCTCCTAATTTTTTCAACTCCTCTAAAGCAACTTGGATACGTTGCTGGTAAGATTTGAAATCGTTTTTGTATTGGGAAGATAGTTTTGCAGACGCCGAATTATCAGTTGGATTATTTCCAACACCATAGATATCAGCAATAAATGCAATGTAGCCTTCTTTCTCTAATGCAATAGCTGCATCCTTTGCCTCCTGATCAATTCCCTTCCAAGCTGGCAAAATCAACACTGCAGGTAAATCTTTTCCAGCATTATTTGTAACCATACCTTTCAAAGCTTGGTTTCCATCCTTATAATCTACTTCTTTCAATTCCTGAGCAAATGCCATATTTCCTAATAGGATGCTCATTAAAACTACTATAGTCTGTGTTTTCATAATTAGATATTTAACTTATATACCAACAATTTACAATCAATCGTATAGAAACATATTTTGCAAAATAAAATTCTTCATTAATAACTTTACGTACTTCTATTGCCTTCATTAAGGAAAGGAATAATGCTCATAACGTCCTTATTGGCATAGCCATGATCTTTAGCACCTTGGTAGGTACTTAATATCACTGGGGATAAAGGAAAATGAGCACCAGCCTGTATTGCTAACTTAATATCCTTCAACATTAAATCAACAGAAAACGCAGCCGGATATTCATCGTTAATTATTAAAGGAGTTTTTACTTTAGAAGCTCCGCTTCCACTAGCACTCTCATTGATGATACTCATCATATCTGTCCTAGAAATCCCCATTTTTTCAGCAAATAGAACTGTTTCAGCCATTCCTTGATACAATATTGACAAATAGTAATTAATACATAATTTTGCAGAAACTCCTTGACCATTTTCCCCCATATATTTAACTTCTTTACCCATTAATTGAAGGTAAGGCATTATCCTATTTTCATCTTCTTGAGATCCACCAACCATAAATATAAGAGTAGCATCTTTTGCAGGTTGAGTACTTCCAGCAACAGGAGCATCAACAAAACTTGCACCTTTAGCTTTTGTAATTTCGGAAATTGTCCTTGATCCTTCCTGAGAAATAGTACTCATGTCAACAAATAATTTACCTTCAATATTCATTGATAAGATGGTTTCATAGACCGCATGTACAGCGTCATCATTACTTAACATCGTAAAAATGATGTCTGAATTCCTGACAAGATCACCAACATTATTACAGGTTGTACTTATTTCGGCAAAATCTTGCATCTTCTCAATTGTTCTATTATAGACAAATAACTGAACACCAGCAGCTTCAAGATTTTTTGCCATGGGTTTACCCATGTTTCCCAAGCCTATAAATCCTACTTTATCTTTATATACCATATTGCAATTTAAACATTTGGAACGGGAGCTTCCTCAATAACTACCTTTTGTATTTGTCATGTAATCCTTTGCCTTCCAGAACGAGGGGAATAATTTTTTCAATTCTTATAAGCTTAGTTTTATCTTGCTTTGCTTCATCAATGTATTCGATATATTCCTTCTGTTTACCGGGAGTCAAAGCATAAAATGATTTATTAAATTCTTTATTATTGTCAAGATGTTCTTTTAAAAACCCAATTACTTCCTTTGGGGGACTTTTGGCTGGTTTAATTTCCTTTCCATCTTTAACAGTTTGAACAGATTCTTCAATATAGGCAAGAATATCCTTTTCATTCATTTTCTTTACATCAGTAAATCTCCATTGTCTGAGCGATTTAGTTTTACCTTCAGAAGCTGTTACTAAAACATTCAACTTATCCTCTAAAAAAACTCCATTATAGAACCATAAGGAAAAGAAATCTTTAAACCCACCCCAACCGATTATATTTTTACCATTGAAAGTATAAACATCTGCACCCCATTTTATTTCCTTCTTTAATGGGGTTTTAGATTTGATAATAATCTGATTCATCAATTCCTGGCATTCATCCCATTTGGAATTTTTATTTTCCCAACTTGGATATTTTCGTTCCTTAAGCAGATCGGTATTAAAATTTACTATATCAATAATTAATTTTTTGGGTAATTCTGAGTTTAAAGGTAATTGAATTGCTCCCTTTGAGGTTTTGTAGGATTTTAATTCATCTTTAAAATGTTCAATAGCTTCAACACCTGGGTATAATCCCAAATGATTTTTAAACATTGCAAAATGAATTAAATTACCATTATATCGAAATGTTGGCATTCGATAATTGATTGTTTCTTTAGCTTCTTCTGGAGCCGATTTTTTAATGATATTACGGATCTCTTTCAGGTATTTTTTCTTATCACCCTCAAATCCCTCAATATATTCATCGATATTAGTGAATTCAGTCATTTCGGTTAAATTTATGGTTTCATAAAGTCAAAGGCACCTGTTCTTAGGTTTACGCCATATTCCAAATAAGCCTTTAAACTAGCCAAAAAATTTGCCCAACCTTCAGTTTGTCCAATTGCTTGTTTTATACCGTCTTCATCCAAGGGCATATAACTTTCTTTAATTCTAACAACCGTAAAAATTTCTTGAAAAGCTTCAAGGAAAATTTCTACAATCATGCCTTCTTCACCCCCACTCCAATCAAATGAGATATAATCATAGGGTCTAATCGTTTTGCCTAAGACAGGAAATAGATCATCAAATTCAGGAAACTTCCATTCTACAGTCGCTCCTTCTTCAAGCCTACCTGTAGATTTCTCAATAAAATAATTATTCATTTTATCTGGGTTGACTATAGCTTCAAATACTTCTTCAATTGGTTTCAATATTTGAATCGATGCTTTAGCACATAAATTTTCGTTCATATTGGCTTATTTATTGAATTAAATGGGTATTATTATTATTTCTGAAATCTAATTTAACATAAATTTTTACTGCAATTTTTTTAAAAATAGATTTTACTAAGATTTGTTATTGATTTATAAAACGATTGTTTAGTTTCTTTGTTTTTAATAAAAATCAACAATGCCTTGAATAACAATTAAAATCTTGTCATAAGACAAGTAAAACAAATAAATATTGTTATAATTTCGAATTGAACAAAGACACTAATTATGCAAAAGAAAAGAATTCATATTGAGACATTGATTAATGCAGCTTTAAACAAAGTTTGGCAGGCATATAATAATCCAGAAGATATTGTTGTTTGGAATCACGCATCTGAAGATTGGCATTGTCCGTCATCAGAAAATGACTTAAGAGTTGGAGGAAAATTCAAGAACAAAATGGCGGCAAAAGATGGAAGTTTTGAATTTGATTTTGAAGGTACATATACAGAAGTCACGGCACACAATAGTATTTCCTATGTTCTTGGAGATAATCGAGAGACTAATATTAAATTCAAGGATGAAAATGGAAAAACTCGGGTGATTATAGATTTTGATGCTGAGGATACCAATCCTGAAGAAATGCAAAGAGATGGCTGGCAGGCTATATTAGATAATTTCAAAAAACACGCAGAAAGTAAATCTTAAAAAATTATGTCAGAACAAAAATATAAAGTTGGTCAAATTGTTTGGGCAGACTTAACTACAAATCAAGCAGATTCGTTAAAAGATTTTTATAAGGATGTAATAGGTTGGCAGGAATTTCCGGTAGCTATGAAAGATGGAGAGGAATCTTATAATGATTATGCTATGTTAATAGATGAGAAGGAACCTGCGGGAGGAATTTGCAACAAACGGGGAGTAAATTCTGATATCCCATCTCAATGGATTATGTATATATGTGTAGATGATGTTGAGGCGACCTTAAAAAAAGCGATTGATAAGGGTGGAAAATTAGTCCACGAAAGTAAGAAATCAGATGGTTCTTTAAATTATGTAATTATTCAAGATCCTGCTGGAGCAGTATTTGGATTCGGTAAATTTCAATAATATGAAAACAGTTTATTATTCAACATTAATCAAAGCAAGTCCTCAAAAAGTTTATGAATTTATGTTGGATTTAGATTCATACAGAGAATGGACCAAGCCTTTTAGTCCAACTTCTAATATTAAAGGGAATTGGAAAGAAGGAACAAGAATGCTTTTTAGCTCAACAGATCAAGATGGGCATGAAGCAGGAATGATTTCTATGCTGGATAAAAATATCCCTGCTGAGATTGTAATTATTAGGCACATAGGAATGTTTAACCATTTAGGAGAAATTTATGAAGGGAATGTCGTGGATAACTGGAAAAACTCATTGGAGGTTTATAGATTCAAGCATAAAGATGGCTATACAGATTTAGTTTGCTCGGTTGAATTATCAGATGAAGATGATCCAAAAATGTTCGATCTCACTTGGCCGGAATCGTTAAGCATTTTAAAAGAAATTTGCGAAAAATAACAATGGCAAAATTAAAAACCCATTATACTTCCGAAGATGTTTTAACATACATCAATAATCTGGAGAATGAGCAAAAGAAGAAAGATTCATTCAAATTAATAGAATTAATGGAGAAGACTACGGGAGAAAAAGCGAGAATGTTTGGCCCGACAATTATAGGTTTTGGTCAATATCATTACAAATATGCTACAGGTCACGAGGGTGATGCACCATTATTAGGTTTTTCACCTAGAAAGGCAGCCTTTTCATTATATGTAACTACAGGTTGTGATGATCAAAAGCAATTCTTAGACGGATTGGGTAAATATAAAATGGCTAAAGCCTGTATTTATATCAAAAAACTAGATGACATTAATTTAGAAGTTCTTGAAACTGTCATGAAAGAATCAGTAGACTTTATTTCAAATAAGTATATCCGTATTATCACAAATTAATTTGCTCCTGACATATAGTTGTCAATTTCAGATATAACTTTATAAAAAGGAGGATAATCTTATGAAACAGCACAGTACTAATTATTACAATACACTGATAACCGTTGCGGAGGATTGCAAATCAATTAAGGGTGAAAAACCTCCAGTTAAGATTGATAAATTAACTGTCGCAAATATGCAATTTGATAGATTGATGAGGCATCCAAGTAAAATTAATTCGGATGATTTAATTTTTGATATTTACTCGGAAAGGAAAGAAATTCTTGAAGAAGACCTTCATGAAGAGCGGGAGAAGTTTTATTCAAAGGGACAGGCATGTCTTCGAACATCAGCACTAGCAAAAACCTATGGTTGGGGTATTTATTATGATTCCGATGGCAAAATTCGATTGATTGACAGTTCTACTGAAGAATATGAAAACATGTTAAAGGATAATAAGATCAAAAAACTACCTGCAATGCGTACTTCAAAAAAATAACATTAAAGCTCCAATTTTAAGGGGCTTTTTTAATTACTTGTCATATGACAAGTGGATTACTCTTGATTGACTGTAACTTAGAATAGAAAATAAAGGATAACTAAATTAATAAATCATGGAAAAGAAATTTAAATACCAGATCAAAGAGAGAGAAGTAGTTATCACTCGAAAATTCGAAGCTTCGCACACTAAAGTATGGAATTCATTTACCGAGAGTAAAATTTTAGATAAATGGTGGGCACCAAAACCTTGGAAATGTCACACTAAAGAACAAGAATTTAAAGTAGCGGGGAGATGGCTTTATTATATGCAGGGTCCAAACGGAGAGACTCATTGGTCATATTTAAACTATACTTCAATAGATCCACAAAATTATTTTACTGGTATTGATGGTTTTTGTGATGAACAAGGTGTTCCATCCAAGGATCAACCGAGTTCAGAATGGAGAATTGAATTTACATCCGATCAGGATGGATGTTCAGTAACATCAACTTGTAAGTTTGAAAATGAGGATATCCTGAAATCCTATTTAGATATGGGATTTTTGGAAGGATATGAAATGGGACTTAATAATCTGGAAGAATTTTTAAAAAATTAAACAATAACATATTGAAGTTGACAAACAGCTGTCAATATGTTGAGATAGATTTGACACATTAATTAAATTAATATAAACCAAAAAAAACATTATGGCAAGGGTACATGCTTATTTAAACTTCGATGGTGATTGCAACCAAGCTTTTGATTTTTATCAAACAGTATTTAAATCTGAGAGATTAGGAACATATCTATATGATAATATTCCAGCTGATCCGAATCATCCAGCTCTACCCGATGATGCAAAAGGAAAGGTAATGCATACCTCTATCCATATCAATCCAGAAACTATGTTAATGGGAGCTGATATAGTTGAAGGATTCGGGCATAAATTAACTAATGGCAATTCTACTTATATTATGTTGGATGTTTCAAGTTCTGAAGAAGCGAAAGATTATTTCAATTCATTATCAGAAGGAGCTAGAGCAATAGAGATGCCTCTTGAAGAGACATTCTTTGCGGAGCTTTATTCATCGTTTCAGGATAAGTTTGGTATTAATTGGATGATCCATTTTGAAGGAAACAAGAAAATGGATTAATCATTTCTAGTAATTTAGTCACACTTAAATTATAATTTTAACAGTAATAAATCGATTGATTTATTACTGTTAATTAAAAGATTTAATGTTCAAATGAATAGCAATATAATCTTCGAAGCAGGGAATAACATTGTCATAAAAATTCCTATTGAACTATACGATGAAACGTTACATTTCTATAGGGATATCTTGTTATTAGAAACAGAAGAACATGCAATAAATCATCCAAGCATAATTAAATCGACTAAAGTAAATTTTGGAGGATTAACCCTTTGGCTGAATGCTGTTCCATTAGAAAAAGAGTCTAAGATTTATTTGGAGCTCAATACCAATCAAATGCAGAATGCTTTGGATTATTTAAGGACAAATAGAATTCAATTAGTTGATGAAGAGGACGAAAAATTAGTTTCAGATACACAGTGGATTAAAGATCCTGCTGGAAATACTCTTTTCTTACACACCAAGAATTAGTTGGGGCAAATGGGAAAAAGCCAAATAGGTTAAAAATAATGCACTGCAATTTATTAAAGATTTAAAATCTAAGCCTGGGAAAGCTATAGTTGTTTGGGGGAGTCTTATACTTTCAAATTATCTTTTTGAAGCAAAATTAGTAGGTGAATTACATCTTTTAACTTGTCCAGTGGTGATTGGCAAGGGATATCATTTCATTTCGGAAAATGAAGAATTAATGAAATTAAAATTATTATCGAACAAAACCTTTTCTTCTTCTGTTGTAAATTCTGTCTATCAAGTTTTAAAATAACCTAGGGTAGTCAAATAAATTAGATGTCATGTCCATAATTGAAGAAATCATATTATTAACACAATATAAAAACGCAATAAATCATAAAGTTATGTCAAACAAAATAATACCATCTCTTTGGTTTGATATGAATGCTAAAGAGGCATTTGATTTTTACACAGATGTTTTTCCAAACAGTTCAATAATTAAGGATAGTCCAATTGTTGTTGAGGCTAATATAATGGGATTAGATTTCATCGGTATCAATGGAGGTCCCATTTTTAAACCTACTCCAGCAATTTCTTTTATGCCTGTATTCGAATCAAACGAAGAAATAGACAAGGCCTGGAAAAAATTACTAAATGGAGGGCAAATCTTAATGCCACTAGATAAATATCCTTTTTCAGATTATTATGGATGGATTGCTGATAAGTATGGTTACAATTGGCAACTTTATAAAGGCAATTTGAGTGATGTAAATAATCAAGCCATAATTCCGACTTTAATGTTCTGTGAATTGCAACAAGGAAAATGCAAAGAAGCATTAAAGTTTTACGAGGAATTATTTCCTGATTTTATTAGTCAAGGAAGTTTAGAATATCAAGATGGACCAATGAAGGGTCAAATTATGCACGCACAGTTTATTGTAAAAGGAGTCACTTTAGCGGCAATGGATTCAGGTGTTCCTCAGCCATTTAGTTTTAATGAAGCAACATCCCTTACAATTATTTGTAAAGATCAGGAGGAAATAGATTATTACTGGAATAAAATAACTGAAAAAGGAGAAGAAAGCATGTGTGGTTGGTGTAAAGATTACTTTGGAGTAAGTTGGCAAATAGTACCTGAGCATATTTCAAGACTCTTAAAGAATCCAAATGCCAATAAATCATTAATGAATATGAAGAAAATAGTGATATCAGAACTATTAACTGCTTAATTTATTAGCTATTTACATGAATAAATATATCGTATTATTGAGAGCTATTAATGTTTCAGGCAAGAACATAATTAAAATGGCAGATTTGAAAGAGAAGCTTCAATTAGTTGGTTTTGTAAATGTTCACACCTATATCCAAAGTGGGAATATACTACTTGAATCAGAGAATAATTCTTCAGAAATTATGAAACAAATTAATTCATTAATAAAGGATGAATTTAGCTTAGATATTGACATCTTTGTTCTTACAAAACATGAGCTTCGGGAATCTTTAGAACAGAACCCCTTTTCAAAAGATCTACCGGGAAATAGAGTGTTTATCACGTTTCTAGATAAAGAATTACATTCTACTCAAGTTGAAGAATTTAAAAAACTGAATCTGTCACCTGAAGAATATCTAATCAACAAAAAGTGTTTTTATTTCTATCTTCCTGAAGGTATGGCAAATAGCAAATTGAATAACAACTTTATTGAGAAAAAATTTAATGTTAAAAGTACGGGAAGAAATATTAATACAATCAATAAAATGCTAGATTTGAGTTCATAATAATATATAACCTAATTGAAAACTAACCATGAAATTTTTAAAGTATTTTTTAATAATTGTACTGGGCTTAATCGCTGTTACTCTAATAGTGGCTGCCTTATTACCTAAGGACTTTCATGCTGGAAGTGAAATTACCATTAATAAACCTAAGACTGAGGTTTATAATTATGTTAAGCTCTTAAGGAATCAAGGTAATTATGACAACTGGTCCAGAATGGATCCAAATATCACCCGGAATTACGAAGGGACAGATGGTGCTGAAGGATTTACCTATATATGGCAAAGTAAAAAGGTAGGCGATGGAAAACAAGTTATTACCAAGATAGATTCAAGTAATGGCAGAATTGAAATGGATCTTTTCTTTAATGGTTCAGAGGAAGCCAACAAATCATTTATGGAAGTTACAGCGGTAAATCCTGAGAGTTCCAAAGTAGTTTGGAAAATTGATGGTAAGATGCCATATCCTTTCAATATCATGGGATTATTCTTTGACATGAATAAAGATTTTAATGCAGGACTTCAACATTTGAAAGAAATTTTAGAGAAGTAGAAAGATTGAATTAATCAGTCTAAATAATTGTTAAAGTGTTTAAAAAGAAGGCTATTGAGAGATCCAAAAGGTAAAGAAAATCAGTAATTTAGTTTTTTTTTAAAATATTATATCAACAAGCATTTCCAAGAATATTGTTTATTTTTATCATACTAATTATTAATTGTATGAAAAGGTATATTCTGATTTCCCTATTATTTGGGTTAATATCTTGCCAAAATAATTCACGAGAAAAATCTTCAGATCAAATTGACACATTAGCAAATCAGGATTTCGATAAAAATCCTATAGGAAAAGAAACTGGTTGCAAATGGATAAAAGATAACGTCGAGAATTATTTTAATAAAGGAGGTGGTAGTATTGAGAAGATTCAAAGCCTTACTATACCTGAATATTATGAATTTAAAATGGACGCTATTAATACAGGTCTTGATTTGGACAGTAGTATTACTGAATTTGAACTAGCCCAAAAATGGAAATCTAAATTTGATATCAAAACAGCGGGTTTAGGTAATGGATTTCTAATTTCCGGACAAGACTGGAAAAATATCCAAGTTTCAAGTTGTGAATTATTAAATGAAAATGCCTCAGAAATAAACTTAAAAGTTTTAATCTCAGATTGTGATTTTCAAACAGATTATCATCGTGATATTAAATTGGTTCTTCTTGGCAATCAAATTAAAATTGCCGATGTAAAAGAATATGATTAATATTTATTCATATAAACATTTGACAACCAAGAAAACAAAGACATATCTTCCAAACCTTTCACTTTAATATCTAAAACATTTAGAACATCATCAATAAATTTGCTAATAATTTGATCGTCTCTGTTGCTAAATAAACTAATGCTAATGTTTTTATAAGGTATTGTCAAAACAAAATTATTAAATCCAGTACTTTCTCCTGTATGGAAATAAACGGTATTTCCATACTGATCAGAACCGACAAACTTCCCAAATGAATATGAAATATTTTTATTGATGGGTACTTTATTATTTTCAAAAAATGAAGAAAATGACAAGTTGCTACCTAAAAACTGAAGATAAGAATCATTCCATAATAAATATTCTTCAGCAGAGGTATACACTCCCCCATCCCCTTTAGTTGCACTTGTAATACTTTGATCGGCATACTTGAATTTTTTGTTGTCTAAATGATATCCAAAAGCACGATCAGATATTTTATCTGTAGGATTATATACTAAAGAATTCGACATTTTCAACTTATCAAAAAACTCAGCTTTTACAAAAGAACTGTAATCCTTTCCTGTTACTTTTTCAACAATTAGAGCTAAAAGACAATATGCAGTATTACTATATCTGAATTTAGTTCCAGATTTAAAATAAATACTATCTATAGGTTGAATTAACTTCAACACATCAGAATCTGAAAGTTTTTCTTTCTGGTTTGTGGGGATTAGATTCTCATAATCTAGGATTCCTGAGGTATGATTGATTAGATAATATATGTTACAGTTTTTTATAGGACCGTTTAATTCTGGAAAAAACTCTTCAAGTTTAGTGTTATAGATATCCAGTTTCTTTTCATCAATTAATTTATAGATTGCCATTGCAGTAAATTGTTTACTTACTGATGCCATTCGAAAATTAGTTTTTGGAGATATTGGAGTATTAGTTTTTAAATCTGCGGTTCCCCTACTAGCTGAATATAGTATGTTTTTGGAGTTATCATTAATCTGGAACATAATTCCTGGATCTGATGGGTTAGGATAATATTTATCAACAAGCATATCAAGTTGTTTTTTTAAATTATCTTGAGAATAAGCTAAGAGGCTAAACAATATAAAACACGCTGAGGAAACAAAACTTTTCATATAATCTAATTTGGTAATAATTATAAATAAATGTAGGTTGAATTTTGAATTATAAAAAGGCGTTAAAGAAATATCTAACGCCCAAACTTATACTTTACTATTGACCTAATTTCATATTTGCAGACCAGTTTTTTGGAATTTCCGATATCGATCTACTTCATCCGCTAGTTTTGAAATTGCAAAACCTACTATCGAAGCGTCATCTAACCAACCTAAAACTGGAATAATATCAGGTATTGCATCAATCGGGGATATTACATAAATAATCGTTCCAACAATAATAGATATATTCCATTTGTTCATTTTATATTTACCAGAGAAAGTATCCTTAATCATGGATATTAACAGTTTGAACTCACTCGTCTTTCCATCTAAATGTTGAGCTTTATCTTCAGCAAGATCGATCTCTTCGTTTGTTAATTTTCTATTTTTAAAAGTATTAAATAGTATTAATGCTTTATTAAAATAATTTTTCTTCATTATTCCCATCAGTTTTTTATAAGACGTAACAAAAGTAAAACGGTTTAATCTAAAAATCATTGTTTGGGCATTAATTAGATATTTCGCATAAAAAAAATTTAGGTTTATACAATATTCTAAATTAATAGACGTTAATAATTGTATTAAAAGAGGTTATTTTACGTCCTTAGAATGAAAATTTTAAGAAGAAAAGTTAAGATAACTTTTAAAGAAAGGGTTGACAATCGAAAACTGTCAACCCTTTTATTTTTGTATTTGGCGGAATAATAACATTGTCTTTGACTCATCTTGTTGGATTCGAGGCTGAAATTATCAATGTGGATAATTGAAAGAATAATTGGAACAACAATAATCTGGGAAAAATCATACCAGAACGAGGTTTACACTACAGTGAGAGCATATATTATAATAATATTAAAAAAAAGTTAATAGCTACACAATATTCCAAATAAGAGGTCGTTATTAATTATACAAAAAAGGTTATTTTATTTTCTATATGACGTGAGTTATAAAAAGAAAAAAAGAAGATAACTTTTTAAAGAAAGAGGTCGACCATAAAAAGTTGACCTCTTTTATTTTTTTTTGATATTGATGGAAAATAGATCTAAGATTTATCTTCCAAAGGCAAAATACTCTGTTAGAGGATTATGTGTTCCTTTTAACCAGTCTGACACCATATCCATTCCAGTAACAGAAAATGTAATTCCATTTCCTCCAAAACCAAGAACAAAATAGGATCTTTTAAAATCTTTATGTTCTCCAATATACGGGAGACCATCTTTAGTTTCTCCAAATGTACCAGCCCAAGAGAAATCAGTTATAAATTCATTATTCCTAAATGTTTTCAAGTAATCTTTTTCAAGTTTTTTAGTTTTATATGTTATTAGATCATCTCTTTTCATAGGATCTTTAAATTCTTCATCTTCCCCTCCTATTAAAAACCTGCCATCATCAGTTGTACGCATATATAGATATGGTTCAGAAGTATTCCATATTAAATAATCATTGTATGATTTGTAAAGGTTTTTATTAATTTCAGAAACGATTGCATATGTACTCAACAGATTTACAAATTTTTCTTTAATCATGTTAGCACTTTCATATCCGACACAGTATATGATATATTTTGCTTTTATTTTAGTTTTGGTAGAAAGAGATACTAAATTGAAGCCTTTTTTTTCTTCAACTTTAAGAAGCTCCGTTTTATCAAAGACTTGCAATCCTTTTTGGAAATTATAGTGAATTAATTCATGGGCTAATTTAAAAGCATCTACGCTAGCACCTTGACTCGATAGTATAGCAGCGTAAGAATCATGAATACCAAATGCCTTAATAATTTCATTTTGTTCTAACCATTTTACTTTAAATCCGGCATCCTTTCTTGCATTATATTCCATTTTCAACCAGGACAGGTCCTTTTTCCTACAAGCATAATATAGCGAAGATTTTTTTTTGAATCCAGCATTTGATTTTATCTCATTTGCAATCTGACCTAATTTATCAATTGCGTCAGAGCAGGCCTTATAACTATTAACAGCAGGATCAAGCCCTATCATTTCAGTTAGTTTATATAAAGGAGTATCAATTTCATATTGTAACATGGATGTGGTTGCAGAAGAACTTCCATTAACAACTTCCCTTTTATCAATAATAATAGTCTTATAACCATCTTTAATACATTGATGAGCAATCAAGCTTCCAGTAATACCAGCTCCAACAACTAAAATATCGCATTCCTTATCTTGTCTTAAAGAAGGATATGAATCGATAATACCATTTTTTACTAACCAAAAAGGTTCATTAGACTTTAGATCCATAAAAGTAAATATATATGAATTCCTGCACCGGTATTGGTACTGAAACAATAGAATTCCTTTTATTAACCAAAATTGAGAATCTATTGTTTTAGATAATAGAAATTTAAGCGGTATTAAAAATGAAAAAGGTTAGAATAGGGGGGGCAATTACTTAGACAACAATTGAGAAGAACCAAGCTTTTCATGCAGCATTTCTTCATTAAGACCTTTTTCATATTTTGCAACGACGATAGTAGCGGTAGCATTTCCAATAATATTAGTAAGAGCCCTAGCTTCACTCATAAATCTATCTATACCTAATATAAGGCCAACAGCTTCGACAGGAATATGACCTACAACAGGCAATGTTGCAGCCAATGTTACAAAACCACTTCCTGTTACCCCAGCAGCGCCTTTTGAAGTCAACAGTAAGACTAACAGTAAAGTTATTTCTTGTTCTAGATTAAGATGCATATTTAAAGCCTGCGATATAAACACTGCAGCCATCGTTAAATAAATGCATGTACCATCTAAATTAAAGGAATATCCAGTAGGAATAACTAATCCAACGATAGGTTTAGAACAGCCTGCATCTTCTAGTTTTTGCATTAAACCTGGCAGAGCAGATTCAGAAGAAGAGGTACCTAAAACAATTAATAGTTCTTCTTTAATATATTTTAATAATTTGAAGACATTGACATTGACATAGAAATATAATACAGCACCAATTACTCCAATAATAAAAACAATACAGGTTCCATAGAAACTAAGCATCAATAAACCGAGAGAAGAAAGTGCTTCAATTCCATATTTTCCAATAGTAAAGCCCATTGCCCCCAATGCACCAATTGGAGCCAAATACATAATAATTTTTATTACAGCAAATAATCCTTTTAAGAAAGATTGCAATACATTGATAACTGGTTCTGAGGCTTTCTCCCCAATTTTAGTAAGGCCAATTCCAAAAAGAACAGCAAACAATAAGACTTGTAATAAATTGTCTGAAGCGACAGCAGCGACAACATTATTTGGTATAATGGAAAGGATAAAATCCATAATACTATTATGCTCCTTAGCTTCTTGAATATAATGTGAAACAGTAGAAGGATCTAGGGACTTAGGATCTACATTCATTCCAGTTCCCGGTTGGATTAAATTTACAAACAGCAGGCCAATGATAAGGGCAACTGTTGTCATTACTTCAAAATAAATTAAAGAAGTCAGACCAATTTTACCGACTTTTTTAATATCCTGCATTCCTGCGATCCCAATTACAATTGAACTAAAAATCAGAGGAGCGATGATCATTTTGATTAATTTAATGAATCCATCACCTAGAGGTTTTAGTTTGACAGCAAAATCAGGATAGAAAACACCGCATAAAATGCCTATAATGATACCAAGTATAACTTGAACATATAGACTAGAGAATATTTTTTTTAACATAAATTATAGAACCGAGTTTTAGATTGACAATGGTTTCATTAATAAAATTAATTAAAAATGAATTCTATCAAAGACATATTGTTCTAACAATTTAGATATACTACACTATATTACTAATAATCAGTTTTTTGAATTAATTTGAATTGTCACAATTTATCGATAAATTTTGGCAAGGAATCACCTAAAATTCTTTCCCAACCAGATTCAAAACGTTCTTGAGTAAACTGTTCACCAGCATCTTTAAAATGTTCAAGTCCTTCATGAGTTAAATGCAAAGTTGTAGCACCTCCTCTAGGAATAAATCTCCAAGTAATGATGGAATTACCTTTAGGTTGTTTGGGATGCTTCCAAGTAAACCTAAAAAGTTCTTGAGGTTTTACTTCCAATACTTGGCAATGATGGAAAGTACTATTAGGTTCTAGGACTTTAGAGAATTCGAATTCTGCACCAATTTCGGTGCTAAAATCAGGAATATCAAAAAACCAATCTTTCAACTTTTGTTTATCAGTCATAGCTTGCCATAATTCGGCCGTTGATATAGGATATGTACGTTCAATGTGTATAGTGTCCTGGCTCATGGATAACCTCCTTTGTAGTGTATCTAAATATATGATTTTTTCCTCGGAATTAGATTAATTTTTGATTAACAGAAAATAAAATAAATGTCTACTGTTAAATAAAACAACATACTGATTTATAAGTTTTTGCAATATAAAAATAAAAACAAAAAGCATACTGAATATCAAATATTCGATTAGGCGTTTAAACATTAAATTGAATTAGGATTAAATAAACAATAATAGCCCCTTTCAATTCTTTTATTCAACTTTCTATTTCATAAAAAGCTCCGTATCTTTGTTATTACATGAATGTAAACAAATTGTTAGAACGTGCCTTAAATTTTGACTTCTTAAGTAAAGAAGAAGGTATTTTCTTATATAAAGAAGCAGCAACTGCAGATTTAGCTTACGTTGCCAATGAATTACGCAAGCTACAAGTGCCACATAATAAGGTAACTTGGCAGATAGACAGGAATGTCAACACAACAAATGTTTGTATTGCGAATTGCAAATTTTGCAATTTTTTCAGGCGTCCTGGACATGAAGAGAGCTATATAACTGATATTGAAACATATAAACAGAAAATAGAAGAAACTTTTAGATTTGGAGGAGATCAGTTATTGTTACAAGGAGGGCATCATCCAGATTTAGGTTTGAATTTCTACACAACGCTTTTCAAGCAATTAAAAGAATTATATCCAACTTTAAAATTACATTCTTTAGGACCACCTGAAATTGCCCATGTTTCAAAATTAGAAGGCATGAGCCATTTAGAGGTTTTAACAGCCATGAAAGAAGCGGGTTTAGACTCATTACCAGGCGCTGGAGCAGAAATTCTAAATGATAGAGTGAGAAGATTGATTTCAAAAGGAAAGTGCGGTGGTCAGGAATGGCTGGATGTAATGCGTGCTGCTCATAAAATAAATTTACCAACATCAGCAACAATGATGTTTGGTCATATAGAGACATTAGAAGAACGTTTTGAGCATCTTGTTTGGATTCGTGAAGTTCAAAGTGAAAAACCTGTAGATGCATATGGATTTATAGCATTTATTCCATGGCCATTTCAAGATGACGGAACCTTATTAAAACGTTTAAGAGGTATAACAAATGATGTAACGGCAGATGAGTATATCCGAATGATTGCATTAAGTAGAATAATGCTTCCGAATGTCAAAAATATCCAAGCATCATGGCTAACTGTGGGTAAACAAACGGCACAAATTTGCTTACACTCTGGAGCGAACGATTTTGGATCAATCATGATAGAAGAAAATGTAGTATCAGCGGCTGGTGCACCACACAGATTTACCTCAAAATCAATTCAAGACGCAATCACAGAGGCTGGATTTGAGCCACAATTGAGAACCCAAACCTATCAATTCAGAGAATTACCTGAACAGATGGAGGAGCAAGTTATTAATTATTAATATACCGAGACTTGAAGGATATATTATTAAATATAGAAGCAATTGTATTTGCTTCAACTGAAGGAATAAGCCAGAAGGATTTGCGGGAAGTATTGCAAGATTCTTTAGCTATTGAAATAAGTAAAGTAGAATTAGCAGAATTTATTGGCAAATTGAAAGCTAAATATGAATCAGAAGAATATGCTTTAGCTTTAGTTTCAATTAATGATCAATTACATTTTTTGACAAAACCTCAATATCATGAGGCAATCAATCAATTACAGTTACATAAGGAAAGAAAAAAACTAAGCCAATCTGCATTAGAAACATTAGCAATAATAGCTTATAGACAACCTATCACAAAACTAGAAGTAGAGCAGATCAGAGGAGTTAACTGTGATTATTCAATTCAGAGATTATTAGATAAAGGTTTGATACAAATAGCTGGTAAATCAAATAATATTGGCAAGCCGCTACTGTATTCTACAAGTGGAGAATTTATGAATCACTTTGGATTAACAAGTACAAAGGATTTACCTCAGCTTAAAGACATTGTAGCAGAAGAAAATAGT
>Ga0233377_1000492_pt1 | contig 17867 bp, 15 predicted proteins | sample ElkDunMinimDraft_6_FD_191540 | JGI IMG/M metagenome (GOLD analysis project Ga0233377, IMG submission 191540) | Fecal eukaryotic communites from dung pellets of Tule Elk in California, USA - Elk Dung E36 | ecosystem: Host-associated > Mammals > Digestive system > Large intestine > Fecal | place...
CCGCTCCGTGCCCGTCGTTCCGAACACGGGCCGCGCGAGGAGCCGCTCGACCTCGCGCGCTGCCTCATCGGATGACAAGCACGCCTCGGCGCCGGGTCCTCGCGCCCATTCGAGACGGATTTGGGCTTCGTGGGTCGTTCCTTCCGCTCGAGCCGCGCTCGACCAGAGAGCGACGAGCGCGACCGCAACGCCTGCGCGAAATCGAGCGCCCATCGCGGCGGACGAACGTAGCAAGAGTCAAGAGGGCCCGGTAGCTGCGTTGCGGAGAGCCCCGAGGGCCTGCGAGGCGCTGCTCGCAAGGCGCTGGTTCCTCCGACTTCGCCTTCATTTTCGCGCGAACGGGCGATCGCGAGCGTGACCGTCTGCAGTTTGTTGGCCCGCGTCGCCCCCGTTCCCTAAAGCTCTTCCGCGTGCGCCAGCTGGGTGCTGCGATTCCCCCCTTTCTTCTCGTCACGGCCCTGGCGGCGTGCGGCGGGCAAGTGTCGACGGCCGCGCGCGTACGTCCGCCGTTCCCGGAGCTTGCTCCCGCCGCGGCCCCTCGCGTGAGAACGCTCTCGGGCGCGGTGCCTGCGGAGCGGGCGGAGGCGCAGGCGCGCGAGCTCGAGCTCGACGACCACTGGTACTTCGAGTCCCTCTCGATCGACGGCCGCCGCGCGCTGCTGCGCAAGCTCGATCCGCGCAACCGCGCGACCTTCCACGTTCGCGTCGTCGACGTCGACAGCGGGCGCACGCTCGAGGAGACGGCGCTGCCGGAGCTCGCGAAGATCCCCGCGTCCACGATCGGAGGAAAGCCCACCGAGATCGCGGAGCTCGAATGGATGCTCGCGTCGCCCGCGTTCGGCCGCGACATCATCAAGGGCTCCCACCTCGCGGGGAGCTTCCCCTTCGGCGCGTGCGGACGGCTCGCGGCCGCGAGCTCCGGCTCCGCGATCGCGTTCGACGCCGGCGACTGGCTCTACGTCGCCGACGACACAGGCCGCGTGCGCCGCCGCCTTGCGGACGAGGCCGCCTACGACCCGCGGTTCACCCCCGACGGCAAGCACCTGCTCTTCCGGAAGGCCACGGGGACGGTCGACGTGTTCGCGAGGTACGAGCTGTTCGTCGTGCCTTCCGACCTGTCCGCTCCACCGCGCGCGCTCCCCGGGACCGCCGGCATGCGCGATCGCTTCGTCGCGCACCCGGACGGCCAGTCGGCGTTCGCCGTCGCGTCACAGCCGCGCGCGAGAGGAGCAAGCGACACCTGTGTCGTCTCGCTGTCGCTCCGGCCGCCATTCGCCGTGAAGAAGCTCGCCTGCGTCGACGGGTCCGAGCAGCTCGTCGAGTCGGTCATCTCGGCCCGCGGAAAGTGGGCCGCGCTCTCGACGAAGAAGAAGACGGACGTCGACGGCGAGCGCAAGATCCAGTGGCGCCTTCGGGTCGTCTCGACCGCGACGGGCAAGGTCGTACGCGACGAGCCCGAGCCGAGCGGCCTTGCCCTCCGAGCGATCAGCGACGCGGGCCTGCTCGTGCAGAGCGGCGCGCTCGGGATCGTCGTCACCGATGTACCTGGCAAGAAGCAGCGCGAGATCGATCGACCGATCGATCTCGGCTACCGCGGCTTCTTCCGGAACGACACCGACCTCGTCTACGTCAGCGGCAAAGGCGTGGGCGTGCTCGACGTCACCGCGAAGGATACCGAGTAGATCGGCACACCTCGCTCCTCGAGACGGATCGCGGCGGTACCGGCGTCGGCGAGACCACGGACCGCGGACGCGCGATGGCTCATCCGATCCGGCATCACCCTCGCGTCCCGTCCGACGAGGGGTGAGGCTCAGTGCTTCACGATCGCGCCGAGCGCCTTCTGCGCCGCCGCCTTCTTGCCCGCGCTGACGAAGACGAGGACGTCTGCCTCCTCGTCGTACCAGCTCGCGTCGTTCTTCGTGAGCTGCCCGCTCTTCGCCTTCGGCGACGCGATGGCAGGCCCGTTCGGTGACGGCTTCTCGGCCGGACGGATCACCTGCACCATCGCGCCCTTCAGCTGCACCTGTACGAGCTCGTATTGCGGGCCCGTCATCACGCCGTTCGAGACGAACTTCGAGTTGAGCGCACTCTTCGACGCGTCCGTGAGCACGTCGACGTCGACCGACGACAGCGACTCGCCGTTGACCGTGGCCTTCGAAGCGGCCTTCTTGGGCGCAGCGTCCTCGGCAGCCTCCCGGTTCGCGTCGGACTTGCCCTTCGCTTCCTTCTTCGCTGGCACGCCGTCTTCCGTCGTCTCGTCGTTCGGGGCTGCTGCCGAATACGTCCCCTTGAAGTCGGACCACGGGTCCCCACCGCTCTTCGCTTCCTGATTCGATCCACCGCAGGCACCAAGCCCGAGTGAAGAGAGCAGCACGACGACGAAGGGGTTACGCATGGCCCGACTCCTTTCGCCACGCAACGTCCTCCGGACACCGGAGCGCTCGCGCGCGGCGACGTCGCCGTAACATCGCGTCGCCGAAGCTCGATGCTCCCAACGCGTCTCCGTTCGTCTCACGCCACGGATCAGGGATGATCCAAACGTTCATGCCGCAACGAGCCGCGGCTACTCCAGCGAAAGGCCACATCCGCGAGCGTCGCTCCTCCACCCGAGCCCGTCGACGCCGACCGTTGTAGCCTGCATGCAATGAGACGACGATCGCAGGACGGTTCGCCCCCGACCACGTCGCCGAGATGTTGCTGGGCGTCCTGCACATCGGGTCTATGCTGCGCGCATGCCGGGCGGCAGCCCCATCGCGGAGACGATCTCACCGCCGCGCCGCGTCCTGCCGTTGCTGCTCGTCGGGTACGCAGCGTTCTACCTGTGTCGCGCAAACGTCGAGCCGGCGCTGAACCTGCTCGCCATCGAGCACGGCTACGACAACGAGCAGCTCGGTATCGTGATGGCGATCGCGCTCGGCGCGTATGCGGTCGGGAAGCTCGTCTTCGGCCCGCTCGCCGACCTGCTCGGCGGCAAGCGCGTCCTCGTCGGTGCGCTCCTCGCGTCCGCGCTCATCTCGCTCGCGATCGCCGCGTCGGACGCACCGCGGAGGTTCGGCGCGTCGGCCGGCCTGGTCGTCGTCGGCGTCTTCGTCGTCGCGAACCGCTTCGTGCAGGCCGGCGGCTGGGGCGGTCTCGTCGACGTCGTCGGCGGGACGTACGGGCCCGAGCGGCGCGGGACGATCATGGGGATCCTCTCGACGAGCTACGACATCGGCAACGTCCTCGCGCTCGTCTTGTCCGCCGCCATCGTCCATCTCGGGGCTGGCTGGCGCGCGCTCTTCGTCGTGAACCCGCTCATCGCCCTCGTGGTCGCATTCGTCGTCCGCCTGGCCCTGCCCTCCGGGCGCAGGCCCGCACGCGACGCTGAAAAGACGGCGCCGAACACGTCCGCGGGTCGAGCGCAGAGCCCGCCCTTCGGCCAGATCGCGCTCCAACTTGCCCGGCAACGTGCGCTCTGGTTCGCGACCGGGCTCTCGTTCCTGCTCACGTTCGTGCGCGCCGGGTTCATGACGTGGACGCCGCGCTTCCTCTACGAGGTCAGCGCAGCCGCCGGCGTTCCGTCGGCGACGTCGAGCTCGATCGCGAAGAGCGCCTTCTTCGGGGTGGCAGGCATCATCGGCTCGGTCGTCACGGGGCGAATCTCCGACCGGCTCGGGCCAGGCCGGCGCGCCCCCGTGATGACGACATCGCTCGCCCTACTCGTCGCGTGCACGCTCGGGCTCGCGCATGCCGGCGTGACCTCGCCCGCCATCGCGACGCTCGGCGTCGCCGCGTGTGGGCTCTTTCTCCTCGGGCCGTATTCGCTCCTCGCCGGCGCGGTGTCGCTCGACGTGGCCGCGGCCGCCAGCGCGGTCCGGTCCTCCGGAGCGCTCGCCACGGAAAGCGCCGGAGGAGCGGCGGGGGACGCCTCGGGCGAAGCGGCGGCCGCAGCGAGCCGGGGCGCCGCCACCGCCGCCGGGTTCATCGACGCCGTCGGGTACGTCGGCGCGAGCCTGGCCGCCTTCGTGCTCGGCAGCGTCTCGAAGCGCGCGGGCTGGACCGCCGCCTTCGACGTCGTCGCCGGCGTCGCTTTCCTAGCTCTGCTGCTCGCCTTGACGTGGAGCGCGCATCGTGCCTCCTCGGCCGCCGCGCCCGCGACCTCCACTTAGCGCGCTTCTGAGCTTGTCTCGACGCGCCGCTTTCACCATTATGCGAGTGCGATGCCAGAGAAGCGCACAGTAAAGCTCAAGATTTTGCGGCAGGACGGCCCGAGCGAGACGAGCTCCCGACGATGGGAGGAGTTCGACGTCGCGTGGCACCCGCAGATGAACGTCATCAGCGCGCTCATGGAGATCCAGAAGTCGCCGAAGACGGCCGACGGCCAGAAGGTCGCGCCCGTCGTGTGGGACTCGTGCTGCCTCGAAGAGGTCTGCGGCGCCTGCACGATGATCATCAACGGCAAGGTCCGGCAGGCCTGCTCGGCGCTGGTCGACAAGGTCAGTCCCGAGGGCAACACGATCACGATCCAGCCGATGACGAAGTTCCCGATCATCCGGGACCTCATCGTCGATCGCTCACGCATGTTCGACGACCTGAAGAAGGTCAAGGCCTGGGTCCACCTCGACGGCTCGCACGAGCTCGGCCCCGGCCCAAGGCAGGCGCCCGAGAACCAGGAGACCGCGTATCCGCTGTCGCGCTGCATGACGTGCGGCTGCTGCATGGAGGCGTGTCCTCAGGTCGGGAGCCACTCGGACTTCATCGGTCCGGCGGCGCTCAACCAGGTCCGGCTCTTCAACCTGCACCCGAGCGGGAAGATGCACGCGTCCGAGCGCCTCGAAGCGGTGATGGGCCCTGGTGGCGTCGACGGCTGCGGAAAGGCGCAAAACTGCGTCGAGGTCTGCCCGAAGGAGATCCCGCTCGTCGACTCGATCGCGGACGTCGCGCGACAGACGACGAAGCACATGCTCTTCGGCTGGCTGCTCAAGTAGGCGGTCCCGCGGCGCTGTCGTCGGTCTGACGACTCCTTCCGAGGGCCGGGCGCCTGCAGGCTCCTCGGCCCCCCTGAAAGGCGTTACGTTCGGAGCATGCGGCTTGTCGCGCATGTCCGAACGCCGGCTGCGATCGCGCTCGTCGTCCTGGTCGCATCGTGCGGCGACGATCCCGACTCGCTGAGCGGGAGCGGTACGTCGCGGCGACGCACGTCGTCGAGCACGTCGTCGTCATCGGGCACGTCCGGAAGCTCGAACGACGAGGTCGTCGGCAGCGGCGATACCGCGCACGAGCTGTGCTGGAGCACCATCAACGAGTACCGCAAGCGCGAAGGCCTCGCGGCCTTCGAGCGCTGGACGGACGGCGAAACGTGCGCCGACGGCGAGGCGAAGAGCGACGCGGAGACGAACCGACCTCACGGCGCCTTCCCGCGCTGCGGGGAGCTCGCCCAGAACGAGTGCCCGGGCACGCCGGGGCCTCCCGAAGAAGGCATCCCGAAGTGCCTGGCGATGATGTGGGCCGAGGGCCCGGGCGGCGGGCACCACGACACGATGGCGAGCACGAAATACACGAAGGTCGCGTGTGGTGTCTTCGTCACCTCCCGTGGCGCGATCTGGAGCGTCCAGAACTTCCGCTGATGGTATCGTCGCCTCGGATGAGGAGTGCACGCTTCGTCGCCGCCTGCACGACCACGGCGCTGCTGTCGATCGCTCCTCTCGCTCGCGCAGACGAGCCGCCGCCGGCGCCGGAGACCGCGCCTCCGGCGGCACCGCAGGTCGATCTGTCGAAGGACACGAAGCTCGGCGCTCCGGAAGATCTCACGACGCCACCTCCCGAGGCGCCACCGCCGCCGCCGTACAAGAAGTCGATCGTGCTCGACTCGTCGATCGGCGCGATCGGCTTCCTCGGAGAGTTCGGCAAGATCGCTCCGCCCGGACCGTGGATGCACATCCAGCTCGGCTACGAGCTCCTCAAGTGGTTCATGCTCTACGGCGAAGGTGAGCTTGCGTTCACCGACACGTCGAACCGACAGGCAGCGCCGAACACACGCGCGTTCCCCATTTTCGGCTTCGGCGGCGGTGCACGCTTCACGATCCGCTTCACCGACCGCGTCGGCGTCTACGCCCAGGGCGGCCTCGGGATGATGAAGGCCGACATCGCGACGCGTGGGCTCGGGAACCTGGGCTTCCGGGACGCCGAGTCGCTGGGGCTCTACTTCGGCGCTCGTCTCGGCGTCGAGTGGTACCAGATCAATCGACACTTCGCGCTCGGCCTGAACGCTGGCATCCGGACCGCGCAGGGCTTCGCGAAGCTCGGCGCCGGGACGGATTCGCCCCTCGCGCTCGACGGGGGCGCGTCGCTTCGGTACGCGTTCTGAGCCGACGGCGAAACGAGCGTAGGCCCGGATGTGCGCCGATCACTTCGCGCGGCTAGTCGACCTCGATCGCGAACATCCGCGCCGTGCGCGCGGGCACCTCGACCACGAACCCGCCGGCCTGCACCTCGATGCGCGCCGGCTCGCGCGTGTGCGGGAGCAGATCGACGATGGCGCGCGCCGAAGGGCCGAGGCCGACGGTCGCGAGCACGGCCTCCGGCTCGGGGTTCATCACGAAGGCGACGCGCGGCACGCCCTGCTCGTCCTCGTGCACGGTCACGAACACCGTCGGTGGGTCGCACGGGAACGACGGCAGGCCCAGCGTCTCCACGAACCGCGCGACGAGCGCGTCGGCGCGCGCAGGGTCCTCGAGCGACTCGATCTCGAGCCCTCGCACGTCGTGAGGGCGCTCGAGTACCCGCATCGAGCCATCACGGCTCGGAGCGGTCGGCCCGATCGTGACGGCAGCGCCGCGCGCCTGAGCGTCACGTAGCGTGTCGAGTACGTCGCGCTTCAGCCCTCCCGCGGTCGTGCAGACGATCCACGCCGCGCCCTCGATCGAGGCCGCGAGCACCTCTCCGCCGGCATAGGCGAACGGGATCCCGCGCGCGAGCAGCGCGCGCTCGAACGCCCGAACGAACGACTCGCCAGCGATCGGGGCGGACGGCGCGAAGTGTTTGTTCTCCTGCTCGCTCGGCTCCGCACCGTCGGCGGCCCCGCCGCTCAGCCCGAGGTCGTCCTCGAAGCAGCTCTCGAGCGGACCGCCGCCCGTGATGTTGAAGAACGCCGGCGTGACAGGACCGAACGCGTGGGTCGCACGCGCGAGTCGCCGGAGCGCGCGCGGGACGACGAGACGGACGGGGATCCGGCGACGGAGTGTGTGGAAGCCGACGCGATCGAGCACCTCGATCAGCGCATGGTAGTCGTCCGCGAGGCGGCGCGGCAGCCCGTGTTCGTCGATCGGCGCGCCGACCCACCGATCGCGGTCGACCGCCATGTACAGGTTGAAGCCGCGCAGCCCATACGCGAGCGCCGAGATCAGCGTGTAGAGCGAGTCCTTGTCGTCGAGCGGCGCGAAGAACGGTGGGAAGCCCGCGCCGACCTCGGCGCCGTACGCAGGGACGCTGGCGCCCTCGCAGCGTGCAGCGAGCTCTCCGGTCCGCCGGAGGATCGTCATGTGGTGCTTCGGGTTCGCCGGATGGTAGTAGTCGAGGCCCACGAGATCGACGACACGTCCGATGCGTCCCGGGTTGAGGGCGGTCGCCGCCTCTCCGAGCGGGAGGTTGTGCATCGTCGGGACGGACGCGCAGCCGGCGTTCTCGAGGGCCTTCGCGAAGCGTGCCATCGCCTCGGCGAGGAGGTGCTCGTGGAACTCCATCCAGTCCATGTGCCGCGGCAGATCGTCGGCGGTCTTCGCGTCGAACCGCAGCGGAGGCGAAACGGTCGCGAACGTGACCGTCGGCTCGGCCCACGCCTCTCGGAGCGAGGAGACGCTCGTGTACTTCTCGCGGAGGAACGAGCGGAAGAGCCGGATCGCGTCCGGGTGGTAGTCCTGATCGTAGGGCCCATCGCGGAAGTAGAGCGCGCCCTCGTTGTCGATCTGCCACATGACGATCGGCCCCGCCGGGTACTGCAGCGGGGCGAGCACGCGTCCGACCGCCTCGAACCAGAGCGCGGTCTCGTCGTGGAAGGCGTCGCTCGCGTAGCTCGGGACCGGGAACGCCGTCGGGACGATCGGCAAGATGACGGGGTTGTCGCGGGGAGTCCGCGCCTGACAATCGCGATCCCATACGACACGTTCGGGCAGACCGAACCACGTCAGCTCCGCGTTGATGTGCGGCCCCGGCCGCGCAACGACGTAGAGGCCGCGCTCCGCGCAGAGCCGCATGAAGCGCCCGACGTCGAGCCGCGCGAAGCTCTCGCCGAAGTCGAACGAGCCCTGCGCGGTCTCGTGGACGCCCCAGGGGATGTACGTGTCGACGACACGCAGGCCCATCGCCTTCATGGCGTCGAGGCACGGCCCCCACTGCTCGGGCGCGTGCCGCCAGTAGTGCATCGCTCCCGCCCAGAGCGGGAGCACCTCGTCTGCACCGCCCCGCCGATCGACGAACGCGAGTCCGTGCGGGTGGACCTCGACCGTCCGCGTCGGTGAGCTACCTCCGCCCCTGCGATTGTCGATCACGTGGTCCGTCCTCCGCGCGCCCGGCTGCATCAGGGGACGTCACCCTAGCATGGATCGGCAACACGCCGATGGCTGGGGACCGGTGCAGACGCGGGCGCGCGAGCGAGCGAACGACCCATCATCGCTTCTCGACGCGAACGGACGCCGAGGACGGCACCCGACGCGTCGAGGTGGACGACGAAGCCTCTCCTCTGGCTGAGGCACTCGCCGGCGACGATGAAGCCCGTGCCGGTCCCGGAAGGCCCGTCGTTCGTCAGGATGCGCGCCGCCGGCGTGGCGCAGACATCGAGCGGCAACGTGTATGATCTCCGGAAGTCGACACCACCGGCCTGCCCGACGCGAAGGAGCTCGATCTCGAGGAGCGACCGCGCCTCGCTGCCGGCGACGAGCCATCGATCGTCGATCGCGCGCGTCAGGTCGGAGAAGACGATGCCCGTGAGGGATGGAGTTGTCACGATTCGTCGCCGACGCTGTCCCCCGTTCGGAGGTAGCGGCCGCGTCCGTCCTTCCTGCGCCGCGGTCGGATCCGCAGGCCACAGCCCGCAGCCACGCTGATTCGGATGCCCCTCAGGAGGATCGAAACGATCAGTCCGTTGCTCCTTCGGAATCGCGGGGTTGGAGACGGCATGCTTCGTGCTGTTGCGTGACGCATGGATATCGACGATGCGTTCGACGCAGTCGCAGCGGCCATCCGAGCGCATGGAGCAGCACCGGAGGAGGTCATCACGGGGCTCGAGATGCTCCGCGGCTCGATCGGCCGGTGGCTCGCGGGCGCGAGCGGCGCCGTCAGTGCGCCGGCGCATGGTCGCTGGCTCGTGACCCCGTCGGGGCGCCACGTCGACCTCGCTCGTCGCCCGACGTTGCGGAGGCTCATGATGGCGCTCGTCGAGGGTCGGATCGAACGGCCAGGTGAGGCCATCGCTCCTTCGGAGCTCATCGCCGCCGGGTGGACCGACGAGCCAGCGGATCACGAGGCGGCGATGAACAGGCTTCGCGTCGCGATCTGCCGGCTTCGCCAGCTGGGACTCGAGAGCGCGATCGTGACCACGAACAGCGGGTGGATGATCGACCCGAAGACGCCGGTCGTCCGCGAACGGCTGGCGCCCCCTCCCTGCGTGTCCGCGCTCGACGACGACGGCGAGCCGCCCCCGCGCGGGCCCGCCAGCGGGATTTTCGGAGCGCAGGACCTCGAACATCCCGACGAGCGGGTCGCCTGAGAAGGCGCCTCGCTCGCGTCGCTCGTCTCGTCAGGGCCCTCGTAAGGCGCTCGGCGCTCGGGCCCGCGCTGCGCGGGCTACTCGAGCTCGTCGCCGAGCGTCCGCTTCAGGATCTCGCGCAGCTCCGCCATGTCGGGATCGCTCGGAGCGAGCCGCGCGAGCGCGCCACCGACCTTCTTGATCGTCGGTGTGACGAACTTGAGGAAGGACGGGTTGCCCTTCTGGCGGTCGATGAAGACGAAGCGCCCCGCGTCCTTGAGCTTCCGCTGCACGGTCACGAGATCGAACTCTTCGAGCAAGCGGGTCCGGCTCTCCTTGCTGAACCCGCGCGAGAGCGCCGCCGCGTCCGCGTAGTCCGCGAGCCGCGCCTCGACGAATGCGCGATCGAACTCCTGATAGCTGTCGTTCAGGAGCGCGACGAGGTCGTAGACGCGCGGACCGAGCAGCGCGTCCTGGAAGTCGATCCAGACGAGCCGCACGTTCGTGTTCGAGCCCTCGCGCCCCGGCACGACCATGATGTTGCGTGACTGGTAGTCGCGGTGCACGAAGCCGCTCGGCAGATCGGCCACCCGGCGTGCGAGGCGGTCGGCGATGCGACTCCACTTCGCAACGTCTTCGGACGCGAGCGGCTTGTCGCGCGCGTCGAGGCCCCACTCCTTGAAGTGCTCGATCTCCCAGCGAAGGAGATCGAAGTCGAACGTGCGGCTCGCGACGATCGAGCCGTCGGGCAGCGACGCGAGCTCGTTCTGGGCGCGGGCCAGATCGCTCACGGCCTTGCGGTACAGCGCCTCGCGATCGCCGGGGTGTTTCACGAGCCAGTTGGCGAGCGTCTCGTCGCCGAGGTCCTCGATGACGAGCCAGCCGTGAGCCGTGTCTTCGGCGAGCACGTTCGGCACGTCGACGCCATGCTCGGCCAGGAGGTCGCGCACCTCGAGGAACGGCCAGCGCGCGCCGTCGTGCTCCTTCTGCACCTCCTCGGGGCGTCCGCCCTCGGGGACGAACATCGCCACCGCCGTCTTCCCTTCCGGAAGCGTGAGCCGGAAGTAGCGACGCGTCGACGCACCGCCGGGCATGGAGACGAGCGACAAATCGGCGCCGAAGGAGCGACGAACGAGCTCGGCGAGCTTGTCCTCGCAGGCAGCTGCAGACGGCCGGGAGAGGGAGGGTGAAACGAAGGCCACGCTCGTCTCCCATTATCCTTTCTGGGCGAACGACGCCACTTCTAGCGGGGCGCTGGCGGGTTTCGAGCGTGTCCAGGCGAGCGCCGCCGCATGGCGCGTCGCGATCTCTGGAACGCGACGCTTGCCCCTGCCGAGTCGGTGCCCGACGGGCCCGCGCCTCACGAGCTCCGTGCGGGCGCTCCTTCGGCCATGCGATGCAGGACCGAGGTGGCGCTGCCACGCGCTCAGGTGAGCACGCCGCGCTCGGCCTCGAGCGGCGGCGGCGCCGCCTCGCCGAGGCGTTCGCGGAGGTTACGCTCGATCGTACGCGAGATCCCCTTCAGCGGGAGGTCGTTGATGTCGACGCCGAACGGCTGCTCGAGCTCGTCGCCGATCGCGTCGAGGCCGAGGAAGCAATACGAGATCGCGAGGACGACGAACGGCGTCGCCCACTTGATCGAGTCCATCAGGCCGAACGGGAGGAGCGCACAGTAGAACGCGACGATCCGGTGCATGAGCACCGTGTACGAGTACGGGATGGGCGTCGACTTGATGCGCTCGCATCCGCCCTGGATGTCGGTGAGGGACGTCAGCGAGGCCTCGAGCACCGGGACGTGGAACGGATGGATCCACTTCTTCCGGCGCGCATCCACGACGAGCTCGCCCATCCGCTGGAGGATCGCGTACGGGACATTCTCGGAGCCGCGCAGGTAGTTCGTCTCATCCTCACCGACGATGTGCTCGAGCGCCTCGAACGGAGACGTGTCGCGCAGGTGGTGACGGAGCGCGTGCCCGTATCCGATCACGAGGTGGATGAACCGCGTCTCGAACTTCTTGATCTCGTCGGCGGTCTCTGGCCCCTGCAGCGCGTCGGGCTGCGGCTCGATCAACGTGAGGACCTGGCGCGTGATGCTTCGCGACGTGTTGACGAGTGAGCCCCAGAGCTTGCGACCCTCCCAGAAACGGTCGTACGCGGCGTTGTTCCGGAAGCCGAGGAAGATGCCGAGCGGCAAGCCGACGAGCGTGAAGGGCGTCGACGTCAGCGAATAGTGAAGCTGCGGGACCTCCTCGTAGATGACCGTCACGACGATGCTGATCGCCGTGATGATGATCGTGCGCGTCCAGATGTGCGGCAGCGCGAAGCCGCCCAGGGCGACCATCTCGATCCACGAACGCTTGCGGTCCACCCACATGACGGGCGGAGCCTACACGAAGGGCGTCGGCCGCATAAGACAGCGGGCCTCGCCGCCGCTCAGGACCGTTCCGGAGTCCATCGATGTCGGCGAGGGCCGACATCGCGATCGCGCGATGGCTCAGGTCGGGTGTGGCCTGATCGCCTCGCTCGATCGCGAGCGTCCCCGCGACCCGGCTCGAGACGCCCCAGGTTCACCCGGGATCTCACGCACTTGGACCTCGAGGTGCGCCTGCGCGCGCGGCGCTGCGTCGTCATGAGCTCATGCGCGGTTCGATTGCGCCATCGAGCGCCGCGCGCCTAACGTCTGACGGGCATCGCCTGGATGCGTAGAGGACGCAGGTAACGCGTGACGACGATCGGTACGAGGACGTTGCGATGGCTCGGGACGGCGCTCGTGGTCGGCCTCGGCTGCCGCGGACCGATAGGAGCTCCTCCACCTGCGCAGGTGAGTCCCCCGAGCGCTGGCAGCGAGCTGCGCGCTCCGTCGGACTTCGCGAGCATCACCGACGCGAAGGAGCGTTCGGCGGCGCTCTTCGCAGAGGCCTCGCGCGTGATGCTGCATCCGCGATGCAAGAACTGTCACCCGGCGGGGGACTCGCCGCTGCAAGGCGATCGCGGGCTCGTCCACGATCCGCCGGTCGTTCGTGGCGCAGACGACAAGGGTGTCCCCGGGCTCGAGTGCACGTCCTGTCATCAGGATCAGAACGTCGAGCTCGCGCGTGTCCCTGGCGCCCCCGGCTGGCATCTCGCTCCACGAGCGATGGCGTGGGATGGTCGCACGCAGCGCGCGCTCTGCGAGCAGCTCAAGGATCCGTCGCGGAACGGTGGAAAGAGCCTCGCCGAGATCGTCGAGCACTCCACGCACGATCGCCTCGTCGGCTGGGGCTGGACGCCGGGCCACGGGCGCGAGCCTGCGCCGGGCTCGCAGGCCGCGTTCGGCGCGCTGATGGATGCGTGGGTGAAGGACGGAGCGGTCTGCCCTCCGGAGGAGGTTCGTCGATGAGCGTCCGCGTTCGGATCAACGGAAAGGATCACGTGCTCGACGTCGATCCCGAGATGCCGATCTTGTGGGCGATCCGCGACGTCCTCGGCCTCACGGGGACCAAGTACGGCTGCGGCCAGGCGCTGTGCGGCGCGTGCGTCGTGCATCTCGACGGCGAGGCCGTGCGATCGTGCGTGACGCCGATCCGTCGTGCGGAGGGCAAGAGCATCACGACGATCGAGGGGCTCTCCGCGGACGGCTCGCATCCGCTGCAGCGCGCGTGGGTCGAGCTGGGCGTCCCGCAGTGCGGGTTCTGTCAGTCGGGACAGATCATGACCGCAGCTGCGCTCCTCGCGAAGAAGCCGAAGCCCTCCGTGGCCGAGATCGACCAGTCGCTCGCCGGCAACCTCTGTCGATGCGGGACGTACCTCCGTATCCGCGCAGCGGTGCAGAAAGCGGCCGGCGGCGAATGAGCGCGACGCCGCCCCGTGAGCCCGCGAAGAAGAAGGTCGTCCTCGTGCGGCGTGCGTTCCTGGCAGGCCTCGGCCTCGCGGCGGCCGGCCTCGCGATCGCGTTCGAGATCGCGTTCGAGAGAGAGGCGCGACCCGACGACGGGCCGAAGAAGCCCGCGCCGACGGACGTGAACGCCAAGAGCGCAGCCGCCGCGGCGGGTGAAGGCCTGCGACCGAACCTCTTCGTTCACGTCTCGCCCGACGACGTGGTCTCGATCGTATGCGCGCGATCCGAGATGGGCCAAGGGGTGCGGAGCTCGCTCCCGGTGCTGATCGCCGACGAGCTCGGCGCCGACATGGCACACGTGAAGGTCGTGCAGGCCGACGGCAGCGTCGCCTTCGGCGATCAGAACACGGACGGATCACACAGCGTCCGCGGGTTCTACGACGAGCTACGTCGCGTGGGCGCGGTCGCGCGCATGATGCTCGTGAGCGCTGCCGCGCGGCGCTGGAGCGTGCCCGAGAGCACGTGCGACGCACGAGAAGGAGCCGTGTACCACGAGCCGACAGGGCGGCACTTCCGGTTCGGCGATCTCGCGAATGACGCTGCGAAGCTGCCGCTGCCCGATCCGAAGGCGATCGTGCTGCGGCCGGCGTCGCGGCTGAAGCACGTCGGCAAGGAGCTGCCGCTCCTCGATGGGCCCGACCTCGTCACGGGTCGCGCGTTGTTCGGGGCGGACGTGAGGCTGCCGGGCATGCTCACCGCCGTCGTTGCGCGACCGCCCGTTCCCGGTGGACGGGCGACGTCGCACGATCCCAGGAAGGCCCTCGCCGTGCCCGGCGTGAAGCGCGTGGTCGAGATCGCCCCCGCGAAGCGACCGTTCGGCTTTCGTCCGCTCGGAGGGATCGCGGTCGTGGCCGAGAGCACATGGGCGGCCTTGCGCGGGCGCGCCGCGCTGGAGGTGTCCTGGGACCCCGGCGACAACCGCGGCTACGACTCGTCCGCCTATCGCGACAAGCTCGTTCGTTCGCTCCGCTCGCCGGGGCGCATCTGGCGGAACAAGGGTGACGTGGACGGCACGCTCGGGGGCTCGAAACGCCGCATCGAAGCGACGTACTACGTCCCTCACCTCGCCCACGCTCCGATGGAACCTCCGTGTGCGGTGGCGAAGGTCGATGGGAAGAGGTGCGAGATCTGGGCATCGACGCAGAACCCCCAGTCCGCACAGAAGGAGGTGGCCGCGGCGTTGCGACTCGATCCGAACGACGTCACCGTCCACGTCACGTTCCTCGGCGGCGGCTTCGGCCGAAAGTCGAAGCCCGACTACGTCGTCGAGGCCGCAATCCTCGCTCGCGAGCTGCAGGCGCCGGTGCGGGTCCAGTGGACGCGCGAGGACGACGTGCAGCACGACTACTACCACTCCGTCAGCGCGCAGGAGCTCGTCGCCGGTATCGGCGAGGACGGCAAGGTCGTCGCATGGCGCCATCGCACCGCGTTCCCGCCGATCGGATCGACGTTCAGCGACGCCACCACCGCAGGGATCGGCGAGATGCAGCAGGGGGTCCTCGACGTACCGCTCGCGATCCCGAATGTCCGTGCCGAGAGCGTCGACGCGCGGGCGCACACGCGCATCGGATGGCTCCGCTCCGTCGCGAACATCTACCACGCGTTCGCGATCCAGAGTTTCATCGACGAGATCGCCCATGCGCTCGGCGAAGATCCCCTCGCCATGCGGATCCATCTGCTCGGTCCGCCGCGCATCGTCACCACCGCCGAGCTCGGGGTGGAGAAGCTGCCGAACTACGGACAGTCGCTCGAGGAACATCCGATCGACACCGCACGCCATCGAGCCGTCCTCGAGCGCGTCGCCGAGATGTCCAGCTGGCGCGATCGGAAGAAGAACGGTCGCGCGCTCGGGATCGCCGTGCATCGGAGCTTCCTCGCGTACGTCGCGGTCGTCGTCTCCGCGGTGCGCCGGCCGGACGGACGCATCCACGCCGACGAGGCCTGGATCTGCGCCGACGCCGGGACGATCGTGAACCTGGAACGCGTCCGCTCGCAGCTCGAGGGCGCGGTCATCTTCGGCCTGAGCCACGCGCTCTACGGCGAGGTCACGATGAAGAACGGCGCGGTCGAGCAGAGCAACTTCCGCGACCTCCGCCTCATGCGGATCAAGGAGGCGCCGCGCGCGATCCACGTGGAGGTCGTCAAGAGCTCCGCGCCACCGGCGGGCGTCGGCGAGCCTGGTGTGCCCCCCGTCGCTCCTGCGCTCGCGAATGCCGTCTTCGCGCTCACCGGAACGCGCGTCCGCGATCTCCCGCTCGTTCGATCGCTGGCGGTGTGAGACATGACATGACGTCTTCGGTCGACGACGCGAATCGAGGGCGGAGTGTGCCGGCGATCCTCCTCGCCGCGGGGCACGGGCGCCGCATGGGCCTGGCAAAGGCGCTGCTCACGCTGGACGGCAAGACCCTGGTCGAACGTCATGTCGAGCAGCTCGCGCACCATGGATGTTCGCCGGTGATCGTCGTCCTTCGGCCGGAGGTCGCCGCAAAGCTCGACGTCGTGCTCGATCGCTGGGGCCCCGACGTCCGTGTCGTCGCCGCCCGGACGAGCTCGCCGTCGGAGTCCCTCCTGGCCGGCGCACGCGCCGTCCCCGGCTTCATCGAGACCGCGCTCGCTTCGAGCGACCGTGCGCACGCGCCTCGATGCGCGGACCGAGTGCTCGTCGTACCGGTCGACATGATGCCTCCGGCGCCGGCGATCGTGCGGGCGCTCCACGCCGCGCTGGTCCCGCCGCTCCTGGCCGTGACGCCGAGCTACCGTGGTCGCGGCGGGCACCCGGTCCTCTGCCATCACGACGTCATCGTGCGTCTGGCCCGGGCCGCGGCTGGAGCGCGTGGAGCGCGTGGAGCGCGTGGAGCGCGTGGAGCGCGTGGAGACGCGGCCTGCCGCGAGTGCTCGCTCCGTGACGTGCTCCGGGAGCTTGGCTCCCAACGCGCCCGGCTCGAGCTCGATGACCCGAGCGTGCTCGGCGATTTCGACCTCCCCTCGGATCTGCCCGGGAGCGTCACGGTCATCGATCGGGCTGGCTGACGCTCCCGCGCACTGCGCGGACCGCGGCGCCGCCGGCCTGACTGGGGCGGCCGACCTGACAGACGCTGGTGCCGAGGCCGAGCGACCGGCCGCTGCTATCGCCGGCGGGGGCCCGTAGGATAACCTCGGTTCGCGCCGATGAATGCTGCACGGGGCGATGACGAGGGCACGAGCGCCGGCGCGTCCGACGCGGGAGAGGACCTTCGCGCGAGCGCTCCGCCGGAGGTCCAGTTCACGCCGTCGGTCGTGCCGCGCGCGCCGACCCTTCCGCCCACCCCGCAGCCTTCGGAGGACGCGGAGGACGCGCCACGCACGGCGGCGACGGCTCGTTCGGGGACCGACGCGCCCCGACCGTCGGCGGTCCAGGCGGCGACGGCCGCAGACGAGCCCCAGAAGGACCGAGGGAAGGCAGACGGCGGGGCGGACCCGCACGCGACATTCGAGATCGAGCTCGCGCGCGAGATCCTCGGCGCGGAACGCTTCCGGGCGATCCTGCTGCTGACGATCCCGACCGTCATGCTCTTCGCCCTCGTGATCGTGCGCGGCGCGTATCCCGACGTCTTCGTCTCGCTGCTCCACGGACAGTTCGACATCGCGCCGGTCGGCCTCTTCCTCATGGGAGTCGCCGGCTACGAGCTGATGGTCCTCCGCTCGATCCGCGAGCAACGTCGGCGCGATGCGCGGCTGTCCGCCTCGCGGCGCTACGCGCAGGCGCTCGTCGAGACGAGCCTGCCCACCGCGGTCGTCCTCTACTACGCCGCCGTCGACGGCCCGATCCAGTCGCTGTTGATGCCGTCGACGTTCGTCTACTTCGTCTTCATCCTCCTCTCGACGCTCCGCCTCGACTTCGCGCTCTGTACGTTCACGGGCTTCGTGGCCGCCGCCGAATACGCCGCGATCGCGATCTTCTGGGGCCAAGGTGACGCGCGACTCGCAGACAGCACGCTGACGTCGCTCCCGCATCACCTCAGCAAGGCGTCGATCCTGCTCGTCAGCGGCGTGGCTGCCGGGTTCGTCGCCCAGCGGCTTCGCCGGAGCTTCACGCGGGCGATCGAGTCGATCGGCGAGCGGCAGCGCATCCTGGGCGTCTTCGGGCAACATGTCTCGCCCGAGGTCGTCGAGCGGCTCGTCCTGGGCAAGACCGAGGTGAGGAGCGAGCTACGCCAGGTCTGCGTCATGTTCCTCGACATCCGCGACTTCACCGCGTTCTCGGAGAGCAAGAGCCCCGCCGAGGTCGTC
>Ga0233377_1000496_pt1 | contig 17828 bp, 19 predicted proteins | sample ElkDunMinimDraft_6_FD_191540 | JGI IMG/M metagenome (GOLD analysis project Ga0233377, IMG submission 191540) | Fecal eukaryotic communites from dung pellets of Tule Elk in California, USA - Elk Dung E36 | ecosystem: Host-associated > Mammals > Digestive system > Large intestine > Fecal | place...
CGCTGGGCCGAGCTGTGGAGCCGGATGGCCGAACTGCCCGACCGGACGGCGGCGATCAATCTGGACCGGGCCGATGTTCTGGCGGGGGCTCTGGCCGACCTGCAACGCACCAAGATGCAGGCCCGCTGAATGCTGATCGACAGTCATGTGAACCTGCACGCCCCCCAGTTCGACGAGGACCGCGACGCCGTCATCGCCCGCGCGCGTGAGGCCGGGGTCGGTCTGATGGTCGAGATTTCGGACCGGCTGTCGACGTTCGAGGCGACGCACGGCCTGGCCATGGCCCACGACGACATCTGGTGCACCGTCGGGGTCCATCCGCACGAGGCAAAGGACTACGCCGATCTGACAGCGGAAACGCTGGTCGGACTGGCCGGGCGTGACCGGGTCATCGGCATCGGCGAATGCGGCCTGGACTTCCATTATGACCTCAGCCCGCGCGACGTGCAGGCGGCGGTGTTCCGCCAGCATATCGAGGCGGCGCGGATCACCGGCCTGCCTCTGGTCATCCACACGCGCGAGGCGGATGCGGTGATGGGCGAAATTCTGGAGGAGGAACAGGCGCGGGCGCCGTTCCGCTTCCTGATGCATTGCTACACATCTGGCCCGGAACTGGCGGAAAAGGCGGCGGAACTGGGCGGTTGGTTCTCGGTCTCCGGCATCGCCACCTTCAAGGCGGCGCAGGATGTGCGCGACGTCATCGCCGCCATGCCGGCGGATCGCATCATCATCGAAACCGACTGCCCCTATCTGGCCCCCATGCCGCACCGCGGGCGACGCAACGAACCGGCCTTCGTCGGTCATGTGCTGGACAAGCTGGCCGAGATCCGGGGCTGGACGCGCGAGGAGGCGGAGGCGCGCACGACGGACGCCTTCTTCAACCTGTTCGACCGCATCCCCAGGCCGGAGGGCGTCTGACATGCTGGAAGTGGTCATCCTGGGCAGCGGATCGTCGGGCGGTGTGCCGCGCGGCGACGGCGACTGGGGCGATTGCGATCCGGCCGAGCCCAAGAACTGCCGCAGCCGCTGTTCGGCCCTGATCCGGCGCCACGGCCCCGACCACGCCATGGGCGGCGTGACCAGCGTGCTGATCGACACCTCGCCGGACTTGCGCCAGCAGGCTCTGGCAGCTGAAATGCGCCATGTGGACGCCGTCCTCTACACCCACGATCACGCCGACCAGACCCACGGCATCGACGATCTGAGGGTCTTCGCCATGCGGTCGCGCAAGCGCATCCCGGCCTGGATGGACGAGGCGACGCACCAGGCCCTGACGCACCGGTTCGGCTACATCTTCGAGACGGTGCAAGGCTATCCCGCCATTCTGGACGCCCATCTGATCCCGCCGCACGGCGAGCCCTGGGCGGTCGAGGGGGCGGGCGGCGCCGTGCCGGTCACGACCTTCGATCAGGCGCATGGGCCGATCCGCTCGGTCGGCTATCGCTGCGGTCCCGTGGCCTATTCCAGCGACGTGTCCGATCTGGACGAGGCGGCGCTGGAGGCCGTGCGCGGCTGCGATCTGTGGATCGTCGACGCCCTGCGCTGGACCGCCCACCCGACCCACGCCCACGTCGACCGTACTCTGGACTGGATCGCTCGGTCAGGCGTCAGGAAGGCGGTGCTGACGAACCTGCATATTGATCTGGATTACAACGCCTTGTCGGCGGTTGTTCCTGACAACGTCGAAGTGGCGTTCGACGGATGGAGCGCGAAACTGGCGCTTTAGAGCTTTTTACCTGGCTGACCAATGAACCTGTCGGACGCGACATGGCCTGCGCGGTCTTCGACGTGAATCGTGAAGTGAGGACCGAGCGCGGCGTCGGTTCCAAATCTCGCAGTCGCCGCCTTGAAAGACCCTGGCTCGACGCCGTGCCGTACGCATAGTTCGTCGAAAGCTGTGCGATAGAGTTCAATGGCTTTGCGGAGGCTGTCGGAGGCTTCCCCTTCGATGATTTTCCCGGTCAGAAAATCCACCGTGATGGCCCCGCCGGGTGAGCAACCCGCCTCGCCGTAGATGTCCATTTCATAGACACCAATCATGAAGCCGATGCCGCTGCCAAGTGAATCGGCGGCGTTGTGGACGATGCTTCGGAGCTCTCCGAATTTCATCCCCCCAGCAACCGCGCCGCCTGCGGGGCGAAATAGGTCAGCACCCCCGCACATCCCGCCCGCTTGAAGCCGTGCAGGGTCTCCAGAATCGCGCGGTCCTGGTCCAGCCAGCCGTTGGCGATGGAGGCCTGTATCATCGCGTACTCGCCAGACACCTGATAGGCGAAGGTCGGCACCTTGAAGGTGTCGTGCACCAGACGGACGATGTCGAGATAGGGCATGCCCGGCTTGACCATGACGGCGTCGGCGCCTTCGGACAGGTCCATGGCCACTTCGCGCAGGGCCTCTTCGGCGTTGGCGTAGTCCATCTGATAGGTCTTCTTGTCGCCGGTCAGCATGGCCGCCGAGCCGACCGCGTCGCGGTAGGGCCCGTAGAAGGCCGAGGCGTATTTAGCCGCGTAGGCCAGGATCATGGTGTCGTGCAGGCCGTTGGCCTCCAGCGCCTCGCGGATGGCCTGGATGCGGCCGTCCATCATGTCCGAAGGCGCGACGATGTCGGCCCCGGCGTGGGCCTGGATGAAGGCCTGTTCGACCAGCCGCTCGACCGAGGCGTCGTTGAGGATGCGGCCGTTCTCGACCACGCCGTCGTGGCCGTGGTCGGTGTAGCAGTCCAGCGCCACGTCGGTCATGACGCCGATCTCGGGCGCCGCATCCTTGATCGCCTTGATGCAGTCGGGGATCAGGCCGTCGGGATCCGAAGCCGCCGTGCCGACGCCGTCCTTGATGGCGCCGTCGACATTGGGGAACAGGGCGACCAGCGGAATGCCCAGATCGCGCGCCTCGACCGCGGCGGCGGCGGCGGCCCTGGGCGATAGGCGGAAGACGCCGGGCATGGAGGGCACGGGCACGCGGTCCTCGGCCCCGTCATGCACGATCAGCGGCCAGATCAGGTCGGACGGCGTCAGCGTCGTCTCGGCGACGAGACGGCGGACCCAGGGGCTGGAGCGCAGGCGGCGCGGACGGGCGTAGGGGAAGGCGGCGGGCTGGAAGGGCATGGTCATGCGGGGTCTCATAGCGTCCTTCTCCCGGTGGGAGAAGGTGGCGGGGCAGAGCCCCGTGGGGATGAGGGTCGGGTGTCTGAGGTCGAACTGCAGTCGACCTTCACCCTTTGGCTGCTACGCGCCGCCCTTCGGGTCGCCTTGCTGATCGCTTCGCTCTCAGAGGCTCAAGCCCTCTCCCATTGGGAGAGGGGAGTGGGTAGAAGCCCTTAAGACTCGACAGGAACGCACTCCATGGACTTCGCCCTCACTGACGACCAACGCGCCATTCAGGACGCGGCCCGGGCCTTCGCCGAGGCCGAACTGGCCCCGCACAGCGCCGAATGGGACGAGACCAAACACTTCCCGGTCGATGTGATGAAGTCCGCCGCCGAGATGGGCTTCTGCGGCATCTACACCGGTGAAGAGCACGGCGGCATGGCCTTGGGCCGTGTCGAGGCGGCGGTGATCTTTGAAGAGCTGTCGCGCGGCGACGTGTCCACGGCGGCCTTCATCTCCATCCACAACATGGCGACGTGGATGATCGACAAGTTCGGCTCCGACGACCTGCGCGCCCGCTATGTGCCGGCGCTGGTCGGGATGGAGAAGATCGCCTCCTACTGCCTGACCGAGCCGGGCTCGGGCTCGGACGCGGCGGGTCTGAGGACCACGGCGCGGCTGGACGGCGACCATTATGTGCTGAACGGTTCAAAGGCCTTCATCTCGGGCGCCGGGACCTCAGACGTCTATGTGGTCATGGCCCGCACCGGCGTGGACGGCCCGAAAGGCATCACCACCTTCGTGGTCGAGAAGGATGCGCCGGGCCTGTCGTTCGGCGCCCAGGAAAAGAAGATGGGCTGGAACAGCCAGCCGACGGCCATCGTCGCCTTCGACGACTGCCGCATCCCGGCGGCCAACCTGCTGGGCAAGGAAGGCGACGGCTTCCGCTACGCCATGATGGGTCTGGACGGGGGGCGTCTGAACATCGCCGCCTGTTCTCTGGGCGGGGCGCGTCTGGCGCTGGAGACGGCCCAGGACTACGTCACGACGCGCAAGCAGTTCGGCAAGCCGCTGGCGGAGTTCCAGAACACCCAGTTCAAGCTGGCCGACATGGCGACGCAGCTGGATGCGGCGAGGCTGCTGGTATTGCGGGGCGCATGGGCGCTGGACACCGGCCATCCTGAGAAGACCAAATGGTGCGCCATGGCCAAACGCTTCGCCACCGACGCCTGTTTTCAGATCGCCGACGAGGCCCTGCAACTGCACGGCGGATACGGCTACCTGAAGGACTATCCGCTGGAGCGGATCGTGCGCGACCTGCGGGTCCACCGCATCCTGGAAGGCACCAATGAGATCATGCGCGTCATCACCGCGCGGGAGATGATGCGGCAGTAGAATCGCCCGCTGACATCACGCTGTTTTCGTGCTGATCTGGCCGAAACGGGAGAGTGTCCGATGCGCAATCTGTTCTGGATCGGGGCGACGGCGGTGATGCTGGCGGCAACGGCGTTTACGACGCCTGTTGCGGCGCAGGATCAGACCGAGCTGAACGAGATCGTGGTCACAGGTTCGCGCATCCAGCGTTACGATCAGGATGTGGCTGCATCCTCTGTTCCGGCGGTCACCGTGACACGTCGGGCAGACAATTTGATCGTCTCCATCCGGGTTGTGAATGACACGCGTGAAACGGTGGGGCGACGCAATGAGCTGATCCAGACGCTGCGCAGCATGGCCCGCGCCGCGGGAAGCCAGCCGGATATCGCGCTGAGCATCGAAGATGACGGCCAGTTGGTCGCCTTCAACGACGACATGGTGTCCACCCTGACCCTGGGTGTGGACGGCAACCGGGCGGACACCAGCACCGCCAGCCTGATCGTCAAGACGCCGATCCGCGCCGACGACACTCTGGACAGCGCGTCCAGCCGTATCGAGCAGTTCATCGCTCGCGTCGAGAAATCGGGACGGTCTCTGGTGTCGATCAACGGCGGCTGGCAGCTGTCGATCATCAATCCCGAGCAGTACCGGCCCTCGATCCTCGAAGCGATCGCGGCGGATGCGCGGCGGACCTCGGCCATGTTCGGCGAAGGTTACGCGGTCGAAGTCGGCGGCATGGCCAACACCCTGACCTGGGTGCAGTCGGGCCCGCTCGATCTGGCGTTGTTCGTTCCCTACACGATGGCGATCACGCCCCGCTCTTGAGGCTGGACCCGGCTTCTTCTGCGTCTTATCAGCCGCTCATGACCACTGAACCCGAAGTCCTCACCCACATCGAAAACGGTGTCGGCCGCATCACCCTGAACCGGCCCAAGGCGATCCATGCGCTGAACCGCGCCATGTGCGAGGCGATGACCGAGGCGCTGCTGGCCTGGCGCGACGATGAGGCGGTTCAGTCCGTGCTGATCGACCATGCGGGCGAGCGCGGCTTCTGCGCCGGCGGCGACATCCGCATGATCGCCGAGAGCGGGGCAGGGGATGCGTCGGAGGCCAGGGCCTTCTTCGACACGGAATACAAGCTGAACGCCCTGCTGTTCGACTATCCCAAGCCGATCACGGCCATCGTCGACGGCATCGTCATGGGTGGCGGCGTGGGCATCAGCGAACCCGCCGACATCCGCATCGCCACCGAGCGCACCACCTACGCCATGCCCGAGACCGGCATCGGCCTGTTCCCCGACGTGGGCGGCGGCTGGTTCCTGCCGCGCCTGCCGGGCCAGACCGGCGTCTGGCTGGCCCTGACCGGCGCGCGGCTGAAGGCGGCGGATACGGTGGCGCTGGGCATCCACACCCATTTTGTCCCGTCCGACCGGATCGAGGCGCTGAAGACCGCGCTTCTGGCCCATGCGGCGGAGCCCAAAACGATCGCCGACACCCTGACTGCCGATCCTGGCCCGGCGCCGATGGACGCGCACCGCGAAGCCATCGACCGGCTGTTCGCCTTTGACATGGTCGAGGAAATCTTCGCCGCTCTGGAGGCTGACGGCTCGGACTGGGCACTGGCGCAGTTGAAGACGCTGAAGACCAAGTCGCCGCAGTCGCTGAAGGTGTCGCTGCGCCAGATCCGCACCGGTGCAAAGCTGTCGTCCTTCGCCGAAAACATGGCCATGGAGTATGCGCTGGGTGGGCGGGTCGTCCGCACCCATGACTTCCAGGAAGGTGTCCGCGCCGTCATCGTTGACAAGGACAACGCCCCGCAATGGTCGCCCGGCGACCTGTCGGGCGTCACCGATGCGACGCTGGACGCCCTGTTTGAGCCTCTGCCCGCCGGGGAAAGCTGGACGCCTCTGGTTTGAAGACTTGCAACGATCCGGCTATCGGCGCGTATCTGCTGCACCTCATCACAGGAGAAACGCCGATGTTCAGGTCGATCTGTCTCGCCGCTGTCTGTTCCGTCGCCCTGGGCGGCGTCGCCATGGCCCAGGCTCCCGCCCATCAGATGCATCAGGCGCACGCGGGGGCTGACGCATATCAGGCGGCGGTGTCCGCAACGTCACGGCCCGCCGAAGATGTGGCGCGCGATGCGGCTCGGCATCCCGCCGACATCCTCGCCTTCGCCGAACTGAAGGCGGGCGACGCGGTGGCCGACATCCGGCCCGGCGGCGGCTATTTCACCCGCCTGTTCGCCGAGGCGGCGGGCGATGCGGGCCATGTCTACGCCTTCATCCCCAACCGGACGATGGAGCGCGACAACGGCCTGATCGCGCCGGTCGTGGCGGCCTATGACACCGTCACCCTGGTCAACGGCGATCTGGATGCAGAGACCTTCGCCTTCGACCGGCCGCTGGACGTGGCCTTCATGAGCCAAGAATACCACGACTTCACCATCCCCCGCTTCGGCGTCGATGTGGCGAAGATGAATGCGCGGGTGTTCGAGGCGCTGAAGCCCGGCGGTCTGTTCGTGGTCATCGACCACCAGGCGGCGCCGGGAACAGGCATCTCCGTCGCCGGAACCTTGCATCGCATCGAGGGCGCCGAACTGCGGCGTGAAGTCGAAGCGGCGGGCTTCGTCTTCGACGGCGAGAGCGCGGTTCTGGCCAACCCCGCCGACGACCACAGCATCAATGTCTTCGACGAAGCCATTCGCGGCCGGACCGACCAGTTCGTCTACCGCTTCCGCAAGCCGGGCTGACACAAGCACGCCTTCACCGTGACGACCGCTGGCGCAGCGCCCCGGTGGTCGTTATCGGTGCGCGCAAAGACATCAAGGGAGAGACCAGCATGACCCACAAGATCGCCTTCATCGGCCTGGGCAACATGGGCGGCGGCATGGCCGCCAATCAGGCCAGGGCGGGTCATGCCGTAGCGGCCTTCGACCTCAGCCAGGCGGCGCTGGACCGCGCGGCGGCGGCGGGCTGCCGTCCGGTCAGCTCCGTCGCCGAGGCGGTGAAGGACGCGGACATCGTCATCACCATGCTGCCCGCCGGTCCGCATGTGCTGAAGGTCTATTCCGAACAGATCATCGGCGCCGCACCGTCATCGGCCCTGCTGCTGGATTGCTCGACCATCGACGTGGAGACGGCGCGCCAGGTTGCGGGCCTGGCCAAGGGCGCGGGCTACGCCTTCGCCGACGCCCCTGTCTCGGGCGGCACCGCCGCCGCCGACGCGGGCACCCTGGCCTTCATGGTCGGCTGCGACGAGGCGGACTTCGCCCGTGTCGAACCGGCGCTGGAGCCGATGAGCCGCATCACCATCCGCGCGGGCGACCACGGGGCGGGGCAGGCGGCCAAGATCTGCAACAACATGCTGTTGGGCATCTCCATGATCGGCACGTGCGAAGCCATCGCTCTGGCTGAAAAGCTGGGTCTGGACCCAGAGCGCTTCTTCGAGATCGCGTCCAAATCCTCGGGTCAGTGCTGGTCGGTCAGCAACTACTACCCCTGGGCCGGGCCAGTGCCGACCGCCCCGTCGAACCGCAACTATGACGGCGGTTTCGCCACCGCCATGATGCTGAAGGACCTGAAGCTCGCCCAGGACGCGGCGGCCAAGGCGGGCGCCACCACGCCGCTCGGCGCCCAGGCCGAGGCGCTCTACGCCCTGTTCGGCGGTCTGGGTTATCAGGGCCGGGATTTCTCGGGGATTCTGCAGATGTTGCGCGGGAAAATGGACACGCTTGCCAAGGACTGAAACTGTATACGTTTCTGAGAACCGTTATCAATTAGCGGGTTGCGACGATTTAGCCGCCCCCTTTGATAGACTTTCGCGGCCTCGGGGCGCACATAGCGACAACTCTATAAAGACCATGCGAGCGGCCGGGTTGTTCGATTATAAAGCTGCGTTCCAGAGCTCGGTTGAGCAGGTGAAGGGCGAAGGGCGCTATCGCGTCTTCGCCGACCTGAAGCGCGTGCGCGGCGAATTCCCCAAGGCGGTGCGCCGTCGTGAGGACGGAACCAGCCAGGACGTCATCGTCTGGTGCTCCAACGACTACCTCGGCATGGGCCAGCATCCGGTGGTTCTGGAGGCCATGAAGGCCGAAGTCGACGCCGTGGGCGCCGGCGCAGGCGGCACGCGCAACATCTCGGGCACGACGCGCTCGGCGGTCGATCTGGAAGCCGAGCTGGCCAGCTGGCACCAGAAGGAGGCGGCGCTGCTGTTCACCTCCGGCTATGTGGCCAATGAGGCGACACTGACCACGCTGCAGCGAATCCTGCCGGGCCTGATCACCTTCTCGGACGCGCTGAACCACGCCTCCATGATCGCCGGCATCCGCAACGGCGGAGGCGAGCGGCACATCTTCGCGCATAACGATCTGGAGCATCTGGAGGCCCTGCTGGCCGCCGCGCCCGCCGATGCGCCCAAGCTGGTCGCCTTCGAGAGCGTCTATTCGATGGACGGCGACATCGCCGACATCGCCGGGACCATCGCCCTGGCCAAAAAATACAACGCCTTGACCTATCTGGACGAAGTCCACGCCGTCGGCCTGTACGGCGCGACCGGCGCGGGCGTGGCCGAGCGCGACGGCCTGCTGGACGGCATCGACATCGTCGAATGCACACTGGGCAAGGCCATCGGCGTCATGGGCGGCTACATCGCCGCAGACGCGGTGATCATTGATGCGGTGCGCAGCTGGGCCGCGGGCTTCATCTTCACCACCAGCCTGCCGCCCGCCCTGACCGCCGGGGCCCTGGCCTCGGTGCGCCACCTCAAGGCCCACCCCGAACTGCGCGACGCCCATCAGGAGCGCGCGGCGACCCTGAAGGCTCGCTTCACGGCCGCTGGCATCCCGGTCCTGCCCAGCGTCAGCCACATCGTCCCAGTGCACGTCGGCGATCCGGTCCACTGCAAGATGATCTCGGACATGCTGCTGGACCAGCACGGCGTCTATGTGCAGCCGATCAACTATCCGACCGTGCCCAAGGGCACCGAGCGCCTGCGCTTCACCCCGTCGCCCAACCACACCGACGCGATGATGGACGATCTGGTCCGGGCCATGGACGCCCTGTGGACCCACTGCAACGTGGTGCGTCTCCCTGCCGTCGCCTGAGCCCGATCTGGGTGAGGTCATCCTCGAGCTGACCCGCAACGGCGCCTATCTGAAATGCTCGGCGGTTCACGTCGCCACCGGCGTCGAGGCGTCCGCCATCGGGCCTGTGAACGAGCGGAGCGGGCTGGAGCGCATCGCCCTGGCCAAGCTGAAACGGGCGTTGGCGTCGCGCTGAATGTCGCGCTGACCCACCAGATGTTGTGGTCGCCCCCCGTCCGGCCTAAATGGATGCGCCGTTCCAGCCTTGGGGATTCCAGTGACCGCCTTCACCCACGCCGACTATTTCTCGAAATCGCTCGCCGATGCCGATCCCGACATCTTCAACGGCATCCAGGGTGAATTGGGCCGCCAGAAGGAGCAGATCGAGCTGATCGCTTCGGAGAACATCGTCTCCAGGGCGGTGCTGGAGGCGCAAGGCTCCGTCCTGACCAACAAATACGCCGAGGGCTATCCCGGGCGTCGCTATTACGGCGGCTGCGAATTCGTCGATGTCACCGAGAATCTGGCGCGCGAGCGGGCCAAGGCTCTGTTCGGCGCCGGCTTCGTCAACGTTCAACCGCACTCGGGCGCCCAGGCCAATCAGGCGGTGTTCCAGGCCCTGCTGCAGCCCGGCGACACCTTCCTGGGCATGGACCTGGCCTGCGGCGGCCATTTGACCCACGGCTCGCCCGCCAACCAGTCCGGCAAATGGTTCAACCCCGTCACCTACAAGGTGAAGGAAGACGACCATCTGATTGATTACGATCACGTCGCCCAGATAGCCGAGCAGCATAAACCCAATCTGATCCTGGCCGGCGCCAGCGCTTACAGCCGCCACATCGACTTCGCCCGCTTCCGCGAGATCGCCGACAGCGTGGGCGCCTATCTGATGGTGGACATGGCCCACTATGCGGGTCTGATCGCGGGCGGCGTCTATCCCGACCCGGTGCCGCACGCCCATGTCGTCACCACCACGACGCACAAGACCCTGCGCGGCCCGCGCGGCGGCATGGTGCTGACCAACGACGGCGAGATCGCCAAGAAGATCAACTCGGCGGTCTTCCCCGGCCTGCAGGGCGGCCCTCTGGAACACGTCATCGCCGGCAAGGCCGTGGCCTTCGGCGAAGCGCTGAAGCCCGAGTTCAAACTCTATGCACAGCAGGTCGTGGACAACGCCCGCGCCCTGGCCGCCGTGCTGGTCGAGCGCGGCGCGGCCATCGTTTCGGGCGGCACCGACAGCCATCTGCTGCTGGTTGATCTGCGGCCCAAGGGCGTGACGGGCAAGGCTACGGAGGCGGCGCTGGAGCACGCCCTGATGACCTGCAACAAGAACGGCGTGCCGTTCGACACCGCCCCCTTCACCATCACCTCAGGCGTCCGCCTCGGCACGCCTGCGGGCACGACGCGCGGCTTCGGCGTGGCCGAGTTCCAGCAGGTCGGCCACTGGATCGCCGATGTGATCGACTCGATGAAGGGCACGGATGAAGCCGATCCGGCCGTTCAGGCCCGCGTAGCGGCCGAGGTGCGCGAACTGACCAACCGCTTCCCCATCTACGGATGATGCGCCGATGAAATGCCCCTTCTGCGGACATCTGGACAGTCAGGTGAAGGACAGCCGCCCGTCGGACGACGGCGCGGCCATCCGCCGCCGCCGGTCCTGTCCGAACTGCCAGGGGCGTTTCACCACCTTCGAGCGGGTGCAGTTGCGCGAGTTGATGATCCTCAAGCGCAACGGGCGGCGCACGCCGTTCGACCGCGACAAGCTGGAGCGGTCGCTGGGCATCGCCCTTCGCAAACGCCCGGTCCAGCCGGAGCAGATCGAACAGCTGGTCAGCCGCATCGTGCGCCAGTTGGAGACGCTGGGCGAGACGGAGATCCCGTCCTCGACGGTCGGCGACTTCATCATGAAGGCGCTGAAGGGCGTCGATGAGGTGGCCTATGTCCGCTACGCCTCGGTCTACAAGGACTTCCGCCACACAGGTGACTTCGCCCGCTTCCTGGGGGACGAGGGACTGGACGACGAAACCGGCGCCCGCTGATGCGACCCGCGGTCACGCTCAAACTGGCGACGTCGCTGGACGGGCGCATCGCCACGGCGTCCGGCGAAAGCCAGTGGATCACCGGGCCTGAGGCGCGCCAGCAGGGTCACAGACTGCGCGCGGCGCATGACGCCATCCTGGTGGGTGTGGAGACGGTGTTGGCTGATGATCCAGCGCTGACCGTCCGCCTTCCTTCTCCACTCGGGGGAGAAGGTGGCTCGCGGAGCGAGACGGATGAGGGGGCTGGTTCCGCACGCTCATCGTCCGAGATTGATGCCCGCAGCCCCCTCATCCGATCGGCTGCGCCGCCCACCTTCTCCCCCGAGGGGAGAAGGAATCCATTGCGCATCATCCTCGACAGCCGCCTTCGCACGCCAGCGACGGCCAAGGTCGCCTCCGCCAACACCCTGATCCTGACCGCATCAGAACCCCGCGCCATCGGCGGCGCCGAGGTGGAGCAGGTCGAGACCGACCAGGGCCGACCCGCCATCCCCGCTGTTCTGGCGGCGCTGGAGAAACGCGGCGTCGCCTCCGTCCTGATCGAGGGCGGGGGGCAGGTGGCGGCTTCATTCCTTCGGGCCGGATTGGTCGATCGGCTGGAATGGTTCCGCGCCCCCATCCTGCTGGGCGGGGAGGGACGGCCCTGCGTCGCGGGTCTGGCGCTTGCAAAGCTGGCCGACGCCCCCAAGTTCCGTCGTCTGTCCGCCGAACCTCTCGGAGACGATTTGTGGGAACGCTATGATGCGGTTCGATAAGCTTCACAGGCCGGAAGGCCCCCATGTGGACTCAGCGGACTCAGTGGACTGTGTTTTTAGTGCGCCTCTGATCGAGCGCGCCTGACATGTTCACCGGCATCATCACCGACATCGGCCGGGTCCGTTCCGTCCGCCAGACCGATCGCGACCGCCGGTATGAGGTCGAGACCGTGTGGGACACGGCGACTATCGACCTGGGCGCCTCCATCAGCCATGCGGGTTGCTGCCTGACCGTCACTGAAAAGGGCGAGGGCTGGTTCGCGGTCGAGGTCTCGGGCGAGACCCTGTCCAAGACCAATCTCGGCGACTGGACCGAAGGTCATCGCGTCAATCTGGAGCGGGCGGCCAAGCTGGGCGACGAACTGGGCGGCCACATCGTCTCGGGCCACGTCGATGGTCTGGGCAAGGTCGTGTCGGTGACGCCCGAAGGCGGTTCGCACCGCATCGACATCGAAGCGCCCGCGCCCCTGCACCGCTTCATTGCGCCCAAGGGCTCGATCACCGTGGACGGGGTGTCCCTGACCGTGAACGCCGTCGATGACCGGGTTTTCGGCCTGAACATCATCCCCCACACCTGGGAGGCGACGACTCTGGGCGCGCTGAAAGCGGGGGATCAGGTCAATCTGGAGATAGACATGCTGGCGCGATACCTCGCGAGATGGCAGGAGACCGCGTGATGCAACTGGCCGCGAACATGAACGACAGCCCTATCAGCCCGATCGAGGACATCCTCGAAGACGCCCGCAACGGCCGCCCCTACATCCTGGTGGATGCAGAGGATCGCGAGAACGAGGGCGACATCATCATTCCGGCCCAGTTCGCCACGCCGGACCAGATCAACTTCATGATCAAACAGGCGCGCGGGCTGGTCTGCCTGGCCCTGACCGCCGACCGCGCCCGCCAGCTGCGCCTGCCGCCGATGGCCGCCGACAACCGCGAGAGCATGAAGACCGCCTTCACCGTCTCGATCGAGGCCAAGGAGGGCGTGACGACCGGCATTTCCGCCGCCGACCGGGCGCGCACGATCAACGTCGCCACCGATCCCGGACGCGGCGTGGACGACATCGTCTCTCCGGGCCACATCTTCCCCTTGGTCGCCCGCGACGGCGGCGTTCTGGTCCGCGCGGGCCACACCGAGGCGGCCGTGGACATCAGCCGCATGGCCGGCCTGACCCCCGCCGGGGTGATCTGCGAGATCATCAAGGACGACGGCGAGATGGCGCGGATGCCGGACCTGATCGCCTTCGCCCAGCTGCACGGGCTGAAGATCGGCACCATCGCCGACCTGATCGCCTATCGCCGGCGCACCGAACGCTTCGTCGAGCGGATCATGGACAAGCCCTTCGACAGCGTCCACGGCGGGCCGTTCCGCCTGATGCTCTACAAGAACACGATCGAGGGCCACGAACACGTCGCCCTGGTCCACGGCAAGATCGAGCCGGGCAAGCCGACGCTGGTTCGCATGCACCAGGTGGACTTCGCGGCCGACCTGCTGGGCCATGTCGAGGCGCGTCAGGGCTATATCCCCAGCGCCCTGAAGGGCATCACCGAACACGACGGCGCGGGCGTCACCGTCTTCCTGCGCGACCCGGACCTGCAGGGTCTGGCCGAGCGGCTGGCGGGCGTCGAAAAGCCCAAGGCGATGGACCGTTCGCTGAAAAACTACGGCGTCGGCGCGCAGATCCTGCTGGATCTCGGCGTGCGCGACATGATCGTGATGAGCTCGACCCGCCCCAATCCGACCGCGCTGGAGGGCTATGGCCTGCGCATCGTCGGCTGGCGCGATATGGACGGAGAAGACCAATCCTGAGCGAACCCACCCGCGTCCTCATCGTCGAGGCGCGCTTTTATGATGATCTGGCCGACGCGCTTCTGGAAGGCGCGAAGGATGTGCTGCGCGAGCAGGGCGCCCAGTTCGACGTCGTCTCCGTGCCCGGCGCGCTGGAGGTTCCAACCGCTATCGCCCTGGCCGAGGAGGCCGGTCGTTATCCGACCGCGCCGCGCTATGACGGCTATGTGGCGCTGGGCTGCGTGATCCGCGGCGAGACCTATCATTTCGAGATCGTTTCGGACCAGTCCGCGGCGGGAATCCGCAACCTGGGCCTGAAGGGCGTCATCGTCGGCAACGGTATTCTGACGACCGAAGACGAGGATCAGGCCTGGGCTCGTGCCCGGGTTAGCGAAGGCGACAAGGGTGGCGGCGCTGCACGCGCTGCGCTGGACCTCATTGCCTTGCGCCAGCGGCTGCGCGTAGGACTGGGCGCGTGACCCAACCCAACAGCTTCCAATCCGTGCTCGAACAACTGGCTGGCGCCGAAAAGGCCGCCCGCGACGGTGACGCGCAATTGACTTCACGCCAGCGCCGCGCCCGCACCGTGGCGCGTCTGGCCGCCGTCCAGGCCCTGTACCAGATGGAGCTGGCGGGCGAGGGGGTCGACACCGTCATCTCTGAATTCGTCAACCACCGCTTTGACGCTGACATCGAGGGCGAACCGCTGGCTGAGGCGGACGAGACCTATTTCGCCGAAATCGTCCGTGGGGTCGTGGGCGATCAGGCCGCCATCGACGCGACGATCAAGGCGCGTCTGGCCTCCAACTGGAGGCTTGAGCGTCTGGATTCGACGCTGCGGGCCTTGCTGCGGGCGGGCGCGTGGGAGCTGCGCTCGCGTCTGGATGTGCCGCGCGAGATCGTGATCGACGAATATGTCGAACTGGCCAAGGCCTTCTTCGACGAGGCGGAAGCGAAGTTCGTCAATGCGGCGCTGGACGGCGTCGCCCGAGACGTTCGCGCGGGCTGATGGCCTCGGTCGACGTCGTCGGCGAGTTTGAAACCATCCGGCGCCTGCTGGCCCCTCTGGCCCATCCCGAATGGGGGCGGGGGCTGATGGACGATGTGGCCGTGGTCCCGTCGCGGCCCGGCTTCGATCTGGTCATGACCAAGGACGCCATGGTCGAGGGCGTGCATTTCCTGCCCGAAGACGGGCTGGACACCGTGGCCCAGAAGCTGTTGCGCGTGAATCTGTCGGACCTCGCGGCCAAGGGCGCCGAGCCGTTCGGCTATCTGCTGGCCTGCCACTGGTCCAGCCGCTGCGGCTGGCCTGAACGCGACGCCTTCATCGACGGCCTGAGGCGCGATCAGGCCATGTTCGACATCGCCCTTCTGGGCGGCGACACGGTGCGGACTCCGGGACCGGCCAGTTTCTCGGCCACCATGCTGGGCTGGACGCCGAAGGGGCGGATTGTCGGACGCGACGGGGCGAGGCCCGGAGACGTGGTCATGGTCACGGGCTCGATCGGCGACGGCTGGCTGGGTTTGCAGGCGGCGCAGGGGCATCTGACGCTGGCGCCGGACCGGATCGTCGCCCTGGCCGAGCATTACCGCCGCCCCATGCCGCGCACCGACTTCGCCCTGCCGATTCGCGAATGGGCCACGGCGGCGCTGGACGTATCGGACGGTCTGATCGCCGATCTGGGGCATCTGGCCGAAGCCAGCGGCGTCGGCGTAGAGGTCGATCTGGAGCTGACGCCCCTGTCGGCGGCGGGCGGCGCCTGGTTCGAGACGCGCGTGGATGCGGAGGCGGCGCTGGAAAGCCTGGTCACCGGCGGCGATGACTATGAAATCGTCTTCACCGCCCGCCCCGGCGACGAGGCGGCCCTGCGTCGCGAGGCCGAGCAGAGGCATTTGCGGCTGACGCGAATCGGAACCGTCACAGCGGGACAGGGCGTCTCCGCCCGTTACGGCGGCCAACAGGTCAGCATCGCCCGCACCGGCTATCGCCACGACTGATGCAACGAAATCTCAAGTCGTTGAGTCTAGTCAGGGGGCATGCGCCGTCGTGACCTGATCGCCCTGTCTGTTCCAACCGCCGATGGCGCAGGCCAGAGCGCGGGCGCCGTCCTGAACATGGCGGGGATCGGTCTGCCGGTCATCGCAGGCGGGCGCATCCGAAACTACGTCTTCGTCATGCTCAGGCTGCATCTGGGCGGCGTGGCCACGGCCCAGACGCTGCGGTTGAAGGAACCCTATCTGCGCGACGCCCTGGTGCGGGCCGCACACCGGACGCCTTTTGCGAACGCGGCGGACTGGAATGTCCTGGACGGCGCCGCCCTGTCAGCCAGCTTGCTGCGGTCTGCGGCGACGATCGCCGGGCGCGGTCAGGTGACCCGGGTCGAGATCATCAGCCAGGCGCCGCGGCGTCGTCTGACCGTGCGAACGCGCTGACTCGCCAAACCCTGTTGCGTCATCCTGACGCATTTGCCAGTCTTTGAAGGCAATCCCCAGAGGACGCAGCTCCCGCGTCCGTCGCGCACGGGGGGACCGGAAGGCGGACAGAGGCGAAAACGCCCGCCGCGCCAAGGATCCGGGCGCTTTCGCACTCAGGGTTTGGAAACACCATGAACAACTATCTGTGGCTGGTCATAGCCGCAGGCGCGCTGGGAATCCTTTACGGGCTTATCCAGACCGCCGCGCTGATGAAGGCCAGCACTGGCAACGACAAGATGCGCGAGATCGCCGCCGCGATCCAGGAAGGCGCTTCGGCTTATCTGCGGCGGCAGTACACCACCATCGCCATGGTCGGCGTCGTCATCCTGATCGCGGCCTATTTCCTGATCGGCGAATGGGCGGCCATCGGCTTTGTCATCGGCGCGGTCCTGTCAGGCCTTGCCGGATTCGCCGGCATGCTGATCTCGGTGCGGGCCAATGTGCGCACGGCGCAGGCGGCGTCGGAGAGCCTGTCCAAAGGTCTGGACCTGGCCTTCCGCTCGGGCGCCATCACCGGCATGTTCGTGGCGGGCGGCGCGCTTGTGGGTGTGGCTGGCTATTACGCCGTGCTGACGGCCGGGTTCGGCCTGGCGCCGACCAGCCGCGCCGTCATCGACGGTCTGGTGGCCCTGGGCTTCGGCGCCTCGCTGATCTCCATCTTCGCGCGACTGGGCGGGGGCATCTTCACCAAGGGCGCCGACGTGGGCGGCGACATGGTGGGCAAGGTCGAGGCAGGCATTCCCGAGGATGATCCCCGCAACGCCGCCACCATCGCGGACAATGTGGGCGACAACGTCGGAGACTGCGCCGGCATGGCCGCCGATCTGTTCGAGACCTATGCGGTGACAACAGTGGCGACGATGGTTCTGGCGGCCATCTTCTTCCGCGAATCGGCCATGGTCGAGACCATGATGCTGCTGCCGTTGGCCATCTGCGGCATCTGCATCGTCACCTCCATCATCGGCAGCTTCTTCGTCCGCCTGGGCAAGTCGAACAACATCATGGGCGCCTTGTATCAAGGGCTGATCGTGACCGGCGTCCTGTCGGTCGCCGCCGTCTGGTGGGTGATCACAACGCTGGTGACGGGCCCGGTCACGACCGGAGACGGTCTGGTCATCACACCTATCAGCCTGTTCTATTCGGGTCTGGTCGGTCTGGCCGTCACCGCCGCCATCGTGGTGATCACGGAATACTACACCGGCTCCAACTTCCGCCCGGTGCGGTCGG
>Ga0233377_1000498_pt1 | contig 17796 bp, 11 predicted proteins | sample ElkDunMinimDraft_6_FD_191540 | JGI IMG/M metagenome (GOLD analysis project Ga0233377, IMG submission 191540) | Fecal eukaryotic communites from dung pellets of Tule Elk in California, USA - Elk Dung E36 | ecosystem: Host-associated > Mammals > Digestive system > Large intestine > Fecal | place...
AGCGCCACCATCGGGAAGACCTGCACGAAGATGTAAAACCGGAGATCGCCGGCTCCCCTGTCCTCCGAGATGCGCCACATGACCGTGCTGGCGACGCCGGAGAAGACCAGCGGGAGGAGCAACATGCGCGACCAGTAGATGCTGATGCGCTCAGCGAGCATCGCCGCGAAGAGCGCCATGAACGCGATCGCCATGGGGAGGCGATCCCAGAAGAGCCGTGGCGTCGACGGTTTCAGGTGATACCAAGCCGAGCCGAACGCCGTGAGCAGCACGCCCGCGAAGAAGAGAACGTACGCCGGGCGCTCCCGGAGCGACTCGAAGGCCGTGTGGGCGCCAGGACGGAACGGTCCGTCGGGATCGCGCGTGGGCCCCCGGCGGAGGAACGCCAACCCTGCCCACCCGACGAGGAAGAAAGACGCATTCGAGAGGACGTTCAGCGCGTTCGGGATGCGCCAGAGCGCCCGAGCATCGGCGAACTGGTGGTGGCTCTCCGGCTGCGGAATTGGCCCGTGCCTGAAGAGGAGCCCACCCGCCACGACGGCAAGGACAACGAGGAGCGCGACACGAAGCCCTCTGCCCATCGGAAGACCTATCGAAGCGCCTTTCGGGCCGGGAACACAAGAAAGCAACCTGATGGTCGGCTCGATCGCACTGACTGGTCGGGAGGAGGAAACGGCGAAGCAAAGCGACCGCGCGCTCGAGTCTCGAGCGCGAGCCAAGCGCCAGGAAACGAGAGAGGAAGTATACGCGATGTATCCCAATGGGCCCGTTGTGCCGGGCGCGATTGTCTGACAACGTTCGTCGTCCGATGGTCTCCCCTTTCGTCGAGCTGGAGGTTCGATGGATCGTCACGTGAAGGGGTTCCTGTTCGCGGACTACGTCCGGATGATCCGCGGTCACAAGACCGTCGAGTGGCGGAAGCACCTCGTCGACGCGGATCTCCGCTATCTCGTCTCCCGGATCGAGCCGGACGCCTGGTACCCGATGGCGACGTTCGAGCGGATGGGCAACGCCATCCTGAAGGAGATCGCCGGTAGCGATGTCGAGGCCGCGCGGATGTGGGGCCGCGTCTCGGTCGACCAGCTCCGAATCGCGACGCCGTCACTCGTCGCCGACGGGGATCCGCTCGACACGCTGATGCGGTTCCGCGTCCTCCGGTCGACCTTCTTCGACTTCGAGGCGCTGGATGTCCGGACGGCGACGTCCGACCATGCGTCGATCGCCATCGCGTATCACATGGGCCCGCTGGCGGAGGAGGCCGCGTCGTTCCAGACCATGGGGTTCTTCGAGCGCTTGCTCGTGGTCGCGCGGGCAGAGGCGGTCGAGGCGCGGTTCAAGAAAAAGTCATGGGCGGGCGACAAGCACACCCTGCTCGAGCTCCACTGGGAGCAGCCCGACAGCTGACCTTCGGCCGAGCGCGGCGACGCACCGCACACCGCGAGTGCGGGATTGGTCGCTGTGGTCGATTCGTGCGAAAACACTAGCCCAACGTGTCGAACACGACCCGCCCCGATCGAGCCCTCGAGAGCGCGCGTCAGTCTTTGCGCGAGATGGACGAGCGCTTCCAGCTGCTCGTCGAGAGCGTCAAGGACTACGCCATCTTCATCCTCGACCCGGATGGCGTCATCACGAGCTGGAACAGCGGCGCCGAGCGGATCAAGGGATACAAAGCGCACGAGATCGTCGGCAAGCACTTCTCGCAGTTCTATCCGGCCGAGGACGTCCAAGCGGGCAAGTGTGAGATGGAGCTCGAGGGCGCCATCGCGGAGGGCCGCTTCGAGGACGAAGGCTGGCGCATCCGCAAGGACGGCAGCCAGTTCTGGGCGAACGTGATCATCACCTGCCTGCGCAACACGCACGGGGACGTCGTCGGGTTCGCGAAGGTCACCCGCGATCTCACGGAGCGCAAGGCGGCCGAGGAGGCTCGCATCCGGCTCGCCGAGGTGTCGGCTGCACGCGAGGAAGCCGAGCGCGCGCTCGTGCAGCTCTCCCGGCTCCAGGAGCTGACGGGCATGCTCGCGGCGGCCTCGACACCCGACGAGCTGGTCTCGATCGTCGTCGAGAAGGGAGTGGTCGCCCTCCACGCGGACGCGGGGAGCTTTGCGCTCTGGGATGGCGAGCACGTGCGCCTCGCGGCCGTCACCGGGATGTCGGAGGAGCTGCTGCGTACGTTCGGCGCGGTTCCGCTCGATGCGCGCGTCCCTCCGGCCGTCGTCATCCGCACCCGACAGAGCGAGTGGGTCGAGACGCCCGAGGAGTATGCACGCCTCTTCCCGGATTCGCTCCGTGCCCTGCCGCCCCCTGGAGCGTCGTGCGCGCTGCCGCTCACCGTTGGCGACCGCGTCGTCGGCGCCATCGCCTTCCGCTTCGACAAGCCCCAGGAGTTCACGCTCTCGCAGCGCGTGTTCATGGAGACTTTTGCAAACCAGGTGGCGCAGGCGTTCGCGCGGACGGAGGCTCACGCCCGCGAGCTCGAGGGGAAACGCCGCCTCGAGGCCCTCGGCTCGCTGGCCGAGGCGCTCTCGTCCGCGCTGACGACGACCGACGTCTCGGCCGCCGTCGTCGAGCGCGGACGGCAGGCAGCGCGAGCGGACGTGTGCACCCTCTACTCTCTCGACGACTCGAAGCAAGTGCTCGAGCTCGTGGCAGAGCGTGGGAGCGACCCCGCCGTGCTCGAGCAAATCCGCACGCTCGGTTCCGACGCCAGCCCTGTGTCCGAGGCGGTCAGCTCGGGCAAGCCGCTCTGGATCCAGGACCTGGAGGAATTCAAGGCGCGGTTCCCCTCCCTCGCCAGCGCCCCGGTGCATGGTGCCCAGACCCAGGCGTTCTGGGCCGTACCGCTCGTCGTCGAGGGTGCTCCCATCGGCCTCCTCGGGATGGGGTTCCACGAACCTCGCAAGTTCCCGGCGGAGGAGCGTGACTTCGTCGAGACGCTCGCCCGCTACTGCAGCGAGGCAATGCTCCGCGCGCGCCGGCTCGAGGCCGAGCGCGAAGCTCGCACCATCGCCGAGCGGCTCCAGGCTTCCCTGGCGACGACGCTGCGGAGCATCGGCGACGCCGTCATCGCGACGGACGCCCGCGGGTGCGTCACGATCACCAATCCCGTGGCGGACGAAATCACGGGCTGGCCCGAAGAGGAGGCGCGCGGTCGGCCGCTCCACGAGGTATTCCGGATCATCAACGAATACACGCGCGAGCCGGTGACGTCGCCCGTCGACAAGGTCCTCGAGCTCGGCACGGTCGTTGGGCTCGCAAACCACACGTTGCTCCTCCACCGTGACGGGAAGCGTGAGACGCCGATCGACGACAGCGGCGCGCCGATCCGCGGATCGGATGGCAGAATCGACGGCGTCGTGCTGGTCTTCCGGGACGTCACGGAGAAGAAGCGCGAAGAGGCTCGCCGCGCGCTCCTCGCGGACGCGACCGCCGCGATCTCGGAGTCGCTCGACTACGAGATGACGCTCGCCAAGGTCGCAAACCTCGTCGTGCCCAACCTCGCGGACTGGTGTGCGATCGACGTGGCGGTCGACGGTCGCGATGGGTCGAAGCGCCTCGTGGTGGCGCACGCCGACGAGGCGCGGGCAGCGGCTCACGAGCTCGTCCGGACGCAAGCGCGGGATCCGAACGCGCGGGCGGGCGTCGCGAAGGTGCTCCGCACGGGCAGGTCGGAGCTCTACACGCAGGTCACGGACGACGTCGCACGGGCAGCGGGCGTCGACCCGCAGCGGGTCCGCGCCCTGGAGGTGCACTCGGCGATGATCGTCCCGCTCGTCGCGCGCGAGCGGACCGTCGGCGCGATCACGTTCGTATGGGCAGAGTCCGGCAACACGTACTCGCAGGACGACCTCGTGTTCGCCGAGGAGCTCGCGCGGCGCTGCGCGGTAGCCATCGAGAACGCGCGCGTGTACGCGGCCGAACAGCACGCGCGACAGAGCGCCGACATCGCGAACCGGGCGAAGGACGAGTTCCTGGCGATGGTGAGTCACGAGCTGCGCACGCCCCTGAACGCGATCATGGGGTGGGCGAAGATGATGTCTTCGGCGTCGCTCGACGACCGGAAGCGCACGCGCGCGATCGAGACGATCGATCGGAACGCCGTCGCGATGGCGCAGCTCATCGAGGACCTGCTGGACATCTCCCGCATCATCAGCGGCAAGATGCGTCTGGAGGTGCAGACCATCGAGCTCACGCGCATCGTCGAGGCCGCGGTGGAGTCCGTCAGACCCGCCGCCGAGGCGAAGGCGATACGCCTCACGCACTCGTTCGAGACCGGGATCCCCGCGCTCGTCGGCGATCCCACCCGCCTGCAGCAGGTCGTGTGGAACCTCCTCTCGAACGCCGTGAAGTTCACGCAAAAGGGCGGGCGGATCGCCATCGAGGTCCGCATCGAGGACTCGGCCGTCGCGATCCGCGTTACCGACACCGGCAAGGGCATCGACCCGCAATTCCTGCCGCATGTCTTCGACCCCTTCCGCCAGGAGGACGCGAGCCACACGCGATCGCGCGGTGGGCTCGGCCTCGGCCTCGCGATCACGCGTCAACTCGTGGAGCTCCACGGCGGTAACGTCGAGGCGCACAGCGACGGCGAAGGCCTGGGCGCGACGTTCGTCGTCCATCTTCCGGTGGCCGCGGTAGCGAGCACGCTGGACCCAGCGCCGCCGACGACGCGTCAGATCAGGCTCGAGAGCTCCTTCGAACGCCCCAAGCAGCTGCGCGGCATCCGTGTCCTCGTCGTCGACGACGAGGAGGACTCGCGACAGCTCGTGAGGGCGATCCTCGACGACTGCGGGTGCATCGTGACGCTCGCCGGAAGCGTCGCCGAGGCGATGCGCTCGCTCGCGGAGAGTGTTCCCGACCTGCTCATCTCGGACATCGGCATGCCGCACGAGGACGGCTACGATCTCATCCGCCAGGTCCGAGCGCTTCCCGCCGCGAGCACCGGCAACTTGCCTGCCGCCGCGCTCACCGCCTACGCGCGCACGGAGGATCGACGGCGCGTCCTCAACGCGGGCTACTCGATGCACATCCCGAAGCCCGTCGAGCCTTCCGAGCTCGTCGCCGTCGTGGTCAGCCTCACGCGACTGATCCAGCGTCCGCCGGAGGGCGCGGCCTGACCGAGTGAGTCGTGCTCGCGGTCGCCCGTGCCCATCGTCGCGATGGCGTCCGTCACGGAAGAACGACGCGGACGAGCACGAGAAGCGTTCGAGATCGCTCGCTGGCGTGGTGCGACGCCGAGAGAAACGCTCAGAGCTTGCGTGTCGACGTCGGCGCCGCCGGGATCGGCGGGACAGCGGGATGCATCGGCGGCGAGTCCGAGAGCCGCGGAGGATGCTCCGAGACGGCCACCGGCGGCGGCGCGGCGGTCATGCTCGGCACCCAGCTGTCGAGACCGAGCGGCGCGAAGACCTCCCGGCCCTTTGCCGGCAACGGCTGGAGCGTGCTCACGAGGGCGTCCTTGCGGAGATAAAGCTCCTCGCGACGTCCGCCCTCGGCCTCCGTCTTCAGCGTGAGCTCGAACTCGTTCGGGCTGCGCTTCGCGATCTCGCGCACGGTCGGCGCGAACATCGAGACGAGTCGGACGACGAAGGGCACCGCGAGCCCATTCTCGAAGACCGGCTGTCCGTCCAGGGACACGTTGATGAGCTGCTCCTTCTGCTCGGCCACGTCGCGCGTCGCCGTACGAAGCGCAGTCCAGATCCGGTCGATCTGCGCGACGTCCTGAGCGCCGAGGTTGCCGGGCAGCTCCTCGGCACCGGGGGCGCCAGGGTGCTCGACGGTCCCCGCCACACCGCCGGCCTCGCTCCGGACGATGTGGAAGATGAGCATCTCCTTCTCGTTGAGCTTCCTGCGGAGCGCGAGCTCGAACGCCTCCTCGCTCATGTCGATCTGCACGATCGTCCAATCATCGACGCTCAGCTCCTTCGCGGTGACCGTGCCGCGAAGCCAGCTCTTCTCCACTCCGACCCGAAGGTTCACGCCCTGGACGAAGTCGGACACCTTGCGCGGCGCCGTCCACGCCGCCGCGCGGTGTGGCGCGATGGTGAACGAGGTCGCGATCCCGTCCGGGTGCTCGAACGCAGCGGTGCCGGAGTGGCGGGCCTCCTTGCCGTCGAGGTTCAGACGGAGAGATAGCTTCGTCTTCAGGATCGGGAAGCGGGCGGCCTTCAGGAAAGCCTCGAGCTGCGCCCGCATCTCGGCGGCACGCCGATCGGAGTCTCCCCTCACCTGCAATGACTCGCGCTCGTTCGCCCCGAGCGTGTTCCGCCGGTGGTCCTCGATGTAGTGCGTCGCGTACTCGGCGACGGTGCGCGCGTATTCGAGCGCGTGCTGGTGCTGGACCTTCTGCGCGGTGTCCTGCACGGCGCGCATCACGACGTTGTGGAACTGCTCGAGGGCCTCCAGGCCCTTCACGCGGTTCTGCGCGACCTCTTCGCGCTGCTTCGCGACGACGCTCCCCTCCACGTCGAGCTGCACGATGCGTGTCGAGGCCGTCATGAAGGCCTCGAGGGTCGTGAGAAAATTGTACCCGAGCGGAAACGGCGTGGAGTCTCCGTAGAGGTAGCGCATCGCAGGCGAGGATATCGACATTCAAGCGGTGAGTCACAAGACTCGTTCAGCGTTCTCGTTTGCGCACGAATCGCCACGAGACCGCGGGGAGGCCTCGAGCGCCGAAGCATCGACGATCGCCCATGGAAACAGGCCTCGGGCTGCGTTCGCCCGCTACTGCAGACGTCTCGCCTGCTCCGCGATGACCTCGGCTGGGCCGTCGATGTCGATCGGCACCGGCGCGCCATGGATGCTGTCGAGGGCGCGCTTCGCGTAGCCCCGGACGATCGGATACGGATGGGTGAGCTCGCGCGCGAGCACCGGGACCGCCTCCTTCATCCGCGCGTCGCCGAGGAGCTGGAAAGCGACCGCCTGCTCGTGAGGCTTTCCCCGCTCGGCGGTCGCCAGGGCGACGTTGACCTCGAGCGAGCCGTACAGTTTCTCGAGGGCGCCACGCTCGTAGGACTTCTTCCACCATTGCTCCATGGTCCCGACGAGCGAGCCCACGCTCTTGTCGGCATGACAGAGAGCGCACTCGAGCGGTCGATCGAGAAGGACCTTCGCCGGGTCCGTCGGCGACCCGATGCGGTGGTACGGGGACAGGTTGCCGTCGAGCGACATGTTCTTCTGCGGCATGTGGCAGGCAATGCAGCGCGCGCCCTCACCAGCAGGGTCGTGATGCGCATGGGCGCGGAGCGCATCCGCCGATGCGTAGCTCGCGTGACATCGCGTGCAGAGCGCATCCTGCTTGGCCGGCTCGAGCTGCCGCAGCGCCGCGGTGCCGTCGTGCGCGTGTGGATCGTGGCAATCGGAGCACGCCAGCTTCGACGCGCAAGCTCCGAGCATCATGTCCCGCGCCTCGCCGGAGTTGATGTGACTGCCTCCGGGCGAGCGCTTGCGCGACCCACCTTCCCACGTCGGATCGTAGCCCGAGAAGAGCACCTGATGGCAGCGCGCACATGCTCGGTTGATCGCCATCGCCTGGGCGTCGGGCTCGCCTCGGCCCTTCGTGGCTCGTGAATCCGGCACTCGGACCTCGATCGCGTCGCTGATCGGCTCGAACGAAGGGAGTCTGGCCGGATCTCGAGCGTGCTCGGCGGCGCCGAGATGGCACGACTCGCAGCCGATCCCCACCTCGACGAGGTGGCCTGCGCGGAAGCGGTGCCGTGTGGCCGTGACCGCGTCGGCCGGCGTCGGCTTCGCCATCGCGCTTCCGAGCCGGGAGAGCTCCTCCGCGAGCGCGGCTGTCATGGCTCCCTGATCCTTCACCGCGTACGTCGCCCGCATCGACGCGGGAAGGAGCGGGTCGAGGACCTGCCCCTGATATCCTCCCTTCCCCGCGAGCGCGCCGAGAACGGTCGAGAGATAGGGAACCGTGTTGTGACAGAAGATGCAGGTCTGGTTCCACACTGGACCGGCCTTGAGCCCGACACGCTCCTTCACCATGACGGAGTAGCCCTTGTAGCGAAGCGACTTCGTCGAGAGCACGTAGCTCACGGGCAGCACGTGCTCCTCCGTCGGATCGCCGAGCACCGGCGCCCCCTCGCGGACCTCCGCGACCGGAACGCCGGCGTAATCCTCGCGATGATGGCCTCCGATGACGCGCGTGACCCGATAGATGCCCTTGCCGAAGCGCTTCGACGTGATCGTGACGAAGCGCTCGCGGCCCGCAGCCTCGAGCAGGGCCGTGTCGCCATGGAAGTGGAAGACCGTCCCGTCGAACGGGCCCTTGATGTCCGCCGTCTGCGCCTCGCGGGTCATGTTGTGCATCGGCGAGCGCAGGAACGACTCGACGTACGCCGCATGACACCGCGCGCATGCCTTGCTTCCGGCGTAGTCGGCGAACCGGACGTTGCTGGTGACGCGCCCCACCCCAGCTGCGCCTGCGACGCTCGATGGCTTCACCGGCGCCTGTGACGCTCTGCAAGAAGCCCCGCAGGCCGCGAGAGCGAGGGCCGCGACGATGGCGACCTCCGGGCGGACGTTCAGGCGAGCCACTCGCCGGCTCGCGCCAGTGTTCGCGTGTGCTCGCGGACGACGCTCAGGAAGGTGCGCTTGTAGTCCGCGTTCTTGATCTTCGAGGCGCGTTCGAGGAGGCGGTCGCGCGCGGCTGCGATCGACCTCTTCGCGCCGTCGGCGTCACCCCGATAGTGGAGCGCCTCCGCGTACGCGACGCGGATCAACGCTTCGCCTTCCGCGACGCCTCCGACCTGTTCGAGGAGGCGCATCGCCTCGGAGCCTGCGAGGACCACCTCGTCGGCGGAGGCGCCCTTGTGGATCAACGTCAATGTCAGGAATCCCAACACCGCCGCACGGTAGGGAGGTGCGTGCTCGAGGAGCGGCAGCGCCTTCAACGCGTCGGCCTCGGCGGCCTCCGGATCGTTCGCGAAGTAGTGCACGCCGGCGAGGTACGCGCGCGCGCGGCCCTCCCCCACGCGATCGCGCTGCGCCGCATAGGCCGCGATGACCTCCTGGGTCGTTCGTACGGCCTCGTCGCGCCGGTTCGTCCGGACGTAGAGGTGTCCGAGCCTGAGCTTCGCGTCGTTCGCTACGACCGCGAGGCCGAGACGCTCGGCCGCGTCGCGAGCCTCGCGCAAGACGGCCTCCGCGATCGAGTAGGCCCCCAGCTCGGAGAGCGCCCAGCCTGCGTTCTGCCGCTGGCGCGCGGCGTTCCGCGAGTCTCCCAGGACGTCGAAGCAGACGACGGCATCCTTCGCGAGCGTCGCGGCGCGCTCGAGATCGCCTTCCCACGAGGCACGCGCGACGTTCGCCGAGAGCAGGAACGCGCGGGCCGCCGGCTCCTTCGCGATGAACTCCTCCTCGCGATCGATGGGGGCGAGCAGCGCAGCGGCGACCTCGTACAGCCCGGCAACGCCGAGCGCGGTCGCGATCCGAGAGGTCGCGACGACACGTGCCGCCGTCATCGGGGCAGGCCCCGTGTTCGTCGGATTGCCCCGTGGCATGATCTCGGTGCCGCCACGCGCCGACGGAGAGGGCTGTGAGCTGATCTCGAGTACGCGCGCCGCGACCTCACGGGCCTCCTCGACGTGCCCGAGCGTCATCGCCGCTTCGGTCGCCTCGGCAGCAGCGGCGTACCACTCGGCGCCGCCGGGCGGGAGATCGCGCATCGCCGCATGGGCGTGCTCGCGTGCGGCCTCGTGCTCGCCCGACCAGCGTGAGGCCTCCGCCGCGATGAGCTGGAGCCGTCCATGCTCCATGCCGGAGGCTCCCGCCTGCACGGCGCGGTCGGCACGGAGCTTCGCCGCGACGAAGTCGTTCCCCTCGAGTGCCTGGAACGCCGCGCGCGCGTAGAAAGCCGGTGCGCGATCGCGCGAGCCACCTCGCTCGAAGTGCTCACCCAGGAGCATCGGATCATGCTCACCGGCGCGCTCCAGCCACTCGGCCGCGAGCCGATGCCCAAGCGCCTGATCGTCCGCCGTGAGCATCTGGTACGCAGCATCGCGGACGATGGCGTGCCGGAACGCGTACTCGTGATCCACCGGGAAGCGCGAGACGTTGCGGCGCTGGATGATCTCACGACGCGTGAGCTCGCTCAGCCAGGCATCGACCTCGCTCGCCTTGTACTCGCCCCCCGTCAGCGCGAGGACACCGCCGCGCCAGAAGAGCTCACCGAAGACGCTCGCCGCGCGAAGGACGCGGCGCGCCATCGGATCGAGCCGCTGGAGACGTGCCTCGATCATCGCGAGCACCGTGGGTGGCAGCGCCCACTGGTCCGCCGCGCCCGACGCCGAGAGCGGCGGCGGCACGGTTGCGGATGGAGACGTACCTGGCCGCGTCTGGACGCGCCCGGTGCCCTCGGCGTACGCGCGGATCAGCTCCTCGAGGTAGAAGACGTTGCCCGCGGCGCGATCGAGCAGCCGGGCGACCTCGGTCGCGCTGAGCTCCTCACCCAGGACGTCGCGCACGAGGCGCTCACCCGCGCGGCGCACGAGCGGCCCGAGCCGGACCTCTTGCAGGCTACGCTGCGCCCAGAGCTGCGGAAAGGCGTCGTGGACGTCGCCACGCGCGACCGCCAGGACCATGAAACGTCGATCGGCCGCGTCGCGCAGCGCGGCGTCGAGCAGGTTCACGCTCGGGAGATCACCCCAGTGGAGGTCCTCGATGACGAGCACGAAGGGCGCCGCGGTCGCCTCGGCAACGACGAAGTCGCAGAAGGCTCGGCGCATCTGGTCGCCCATCAGGATGGCGTCCTGACGTGCCGCGCGGAGCTGCACGCTGTCCGCATCCGAGAACGGGATGCTCGCGATCTCGCCGAGGAACTCCGCGACGCGGCCGACCTCGAGCTCGGACACGTTGCGAGCAACCCGCGCGCGGAGCTTCTGCTGTCGGACGACCAGCGACTCGCCTCCGCTGATGCCAGCCGCGCGGCGGAGCAAGCGTGCGATGAGCGCGAAGGGCGAGCCCTCGCTCATCGCGTCACCGCGTGCGGCCAAGATCTCGGCGCCGCCACGCTCTCGCAGGGCGCGGAGGAGCTCCGCGACGAGACGCGACTTCCCCGCCCCGGGGAATCCGGTGACGAGCACGGCGCGTGCAACAGGCTCGTCTACACATTCGTCGTAGATCGCAAGCAGGGTCGACAGCTCGCGGTCGCGGCCGACCAACGGCGTGGGCTTGCCGAGGAGCGTGCGGGCCTTCGTGTCGCGCTCGCGGAGCCCGCGGATGAAGAGCCCCCGATCGTCACCGCCGACGTCGAAGCGCATGTCGAGCAGCCCGGCCGTCGTCTCGTCGAGGAAGACCGGGGGCTGGCCATGCAACGTCTCGTCGCTGATCCCGACGCTACGGCTGCGTGCGGACGCGAGGATCGCGGCCGCGCGCTCGATGACATCTCCCACCGCGCTGCGCCCGGTCACCGTCGCGAGCCCTGTCGCCAGCACGACGCTCGCATCGAGCAGATGTGACCGCAACGCAAGCGCGCAGCGAGCTGCGTGAGCTGCGTGATCGCTGGCGCCGCCCTTCCCGGCGAGCGTCACGACGATCGAGCCGTCCGCCAGGATCTCCGACTCTGCACCGAAGCTCGCGACCACGGTGCGTGGGTCGAACGACGCCGCCAGCGTCTCCATCACGCTCGCATGTACCGGCTCGCCGGCAGCGATGTCGGTCGAATCGCCGTCGACGGGCGGGAACGCTGCCATCACGACGCACACCAGGCGTCGCTCGCCTCCGGTGAGCGCGCGCATCGCCACTGCACCCGCGCGCTGGGCGGGCGAGTCCTTCACCTGCGCGAAGGCGTCGAGTTCCTTCAGGACGGCTGCCCCGGTGCCGGGACGGGAGGCGGGGTGCTTCGAGAGAAGCCGCGAGACGAGGTCATCGAGCGCGCTCGGGACGTCGACGCCGCTCTCACGAAGGCTCGGAGGGCTCTCGAGGAGGATCTTCGCGAGGAGCGCGGCGACGTTGTCGCCTGCAAATGCCGGACGGCCGGCGAGGCACTCGTAGACGACACAGCCGAGCGAGAATACGTCCGCGCGTGCGTCGAGCTCCTTCGCGCCTCGGGCCTGCTCGGGAGCCATGTACCCGGGAGTGCCCACCATCACGCCGCTTCGCGTCGACGGTCGCGTCGCGCGCATGAGCCGGGCGACGCCGAGGTCGAGCACCTTCACCTGCTCGACCGATCCCTTCGGGAGGTAGATGTTCGACGGCTTGATGTCGCGGTGGACGATGCCCTTCTCGTGCAGGGCCGCGAGCGCCTCCGCGACGCCACGCGCGAGCGAGATGGTCTCGTGCAGCGTGAGGCCGCTCCGATCCACCCGCTCGGCGAGGTCCTCACCGTCGAGCCACTCCATCGCGAGATATGGACGGCCACCCTCGATCACGCCGTGGGCGACGTAACGCACGATGCGGGGATGCGTGATGTCGGCGAGGATCTGCGCCTCACGCTTGAACCGCTCGGCCTCGCGCGCGAGCGACCCGTAGAGCAGCTTGAGGGCGACGAGGCCTCCAGAGAGGCGATCTTTCGCGCGAAAGACCTCACCCATGCCTCCGGAGCCGACGAGCCGCTCGATCACGAAACGATCGGCGATGATCCGGTCCACCCCGGGGAGCCTACCTGACCTTCGCCGTCCGGAACACGGACCCCGGCGCTTCGGTCGGGAGATCCGGACGCCCCCGGGCGATCGCATTCTCCACCCGCTCCACGAGCCGCCGGACCAGATCGCGGTCTTCCGCGAAGAGGGCGTGGCCGGTATCCGGCAGCAGCTCGAGCTCCGCCCATGGCAGGCGACGAACGAGCGCCTCTGCGTTGCGCTTCGGGATGAGCGCGTCGTCCGCGCCTGCACAGACGAGCACGGGACAGTCGATCTTCGACAGTCGCGGCACGACGAAGTGTGTCGACGCAGCGAAGAGATGAGCCGCGAACGTCCCGGGAGCGGTCGGGTCGTCACGCATCGCACGCGGCCACTCGCGGAAGATCTCCTGCGCGCGCTCCCACTTCGATCTGGGCAGAAGCAGCCGTGCCATGTTGAGCGACGCACGCCGCCCTCCAAACGGGAGCGTGAGCAGGTAGTACAGGGCCATCGCCTCCGGCAGCGCACCAGCGAGGAACCCCGCCGTCGTCGCGAGGAGCACCAGCCCCCGCACGCGGTGTGGATGGCGGAGCGCGACATGCTGCGCGATCATCCCCCCCATCGAGACTCCGGCGACGATCGCGTGCTCGACGCCGGCGTCATCGAGGACCGCCGCGACGTCGTCTGCCATCGTGCTCATCGTCCAGGGCGGCCGGGGGCGATCGCTCTTGCCGGTCCCGCGGTTGTCGATCGCGATGACGTGGCGAGGCTTCGCCGGATCCTCCGCGAGCTGGCGGGGGATGTCGAACCAGAAGCGCGACGACAGGCCGAGCCCCTGGAGGAGGACGACGGCAGGGCCGCCTGGCGAGCCAAAGGTCTCGTAGTGGATGCGAGCCCCCGGACGGCTGACGAACGGCATGGTCGTCTCCCCAGTCTATCGCCTACGTTTGGTCCATGGCAGCTCGTGCAACCTCCAAGAAGCCAGCTTCCAAGAAGGCGAAGAGGAAGAGCTCACGTCCGGCCCTCGCCAGGAAGGCGAAAGTACCGAAGGCCGCCGCCAGGAAGCCGGCCGCCTCGGCAAAGGTGAGAGCGCCGAAGAGCCGAGCGAAGAAGGGCCCTGCGAAGAGGAGGGCCGGCCCGAGGCGCACGGGCGTCACGTCGACGTGACGCGGTCACGGCACCGTGATCTTGCCCTGCCTGCCGGGGACGTGACAGCTCGCCGAGTCGCAGCTCGCGGCGACTCCCTCCCCGAGCGGCGTGCTCATCGACTCGCTCCCGGCCGCGCTCCGCACGTACGTCTTCGATCCGCTCTTCACGGGAGCGCCGGCGAACCAGAAGAATCCGTCCGTGTCGCTCTTCACGGGGCCGAGCTTCTCGTCGCCGTTCACGACGATGATGTCCGCGTTCGCTGCGGGCGTCGTGCCGCGAAGGATGCGGCCTCCGTACGAGAAGGTGACGGCGCTCGCGAGCCCACCCGCGACGTGACAGGTCAGGCAGTCGATGTTGTCGGCCGCCGCTGTCGGCCCGCCCGTCCCCGCATGCGCCTGGAGCATCGGCGTCGCGGGCTTGTTCGCGTTCGGATCGTAGTCGGCGCCGAAGACTCCGCCGCCAGCACCTCCGGTCAGCGGCTCCCTCGGCAGCGGCTTGCCGAGGATGACGCCCGCAGCTCCGAACTGGGGCTCGTCCGGACCACATGCTCCGAGGGCTGCTGCCAGCAGCATGCTGATGGTGATGATGCCTGCCCGTTGCATCGACCGCGAACAGAGCACGACGCGTGCCTCGAGGCGAGCGCGCGAGCCCGCGAGCGCGGTACGCGGCGAAGTTTCGCGAGGGCTGCTTTTGGCGAGCATCGTTTGTCCCAACCTTCTGTAGTGTAGAGCAGCAGATGAGTGGCGCGCGGATCCACCAGCCGCAAGCCCCCGCCGAAGGCGCGCGGCCCCGGCCGGCGGAGATCCGACGATCGAAGCTGCTGCACGAAGCATGGATCGCTCCGTGCTTCGAGCGCGTCGGGTTTCTCGAGGAGCGTGATGACATCGACTGAGGCGGCGAGGGGCCGAAGCCGCGGATTCGCGGCACGAACCGCTCGAACATCGAAGGGCCTCATCCCGTTCGTCGCCGTGCTCCTCGCGTTGCTGGTCAGCGTGCATGCGCACGGCGCCCCTCGAACCGTGCAGCGAGCGCCAGCGGCTCAGCGCGCGCCGACCGCGCAACGAGGACAAAACGCGCAGCGCGGGCGGCCGGCGCCAGCTCCTGCGCCCGCTCCCGAGAAGCCGTCGCGCGGCTGGCAGAACCCAAAAGCCCTCGAGCTCGCAAAAGAAGGGATCGAAGCGAAGAAGAAGGGTGACCTTCCTCTGTGCATCCAGAAGGACCAGGCATCGCTCGTCCTCGAGAACCATCCGTACGTACGACTCCACATGTCGAGCTGCCTCGCGGGCCAGGGCCGCTTCAAGGACGCGCTCGTCGCGGCACGCGACGCGCTCGCGGCGGGGATCCGCAACGATGACCAAGATCTGAAGCGCGCTGCCCTCACGCGCGTGCAGGAGCTGCTTCCGAAGCTCGCCAAGTTGAAGCTGGCGATCCCGAACAAGACGTCGGGACTAAAGATCACGCTCACCCCAGCAGCAGGCGCGGGCGTCGGGATCCGACCGAGCCAGCTCAAGGGCCCCATCACCGTCGATCCAGGCGAATACACCGTCGAGGCGGTGCGCGAGGAGAAGGGAGACCGCTTCTACTTCAAGGAGAAGATCACGATCGAGGAGGGCGAGGAGAAGGAGGTCGAGATCCTCCCGAAACAGGACCACCTCTCGGACGACGTGGAGACCTGCCTCCGCAACGCGAAGACGTACAAGGAGCGCATCAAGTGCATCGAGGAGCCCTCGACGAGCCCGAACGTCCACGTGGGCCTCGAGATGAGCGCCTACACCGACTCGACCGCCGTCCACGTCCTCACTCCGGCCATCAACGCCGCCATCGTGTCTCCGACCGGCGGCTGGAACGTCGGCGGGTCGTACATGCTCGACATGGTGACGGCAGCGTCGCCCGATCTGGTGTCGACGGCGTCGCGACCGTTCCGCGAGGAGCGTCATGCCGCGGCGCTCGGCGGGGGCTACAAGTTCTCGTTCGCGCAGGTAGGCCTGAACGGGAACGTGTCGAGCGAGCCCGACTACCTCTCGCGGACGCTCGGCGGGAACGTGAGCACGGAGCTCGCGGACAAGACGATCACTCCACGCCTCGGCTACAACTACTCCTGGGACACGATCGGCTACCGGAACACGCCGTTCGATCAGTTCAGCCGCGCGCTCACGACCCACGCGCTCGAGGCGGGCATCACGTTCGTCCTGTCGCCGACGACGCTCCTCGTGACGGGCGTGTCGATGAGCTTCGAACGCGGCGAGAACTCGAAGCTGTACCGCTTCATCCCCATGTTCCCCGCCGACGTCGCGGGACGGATACCGCCGGGAGCGACCGTCGGACTGGTGAACGATTTCCGACTGAGCGCTCGCCCACGCGACCTCGTCCCGCAGCAGCGCGACCGTGTCGCCATCGGCGCGCGCGTGAATCATCGGTTCAGCACTGGCACGCTTCGGCTGGAAGAGCGCGTCTACACGGACAACTGGGGCATCAAGGCATCGACCACCGATGGTCGCTACATGCACGACCTCGGCGAGCGACTGCGCGTGTGGCCACACCTCCGGCTCCACGCCCAGACGGGCGCAAGCTTCTACCAGCTCGCCTATGCAGCCGCCGTCGACGTCGACGGCTCACCGCTCGAGATCCCGCGCTACCGCACCACGGACCGCGAGCTTTCACCGATGGTGGCGATCACGGCGGGCGGAGGCGCGCGCATTGCACTGACGAGCGAGCGCGCACCGACCCAGTACGCGATCGTCGTGTCGGGCGACGTGATGTACAATCGCTACTTCCGATCCCTCTTCATCCTGAGCCGTACCGCCGTGTGGGGAACCGTCGGCTTCGAGGCGGAGTTCTGACGTGGAGAGCCTGACGCCGCAGCGAAGCGTGCTTCGACGACTGACGTCGCTCGTCGTCGTCGTGCTGGCCGTGGTCGGCGTGGTCGCGGCGGGCGCCGGGAGCCTCGGCGGATGCACCGATCCGGTCCGCGATGCCGAGATCGAAGCACTGGGGCCCGAGGAGCCGGGGGTGCCGCTCGATGCAGAGCATCGTCCGGGACAGCCGTGTTTGCACTGCCATACCGAGGGCGGTCCGGCGAAGACGGCGTTCGCGATCGCGGGGACCGTCTACGAGACTGACCAGCCTGGCTCGAAGGGCGCCGACGGGATCTTCGTCCAGTTCGTCGACTCCGCCGGCGGCGCGCCGCGCGAGATCCCGCAGACCGGACCGTCCGGGAACTTCTACGTCCCGCTGCAGGACTGGCCGGACATCCGGTATCCGATCCGCGTGGGCCTCTACACGGACCTCAATGGTCCCCCGACCGTCGTCATGAAGAGCCTCATCAACCGTGAAGGGTCCTGCAACTTCTGTCACCGGCCGAACATCGCCGACCCGACCGAGGACGAGATCGAAGACAGCCGCAGCTCCGCCGGCCAGATCTTCATGAGGACCGGCGGATGACGATCGCACGCTCGAAGCTTCGCTCCATCCTGGTGGCGGCCGTCGCGGCGATCACGGCCACCGTCTCGTCGTCCTGCAGCCTCAGCACCGAGTCCGGCGAGTTCGGCGAGCTGCCGGACAAGGCGTCGTTCATCGACAACAAGGTGTCTCTGTTCATGGAGGTCCGCTGCGGCGGGCTCGACTGCCACGGTCAGGCAGGACGTCCTCTCCGGATCTACGGGCAGACCGGGCTCCGACTCCAGGCAAGGGATGACGGTCTGCGCGACAACTCGCCCACGACGGACGAGGAGCGCACGGAGAACTATCGCTCCGTGATCGGGCTCGAGCCCGAGGCGATGGCCGAGTGCTTCGAGTCGAAGGGCGAGAAGATCGGGACCTTCCAGCTGCTGAAGAAGCCGCTCGACATCGAGAACGACGGGATCCGGCACAAGGGCGGCCCCGTCCTCCGGCCAAGCCAGTCCGACCCAGGATGGCAGTGCCTCTACGGCTGGGTGAGCGACAACGTCGACCCGTCCCAGTGCGAGGCCGCCGCGAAGATCACGCCCTGAAGACGCCTGGCCCGAGGCCCGCCGTTCGACGCCCCCCCCCGCCGAGCCCCGCTTCCCGCTCACGGCCTGAGACGAGAACGAGAGACGAGGAC
>Ga0233377_1000499_pt1 | contig 17793 bp, 15 predicted proteins | sample ElkDunMinimDraft_6_FD_191540 | JGI IMG/M metagenome (GOLD analysis project Ga0233377, IMG submission 191540) | Fecal eukaryotic communites from dung pellets of Tule Elk in California, USA - Elk Dung E36 | ecosystem: Host-associated > Mammals > Digestive system > Large intestine > Fecal | place...
CGAGACCAGCCCCTCGGCGATCAGTCCATCGGCCTCGCGGCGCGAGCAGACGCCCGACTGGCCCAGCCATTTGTTGATGCGGACCGGCTCTGGGCCGTCATAGGTGCGTGAAAAGCTCATCAGGTCCGCCGGAACAACAGCATCAGATTATTCGCCGGCATCTCGATGCGGGCGGTCAGGCTCAGCCCCTCGGTGCGGGCGAGGGTCTCGACCTCGGCCCGGTCGCGCAGGCCCCAGGCGGGGTTGCGGGCCTTCAGCTCGGCGTCGAAGGCGGCGTTGGACGGGGCCAGCGGCGTCTCCGCCTCGCGGTAAGGGCCGTAGAGGACCAGCAGACCGCCGGGGCGGGGCAGCAGGCGGCCCGCCAGACGCATCAGCCCTTCGGTCGCGCTCCACGGGCTGATGTGGGTCATGTTGGCGCAGACGACAGCCTGAACCGGCTCGGTCGGCCAGGTGGTTTCGTCCAGAACATCCAGCGCCAACGGCGGACGCAGATTGCCCAGAGCGGCGGCCTCGGCCCAGGCGGCGATGCTGGCGCGGGCCTGGGGCGAAGGGTCGCTGGGCGTCCACTCCAGACCGGGCAGGGCGGCGGCGAAGACGGCGGCGTGCTGGCCCGAACCGGCGGCGATCTCCAGCACCCGGCCCTTGCCGGGCAGGTGGGCGCGCAGCACGTCCAGGATCGGCCCGGCGTTGCGCGCCGCCGCCGGCGAGGCCAGGGCTCCGGGCGGGGCTTCGTGCAGCGCCGTCTGGATCGGGTCGAGGGTGTCCATGGCTCCCGATACCGCGCACGGCCCATGCGGGCGACCGAATTATGCAGGAGGTGGAACAGCCTCTGTTCATCAAAGGTTGAATTTTGCGTCGGTTGACGCGGCGTCCGCTTAGGTGTCATTCGCCCGAAACAATGCGTGATGATATCCACGCGCCCAAGACGCCTAGGCGACGCAGATCGCCGGGTGACGATCCAGGAGAGCGATTTGACTGAGTCCACGATTCCGGGTCTTCACCCGGCCCCGACCGCGCACGCCGGCCTCGTCGCCTGGGTCGAGCAGATCGCCGCCCTGACCAAGCCCGACCGGGTTCACTGGTGCGACGGGTCTGAGGCCGAAAAGGAAGCCATCGCCGCCGACCTGATCGCCAAGGGCACGCTGAAGGCGCTGGACCCCGTCAAACGCCCCGGCTGCTACTACGCCGTGTCGGACCCCAAGGATGTGGCCCGTGTCGAGAGCCGCACCTTCATCTGCTCGCAGGAGCAAGTCGACGCAGGCCCGACCAACAATTGGGCTGATCCGGTCGAGATGCGCGCCCGTCTGGACGGCCTGTTCGACGGCTGCATGAAGGGTCGGACGATGTATGTCGTTCCCTTCTGCATGGGTCCGCTGGGATCGAAGATCAGCGCCCTCGGCGTCGAGATCACCGACAGCGGCTATGTCGCCGTGTCGATGGGCGTCATGACCCGTATGGGCAAGCCGGCGCTGGACATGCTGGGAGCCGACGGCGTCTTCGTGCCCGCCGTCCACACCCTCGGCGCGCCGCTGGCCGAGGGGCAGGCCGACGTGGCCTGGCCCTGCAACGAAGACAAGTGGATCGTCCACTATCCCGAGACGCGCGAGATCTGGTCTTACGGCTCGGGCTATGGCGGCAACGCCCTTCTGGGCAAGAAATGCTATGCCCTGCGCATCGCCTCGGTCATGGCCCGCGACGAGGGCTGGCTGGCCGAGCATATGCTGATCCTCAAGCTGACCAGCCCCGAGGGCACATCGAAATACGTCGCCGCCGCCTTCCCCTCGGCCTGTGGCAAGACCAATCTGGCCATGCTGCAGCCGACGCTGGACGGCTGGAAGGCCGAGACCATCGGCGACGACATCGCCTGGATGCGCTTCGGCGACGACGGCCGCCTGTACGCCGTGAACCCGGAAGCGGGCTTCTTCGGCGTGGCGCCCGGCACCAGCCGCAACACCAACCAGAACGCCCTGGCGACGATGGCGTCCAACACCGTCTTCACCAACACCGCCCTGACCGCCGACAACGACGTCTGGTGGGAAGGCCTGACCAAGGAAGCCCCCGAGGGGCTGACCACCTGGAAGGGCGCGGCGCATGACCCGGCCTCGGGCGAACCGGCGGCCCACCCCAACTCGCGCTTCGCCGCTCCGGCGTCGCAATGCCCGACCATCGCCCCGGAATGGGAAGACCCCAAGGGCGTGCCGATCGACGCCATCCTGTTCGGCGGCCGCCGCGCCTCGGCTGTGCCGCTGGTGACGGAAGCCTTCGATTGGGAGCACGGCGTCTTCATGGGTTCGACCGTGGCCTCGGAAGGCACCGCCGCCGCCGAGAACAAGGTTGGCGAACTGCGCCGTGACCCCTTCGCCATGTTGCCCTTCTGCGGCTACAACATGGGCGACTATTTCGCCCACTGGCTGTCTATGGCCCAGCGCACCTCGGATGTGGCCAAGCTGCCGCGCCTCTACTTCGTCAACTGGTTCCGCAAGAATGACGACGGCAAGTTCGTCTGGCCGGGCTTTGGCGACAACGTCCGCGTGCTGAAGTGGATCTCGGAACGGCTGGAAGGCCAGGCCGAGGCCCTGGACACGCCGGTCGGCCGGGTGCCTTCACGTGAAGCGCTGGACCTGTCGGGCCTGAGCCTGTCGGACGCGGACCTGGACCTGCTGCTGGATGTCGACGCCGACGTCTGGGCCGAGGAAGCCGCCCTGATCCCCGGCTTCTACGAGAAGTTCGGCGACCGCCTGCCCAAGGCCCTGTGGGAGCAGCATGCGGCCCTGACCGACCGCATCGCCGTGCGTCGCGCCGAGTCCATCGCCGCCGAGTAGGCTTGCAATCGCCCGCCGCCGGGACGATGGGAGAGTGTGGCTTCCTCTCCTGATGTGATCGTGATCGGCGCGGGCGTGCTGGGTCTGTGCGCCGCCGCCGAACTGGCGGGGCGCGGCCACGCCGTGACGGTCATCGACCCGGGCGGCGTAAACGCCAGCGCCGTGGCCGCCGGCATGATCGCCCCGGCCATGGAAAGCCTGATTGAATCCCTGTCCGAGGATGCGGCGGCGCGCCTGACCCGCGCCCGTGACCTCTGGCCCGCCTTCGCCAAAGCCAACGCCCTGACCTTGCGGCGCGAGGGCGCGGAATGGCGCGGGCCGAATGCACATGAGGCTATGGCCCGCCTCAAGGCGCTTGGGTTCGCGACCGAACAGAGGCCGGAAGGCGTTTTCACGCCGGACGACTGGCGCATCGACGCCGGTTCGGCCCTGACCGCCCTGGCGCGGACGCCGGGCGTCGCCCTGGTGCGCGGCAAGGTCGCCCGGCTGACTGGAGAGGCGCGCCGCTGGCGGGTCGAAGCCGAGGATGGCCGCGTCTGGTTCACCCCGACCGTGGTTCTGGCCACCGGCGTGGCGGCGGCGATCGAGGGCCTGCCGAACTCTGTTGCGGCCCTGGTCGAGGCGATCACGCCGATCAAGGGCCAGTTGATGGTCGTGCCTGGCGTTTTGACCCCGCACGTCGTGCGCAGTCCTGAAGTTTATGTCGCGCCGTGCGAAGGCGGCGTTTTGGTAGGGGCGACGATGCAGATCGGCGAGCGCGATTTGACGCCCGATCCACAGGCGGGCGAGGGGCATCTGGCGTCGGGACAGGCGCTGCTGGGCGTAGCGACGGCTGCGGGCGCAACCCGCGTCGGCGTGCGCGGCGCCTCGGCGGACGGCTTGCCGCTCGCGGGACCGAGCGGAGAACCGGGTCTGCATCTGGCGCTGGCGCCGCGCCGCAACGGCTGGCTGCTGGGGCCGCTGGTCGCCTACGTCGTGGCCGATGGGATCGAAGGCGTGACGCCCTTGCCTGACGCCGCCGCCTTCGATCCTCTGCGGTTCAGCCCTCCGGCAGGTTGAAGCGCATGGCGATGACGACGCGAGAGCCTTCGGCGCTTCCGTTCACCGTGCGCGGGTTGATGCGGAAGTAGCGCGACACGCTTTGCGCCGCCCGCCCGAATCCATAGCCTCCGGGCGTTTCCGTCGTGACCTGGCAGTCGGACACTGAACCGTTGGCCTGGACCAGGCAGTTCAGCGACGCTGAGCCCGCCACTCCGGCTTCAAGCGCGCGGCGCGGATAGGCGCGCATCAACTGGTCGCCGCTGGGCTGGCGGCTCCAACTGGGCCGGGTGATGACGGCGGGCGGTTCAGGCTGGACCGCAGGCGGTGTGTTGACCACGGGCTTCTCGACCGGCTGATCAAAGGACAAGGTCAGCGACCCGTCGGGCTTGGCGTCCGTCACCGGCGTGTTCAGCACATCGGTCGGTTGTGTAGGCAGCGGCGTGCTGCGGCTGGGGTTCGGCGCCGCCTGCTGCTGCGGCGGGACGGGCTTGGGGTCCGGCAAGGGCTTGGGAATCGGCGGACGTTCCAGGGTGGTGAAGATCGGCGTGGTTTCGACCGGCGCCGCCATGGGCGGATTCTCGAAACGCTGGTTGTACAGGGCGACGCCGACGCCGACGTGGGCCATGGCGACAATGCCGATGGCGATCCAACTGGTGCGCGACAGGCGCGGACCTCGGCGTTCGTTGAAGTCGAATGGGGTGATCGCAGGACCGCCCGCAGTGGTCATCATCATGGCCTAACTCCCTCAGTCTCTCCGTCCCCACGGCCGCCCATGTGCAGATGGAGCGCCCAGCTTGCGGCAAGTTTACGGCAAAGGTTGTTCAGGCTCCGGCTGTGGACGCAGGGAGCGGCGTTAGGGTTCTGTTAACCACGCCCCCGCAGCCTCATGCCTATGACGGTAGGAGCGATTCCCTCATCCGGCGGCGTGGAGGCGGCGATCAGACGCGCCTCAAGCCTGACCGGCGTGGACGCGGATTTCCTGGTGCGCACGGCGCGGCGGGAAAGCGCGATGAACCCGTCCGCGCGGGCCTCGACATCCTCGGCGGCGGGGCTTTTCCAGTTCATCGAACAGACCTGGCTGGCCACGGTGAAACAGCACGGCGCCAAGCATGGCTATGGCCAGTACGCCGATCTGATCTACCGTGGAGGCGACGGGCGCTGGCGGGTCGAAGGCTCGGCGCGAAACGTGGTTCTGGACCTGCGCTTCGACCCCCAGGCGGCCTCGACCATGGCGGGTGAGCTGACCGCCTCCAACGCCGCCTATCTGAGGGGGCGCACAGGACAGGAGCCGGGCGCGGGCGACCTCTATGCGGCCCACTTTCTGGGCCCTGCAGGCGCGGCGCAGCTGATGGAGGCTATGGCCCAGCGGCCGGGCGCGAGCGCCGCCTCCATGTTCCCGCAGGCCGCCTCGGCCAACCGATCGATCTTCTTCCGCAGCGGCCGCCCGGCCACGGTGGCCGAGGTCCACGCCAACCTGCAGCGTTCAGCAGGCGAGGGATCGCCCGCTGCGGGGCCTGCCCCGGCCTCGGCCCAGTCGACGCCGGATCTGTCGGAGCGTGACCGTGCGCTGGCGGCGCGTCTGGATCGCCTGAAGCAGGATCAGAGCCTGCTGGCCCTGCTGTTGGGTCAGGATGGGCAGGGCGGATCCGGAACGGGCTTTGGCGGCGCGTTCGGGCCGGGCGACAGCGCGCGGACCTGACGCCGTGGGTGTGTCGAATGGGCGTGAAGGTAAACCGCCCGTTAAGCATGGTCGGCTGATGGTGAAGCTGAACCTTCGACTGCAAAGCACCCGCCGATGACCGCCTACCGCGCCCGCCTGACCGAATCCGACATCCGCCGCCTCATTAAGGCGACCGACGAGGACGAGCGCGCGGCGGCGGCGCACAAGCTGTGCCGCAGCATGGAGAAGGTCGAACTGGACGAAGAGGGGCGGGCGGCGGCGCAGAAGATCCTGCGGATGCTGGCCGACGACGCCGCCGAACTGGTGCGCCGCGCCATGGCGGTGACGCTCAAGGCGTCAGACCTGATCCCGCATGACGTGGCCCGCAAGCTGGCGGCGGACGTGGACAGCATCGCCCTGCCGGTCATCGCTTTTTCGCCCGCCTTCACCGACGACGACCTGATCGAGATCGTCAAGGCGGGCTCGTCCGTGCGCCAGACCGCTGTGGCGGGACGGCCCCGCGTCGGGCGCGATGTGGCGACGGTCCTGGCCGAGAACGGCAGCGAGCTGGCCGTGCGGACCCTGGCTTCGAACGACAACGCCGACATTTCCGAAGACTCCCTGTGGGCCTGCGTCGACCGCTACGGCGCCTCGCGCGAGGTGGTGGCGGCCATCGCCTATCGCCAGGTCCTGCCGTTGTCGGTGACGGAGCGTCTGGTCGAGATGGCCTCGGACGTGGTGCGTGAGCACCTGGTCACCCGCCACGCCGTGGCCCCCGAGACCGCCATCCGACTGGCGACCTTTGCGCGGGAGCGGGCCACGGTCGATCTGGTGGATCAGGCCTCGGTCCATGCCGACCTGGGCCAATTCGCCGCCAATCTGAACGCCCGCCACGCTCTGACGGCGTCACTTCTGCTGCGGGCGCTGGCGCGGGGCCAGATGAACCTGTTCGAACACGGCATGGCCGAACTGGCCGGGACGCCGCATGCGCGCGCCAGCCTGATGATCCACGATGCCGGCCAGTTGGGGCTGAAGGCCATTTATGATCGGGCGGGCCTGCCGCCGCGCCTGTTCCAGGCCTTCCGCGCCGGCGTCGACACCTGGCGCGCCCTGCAGCAGGAAGGCGCGGACACCGCCGCCGAAACCTTCGGTCCGTTGATGCTGGAGCGGTTCCTGAGCCAGCGCGTCACGGCTTCTCGCGACGACATGGCCTATCTGGTCGAACGGCTGGATCGTGCGCCGATGACCCCGGATCTTCAGACGGACGTCGCGGCCTGATCAGCCTTTGTGGCGGGCGACGCCGGCTTCCAGCGTTGCGGCCAGGGCTACGCCGTTTGCGTCATCTTCGGTCTGGATATTGTCGCGGACCACGGCTTTGATGGCGTCGATGTGGGCGTCGATCAGGGGCAGGGGCGCGGCCATGCGGCCCGCCGGATCGTCCAGTAACTTGCACATCGAGCCGGCGATGCGCGTCACCAGCGGAAATTGATAGGTCGATCCCAGACCCTTGAGGTCGTGGGCGCGGAAATACAGGCCTTCGGCGGTCTGGGCGTCATAGCCTTGGGCGGTGACGGCTGCGCGGGCGGCGTCCAGCTTGTCCAACTCGTCCTGCATCCACTGGCCGAACTGCGCCGACATGGCCTTCAGGGCCGCTTCGGCGCGGGCGATGGCGGCGGCGTCTATGCCGCCGAATGCGCCGACCTTCATGCGCGGCGCGTTGAGTGTTTCGGCCGGATCAGTCACGTCTAAAACTCCCTGGACGAGGACGGCGATCATCCCTCGCCAGCCTTAAGAACCGGTGCATGGGGCTCAGGATGCGAACTGCTCGGCCAACACGCGTTCCTCGAAGGAACGTCCGGCGTCGAACAACATGGTCAGGGCGATATCGCGCCTTTCCTTGACCTCGACCATGGCGACGCGGCGGACCTCGAAGCTGTCGGCGGTGGCGCTGACCGGGCGCTTGTCAGGCTCCAGAACTTCAAAGCGGACCTTGGCGGTGTGGGGCAGAAGCGCGCCGCGCCAGCGACGCGGCCTAAAGGCGCTGATGGGGGTCAGCGCCAGTATGGAGGCGTCCAGAGGGATGATCGGGCCATGCGCCGACAGGTTGTAGGCGGTCGATCCCGCCGCCGTGGCCAGCAGGCAGCCGTCGCAGGACAGCTCCTCCAGCCGCACGCGGTCATCGACGCTGATGCGCAGCTTGGCGCTCTGGCGCGTCTGGCGCAGCAGGGAGACTTCATTGATGGCCAGACCGCTGTGGACCTGTCCGGCCTCGGTGTGGGCGTCCATCTGCAAGGGGTGGATGACGGCGCGGCCCGCCGAAGCCAGCCGTTCGCGCAGGCCCTCTTCGTCATAGTCGTTCATCAGGAAACCGACCGAGCCGCGGTTCATGCCGAATACGGGCGCGCGGCGGTGCAGATTGGCGTGCAGCGTCTCCAGCATGAAGCCGTCGCCACCCAGGGCCACGATGACGTCGGCCTGGGACGGATCGACGCCGCCGTGCAGGGCGAGCAGCCGCTCGCGCGCCTCCTGGGCTTCAGGACGGTCGGAGGCGACGAAGGCGATGTTGATGTCGGGCGGGCTCACCGTTGCAGGCAAGCGGAGCCGGGCCCGCATGTCAAACGATGGATCGTCAGCCGGGGATGAGGGCGCGGAAAGCGCGGGCCGCCGCGCCCGGCGATAGCGGGTCGGACTGGAACACCGGCTTGGCCGCCTGACCGGGCAGGCCGCCGTTCAGGATGCGGATCTCGGCCAGAATCAGCGGGAAGACGGCGCGGTCTATCTCCACCACGGTGCAGGCGTGGCACAGGGCCTCAGAGCTGTCAGCATCCAGCGCCTTGCGGATCTGGACGATGGCCAGACCGCTGAGCGCCGCCAGGCCGTGAACGAACAGGCCCAGCCGTTTTTCGCGCACGGCGCGGATCAGATAGCCCGGTTTCAACTGACCTGCGGCCTGCAGCTTGGCGATCAGGCGGCGGTCCATCTCGTCGCGGCCAGGTTCGAAGGCCGGCGTGCTGTCGTCATCGGGGCGCATGGCCTGAAGTGTGGCCTGTTCGATCATGGCGGCCAGACGGACTTCGTCGATGCTGAACCGCGCGGCGATGGCCTGGCGCAGGGCCGTGCCGACCCATTGGAACATCTGCTCGGCCAGATTTTCCGTCAGACCCGGATGGCGGGTCAGGGGCAGGCGTAGTGCAGCGATGCGGCGGGAGTGCTCCACCAGACGGCGCAAGCCGTCGGCGCCGACCTCTGCGGTCGGGTTGGAGGCCAGGGCCATCAGGGTTGCGGGCTGGCCCTTGTCGATGATGGCGTCGGCCAGACGGCCTGACAGATGCGGACGGCGCGCGACCTCGATCTGGTGCTCCAGCGTGGCCTCCAGAAGCACCCTCATCATGTCGTCGTCCTGAAGAACAGGACTGGAGGCCAGCAGGGGACGGGCGATCTCGATCTCGTCCAGCACCAGGATGTTGACCAGGGCGCGCGGGGCCCACTCGGCCTCGGCCAGACGCTTGGCCAGGATCAGGCGCACGTCGCGCTCGATCTGGCCCGCGACAGTCAGGAAAATCTCGGCCAGGGCGTCTGAGCTCGCCTTCGCCCCGGGTTGCGCCTCGCACAGGGCCAGGACGCCAAGCAGCAGGCGCTGGCGCGCGTCTGCACTGGGGTTATGGGCAAGATGGACCAGATCGGCCAGGGCCGGCGCAGGCTGCGGACGCAGTTGAGCGAGGACGGACAATGGCGTCTCCGACGCGCCGTTCATTACGGCTGGAATCCTGCCTAGGCCGACAGGCGCTAAGACAGGGTTAACGGAAGCTGAATCCTGACGTGGGGTGATCTTGACGCGCAGCCTTCCGGAGCCGAGCGTGGCGGCGAAAGTCACGCCGAGGAGAACGACCATGGCCGACGGCGCAGCAGCCTCTCTAAAGTCCCGCGTTTCGCAAGAGGAATGGAAGGCCCGTGTGGAACTGGCCGCCCTGTACAGGCTGGTCGCCCTGCACGGCTGGGACGACATGATCTTCACGCATGTTTCGGCGCGGGTGCCGGGGCCTGAGCATCATTTTCTGATCAACCCCTACGGCTGGTATTTCGAGGAGATGACGGCCTCGTGCCTGATCAAGGTCGATCTCGACGGCAACGTCGTTCAGGAGACGCAGGACTTCATCAATCCGGCGGGCTTCACCATCCACTCGGCTATCCACGCCGCGCGTGAGGACGCCCATTTCGTCATCCACCTGCACACCGTCGCCGGGGTCGGGGTGGCGGCGCAGAAGGAAGGGCTGTTGCCGATCGGCCAGAACGCCTGCCTGTTGCAGCATCAGGTCGCCTATCACGGTTATGAAGGCCTGGCGCTGAACCACGACGAACGCGAGCGGCTGGTGGCGGATCTCGGGGACAAGCCGCTGATGCTTCTGCGCAACCACGGGACGCTGGCGGTCGGTCAGACGGCGGCTCAGGCCTGGATCGGCATCTTCTTCCTGGAACGGGCCTGCGCCCAGCAGGTGGCGGCCCTGTCGGGCGGTCGCGAGCATGTGCTTATCGCGCCGGAGGCGGCACAGGCCGAAACGAAGGAGCAGGGCAGGGGCATAGGCTTCATCTCCGCCCTGGCCTGGCCCGGGGCGCTGCGCCTGCTGGACCGGAAGTCGCCCGGCTACGATCAGTGAGATGAAATCGGCCGGGGGGCTCATCATCGGACTGGCGGCCCTGATGGGGGCTATGGGGGCTGCCGGGAATTGCGAGGCCGGGGCCTGGCCGCAGAAGAAGGGCAAAGGTCAGGTCATTCTCAAGGTTGAGGCGATGTCGGCTCAGCGAGGGTTTGATCCTTCAGGCGCGCTGTCGGACTTGCCGGCTGAGAGAAACGACCTGTCGTTGGGCGCCTTCGTTGAATACGGACTGACCGATCGGCTGACGTTCCAGTTCAAGGGTGACTGGCAGTCTGGTGAAGACGCCTATGTCGATTATGAGGGGCGCGGTCCGGTCGAGATCGGCCTGACCTGGGCCGCATGGCGCGACGATCGCACGTCCGTCAGCCTCTATGCGGGCTATGCGGACGGTGGTGAGGGTCGCAACGCAGGGTATGAAGCCCCAGGAGTCGGCCAAGGCGACTGGGAGGTGAGGGCCTCGGTAGGGCGGTCGTTCGGTCCCGGCAAGGGAAGGTGGGCGCCCAGCGGGACCTTTGCAGAGCTTCAGACTGCACGCCGGTTCCGATCCGGCCTGTCGGACGAAGTGCGCATCGACGCCACGGTGGGGGGGCATTACGGCGAGGACTGGATGGTGCTGGGTCAGGCGTTCGCCGGCCAGACCGATAATGGCGGGGCCCGCTGGTTATCACTGGAGGCCTCTGTAGTGCGCCGCTTCGGCGACTGGAGTGTCCAGGCGGGCTGGAGGCAGGCTGTGGCCGGTCGGGAAACCCCGGCATCCGGCGGGCCCATAGTGGCGTTGTGGCGGCGGTTTTGATCTATTAAATCGAATACAGTCTGCGATTATGTTTCGAAAAGTCGAGTTTATCTGCGACGGAAACGATCTCAGGCATCGTTACAGCTTCTTTAGTTGCATCGACCGCGCCACCGGCTAAGTCGGCCCCATCCATCCGCCCGAGAGTCTGACGCGTGATCAAACGCCACTTCTTCCTCATCGCCGCCGGAGTGGTGCTGTTCCTCATGGTCGTGGCGGTGATCCTGCGGGTGACGCTGGGCGCGGGCGACAAGGGGCCGGGGCGCGGTCCTGGCGGCGGCGGAGGACGCGCTCAGGCGGTGTCCGAGGCCGTAGTGGCCGTGCGGCCTTTCAGCGATGAAATCCGTGTCCTGGGCGTGGCGCGCGGCCGACGCTCGGTCAATGTCACCTCGGCCACCAGCCAGCTGATCACTCGTGTGCTGTTCACCGATGGCCAGAGGGTCGCGGCGGGCACGCCTCTGGTCGAGCTTCAGTCCAATGAACAGGACGCGGGCGTCATCGAGGCGCGCGCCAATGTGGCCCAGGCGGAACGGGCCTATGAACGCTATCGCCAACTGGCCGAGCGCGGGGTCGCCCCCCGGGTGATGGCGGAGGACGCCGAGACGGCGCTGGCCACCGCACGCGCTTCTCTGGCCGCGGCGCAGGCGCGTCTGGGCGATCGGGTCATCCGCGCACCCTTCGCGGGCGTGATCGGCCTGACCTCGGTGACGCCGGGCACCTATGTCAGCCCCGGCGCGGTCATCGCCACCCTGGACGACACCGATGTGGTCCGCGTCGATTTCCCTGTGCCTGAGCGCTACCTGGGCGTGCTGCGCACCGGCACGCCGTTGACCGCCACCATCGACGCTTATGGTGATGAGCCCTTCACGGGGCGGATCGCCCTGATCGACACCCGCGTCAACGAACAGACCCGTTCGGTGACGGCGCGGGCTGAAATCCCCAATCCCGGCGGTCGCATTCGTCCCGGCATGGCTGTCCGCGTCGCTATTCAGGAAGGCCAGCGCAGCTCAATCGCGGCTCCGGAAGCGGCGGTCCAGTATGAGGGCGCAGGCGCCTTCGTCTATCGCATCGCCACGCGTGAGAACGGCTCGGTGGCCCAGCGCGTGGTCGTCGAGACCGGAGCCGTCGAGGGCGGCTTCGTCGAGATCATCTCAGGACTGACCGCAGGCGATCACATCGTCGGATCAGGCCTGAACCGCATCCAGCCCGGCGCGCCTATCAGCGTCGCGGGCGCCGGGCGGCAGCAAGGTCAGGGACAGGGCCAAAGACAAGGTCAAGCCGCACCGGCCCGCACGGGCGCTGCGCGATGATGTTGTCTGATCTTTCCGTCCGCCGTCCGGTCTTTGCGGCCGTGGCGGCGATCGTGCTGTGCGTCATCGGCGCGGCCTCCTTCTTCTTCTTGCCGGTGCGGGAACTGCCCGACGTCGATCCGCCGATCGTTTCGGTCAACACCAGCTACGCCGGAGCTTCGGCCGAGGTGATCGAAAGCCGGATCACCGAGCCCATCGAGCAGCAGATCGCGGGCATCCAGGGCGTCGAACGGATCAACTCCACCAGCCGTGACGGCCGCTCCAGCGTGTCGATCGAATTTTCGCTGGACCGCAACATCGACGACGCCGCCAACGACGTGCGCGACCGGGTCTCGCGCGTCACGGGCCGACTGCCGGACCAGGCCGACCCGCCGACGGTGGCCAAGGCGGATTCAGACAGCCAGCCGATCATGGTGCTGTTCCTGCGTTCCACCAGTTTGAACCGGCTGGAACTGACCGACTACGCCGACCGCTATCTGATTGATCGTCTGGCCACGGTGCCGGGTGTCGCCCAGGTGCAGATCTACGGCGAGCAGCGCTACTCCATGCGGGTCTGGCTGGACGCTCCCGCACTGGCTGCGCGCGGCCTGACGGTGACGGATGTCGAACAAGCGCTGAGCGCCCAGAACGTCGAACTGCCCGCAGGCGCGCTGGAGTCCGGCGAGAAGAACTACACCGTCCGCGTGGCGCGCACCTACGCCCGCGCCGAGGACTTCCGTCAGTTGCCGATCGGCACGCGCGGCTCGGGCGCAGCCGTGGCGACGAGCGGCGCCAACGCCGCCATGATGCCGCTGCCCAGCGGTGCGACCGGCGCCATCCAGGGACCGGGAAATTACGTCACCCGCCTGGGCGACATCGCCCGCATCGAAGAAGCGCCGGAGGAAGACCGCCGCCTGTTCAGGGGCAATGGTCTGGACCAGATCGGCCTGGCCATCACCCGTCAGGCCCAGTCGAACGACCTGGCCATATCCGACGGCGTCAAGGAGATGATGACCTCGATCCAGACCAGCCTGCCACCCGGCACGGAACTGGCGGTAGGGTCGGACAACTCCGTCTTCACCTCGCACGCCATCGACGAGGTCTGGATCACCATCGGCATCTCCATGGCGCTGGTGGCGTTGGTGAACTTCATCTTCCTGGGTTCCCTGCGGGCGGCTTTGATCCCTTCGGTGGTGGCTCCGATCTGTCTGCTGGCGACCTTCATCGTTTTGGCTCCGCTGGGCTTTTCGTTGAATCTGCTGACTCTGCTGGCCCTGGTGCTGGCCATCGGTCTGGTGGTCGATGACGCCATCGTGGTGGTCGAAAACATCCAGCGAAGGCTGGATCACGGCGAACCGCCGCTGGTGGCGGCTGAACGCGGAGCGCGTCAGGTCTTCTTCGCCGTCGTGGCCACGACCGTCGTGCTGTTGTCGGTGTTCGCGCCCCTGCTGTTCCTGCCCGGATACGTCGGGCGGCTGTTCGTCGAACTGGCTGCGGCGATTGCGGCGGCTGTGGCCTTCTCGGCCTTCCTGGCGCTGAGCCTGTCGCCCATGCTGGCGTCCAAAATCCTGAAACCGGCCAAGACCGGCGGCTGGGTGGCGCGCCGGGTCGACTGGGGTATGGACAAGCTGAAGTCATCCTATGGCAATTCGCTTCGCGCGCTGCTGGGTCGGCGGGCTGCTGTGTTCGGCGTGGCGGGCATGATCTTGCTGGTCGGCGCTGGCGCGGCGGGCATGTTCTTGTCACTGCCGGATGAACTGGTGCCGCCCGAAGATCGCGGCCGCGTCAACGTCCGCGTTCAGGGCCCGGAAGGCGCAGGCTTCGACTACACCCGCCGCATCATGCTGGGGCTGGAGCCGATCCTGGAAGAATACAAGGCCAGCGGGGAGGTCGAGAGCTATCTGATATCGGCTCCGGGTTTCGGCGGAGGCAGCTACAACTCGGGCAACGCCAGTCTGACCCTGGCCGACTGGTCATTGCGGGACCGTTCTGCGGACGAGATCGCTCAGGAGCTGAACGGCAAGCTGCGCGGCCAGACGGACGCCCAGGTCAACGCCAGCGTGCCCGGCGCCTTCCAGCGCGGCGGCGGCAACTCCAACTCGGTCGAGATGGTGGTGACGGGCACCGACTACAAAGACATCTATCAATGGCTGCAGCCTGTCATGGCGGCGGCGATGGAGAACCCCGGCTTCTCGCGACCGCGCCTGAACTATGAGCCGAATTCGCCGCGTCTGCTGGTCAACGTCGATTCCGAGAAGGCGGCGGCGCTGGGCGTTTCGGCCCAGTCGGTCGGACGCACCCTGGAGACCATGTTCGGATCACGCCGGGCCACCACCTATCTGCGCGGCGGCCAGGAATACGACGTGATCCTGCAGACGGGCCGAGAGGACCGACGCAGCGTCGCCGATCTGGAATCCCTCTATGTGCCGACTGGCAGCGGTCAGCTGGTGCCCCTGTCGGCGGTGGTCACCACCCAGACTTCGGGCGACACGCCTGACCGGCGCAGGCTGGACCGTCAGCGGGCCATCACCCTGTCCGCAGACCTCAATCCCGGCACCACCATCGCTGACGCCACCCGCTTCCTCGATCAGGTCGCCAGCGAACAGCCGCAGGGCGTGGTCGTGACCCAGTGGGGCGGCGCTGCGCGGGATCAGAAGGAGGCGGGCGGCGCGGTCGCTGCAGCCTTCGGCCTCGCCTTGTTGCTGGTCTTCCTGGTTCTGGCGGCGCAGTTCGAGAGCTGGATCACCCCGGCGGTCATCATGCTGACCGTGCCGCTGGCGGCCGCGGGCGGCCTGTTCGGTCTGGTGATGGCGGGCTCCAGCCTGAACATCTACAGCCAGATCGGACTGATCATCCTGATCGGTGTTGCGGCCAAGAACGGCATTCTGATCGTCGAGTTCGCCAACCAGCTGCGCGATCAGGGCCGGTCGATCACCGAGGCCATCATCGAGTCCTCGACCCTGCGCCTGCGCCCGATCATCATGACCTCGATCGCCACCGCCTTTGGGGCCCTGCCGCTGGTTCTGTGGCATGGAGCGGGCGCGGGCAGCCGCCAGACTATCGGCGTGGTGATCTTCTCAGGCGCCATGTTCGCCACCCTGCTGACGCTGTTCGTCGTGCCTGTGATCTATGGCCTGCTGGCGCGCTTCACCAAGTCGCCGGAATACACCGCCCGCAAGATCGAGGCCTGGGAGGCGACCGAGGTGAAGACCGACGAGGCGTCACAGCCGGCGGGGCATTGACCGCCGGTTGCGGTCAGGCGCCAGGCGCGGCTGGAGCGGCCGCTGCGGGCGGCTGATAGCCGGTCTCGACCTTCAGGAAGGCGATGACGTCGCGGCGGTCCGTGGCGTCCTGAATGCCGGGGAAGGTCATCTTGGTGCCGCGCAGGAAGGTGCGCGGGTTCTCCAGCCAGTGGTCCAGACGGTCCGCGTCCCAGACGAAGCCCGCGTTCTTCACGACGGTCGAATAATTGTATTTGGCCGCCGTCCCCGCCGTCCGTCCGAAGACGCCGTGCAAGTTGGGGCCGGTCATGTTCGGCCCGCCCTCGGTCACCGTGTGACAGGAGCGGCAGCGGGCGAAGACGCGCTGGCCGTTCTGGACATCTGCGGTGTTGTAGGGCGCGGGCAGGGCGGCCAGCAGCGCGGCTTTTTCAGCGGCTGTAGGGGCAGGACGGGCCGGAGCTGCGGGCGCGGACGGTTCAGAGTCTCCCTGCTGGCCGCAGGCGGCCAGGGCGGTCCCGGCAAGCACCAATCCGGCGCAGGCGGTGACGAAAGAAGATCGGGTCATGGCTTCAGCTCCCTGTTCTGCACGTGATAGGCCAACCTGCTGGACAGACAAGCGGGTTGCTACGCTCCGTCAGGGTGGACGCGGGCGGTGCGCGCCTGATAATCACTGTCAACAAGGAGCGCGACGCTCCACACAGACCGAGTCCTCATGTCCGACATCCAGAAACTGAGCGAAGCCCGTTGCGGCGACCGCGGCGTCATCGTTGAAGTGGGCGACCACACCCATGAAGAAGCCCATGCTCTGGAACTGGAGCGCCGCTTGCTGGAACTGGGCTTTGTCGAGGGGGCACGCATCGAACTGCTGCACGAAGGGCTGTTCGGCCATGATCCGATCGCCATGAAGGTCGATGACATGCGCGTGGCGCTGCGTCGCCATGAGGCCGCCAGCATCACGATCCGGCTGGATGCCGACAATGCTCAGGCGGCCGCCTGATGGATATGGCTGTGGCTGCGGTGCGGGTCGCACTGGTCGGTAATCCGAACAGCGGCAAGACCGCCCTCTTCAACGCCCTGACCGGCGCCCATCAGAAGGTCGCCAACTACGCCGGCGTCACTGTCGAGCGCAAGGAAGGCCGGATCAACGCCGCAGACGGCCGCACCCTGTCTGTTCTGGACCTGCCGGGCACATACTCCCTGCGCGCCCGCAGTCTGGATGAGGAAGTCACGCGCGACGCCGTCCTGGGCGCCCTGCCGGGCGAGACGCCGCCGGATGTGGTCATCTGCGTTGCGGACGCCACCAACCTGAGGCTTGTGCTGCGTCTGGTGCTGGAGCTGAAGCAGGTGGGGCGGCCGATGGTGCTGGCCCTCAACATGTACGATATCGCCCAACGCCAGGGTCTGCGCATCGATCTGGAGAAGCTGTCGGCCGAGATCGGCGCCCCGGTGGTCACGACGGTCGCCACACGCAAACGCGGCATCGCCGAACTGGTCGCCGCCGCTCAAGAACAGGCGGATCGGGCGGTGGGCGAGAGCAGCAACGACTGGCACGCGCCGTCCGCTGCCGAAATCCGCACCGCCCATCGCGAAGCCGAACGCATACTCAAGGCTTGCGTGCGTCCGCCCGAACGTCCCGACACACTGACAGGCAAGATCGACAGCGTTCTGCTGCACCCGGTCGCCGGTCTGTTGATCCTGATGGGCATTCTGTTCGTCATGTTCCAGGCGGTCTTCACCTGGGCCACGCCGGCGATGGACAGCATCGAGGCTGGCTTCGGTTTGCTGGGCCAATGGGTGTCCGCCGTTATTCCCAACGAGGGTGTCCTGGGCCTGGTCCAGAGCCTGATCGTGGACGGCCTGATCGGCGGCGTCGGCAGTGTTCTCGTCTTCCTGCCGCAGATTCTGATCATCTTCTTCTTCATCATCGTGCTTGAAGACTTCGGCTACATGGCCCGCGCGGCCTTCCTGATGGACAAGATCATGGGCGGGGCCGGGCTGCACGGCCGGGCCTTCATTCCCCTGCTGTCCAGCTTCGCCTGCGCCATTCCCGGCATCATGGCGACACGTGTGATCGAGGCGAAACGTGACAGGCTCACCACCATCCTGATCGCGCCCTTGATGACCTGTTCGGCGCGCATTCCCGTCTATGTGCTGATCATCGGCGCCTTCATTCCGAACGAGACGGTGTGGGGCTGGGTCAGCCTGCAAGGTTTGGTCATGTTCGGCCTCTACGCCAGCGGGATCATCAGCGCGCTTCTGGTCTCGGTGGTCATCCGCAAGGTCTTCTGGAGAGGCGCGGTCGAGCCCTTCATGAT
>Ga0233377_1000501_pt1 | contig 17723 bp, 19 predicted proteins | sample ElkDunMinimDraft_6_FD_191540 | JGI IMG/M metagenome (GOLD analysis project Ga0233377, IMG submission 191540) | Fecal eukaryotic communites from dung pellets of Tule Elk in California, USA - Elk Dung E36 | ecosystem: Host-associated > Mammals > Digestive system > Large intestine > Fecal | place...
CGATGCAGCAGAGGATGACATGGCCGATTATGACGACAGCCCCGAGACGATGGAGAGGCTTCAGCTCGAACTGCAGTCCCGTCTCGATCGCCTGCGGGCCACGGTCGAACGAAAGAGACTGGCTGGCTGGACTGTCGTGCGAACAAACCCACGAAGCGACGAGGACGACGCCGGATCTTCATGATCACCAGCTGATCCCCGAGATCGACTGGCGCACCTGGGTGCTGCTGGGCGGACGGGGGTCGGGCAAGACCCATGCGGGGGCGAACTGGATCACGCAGATGGCCCGGACGGACGATCAGAGGTTCGCCCTGGTCGGGCCGACCCTGCACGATGTGCGCGAGGTCATGGTCGAGGGGCCGTCGGGGTTGAAGGCGTTGGCGGAGACGCCGGCGCGGCCACGCTGGGAAGGCGGGCGCAAGCGTCTGGTCTGGCCCAACGGCAGCGTGGCCTATGCGTTTTCAGCGGAAGACCCGGACAGTCTGAGGGGGCCGCAGTTCCACCATGCCTGGGCTGATGAATTCTGCGCCTGGCGCAAGCCGGAGGCGGTGCTGGAGAACCTGAGGCTGGGCCTGAGACTGGGCGAGGCGCCGCAGTTGATGTTGACGACGACGCCCAGACCGATCCCGGCGCTGAAGCGGGTGATGGCGCAGGACGGGACCTGCATCGAACGGGCGGGAACGGCGGCCAATGCGGCCAATCTGTCGCCCGGATTTTTGAAGCATCTGAAGGCGCTTTACGCCGGGCCGCGGCTGGAGGCGCAGGAGATGGAGGGGCTGATCGTCGAAGCCGACGGCGCCTTGTTCCGGGCCGAGGATCTGGCGCGGGCCAGAGGGGCCAGACCGGCGCGGCTGGAACGGATCGTGGTGGCGGTCGATCCGCCGGCGACGGCGGGCGGCGACGCCTGCGGCATCGTGGTGGCGGGGCGCAAGGACGGACGCGCCTATGTGCTGGCGGATCTGTCGATACGGGGTCTGTCGCCGAACGGTTGGGCCAGGCGCGTGGCGGAGGCGGCGAAGATTTTTGAAGCGGCCAGCGTGATCGCCGAGAGCAATCAGGGCGGGGAGATGGTGCGCTCGGTTCTGGCCAATGCGGGATGCGGGACGCCGATCAAACTGGTGCACGCCCATCGCGGCAAGGCGGCGCGCGCCGAGCCTGTGGCGGCCCTGTATGAACAGGGTCGGGTGGTCCACTGCGGGGCGTTTCCGGCGCTGGAGGAGGAGCTGATGGCGCTGGGCGGGGAGGTCGGGGGGCATAGTCCCGATCGCGCCGACGCCCTGGTCTGGGCGGTGACGCACCTGCTGCCGGCGCCGAAGGCGGGGCCCAGTCTGCGGATGTTGTAGAACGGAAGGTTCTCCCTCCCCTTCATGGGGAGGGACGGTGAGGCGGAGCCGAGCCCGGGTGGGGTTCGAAGGGGCCGGAGCACGGTCATGCGCACCCCACCCTGTCGTCGCTGCGCGCCGACATCCCTCCCCATGAAGGGGAGGGAGAAACAAAGATGGAGACGTTTATGGATTGGCGACGACCGTTCGGTCGGCGGCGTGAAGGCGCGCCTGAAATCAAGGACAGCCGCAGCGGGCCGCTGATTGCGTTCTCGCACGGGCAGAGGGCGCGGTGGACGCCGCGCGACTATGCGCATCTGGCCAGCGAGGGGTTCGGCAAGAACGCCGTGGCCTATCGCTGTGTGCGGATGATCGCGGAGGCGGCGGCGTCGACGCCGCTTTTGGTGTTCGTCGACGGGGTGAGGACGCAGGACCATCCGTTGGCGCAGTTGCTGGCCAAGCCCAATCCCGAGCAGTCGGGGGCGGAGTGGCTGGAGGGGTTGTACGGCGCGCTTCAGACGGCGGGCAACGCCTATGCCGAGGCGACGGGGGATGCTGATGGAGACGGCGCGCCCGACGAGTTGTGGAGCCTGAGGCCGGACCGGGTGAAGGTGGTTCCCGGGCGGGCGGGCTGGCCCGAAGCCTATGACTATTCAGCGGGCGGACGGTCGGTGCGGATCGGACGGCAGGCGGACGGCTGGATGCCGGTGATGCATCTGAAGCTGTTCCACCCGACCGACGACCACTACGGGTTTTCACCGCTGGAGGCGGCGGCCTTCGCCATCGATGTCCACAACGCGAGCGGGGCCTGGAACAAGGCGCTGCTGGACAATGCGGCGCGGCCTTCTGGGGCGCTAGTCTATGGCGCCAAGGACGGCGAGCGGCTGACCGCCGAACAATTCGAGGCGCTGAAGGCCCAGGTCGGGGAGAGCCAGGCGGGGGCCGCCAACGCCGGTCGACCGATGATCCTGGAAGGCGGGCTGGACTGGAAGCCGATGAGCTGGACCCCCGCCGACATGGACTTCATCGCCGGCAAGCATGCGGCGGCGCGCGAGATCGCCCTGGCCTTCGGCGTGGCGCCGCAACTGCTGGGGATTCCGGGGGATGCAACCTACGCCAACTACCGCGAGGCCAATGCGGCCTTCTGGCGCGGGACGGTGGTGCCCCTGGTGCGGAAGACCGCGGGCGCGCTGACGGGCTGGCTGGGCAGCCGGTTCGCGGGCGTGAGGATCGAGCCGGATCTGGATGCGGTTCCTGCCTTGCAGCCCGAGCGGGATGCGTTGTGGGCGCGGCTGGGGGCGGCGAGCTTCCTGACGGACGAGGAGCGGCGGCGGATGGCGGGAGTGGGAGAATAGAGCCGGCGTCTCTCCCTCCCTCTCCGAGGGAGGGTGGCTGAGCCCGCAGGGCGAAGATGGGTGGGAGGGGCTTGGGCGAGGCAAGCGGCGAAGTCTGAGGGTCGCTCGCCTTAGCCCTCCCCACCCGGTCGCTGCGCGACCCACTCCCCCGCAGGGGGAGGGAGAAACGGAGAGCATGATGTTTGAGATGCGGAAAATGCCGGTTGCGGTCATCGCCGCCTTGATGGTGCAGACCATCGGAGGGTTGGTCTGGGCCGGCGGGGCGGCGGCGCGGATTGCGACGCTGGAGGAAAGGGTCGGGGAGCAACGGCTGGTCGCCGAACGGCTGGCGCGGCTGGAGGAGCAGAGCGTCGCCACGCGGGCGGCGGTGGAGCGGATCGAGATGCGGCTGGAGGAGAAGTGATGATGGTGAATGCGGCGCCCCACCCGACCTCGCTGTGCTCGGCCACCCTTCCCATGAAGGGGAGGGAGAAGGATGGCGCCTTGTCGATCCAAGGCTACGCCTCCCTGTGGGGCGTGGCGGATCTGAACGGGGATGTGGTGGCCAAGGGCGCGTTCGTGACCAGTCTGGCGAAGACGGGCGTGGGCGGGGTGCGGATGCTGCATCAGCATGAGGGGCGCAGCGTCGTCGGGGTGTGGGACCGGATGGTCGAGGACGAGCGCGGCCTGTTCGTCGGCGGGCGGATCATGGACTGGTCGGCGGACGGGCGCTTCGCCCAGGCGCTGTCGCGGGCCGGGGCGCTGGACGGGCTGTCGATCGGATTCCGCAGCAACCGGGCGCGGCGCGAGGGGCGGTTGCGCGTGCTGGTCGAGGTGGAGTTGTGGGAGGTGTCGTTGGTGACGTTCCCGATGCTGCCGGGGGCGCGGTTCTATGTTTCCGGAGCCGCAAACTCATCGCGCGCGGCGCCGCACACGATGTTGGCTTCGGTGGGGGTGTAGTTGGGGCGGAACCAGCAGTCTTCGCGGCTGGGGACGAAGTAAGACAGGATGACCTGGTCGTTGTGATCGGCCACCGTGACCATCCGCAGGGCAGCTTCACTCATCAGGCGATAGAGTTGATTGTCGAATATGCGGCGCGGCACCACGGCCTTGCCGTTCGGGCCCTGGGTCCAGGCGAAGACGGAGGCTCCAGCCTGGCGGAATGAGTCCTGATCCAGCTCGTGCGCCACTTCGTTGCGCAAGCTGGTGCGGTGTCCGGGGGTTACGACAATTGAGCAGACGTCCTGGTGGAATCGCTCGTTTCCCCAACCTATGAAGCTGCGCGGTTTGGCCACGACCTGCACGTCGACGCCCTCGATGTTTCGGGCCCAGACGTAGGTGTATCGGGCGGGTCTGCCGCCCGGACGAAAGGATTCCAGCCGATCCTGGGCCGGTTGAAAGCCGCGTTCGATCACCAATTCCTGGGTGGCTTCCAGATCGCCATCCCAGTTCAGGCACAAGGCCTTGAACTCGGCCACGACGGCGGCTGACAAGGTTGGTGGAGCGGGGGCGGCGGACGTCAGGGCGACAGCTGACATGATTACAGCGAGGCGGGCGACGGTGAGCATGGCTCAATCTCCTGCAACAGATATCTAACCTTAGCAGAGAGAGACGATTCGAAAAACAACGCTCTTTGACGTCAGCGTCCGGCGGCCGCTTTCGACTTCTGATACTCGGCGACGCCGCGCTGGAGGGCGGCGAGGACCTTGGGCTGGCGGGCGGCGTTGCCGATCCAGAAGGCGGCGATGGCGGCGAAGACGATGGGGATGCGGAAGATCAGGACCGCCAGGACGGCGACCGCCGCGATCACAGCCCAGGCACCTAGAAGCACGACGCCGGGGGCGACGTCCGGCGTGTCGGCTTCGGGCAGGGCGCGCGGCGCTGAGGGCGTGCTGACGGCGCCGTTGGGGCCGAATGCGGACGCGGTCGGGCGGCTGACAATCACGGCGGCGGGCGCTGTGGAATAGGCCTGCGCTGGGGCCGCCGCCATGGGGCGCGGGGCGGCCGGGATCTGGCGCGGACGGGCGGCGGCGCTGGCGGTCGGGATGACGGAGGGGCCGTCGAACAGCACCGACTGGCCGTGGGCGTTGACAGTGAAGACCTGCTCGAAGCCCACGCGCTCGAAGTCGATGGCGCGGGTGTCCTGGCCGTAGCTGTCGGCCTCGATGGCCACGGCGCGGCCCTGGCGCATCAGGACGCGGAAGGCGACCGCGTCGCGCAGGCCGTCGATGAGGACATGGACCGAACCCAAGGCGCCGTCGGCGGTCGTGGCCGGCCGGGCGGTGTCGCCGCTGAGGCCGCAGTAATAGCCGAAGGCCATGTTGCGCTTCAGCCCCGGACGGGCGTTGCGGAACTGGGCGGAGAGGTCTGGGACGCCGTGGCGCAGCTCTGCGGCGAGAGCGGCCATAACGGCGGACTCCAGCCGGGAGAAGTGGGCTCGGGACGGCGGTGTGCGGACTGGGCGAAGGCTCATGCGGCGGATGCTGAAGCTGGCGGGTTTGCAAGGCCGGGCTCAGCCAGGAGCCGTTTTTGATCAACGGCCCACTGTCGAATCAGAAAGGCGATCAGAACAACCAAACATGCATGAGCCAGAAGGAGGCGATGCTCAGCACTGGCGAACCAAGGATGAATCTTTTCTGACAACTCTGGCCAGAAGACCAGACCACACATCAGAGTCAACACTCCAGTGTAGGCGGCCAGGAAGTAAGGGCGTGTTGAGCTTCTAGGCTGCATTTCATTCGCGCCCAGAATGGTGACGAGGCGGCGCATGAACGCAGGCGGGCGCAGACCGTCTGCAGGCAGTATATGCCAGGCTCCGAAGCCGTTCGCAGTCAAGGGTTCTGGTTCATCGCTCCAGTGTCGTTTTCGGCGCTTTGGCGGTTTGTTCGCCAGGACTCCAAGCAGCCAGATGGCGGTCATGCCTAAGAGGCATGTCGCCAGCAAACTTAACCCAATCCGAGGATCCAGCCCGCCGGGCGTGAGAGTGTCGGTGAAGGACCACCAGAAAAAGCTGATCAGCCAGAATGACCTGATCACGAGGTCGCCGACCAGAGAGTTCTGGATCGCGTCGATGATTTTACGGGCGAGCGTTTCCACGCCCGGACCCTAACCGCAAACCGCGGTTCCTGAAAACCGGAGAGATCATGAAAGAGACCAAGACCGTCTCGGGCACGCCCGAGGCTCGCGCCGCCATGCACGAAATGATGGCCGCGTTCGAGGCGTTCAAGGGGGCCAACAACGCCCGTCTGGACGAGATCGAGAAGAAGGCCTCGGCGGACGTGCTGCTGGAGGAGAAGGTGGCGCGCATCGACCAGGCGGTGGCCTCGGCGCAGGCGCGGCTGGACCGGGTGGTGAGTGAAACCCGACGACCGGAGCTGGGGCATGCCCCCTCCACCGCTTCGCGGTCCCCCTCCCCCCATGGGGGAGGAATGGAGGAAAAGGCAGCGTTTGACGGGTATCTGAAGACGGGCGCTTCGTTTGGGCTGGAGCTGAAGGCGGGGCTGTCGTCGGGGTCGGGTTCGGCGGGCTATGTCGTGCCGCCGGAGACGGAGCGGGCGATCGAGCGGCGCCTGATGGCGGGCTCGCCGATGCGCGAGATCGCCACGGTGCGCACGGTCGGTTCGGGCGTATTCCGAAAGCCGGTGTCGACGGCGGGGGTGGTCGCCGGCTGGGTGGCCGAGACGGCGGCGCGTCCGGAGACCGATCCGGCGACGCTGGCGCTGCTGGAGTTCCCTTCGGCGGATCTCTACGCCAGCCCGGCGGCGACGCAGTCCTTGCTGGATGACGCGATGATCGACCTGGACGAATGGTTGGCCGCCGAGGTCGAGGACGCCTTTGCAGCGCAGGAGACGCAGGCCTTCGTCAACGGCGACGGGACCAACAAGCCCAAGGGCTTTTTGAGCTATACGACGGTGGCGGACGCCAGCCAGACCTGGGGTCAGATCGGCTATGTGGCGGCGGGTGCGGCGGGTGGTTTTGCGACCACCAATCCGGCGGACAAGCTGATCGACCTGATCTATGCGCCCAAGGCCCAGTATCGTCCGAACGGCCGTTTCGTGATGAACCGCAAGACCGTCTCGGCGGTGCGCAAGTTCAAGGACGCGGACGGGAACTACATCTGGTCGCCGGCGACGCGGCCGGGTGAGACGGCGAGCCTGCTGGGCTATGCGGTCACCGAGATCGAGACCATGCCGGACATCGGCGCCAACAGTCTGTCGATCGCCTTCGGTGACTTCCAGCGCGGCTATCTGATCGTCGACCGCGCCGGGGTGCGGGTGCTGAGGGACCCCTATTCCGCCAAGCCCTATGTGCTGTTCTACACGACCAAGCGCGTCGGCGGCGGGGTGCAGAACTTCGATGCGATCAAGGTGATGAAGTTCAGCGCGACGTGATCTGAGCGGACACAGAAGCTTCTCCCTCCCCCTGCGGGGGAGGGTGGCTGAGCCCGCAGGGCGAAGCCGGGTGGGAGGGGCTTGGGCAAGGCAAGCGCGGATGTCTGAGGGCCGCTTGCCTTAGCCCTCCCCACCCGGTCGCTGCGCGACCTGCCCTCCCCCGGAGGGGGAGGGAGAAGGTCGGCGCACAACCTTCCGACATCGGAGATTTCCATGACAGCACCCGTCAACCTGGCGGAGGCGAAGCTGTTCCTGCGCGTCGAGCATGAGGCGGAGGATCAGCTCATCCAGACATTGATCGACGCGGCCCAGGCGCGGGTGGAAGGCGAGGTGGGGCTGAGCCTGATCTCGACCAGCTCGGCGCCGTTGCGGCTGGCGATCCTGATGCTGACCTTGCGCGCCTATGAGCGGGGCGAGGCCGAGATGGCGCTGGCGCCGGTCGAGGCGTGGATCGCGCCCTATCGCGTGGTGCGGCTGTGAGGACGGCGGGTGGGATGAAGGTGCTGGCCGGCCTGTTCGAGGGCGTGGAGGCGCAGACGCCCTATGGCGGGATCAGCGTCAGCTGGGAGCCGGTGGGCCACGCCTGGCTGAAGCTGGGCGCGCGACGGCGGCGCGAAAAGACCGAAGCGGGGCAACAGCGGGCGGTCGAGACGGTGACGGCCGAGACGCGGGCGGACCCGCGTCTGACGGTCGGGCGGGTGCTGAGGTTCGGCGGCGGCGAATGGCGGATCGAGGCCGGAGAGACGGTCGGCGGCGCGGCCATTCTGATGCTGGAGCGGATGCGATGACGGGCCTGGTCTTTGGGCACGAACTGGCGCTGCAGAAGGCGCTGATCGCGCATCTGGGCGCCGATGCGGGGGTGCAGGCGCTGCTGGGTGATCCGGCGCGGATCTGGGATGCGGCGCCGGAAGCGGTGGCCTATCCGCACCTGCTGATGGGGCGCTGCGAAAGCCGGCCCCTGGCGGCGGACGGCGGGGGCGTGGAGCATCGGCTGACCCTGTCGGTCGTATCGCGCTTTCGCGGGACGGAGGAGGCCAAGGCGGTTCTGGCGGCGGTGCGGCTGAGGCTGACAGACGCCGTTCTGGAGGCGGACGCGGTGCGGACGGTCAGCCTGGGCGTGACCTTCGCCGATGTGTTTCCGACGGCGGACCGGACACGGACGTTCGCCATCCTGAGGGTGAGGGCGGTGACGGAAGATATTGGCGAGTGATGGGGGCGCGACGCCTCTCCCTCCCCCTCCCGGGGGAGGGTGGTCGCGCAGCGACCGGGTGGGGAGAGCTAGGCGACATAAAGCGCCGGCGTCTGGCCTGCCTTAGCTCCCCCCACCCGGCTTCGCCCTGCGGGCTCAGCCACCCTCCCCCAGAGGGGGAGGGAGAGGCGGCTGTGCGTGACGCTCGCCCCTCATCACCCGCCTGACCAACCATTCAAAGGAGACGACCCATGGCGGCGCAACGCGGCAAGGACATATTGTTGAAGATCGAGGGCGCGGCGGGGGTGTTCACCACTGTCGCGGGGCTGAGGGCGCGGACGCTGAGCCTGAACGCCCGCACGGTGGATGCGACCGACGGCGACAGCGCCGGTCGGTGGCGCGAACTGCTGGCGGGGGCAGGAGTGAAATCGGCGGCGGTGGCCGGGCAGGGGATATTCCGCGATGCGGCCTCCGACGCCCTGATCCGCGAAGCCTTCTTCGAGCAGGCGGCCAAGACCTGGCGTCTGATCGTGCCGGACTTCGGCGTGCTGGAGGGACCGTTCCTGGTTTCTGCGCTGGAATACGCCGGCGAGCACGAGGGGGAGGCGACGTTCGCGATCAGCCTGGCGAGTGCGGGCGAGATCGGGTTTTCGGGGCTGTGATGGCGGCCAACGGCGTGCGGGGCGAGGCGGTGGCGAGGCTGGCGGGGGCGGAGCGAAAGCTGTGCCTGACGCTGGGGGCGCTGGCCGAGATCGAGACGGGGCTGGGCGTGGCCGACATGACGGCGCTGGCGGAACGGATGCGGTCGCTGTCGGCGAAGGATCTGATGGTGGTGCTGGCGGCCCTGCTGCGCGGCGGGGGTGAAGGAGCGCTGGCGGACGGGCTGGCGGCGTCTGCGGTCGATCCGCGCGAGGCGGCGGAGGCGGTGGCGCAGGCGTTCGCGGCGGCTGCATGACTCCCTGGCCGGCGATGATGCAGGCGGCGGCGCGGATGGGCGTGGGGCCGGAAGGGTTCTGGCGGATGTCGCTGCGGGAGTGGCGGATGCTGACCGAAGCGGCGGCGGGGGCGGCGCCGATGGGGCGCGGGGATCTGGAACGGATGGCGGAGAGGTGGCCGGATGGTTGAGCTTGGTTCGCCTGAGCCCTCCCCACCCGGTCGCTGCGCGACCACCCTCCCCCGGAGGGGGAGGGAGAAAGGATGAGAGATGAGCGAGACGTTTGAGCCTGACGGACTGGACGCTGTGCCGCGCAAGGCGGCGGAGGCGCAGGCGGCGCTGGAGGCGTTGAAGGAGCCGGCGGCGCGGGCGGCGGCGTCAATCGAGGACGCCTTCGGCAAGGCGGGCGACAGCCTGACGCGGTCGCTGGCGCGGGCGGCGGCGGACGGGAAGATCACCCTTGCCGAACTGGCGCGGTCGGTGCTGACGGCGGTCAATGCGGCGGCGGGCGGCGGGCGCGGAAACGGTCTGGGAGACGCCATCGCCCAGGCGGTGCAGACGGTGTTTTCAGGCGCACGGGCGGACGGCGGCGCAGTTCTGGGCGGCGGGGCCTATCTGGTCGGGGAGCGTGGGCCGGAGGTGTTCCGGCCAGCAGGCGCCGGCGTGATCGAGACGCCGGGCGGCGGCGGAGTGGTGGTCAACGTCAGCGTGGACGGCGGTACGCAGGGCTTGCTGCGCTCTGAAGCCCAGATCGCCCAGATGCTGGCCAGAGCCGTCGCGCTGGGGGCGCGACGGCTCTGATTTTAGCGGCGCTATCTGCCTCCGCGCGGGCGGCGGCCTCGTTGAGCGCGGGCCGTCGCACGGTCTGTGATCAGGCGAAGGTGTTGGCCGTGTCGTCGACGGGGGTCTTGGGGTTGGGGCCGTAGATGTTGCGACCCGGCTTGCTGTCGACGATCCCGATCCACAGCAACCAGCCGATGTTGACCACGAAGAAGAGCAAGACAACGAATCCGATGGAGCCGAGCAAGGCCATGATGGCGGCAGGGTCTTCGTTCTCGATAGCTTGGGCGTTGGCCATGAAGTTGCCCATCATGCTGATGAAGGCGATGACCGTGAGCGCGATGTTGGTGCCGATCTGGGCCAGAACCCACCAGCCGGAACGGCCCATATCGTGCAGGCGCTTCACCTGAATGGCGATTTGCGGCCAGATGGCGGCGAGGCCGATGAGACCGCCGATGAACGGGATCAAACCCACGACAAATCCGCCGACGAACAGGATCGCCCAACTGATCCAGAAGTGCGACCGGCGCAGGCGTCCGTCGAATTTGAACATGGCGGTGGCGAAGTCGTAACCACCGTTCGGCTGGGTGTAGCCGCCCGCAACGCCAACCCCGGCCGAGGCTGCGCTGGCCAGGACCATGATATCCGTGGCGGTTCCGTCGACCTGGGCGAAATCGACCTTGTCGCCGACGCGCAGGACGCTGCGGCTGGCCGTGCTGATGAAACTATAACGCTGACCGTCGTCGCCGCTGATGAGGCCGTCGCCGGAAAGAGTGTCGATGCTGATGACTTCGCCGCGCATGGGGCCTCGCTGATTAAAGGTGATGGAGTTTGCCGGTCAGACGGCGTGGAGTGTCAAGAGAAGAGGTTGGCGGTGTCGTGAGCACTGGCGCCGGGGACTCGGCCATGTTCGTTCTTTTGTTTTTGCGACGGCAGCAGGGTGATGATGAAGAGAACGAGCAGGCCCAGATAGGGGATCAGATTCAGCAGGATCAGCCAGCCGGACAGGCCGACGTCGTGCAAACGCCGGATGAGCACGCAGATACTTGGCAGGATGAAGCCGATATAGATCAGGCCCGTTAGAATGCCGAACAGGCCGCCAGCGACTTCGGCGGGATCGCCATCATAGGATGAACCTAGAGCAATAATGATCATTCCGATCACTATAGGCGCTGACACGATCAGCCATTTGAAGAAGATGAACCACCAGTACTCCGAGCGCCGCGCGCGTCCGTAGCCGTCCGCATAGAGGCTGAGGCATTTCATGAAATAGCCCCATGGGCTGAGTTCGGCCGAACCCTGGCGCACGGGATGGACACGCGACGGGATAGCGCGTTCGAGCACAACGATCTCGGTGGCGAGGCCATCTGCCGGGACGAAATCGACGCCGAGGCCGGCGTGGAGTGTTGCGGGCCGCAGCAACTGACGGTGGGTGAAGGCGTAACGCTGGCCGTCGTCGCCGCTGATGAGGCCGTCACCTGCCCCGCTGTCGAATTGAAGAATCTCGCCGCGCACCCTGTCCCCCGGTCGTCGTGTGTTGCAGCGCGAACTTGGCCGAACGCGGGGCGGAAAACAATCACATAACAAGAGGATCAGATGGCTTTTCACGAGGTGAGGCTGCCTGTGCGTCTGGCGTTCGGGTCGACGGGCGGGGTGGAGCGGCGGACAGAGATCGTGACGCTGGGCTCGGGGCATGAGCGGCGGTCGACGCCCTGGGCCGAGGGGCGCAGGCGGTATCTGATCGGGGCCAATCTGAGGGCGCTGGACGACATGACGGCGCTGACGGCGTTCTTTGAGGCGCGCAAGGGGCGGCTGTACGGGTTCCGGTTCCGGGACTTCGCCGACTTCAAGTCCTGCGCGCCGGGGGCGGTGGTGACGGCGCAGGATCAGTTGCTGGGGAGCGGCGACGGGATCCGCGTCAGCTTTGACCTGGTCAAGCGCCATGACGACGGCGCCGGCGGCTGGGCGCGACGGATCGCCAAGCCGGCGCCCGGCTCGGTCAAGGTGGCGGTCGATGGGGGCGAGTTGGCGCCTGGCGGTTTCGAGGTGGACGAGGCGACAGGGTCGGTGACGCTGGCCACGGCGCCGGGCGCGGGTCAGGCGGTGACGGCGGGGTTTGAGTTCGACGTGCCAGTGCGCTTCGACGCCGACCGTATCGAGGTGACGCTGGAGAGTTTCGAGGCGGGCCGGATGGCGGCGGTTCCCCTGATCGAAGTGCGGGTCTGAGCCATGCGTCAGATACCGGAGGAGATGGCCGCCCGCATCGAGAGCGGGGCGGCGGGGCTGTGTCATGTCTGGCTGCTGGAGCGGGCGGACGGGGTGACGATGGGCTTCACCGACCACGACGCCGATCTGGTGGTCGAGGGAGTGAGGTGCCGGGCCGCCAGCGGCTGGACGGCGGGGGCGGCGGAGAGCGCCGTGGGTCTCGGCACCGGGTCGGCCTCGGTTGCGGGCGGACTGGACGATGCGGCCGTGACGGAGGCGGATGTCGCGGCGGGGCTGTATGACCGGGCGCGGGTCGAACTGTGGCGGGTGGATTGGGCCAAGCCGGCGTTGAGGGTGAGGCTGTGGGTCGGCGCTTTGGCCGCGATCCGGCGCGAGGGCGAAGGCTTCACTGCCGATCTGGCCGGGCCGATGGCGGCGCTGGAGAAGGTGGTGGGGCGGACCTACGGCCGGGCCTGCGACGCCTTGCTGGGGGACGGACGGTGCCGGGTCGATCTGGCGGCCTGGCCGGGCAGGACCTGCGACAAGCGGTGGGCGACCTGTGTCGGCGTGTTCGGCAATGGGGCCAACTTCCAGGGCTTTCCGGACATACCGGGCGACGACTTCCTGACGGCGGTCCCGGTCGAAGGCGGGCGCAATGACGGCGGGAGCAGGAGATGAGGGGCGGGTTTGCTGCGGGCCCGATGGCTGACGGCGGCGCCGCCCCCTCCGTCTCGTCGGCTGATCGCCGCCGATCCACCTCCCCATCGCGAAGCGATGGGGAGGAGATTGTCCGAGCGGCGCGCGGCTGGCTGGGGACGCCGTATCGGCATCAGGCCAGCGTGAAGGGACATGGAGCGGACTGTCTGGGGCTGGTGCGTGGGGTGTGGCGCGAGGTGGCGGGCGAGGAGCCGGAGGCCGTGCCGCCCTATCGGCCCGACTGGGCCGAGGTCGGGGGCGAGGAGACGCTGCTGAAGGCGGCGAGGCGCTGGCTGATCGAGATCGCGGTGGAGCGGGCGAAGCCGGGTGATGTGCTGCTGTTCCGCATGGCGCCGGGGTGTGCGGTGAAACACTGCGGAATCCTGAGCGTCACGGACGGGCCGGAGCCGAAATTCATCCACGCCTATTGGGGGCGGGCGGTGGTCGAAAGCTGGATGGGGCGCTGGTGGCGTCAGCGTCTGGCGGCGGCCTTCACCTGGCCAGAGATGACAAGAGGGGCCGACTGAATGGCGCAGATGATCCTGACCAGCGTGGGCCAGTCGGTGGGCGGGCCGATCGGAGCCTTCATCGGCTCGACGATAGGCCGGGCGATCGACCAGAGGGTGATCAGCAGCCTGGAGCCGGCGCGCCAGAAAGGGCCGCGTCTGGAGACGCTGAAGGTGCAGGGAACGGCGGAAGGGGCGCCGATGGCCTGCGTCTTCGGCCGGGTGAGGGTGGCGGGGCAGGTGATCTGGGCGGCGCGGTTCCGCGAGGGGCGCAAGACTTCGTCGGCGGGGAAGGGCGGGCCGCGCGTGGTGGAGTATGATTACTCCCTGAGCTTCGCTGTGGCCCTGTGTGAAGGCGAGGTCGACGGCGTGGGCAGGGTCTGGGCCGATGGGCGGCCGATGGATCTGTCGGGCGTGACCATGCGGGTGCATCGCGGCGGCGCGGAGCAGACGCCTGACCCTCTGATCGAGGCGGTGGAGGGGACGGCGCCCGCCTATCGCGGCTGCGCCTATGTGGTGTTCGAGGACCTGCCTCTGGGGCCGTTCGGCAATCGGGCGCCGCAGCTGGCGTTCGAGGTGTTCCGGCGGGCGCGGGGCGATGCGCCGAGGCTGGAGGACCAGCTGGAAGGCGTGTGCCTGATCCCCGGCGCCGGGGAGTTCGTGCTGGCGACGACGCCGGTGATGCGGCGCGAGGGACTGACCCGTTCGACGCCCGAGAACCTGCACATGGGCGAGGGGCGGGCCGATCTGGAGGCGTCGCTGGACCAGCTGATGGCGCAGGCGCCGAACCTGAAACGGGTCAGCCTGGTGGTCGGTTGGTTCGGCACGGACCTGAGGGCCGGGCATTGCCAGGTCAAGCCGGGCGTGGAGCGGCGGATGAAGCCGACGCAACCGCTGGACTGGTCGGTGGCGGGGCTGGGGCGCGGTGAGGCGCATCTGATTTCGGAAGCCGGAGGCGGCCCGACCTATGGCGGCACGCCGTCGGACGAGAGCGTGAAACAGGCGGTGGCGGCGCTGAAGGCGAGGGGGCTGGCGGTGACGCTGTATCCCTTCGTCTTCATGGATGTGGCGGCGGGCAATGGGCTGGCCGATCCCTATGGCGGGACGGAGCAGGCGGCCTATCCGTGGCGGGGACGGGTGCAGGGGACGGATGGGGCGGGCGCTGTGGCCGAGATGGCGGCCCTGTTCGGCGCGGCGGACGGCTGGGGCCTGAGGCGACAGGCGCTGCACTATGCGCGGCTGGTCCAGGAGGCAGGGGCGGACGGGCTGCTGATCGGCTCCGAGATGCGGGGCGTGACCTGGACGCGCGATGCGGGCGGCGGCTTCCCGGCGGTGGCGCAGTTGAAGACTCTAGCGGCGGAGTGCCGGGCGGTGGTCGGGCCGGGCGTGGCGATCAGCTATGCGGCGGACTGGTCGGAGTATTTCGGCTGGCAGAGGGGCGGGGAGGTGCGGTTTCATCTCGATCCGCTGTGGGCCGACGCGAACATCGATTACGTCGGCGTCGACTGGTATCCGCCGCTGGGGGACTGGCGGGCGGAGGACGGCGGCGTGGATGCGGAGGCGTTCGCTGGCGCGGACGATCCGGCCTATCTGGCGGCGCAGGTGGCGGGCGGCGAAGGGTTCGACTGGTTCTACACATCGGACGCGGACCGGGCGGCGCAGGTGCGCACGCCGATTGCCGACACGGCGCACGGCGAGGACTGGCTGTTCCGGCCCAAGGACCTGAAGGGCTGGTGGAGCCATGAGCACCATGACCGGCCGGGCGGGGTCAGGGCGGCGACGCCGACGGCCTGGCGAACCGGGATGAAGCCGATCCGGCTGACGGAGTTCGGCTGTGCGGCGGTGGACCGCGGGGGCAATGCGCCCAATCTGTTTCAGGATCCCAAGAGCGCGGAAAACGCCCTGCCGCCGGATTCGACGGGCGAGCGGGACGACCGGATGCAGCGCCGGGCGCTGGCGGCGGTGCTGGGGCATTACGCCGATGAGGCGAACAATCCGGTGTCGGCGGTCTATGGCGGGCGGATGCTGGCGGGCGCCGACGCCTGGTGCTGGGACGCGAGGCCGTGGCCGGCGTTTCCCGGGCGGGCGGATGTCTGGGCCGATGCGGGGGCGTGGCGGACCGGGCACTGGTTGAACGGGCGGCTGTCGGGCGAGACGCGTGACCTGATCGCGGCCCTGCTGAAGCGCGGCGGGCTGGGCGAGGACGACTATGAGATCGGCGCCTTCGACGGCGAGGTGCAGGGCTATGTGGTCGATCGTCCGATGCGGACGCGCGATGCGCTGGAGCCGCTGCTGGCGGCGCTGGGGCTGGTTGCGGCGGAACGGGGCGGGCGGATCGCGGTGACGGGCGAAGGGCCGGTCGATCTGACCCTGAGGCGCGAGGCGATGGCCCTGCCGGACAGCGGCGACAGCGTGAAGGCCGAGCGGAGGCTGGACGCGGCGCCGGGGACGGCGCGGCTGCGCTTCATCGACGGGCACGACGGCTATCAGACCGGGTCGGTGGTGGTGCGGGGGCCGGGCGACGACGGCGGCATCGATCTGGACCTGCCGGCGGTGTGTTCGACGGCTCTGGCGCGGGCGGCGGCGGTGCGGGCGCTGGAGGGCGTGGGCGCCGAGCGGCTGACGGTTGCGGTCGGGCCGTTGGAGGCGCTGAGGCTGGAACCGGCGGATGCAGTCGAGGTGGAAGGCCGCGATGGCGTCTGGCGGGTGGCGCGGGTCGATCTGGACGAGACGCCCTCGGTGCTGCTGGAGCCTGTGTTGAGCGTGCGGATCGGCGAAGACGAGGACGGGCCGACGCCGGACGAGGCGGTCGGCGCGGTTGGGGTCCCCTTCTTGAGGATCATGGAGTTGCCTCTCTTGCCAGGCGCCGAGACGGACGAGCGTCCCTTCGCTGTCGTGGCGGCGGAACCGTGGCGGGCCATGCGGGTGTTTGCGGGCGCAGATGAGACGGCGCTGACGGCGCGGGCGGATGTGGCGCAGCCGGCGGATGTTGGGCAACTGGTCGAACCGCTGGGCGCGGGACCGTCGTATCGCTGGGACGAGGTGAACGCGCTGGTGGTGCGTGTCGAGGGGCGGGCGCCGGAGAACCGGTCGATCACGGCGGTGCTGGGCGGGGCCAATACGGTGGCCGTCGAGACGGCGCGGGGCTGGGAGTTGGTGCAGTTCCGCGAGGCGGTTCTGGCCGGGGACGATGTCTGGCGGTTGAGCGGTCTGTTGCGGGGGCAGCAGGGCACGGAAGGGACCATGGGTGCGGAGGCAGGCGGGGTCTGCGTCTTCCTCGGACCAGATCTGGAACGGGCGGAATCGCCGAGGGCGGAGCGCGGACTGCCGCTGCTGTGGCGGGCTGGGCCTCTGGGCGGACCGGCGGGCGGGGCGGAGACGGCGGAGATCGTCCATGTCGTCAGCGGCGTGGCGACCCGGCCCTGGCGACCTGTGCATCTGAGTGTCGAGAATGAGGGCGAGGGACGGCGGGTGCGCTGGCGGGCGCGGTCGCGGATCGATGGGGACCGCTGGGACGGGGAGGCGACGGGCGCCGATCCCCTGCGATTCCGGGTGCGGGTGATGACGGGGGAGGCGGTGCTTCGGCAGATCGAGGTCGAGGGGCTGGACTGGCTGTATCCAGCCGCTGATCTGGCGGCGGACTTCATCGGCGGGCCGGGTGCGGACGCCGTGGTTGAGGTGGCGCAATGGGGTGAGGGCTATGGCTGGGGGGCGGAGGCGACGGTGCGTCTGAGCTAGATTCCGGCGTCCATCCCTTTGCGCTGCAACAGGAATGTCCTAACTGACAGGTTCGATGTGTTCTTCGGCCTGTTTCATGCGGGCCTGACCGGAGTTGCGAATACCGTGGCGGGCGATCCCTATAAGGAACTGGGCGTTTCCCGGACGGCGAGCGCCGACGAGATCAAGAAGGCGTTCCGCAAGCTCGCCAAGGAACTGCATCCCGATAAGAACCCGGGCAATACGGTCGCGGACGAGCGGTTCAAGCGCATCACCGCCGCCTTCGATCTGCTGGGTGACGCCGAGAAGCGGGCCAAGTTCGATCGTGGCGAGATCGATGCCGACGGGCGCGAGCAGTTCCGCGGCGGCGGCTTCGGCGGCGGCGGGCGACCCGGCGCCAACCCCTACGGCCAGGGCGGGGCGCGCGGGGGTTTCGACAACATCGATCTGGATGAAATCTTCGGCGGCATGTTCGGCGCGGGCGCGCGGGGCGGCGCTGGCGGACGCGGCGGCTATGCGCCCAAGGGGCAGGACGTGCGCGCCACGCTGGAGATCAGCCTGGAGGACAGCATTTCCGGGGCGACGCGGCGTATCCAGTTCTCAGACGGGCGGACGCTGGATGTGGCCATTCCCAAGGGGGCGGCGGACG
>Ga0233377_1000502_pt1 | contig 17721 bp, 14 predicted proteins | sample ElkDunMinimDraft_6_FD_191540 | JGI IMG/M metagenome (GOLD analysis project Ga0233377, IMG submission 191540) | Fecal eukaryotic communites from dung pellets of Tule Elk in California, USA - Elk Dung E36 | ecosystem: Host-associated > Mammals > Digestive system > Large intestine > Fecal | place...
CTTCTTGAACTCGTGGAGCGAGTCCTCGGTCTGCTCGAGCTCGTGCTTGAAGTGATCGAGCTGTCCCGAGAGCCAGACGACGGTGTCGCCCGTGGCGCTCACCATCTTCTCGAGGTTGAAATCGATGTACGCCTTCGCGACGGCTTCCGAGAGGCGGCGGGCCTGGGCTGGCTTCGTGTCCTGGATCTTCAGGTACACGAGGCGGCTGCCCTTCGCGGGCTCGACTGTCAGGCGACCGCGAAGGCCGTCGACGGCGGACTCCATCGGTACCGGCGCGCTCGGCTTGTAGCCGAGGAAGTCCGGATCGTTCTGGAGACCGAGGTTCCGGACGACGGCGGACAGGACGCGGTCGCTCTGGATGATCCGGTACTGGGTCTCGTAGTACTCCTTCGTGTCCCAGACCGCGCTCCAGCCGACCATCGGATCGGTCTTGTTGCCGAGCGGCTTGATGACGTCGGGATCGAACTCGATGAGCGTCTGCGCCTCGTAGATCTTCGGGACGCTCTTCGAGTACGCCAGCGCGATACCCGACGTCAGCAGAACTGCGGCGAGGATGATCGCCCAGTGCTTGAGGATCGCGCGCAGGGCCCAGCCGATCGCCTCGAAGGCGTTGCCGTCACCGCTCCCACCCAACGGCTCGTTCTGGCCCGTCTCCTCGTCCGCCACTTGGAATCCCTCGATCTTTCGCCCGGGCCGCTCGGTTCCCCACGCTATCGGACACCGGCCCCCGTGCCGTAGGGACACGAGTCCCGGCCACCGATTGCCACTTGGTTGCCGCGGAGGCAAGCAGTGTTCGTTAGCGTGTGGGTAACTATCTCACCTGGGCCAATTTCTCAGCCATCTCGAGGCGCTCGGCTGGACGCTGGAGCATCGGTTCGCTGGAGCATCGGTTCCGGACCGGCGCCGTCCGTTGGCCGACGTTCACGCTCCCCTTTCAAGGGCGGCCACGCCGGCGTCGAGTCAAGGGCGGCCACGCCGGCGTCGAGTCAAGAGCGGCGACGCCGGCGTCGACCCGACGCGGCCCCAGACAGTAGCTCTGGCAAACCCAAAGGAGATGGCTTGGTCGTGGCGGGGGATCGCCCGCGCTCATCAGCGGTGGAGCTCGTGCCGTCCGTCGGCGGATCGCCGACAACGAGGGTGTCTCGGCGTCGATGTGCTGGTAAGCAGGCCGGGCCATGCGCTCCGGTGTCGTCCTCTCCTCGTTGATCGCCGTTGGTCTCTTCTCGTGCGGAGGTGATCCGCCGCCGCAGGCGCAGGCGCCCGCGTCTCCGGCTCCGCCGTCGACCGCGGACGTCGCGCGGGCGGAGGTCAAGCCGCGGTTCGAGAACCCGGGCGGCATGTGGATGCCTCACCAGGTGAAGGATCACGCCGCGAAGCTGAAGGAACTCGGCCTGGCGATCGACCCCAGCGAGCTGTCCGATCCGACCTCGGGCGTGCTCTCCGCGGTCGTCAGTCTCGGCGGCTGCTCGGCCTCGTTCGTCTCCCCCGAGGGGCTCATCGCGACGAACCATCACTGCGCGACGGGCGCGCTCCAGCACAACAGCAATGCGTCGGCGAACCTGCTGAAGGACGGCTTCCTCGCGAAGACGCGCGCAGAGGAGAAGAACAACGGGCCGCAGGCACGTGTCTTCGTCACGCGAGCGGTGACGGACATCACGCCGAAGATGCTCGGCGGCCTCGAGAAGATCGCGGACGATCGTGGGCGCTACAAGGAGCTCGAGAAGCGCACGAAGGAGGTCGTGGCTGCGTGCGAGAAGGGCAAGCCCGGGACGCGCTGCACCGTCGCTCCGTTCTACGAGCGGGCGCAGTGGTTCCAGATCGAGCAGCTCGAGATCCGCGACGTCCGGTTGGTGTGGGCGCCCCCGGCAGGCGTCGGAAACTACGGCGGCGAGATCGACAACTGGCGCTGGCCGCGGCACACGGGCGACGTCTCCCTGTTCCGCGCCTACGTCGGCAAGGACGGGCAGCCGGCAGACTTCTCGACGGACAACGTGCCGTACAAGCCGCCGCATCACCTGAAGATGGCGTCGACGCCGCTGCGTGAAGGCGACCTCGTGTTCGTCGCGGGCTACCCGGGACGCACGAGCACGCTCAAGACGAAGGCGGAGGTCGACGAGGCCGTGACCTGGGCGTATCCGCGCCGCCAGAAGCTGTTCGAGGACTACCTCGCGCGCCTCGACGAGGTCACGAAGGACGACAAGGAAGCGCAGATCCGCGCGACGTCCTACGTGCGCCGGTTCGGCAACTACCTGACGAACACGAAGGGGCAGCTCGACGGCCTCGTGAAGGGCGGCCTTGCCGCCGAGAAGGAGAGGTCCGAGAAGGCGCTGCGCGAGTTCGTCGGCGCCGACCAGGCGCGACAGGCAGAGTGGGGCAAGGCGCTCGACGAGATCGCGGCCGAGATCGCGAAACACTCCGCCCATCGCGAGAGGGACGCGCAGCTCGAGGAGATCGCGATGCCGCGGCTCACCGGCGCGGCGCTCACGATCGTCCGCATGGCCGAGGAGCGCGCGAAGCCCGATGCCGCGCGCGACCCCGAGTACCAGGAGCGCAACTGGCCGCGGATCGAGCAGGGCCTCCGGGGCCTCACGACCAGCTATCACCGCAAGGTCGACGAGGCCGTCCTCGGGCTCGCGCTCGAGCGGATCGCGCGGTCGCCCGAAGCCGAGCGCACGCCGGCGTTCGGGATCGTGATGGGCAAGACGAAGGACTCGTCGCCGGACGCGATCCGGAAGGTCGTCGCGTCGCTGTACGAGACGACGACGCTCGGCGACGAGAAGGCGAGGGTGGAGCTGCTGAAGAAGAGCACGACCGGATCGCTCGCGGCGAGCAAGGATCCGATCATCCAGCTCGCGCTGAAGCTCCGTCCGCTCCAGAAGGCGATCGAGGAGCGCGACGAGCGGTTCGCCGGCAAGATGACGCTCCTCAAGCCGAAGTACATCGAGGCGCTCAAGGCATTCAGGAAGGAGCCGTTCGCTCCGGACGCGAACAGCACGCTCCGCATCACGTACGGCACCGTCCGCGGCTACAAGCCGGCGGCCGATGCCGCGCCGTACCGCCCGTTCACCGTGGTCTCGGAGGTGATCGGGAAGAACAAGGGCAAGGAGCCGTTCGACGTGCCCGCGTCCGTGCTCGATGCCGTCAAGGCGAAGAAGTTCGGACCGTACGTCGACGAGAAGCTCGGCGAGGTCCCGGTGGACTTCCTTGCCGACCTGCACATCACCGGGGGCAACTCGGGGTCCGCGACGCTGAACGCGAAGGGTGAGCTTGTCGGTCTGGCGTTCGACGGGAACTACGAGGCCATGGCGTCCGACTGGGTCTTCATGCCGTCGATCACGCGGAGCATCCACGTCGACATGCGGTACGTGCTCTGGCTCCTCGACGGCCCGTTCGGCGGCGACCACATCTTGAAGGAGATGGGCGTCGCGCCCATGCTCTGAACGCACAGCCTGCGCCCGGACGCCGTCCGTGCGCAGTGCACGGGCAGAGCCCGGCGCGCCCGTCGTCGTCGGCATGGGAGCGGCCCCGTCATGGGCCGTCGTCGCGTGGCCGCTCGGGACGCGAGCGGAGCCGGACAGGAGAGGCACGCCTCCTGCTCTCCGATCGGGCATGCCGCGAGACGATGTCGAAAACCCCGAGCTTCACGACGACATCGCGCCCTGGCAGCGGGGCGAGATGGCCGTCGTGGCAGATACCGACGCAGACTTTGCTGACGATGACGAGCTGCCGGACACGGTCCCGGAGACGCGGCCGCTCGGTGCGCGCGCCGAGGGCTCGAGCGAGCTCGAGCGCGGAAGCGCCGGCCGCTGACGGCGGCGGGGCGGCGTCGATCCGGGCGTTCGCGCGATCAGGGCTTGCACGCGGCTTCGCCGGTGCCCCCTTTCGAGTCACATCCGCGCGTGCTGCACGGCGTTGCCGCAGCCATCCGCTCGTTCGTGCAGGTCACGAGCAGGCGGAAGTTCTGGGGCTGCCAGCCCATGTCGGTCCCGCAGTACTTGCCGTTCGGCTTGCCGATGCACTGATCGCACTGATCGGGGAAGCCTTCGGGCAGGTGGGCGCACGCGACGCAATGCCTCACGCATGTCGCACCCTGCGTCTTCGAGCATGTCACGACATCCGTCTCCCGGTTGCCGGGATACGCGGTCAAGCTGGGATGATCGGCGCAGATCTGACCGCCCTCGACGAACGACGCGCAGCCCTTCACCTGATCGAGGGGGAACGTCGTATCGCACGCGGGCGTCGACGGTACCCGCTGGCTGGCATCGCCGCCGTCGGGGGCCACGAGGGCGTCCTCCGCATCACGCGTCCCCGGCGGGCGGACAGCGGCGGCGTCCGGGCCGTCGCTGGCATCCTCCTGCGGGACGTCGTCGAACGAGATCAAAAACGTGCAGCCGCCGACCGCGAACAACGTGGCGGCGCCGGCGATCCCGAACGCGGTCGTCAGCGCGCGGCGCATGGCCAGCATCCTAACACCCTGCCCGTGGTCGAGCATGGTGCTCCACGCTCGACGGGCGAGACGTCATGGCCGCGAGACGCGTAGCTATCCACGCGCCGAGCGCGATCAGCGCGCGCGGCAGCCCTTGAGGCTCGTCCCGCCGACGCCCGTGCAGTTCTCGTTGGGCCCGCAGTTCATCTGGGTGTCGCACTGCGTGAGGCAGACCAGCTCGCCGCCGTTCTCCTTTTCTCTTCCGCAGACGAAGCCATCGTCACACTCGCCGCCGACCTTGCCTTCCTCGTCGCACGAGTCGCCCTTGCCGCCTCCGCAAGCGACCAAGAGAACGAACGAGCCGACGAAGAACAGAACCAACGCCTTACGCATGGCGCGGCATCCTACCCGATCGCCGCCGGTCTTCGTCAGTCGTCGTCGAAGAGAAGAGAGGAAGCGGTCGCGTTTCTGGCGGCCGTCGGGCGCCCCCGCGTCCGTCACTCGTCGCAGGTCACGACGCCGGTGACGACGGCAGGAGGGCCATCGGCTCCCTGCGCAAGGGTGCATGCCGGGCCGAAGAAGGCGAGCTCACCGAACGCCTGATCGATCCAGTCCCAGCCGTTCGTCTTCGTTTGATCGCGGGGGATGGACATCCCATCGATCTCGACGGAGATCTTGTTCGGATCGGTCGGCGCGGAAGGGGTCAGGTACGTGCACTTGGCGACGCTGTCACGGATGGTCTCGAGCGCCACGGTCAACTCGCTCTCGGACTGCACGTTGTAGTGGCGCGTCGGGCCCGGAAGCGGGCGCCCTCCGGCGACGGCCATCGCGTCGAGGACCTTCAGGAACTCGGGCTGCTCGAGGCCGCCGATGCCGATGACGTAGACCGGGATCTTCAGGTCTTCGGTCGCCTCGCGGATCGTGGCGATCGTGTGTCCGTCGTCGAGGCAGCTGTAGTTACGGGTTCCGCCTGCGCAGGAGACCGGCAGGCCGTTGCTCGAGACGGCGGTGCAGACGCACGTGTCGCCATCGAGGTCGCCGTTGCAGTTCGGCGCACCGTCGGTCGCGAGGACGATCGTACGCGACGTGCTGCGCGTCTGCGTGAGGAAGCTCGCTGCCGAGCGGATCGCCTCCGCCGTTGGTGTGCCTCCGAGCGGGATGGTAGCGTCGAAGACATCGAGGATCGCCTGCGCATTGCCGCGCGCGGGCGCAATGCCGATGCCTGTCTCGGTTCGGCAGGATCGCTGCGCGCTGGTATCGGAGGGGGAGAGCACCTCGGGGAAGAACTTCGCCCCCATCGCGATCTGTTCGTCGAAGCTCACGATCGTTCCGCGGAGCGCATTCTGGAGGAGCGTCCATCGCCACATTCGGCGCGGGACGATGTCGGCTCCTTCCAGCGTGAACCGCATCGAACGCGACCGATCGACCACGAACATCAGCTGCGTGAGCGCGAGCTCGAACGTGAAGCGACCAGGGACGCAGGCGACGACCCCGTCGGGCCCCGCGTCGGCAGTGGCCTCCCGTGCCGCGTCGCCGGTGAAGAAATCGGAATCCGGCCCGAAGAGGCCAGTACGGGACCCGCAGCTCACCATCGCCACGAGGAGGCCTCCGACGGCGAGCGCCGAACCGAGATGAGTGCCCCAGGAGGACGAGAAGCGAGCCATGGAGAGCCGTTCGACATCCTACCGGACACCACGCCGAACGCTACTCCGCGCGCTCGCGTGCCTGTGTGGGGTCTTCGTTCGCTGTCCGCTCGGTCGCGGGGTGTCCTGACCTGGGTGACGAGCGCGATCGCCTCCCTCAGCGAGCGCGTCGGGGGGAAGGGCGCGTCCCTGAATCGGGACGCTCTCGGTCTCGCTCTCGCTCTCGCACACGTGCCCGTGCCCGTGCCCGTGCCCGTACGGGCACGGCCGAGGACCACGGACGCGCGCCTAGCCGCCGAACTGGATCGACGGTCCGATGCCGAGCGTCTCGAACTCGGTGCCCGTGATCCGCTGGTAGGTGATCTCGGCGCCGATCGCGAGGACGCGCCCGAAGTGGATCATCAGGCCGCCCCCGCCGACCCACGCGAGCCCGCTCTCGCCAGGGTTCGACATGCCGCCGACGCCGATGCCGCCGACCGCGAACGGCGCGAGCGGCCCGACGGGGAGCGTGATGCGGAACGTCGGCATCGCGGTGCCGGCGAAGCGGCTCGAGATGAGATAGCCGCCGAGCCTCCCGCCGGGAGCGAGCACCGTCGGGCCGGCCTTGAAGCCGTAGCGGCCGTCGAGGACGAGGCCGCCGCCCATGGGGCCGCTGTCCGTCGGAAGCAGGATCTCCGGCCCGAGGCCGAAGCGAAGCCCTCGGTTGGCCTGCATGGCCGCGCTCTCGCGCTCCTCCTGGGCGGACGCAGGCGACGAGATCAGCGAAACGCCGGCGGCGAGGGTTGCGGCGAAGGCGACAGGGAGCAAGCGGAGGCGACTCATGCTCGCAAGATTCGTCGCGGCATGGATGCGTCAACGCGGGACGTGATCGCATTGCAAGGTCACCCCGTGCGCTAGCGACTCAGTGTGGCGGCGCCCATGAAGGGACGACGCTGGCTCGTTCGTGCGCGGATCCCTTCACGTCGCGCAAGTCGATGACATGACATGGCGCGCGCTCGTGCCGACTCGAGCATGGATACGTCGGCACGTCCACTGCTTCACCTAGCCCCGGCCATGCACCTTCACGCTTCGTCTTTCGCGCTCACGCGCCTCTTGCCGACGCTCCTCATCTCACTCGGTGTCGTCGCCGCCTGCTCGGAACGGACGGAAGACAGCGGCGCGCCAGCGGGACCTGCGACGGCAGCGTCACCGAACGATCCGGGTGCCCTGGGCGTCGACGACAAGGACAAGCCGAGCCCGCCTCCGGGGACGCGGCCCGACGCGGGATCACCTCCCAAGCCGTCGTGCGCGACGCCTGCATCCACGCCGGACGGCGGGGCGTTCGACGTCGAGGTCGCGATCGCACCGAAGCGTGGTCCCAAGGGCAAGGCCGCGCCGGTACCGATCAACCGGCGCCTCTACGGGATGAACATCGCCGACTGGGAGCCCGCGAACTACTCTCCGAACCCGCGCCCCGCGTACGCCAACCTGCTGGGCGCGCTCCAGCCGGGCGTGCTTCGCTGGCCGGCCGGTCATCGCTCGCAGGAGTACTACTGGGAGCGCGGCGGCCCGGGCCAACACGGCAACTGGGTGCTCACCGCTGCGCACGTCGACGCGTTCATCTCGCTCTCGAAGCTCGTCGGGGCGGAGCCGCTCATCGCGATCAACGTGAAGCGCGGGACGGAGGCTGCCGCGATGGACCTCCTCCGGTACATGAACGTCGAGAAGGGCTACGGCGTGAAGTACCTCCAGATCGGGAACGAGCCCGATCTCACCGACGACATGACTGCGGGGCCGCAGGTCTACGCCGATCAGGTCATCCGTTTCACGGACGCGTTGCGGTCCGTCGACCCGAACGTGAAGATCATCGGGCCCGAGATGCTGACGGGGGCGCACGTCGGCGGCATGCACGGGACCGTCGACTGGATGACGCCGATCCTGTCGCAGACCTCCGGACGGATCCACGGCATCTCCTGGCACTATTACCCGCTCGACTCCGGGCAAAAGAGCCCCACGAGCAGCGCGATCATGAGCATCGAGAACCTCTTCCAGGAGGCTGCAAACGACTGGCGGCCGGCCGCGCTCGCCTTCGTCGACGAGGTCATGCCCGCCCTCGACCAGCTCCGCGCAGCGCACGCCCCGAACGCGGAGGTCTGGGTGACCGAGCTCGCCGAGGACCCGGGCCCGGACGCGGGAGCGGGCATCTCCGACACGCTGGCCGGAGCCTTGTGGGTCGGCGACGTGCTCGGACGTTACGGCGCGTACGGCCCGGGTGCCGTGCTGCGCTGGCTCTTCAAGGGCTCGAGTATTCACTCGTACGGTCTTGTCGATCCATTCGACGTTCCGCGGCCGGCATACGGGGCTTACTGGCTGTACGCCCGCCACTTCGGCGAGCACTTCGTCGACTCCACCAGCTCGAGCATCACCGACGTCGCAGTCCATGCCTCGACGCGGAGCGACGGTCGCGTCGCCGTCGTGCTCGTGAACAAGACGACGTCGGCCCGGCGTGTGAAGGTGGCGTTCGACGGCTTCGCGCCGTGCGAGGGTGAGGAGCTGACGCTCACGGGCGACGGCTACGGAGCGAAGACGTTCACCATCAACGGGTCGGTGCTGACGGATACGACGGCGAAGGCTGGCGTCCCGCCCAACAAGGTCGCCTTCGACGACCTCCTCGGCGTCGAGCTTCCGCCGATGTCGATGAGGCTCGTCCTCTATAAACCCTGACGGTACACGCATTGCAGCAGTGCGGCGCATGGGCGACCGCACACCGCGCCTCGCGCCGGACCAGGTCGAGCTGGCCAGAGCCGCCGTACCGCTCGACGATACGTCGGTCGCCTACGATCGGCTCCTCGACGCGATCGGTGACGCTCGCTTCGTCTTGCTCGGAGGAGCGACCCACGGCACGCACGAGTTCTACCGCGTGCGCGCGGCGGTCACCCAGCGGCTCATCGTGAAGAAGGGCTTCGACGCCATCGCCGTCGAGGCGGACTGGCCCGACGCGCACCGCGTCCACGCGTTCATCCAGGGCAGCGGGACCGACCACACCGCGGAACAGGCGCTCGGCGACTTCGAGCGATTCCCCCGATGGATCTGGCGCAACACCGACGTTCGTGACTTCATCGACTGGCTGCGCACGAACACGCCGCACGTCGGCTTCTACGGCCTCGATCTCTATAGCCTCCAGGCGTCGATCGAGGTCGTCCTGGCGTACCTCGACAGGACGGACCCCCACGGCGCGCGGCGGGCGAGGGCACGATACTCGTGCTTCGCGCACACCGGACGGACGAGCAACTACGCGCTCGCCGTCAGTCTCGGTCTCGCCGAGCCGTGCGAACGTCAGGTCACGAGCGAGCTGATGAGGATGCGTGAGCGCATCGTCGAGACGAAGCACCCCAAGACCGAAGAGCTGCTCTTCGAGGTCGAGCAGAACGCGCGCCTCGTGAAGGACGCCGAGGAGTACTACCGCACGATGCTCAGCGATGACGTCCGGGCCTGGAACGTGCGGGATCGGCACATGGTCGACACGCTCGAAGCGATCGCCGACCACCTCGAGGACAAGCTCGGCCGGCGTTCCAAGATCGTCGTCTGGGCGCATAGCTGCCATCTCGGCGACGCGCGCGCGACGGAGCTCGCTGCGCGCGGGGAGGTGAGCACCGGCCAGCTCGTGCGGGAGGCACACGGCAAGGACGCCTTCCTCGTGGGCTTCACGACGTACGAAGGTTCGGTGATGGCGGCCCTCGACTGGGGCCACGAGCCAATCAGTCTGCCGCTGCAGCCCGCGGTTCCGGGCAGTCACGAGCGGCTGCTCCACGAGATGCTGAGCGAGCTCGACATCGAGGCCGCCGTCGTGCTGCCGGACGTCGGCGGGAGGCTACCGGCGACGCTCCACGAGGACCGTCTCGCCCGTTCGGTGCCGGCGATCGCTCGTCCCAGCACGTGCGAGCGGGGAGGCGTGTGGTTCGAGACGCGCCTTGGTGATCAGTTCGACGCGGCCATCCACATCGACCGATCGAGCGCGCTGGTCCCGCTCGACGAGCCGAGGCGAGAGAAGCTCCACGACACGCCGGACACATTCCCCTCGGCGTATTGAGGGCGTGCGGTATGCGCGTTGCAGTCCCGTGAGACATGATGCGCATCGGGGACGAGGTCGAGCTCGCGAGGGCCGCAGTGCCGCTCGACGGGACGGCACGCCCCTACGATCGTGTGCTCGAGAAGGTCGGCGCCGCGCGTTTCGTCCTCCTCGGTGAGGCGTCGCACGGCACGCACGAGTTCTACCGCGAGCGGGCGAAGATCACGCAGAAGCTGATCCTCGAGAGAGGCTTCGATGCCGTCGCCGTGGAGGCGGATTGGCCGGACGCGCACCGCGTGCATCGCTTCATTCGAGGGACGAGCGATGACCGCACGCCCGAGGAGGCGCTCGCGGCTTTCGAGCGGTTCCCGCGGTGGATGTGGAGAAACCACGACGTCCGCGACTTCGTCGGCTGGCTCAGGCGCGCGGCTCCGCACGTGGGGTTCTACGGGCTCGACCTCTACAGTCTCCACGCATCGATCGAGGTCGTCATCGCCTGCCTCGAGAGGGTCGATGCGGACGCCGCGCAGCGCGCTCGCGAGCGCTACTCGTGCTTCGAGCACTTCGGCACGAGCACGGACACCTACGCGTACGCGGCGGGCCTTGGTCTATCGCCTCCTTGCCAGGAGCAGGTCGCGCAGCAGCTCGTCGAGATGCAGCAGCGGTTGACCGAGGACGTGCGGCGAGCCGCGTCGGAGGACGACGGCATCCTGTTCCAGGTCGAGATGAATGCGCGGCTCGTGAAGGCTGCAGAGGAATACTACCGGAGCATGATGGGAGGCTCGGTGGTGACGTGGAACCTGCGCGACCAGCACATGGCGGACACGCTCGACCAGGTGGCCGAGCACGTTGGGCGCCGGCTCGGTCGACCGGCGAAGATCGTCGTCTGGGCGCACAACTCGCATCTCGGCGACGCACGCGCGACCGAGCTCGGCGAGAGCGGCGAGCTCAACGTCGGACAGCTCGTGCGCGAGCGTCACGGACGCGATGCGTTCATCATCGGCTTCACGACGTACGACGGCACGGTGACGGCGGCTCCCGACTGGGGCGCGACCGCGAACCGTGTCGCGGTCCGACCGGCGCTCCCGAACAGCCACGAGCTGTGCCTCCACGAGCTCGCGTCCGGGATCGGCGTCAGCGACCTGGTGGTGCTTCCGGGCGCCGACGGGCGGCTGCCGGACGTCCTCGGCGAGGAGCGGCTCGAGCGCGCGATCGGCGTCGTATACCGCCCGCACACCGAACGGGTGAGCCACTGGTTCCGAGCGCGCCTCGCCGATCAGTTCGATGCGGTCATCCACCTCGATCGGACGAGCGCAGTCGAGCCGCTCGTGAAGCAGGAGGTGAGGGAAGCGGAGGACGTCCCGGAGACGTACCCCTTCGCCGTGTGAGCTCGCCGCGCCTCGTCGCGCGCCCCGCCTCATCGCGCGCCCTCGAGCGAGGGCGCGCGCGCAGCTCAGACGAGCTTCATCTCGGCGAGGTCCGACGGGACCTTGAGCGTGGGCTCCGTACGCGCCTGGACGTCGCGAGCGCTGACACCCGGGGCGACCTCACGAAGGACGAGGCCGTCCGACATGACGTCGATGCACGCGAGGTCGGTGATGATGCGGTGGACGACGCCGCGGCCGGTGAGGGGAAGGTTGCACTCCTTCAGGATCTTCGGAGCGCCGTCCTTCGCCGCGTGATCCATGATCACGACGACGCGCTTCGCGCTGGCGACGAGGTCCATCGCGCCGCCCATTCCCTTCACCATCTTGCCGGGGATCATCCAGTTGGCGAGATCGCCCCGCTCGGAGACCTGCATCGCGCCGAGGATCGCGAGATCGATGTGACCGCCGCGGATCATCTCGAAGCTCTGTGAGCTCGAGAACGTCGACGAGCCCGGGAGCATCGTCACCGTCTCCTTGCCGGCGTTGATGAGGTCCGCGTCGATCTTGTCCTCGGTGGGATACGGCCCGATCCCGAGCAGTCCGTTCTCGCTCTGGAGTACGACCTCGACGCCGTCGGGGATGTAGTTCGCCACGAGGGTCGGCATGCCGATGCCGAGGTTCACGTAGAAGCCGTCGCGCAGCTCCTGGGCTGCGCGCTTCGCGATCTGCTCGCGGGTCAGGCCTGTCGCCTTGGTCGTCATTTCACACCCCCGTTCGGGGACACGGTCCGGCGCTCGATTCGCTTCTCGAAGCGCTCTCCCTTGAAGATCCGTTGCACGAAGATGCCCGGTGTGTGGACGTGATCGGGATCGAGCTCGCCGACCTCGACGATCTCCTCCACCTCGGCGATCGTGATCTTGCCGGCGGCCGCGCACATCGGGTTGAAGTTCATCGCGGTGTGGCGGTAGACGAGGTTGCCGAAGCGGTCGCCCTTCCACGCCTTCACGATGGCAAAATCACCGGTGATCGCCTCCTCGAGGACGTAGTGCCGGCCGCCGAACTCGCGCGTCTCCTTCTTCGGGCTGGCCTTCGCGACGCTTCCGTCCGGACCGTACTTGAGCGGAAGACCGCCCTCGCTGACGGCCGTACCGGCGCCGGTCGGCGTGTAGAACGCGGGGATGCCGGCGCCGCCTGCACGGAGCCGCTCGGCGAGCGTGCCCTGCGGGCAGAGCTCCACCTCGAGCTCGCCGGAGAGGTACTGGCGCTCGAACTCCTTGTTCTCGCCGACGTAGCTCGAGACCATCTTCTTGATCTGCTTGTTGCGCAGGAGGATGCCGAGGCCGAAGTCGTCGACGCCACAGTTGTTGGAGACGAACGTGAGGTCCTTCACGCCGAGCTCCGCGAGAGCACGGATCGAGTTCTCGGGGATTCCGCAGAGGCCGAAACCGCCGGCGAGAATCGTCGCTCCACTCGGGATGTCAAAGGTCGCCTCGCGGGCGCTCCTCATCACCTTGTCCATTGCTCGCGCACGGTAGTCGGAACGCACGCGCTCCTCAAGGCAGGTCGTGTCGACGCGGCGCGCAAGCAGGGTTGCGCTTCTGGCTCTTCCGTGCGGAAGAGGCTCGCTGCGGCGCGCCCGAACGCGCCGCCCTCACGGCGCGGCGCCACAAGCGTGCCCTTCGTGTGGCCAACCGCCACACGCTCCGCTGGGAAACATCGCGTCATTCTTGGCGCCTCGACGTCGGCCCACTTCTCGCTTTTCCGAGGTCGACCGTGCGTTCGTCAAGCGACATCGATCCAAAGGTCGACCGCGACGTGACCTTCCTGACTAGCTCCAATACCTGGCGAATCCACGACCGCTCCGAGAGCGCGTTGCTCATCGACGGTCGCGACTACTACCGCGCCTTCTACGCCGCGGCCTGCAAGGCGAAGAAGAGCATCTTGCTCCTCGGGTGGCAGTTCGACAGCGACGTCCAGCTCGTGCGTGGCGACGATCTGCCCGATGGCGTCGAGCCGCAGGACGTCCAGCTCCTCGCCCTCCTGGATCGCCTCTGCCGCGAGCGGCCGGAGCTCCAGACGCGCGTGCTCGCGTGGGACCACAGCGTCTTCTTCGCGCTCGAGCGCGAGCTGCTCCAGAAGCTCTACTTCGACGCCATCACGTGCGAACGCTTCGACTTCCGGTGGGACAACACCGTCCCCCTCGGCGGCTCGCACCATCAGAAGGTCGCGATCGTCGACGGGCGGGTCGCCTTCTTCGGGAGTCAGGACATCTGCCAGGCGCGGTGGGACGACTCGACCCATCGCGCCGACAACGAGCACCGGACGTCTCGCGGCGCGGGTCATCAGCCGTACCACGAGGTGCAGGTCGCCGTGACGGGCGAGGCGGCACGCTCGATGGTCGACCTCTTCGTCTGGCGCTGGTACGGCGCGACGGGGGAGCGGCTCGATCGAGAGTCGTTGATCGCGGAGGACGAGGGCTCGAATGCGCTCACGAGGCCGAGCCTCGACTTCCCAGTCACCTTGCCGATGCCGGCGGCGCGGATCGGCCTCTCGCGGACGATCCCGGAGGTGATGGGGCGTCCTCAGGTGAGCGAGGTCGCCGACCTCCATACCCGGGCGATCGAGAACGCCGAGCGGTTCATCTACATCGAGTCGCAGTACCTGACCTCGTGCGCCGTCCGCGATGCGCTCGTCGCGCGCATGGCCGACACCTCGCGCCCGAAGCTCGACGTCGTCGTGGTCCTTCCGCACAAGCCGGAGAAGTTCAAAGAGGAGATGACCGTCGGAGTCCCGCAGGCCGTACTCCTCCAGATGATCGACCAGGTGGCGCGGGAGCACGGACACGCGCTCGGCATCTACAACGTCGTGGCGGGGACGCGAGAGGGCGGCCTGCCGGTCTACGTGTACATCCACGCGAAGCTGATGATCGTCGACGATCGGCTCTTCATCGTCGGCTCGGCGAACCTGACGAACCGGAGCATGACGATCGACTCCGAGATCGTCGCTGCGTACGAAGCGGAGTCGGGCGATCGTACCGTGCGCAACGCGATCCGGCGCGCCCGCGTGCGGCTCATGCTGGAGCACGCCGGCGAGCAGGCGCACGTCCGCTGGCTCGTTCGCGGTCCGGGGCTCGTCGCGCGCCTCGACAGGCTCATCGTCGAGGGGAAAGTGCGCCTTCGCAAGCACGACCTGCGCAAGGACGAGCCCGGCCTCGTCGCCAAGACGGTCCACGAGCTCACGCTTGAGTTCCTCGATCCCTGGGACGGCCACGAGAAGTGTCCGGCAGCGTGATCGGTCAGAGGAGCGCTTATCGAACCGGTTCTCGAACCGCCCGCGTGAACCCGGATTGCATGTAGTCTGCACGTCGCATTGTCCGCGGAAACAGGCGCGAAGTTGGCCCGGAGCACCACTGCATGATGGGTTTGATCCATCGTGCTGTACCGAAGCTCGCGATTGCTCGCCCTTGCCGCCCTGCTCGCCGCACCCGCTGCCGTCGCCGCTCCGCCGTCGAAACAGCCTGCGCAGCACGGACGGACAGCGAAGCTCGAGCCGCCGGCGCGCCGTGGTGCGCCCGGCCGGAGCATCGGCTCGCCCACGGAGGGGCAACTGATCGGCGGGGCACACCTCGATGAAGGGCCACACCTCCGCATCGTGCCGGCCTACGTGGCGGGGGATGCGCGCTGGGGGCTCGAGCCGCTCGTCGGGATGATCGACAAGGCGGCACGTGCGGTCCGGAAGCAGTTCCCCGATGCCGTCCTCTCCGTCGGTCATCTCTCGCGGCGCGGGGGTGGTGACATCGATCGTCATGCCTCGCACGAGAGTGGTCGCGACGCGGACATCGCGTTCTACGTGCGCAACCAGCAGGGCAAGCCGATCTTCGCTGATCACTTCGTTCCCTTCCGCGCCGACGGGACGGCTCCGACGTGGCCCGGCGCCCAGTTCGACGACGCGAAGAACTGGGCGCTGATCGCCGCGATGGTGCAGAGCACCCAGGTCCGTATCACGCACATCTTCGTCGCCACGCCGCTCCGGCAGCGGCTCCTGCAGTACGCGCAGAAGATCGGCGCTCCGTACGCCGTCCGGGTGCGTGCCTCGCAGCTCATGGCGCAGCCGAGGGGCTCGCTCCCGCACGACGATCACTTCCACGTGCGCATCGGCTGTCCATCGGGGATGGCGAAGTGCATCGAACAGCCCGTCGCGCGCAAGCGGCGCCCCTCGAGCGGGAAGAGCGCTGTCGCGAACGCGCAGCCTTCCGCTCCGCAGGGTAGGGCGCGCGCCTCGAGTCGGCCATCGTCGGCGCCGGCGCCGACGAAACATGCGCCGCCGAAGACTCCGCCGCCGCAGAGACCCGAGCCGCGGTCGGACGAGAGCGAGGCGACGAGGAGCGAGTCGTTGATCCCGAGCCTCGCGCCGATGGTCCAGGGGCTCGATTCGGTCGTGATCCCGAAGCCGATCGCCGGCGCGCGTCCAGATCGACCCGTGGACCCGCCGCCTTCGGACGCGCGGATCGACGATCCCGACGGCGTGCTCGACCACCGCCGCTGAGGGCGTCTCCGGGGCGACCCGCATGATCTGATTGCGTCACATGCGTCGAAGGATAGGCTTCCCCCATGCGATGGTGGGTGGGGCTCGTGCTCGCGATCGGGGCATGTACGGGGGGCGCTAGCGTCTCGGGCGGTGGTTTCGCGGGAGGATCGAGCGGGGCCTCGGGCTCGGAGAGCTCACCGCCGAACAGGGCCGATCCACCGCAGGATGCCCAAGCTACCGAGGTCCCGTTCGTGGCGTGCTCGCTCGACGACCTGGACGCTGCGTCCGACGCCGACGCCGACGTCGCCGATGCGGACATCGCCGACGCCGACGGCCCGCCGCCGCACGCGGATGGAGGGCCGGAGCACCCCTGCGCGACGCCACCTCCGCCCGAATGCGCGGGTCCGACGACGATGGTCGTCTTCAGCTCGGAGGGCTGCGATGGAGAGCGATGTCTCTTCCGCCAGAGCCTCGTCGGCTGTCCGGGCGGCTGCTTCCGTCAGATGGATGGCGGCAATCGCTGCAACGATTGACGGAGTCGGCGCCATGCTGCCTGCGTGGCCGAGGCGAAACAGCCTGGATGCCTCCCAGGGGGTTGGTGCTCCGGTGCGTCGCGCCTATGCTAGAAGCGCGCGTCGGCGCATCGCCGCGCGGCGTTCGTGACCAATCATGGCCGAGAGCTTGAGCTTCGCCCCCGCGGGTTTCGGTGCGATCGATCGCCGAGCCGTCCTCGTTGGTCGTACCGCCGAGCTGCGTGAGCTCGACATCGCGCTGAGGTCGGTGCGCGACGAAGGGCGATCGAGGGCGATCACGCTCATCGGCGCTGCGGGCATCGGCAAGACGCGTCTGGTCCGGGATTTTCTCTCCAAGCAGCGAAACAGCGAGCACGGCGCGCCCCGCGTCTTCCGCGGCTCTGCGCGCGAAGAAGGCGCCGCGTACGACGTGTTCGCTCGCGTGCTCCGGGCCCGCTTCGGGATCGTCGAGGGCATGGACCCCGAGGCCGCGAAGGCGCAGATCCGCGCGCAGGTCGCCGCTGTCCTCGAGGATCGAAAGGTCGGAGACGTCTGCTTCTTCCTCGGACAGCTCCTCGAGCTCGAGTTCATGGACTCGCCGCTCATCCAGGCCGTCCGCGGAGATGCGAGCCAGATGCGCCTCTTGCGCCGGGCCGTCATCAAGCGCTTCTTCGAGGCCGACGCGTGGCACCTGCCGCACGGCAAGCGCGACACGGACCCGGACCTCGCCGGCTCGGATGCGCGCCGCGCACGATCGTCGTCAGGGCTGGCGCGTGGTCCTTCCGTGCTCGTCTTCGACGATCTTCACCATGCCGATGACGAGTCGCTCGATCTGCTCGCTCACCTGACGGACACGCTCGATGCGCCGATCCTCGTCGTCTGCCTCGCTCGTCCCGAGATGGTCGCGCGACGCGACGAGTGGGCGAAGCACGGACGCTCCTCCCGGCACAAGCTCGTCGAGCTCTCTCCGCTTTCGGAGACGGACTCGGCGCGCGTGATGGAGCAGCTCCTCCTCCCGTGCGCGGAGGCGGAGGGCTCGGAGGAGCTCGTCGACGCGGCGTGCACGCTCGCGCGCGGCAACCCGGCGCTGCTCGAGCGGATGGTCCACATCTTTCACGACATGGGCGTGATCGAGGTGAAGGACGAGTTCGCCGAGGAGGAAGGGTGGGCGATCCACCTCGACCGCCTCAGCGCGGTG
>Ga0233377_1000503_pt1 | contig 17687 bp, 26 predicted proteins | sample ElkDunMinimDraft_6_FD_191540 | JGI IMG/M metagenome (GOLD analysis project Ga0233377, IMG submission 191540) | Fecal eukaryotic communites from dung pellets of Tule Elk in California, USA - Elk Dung E36 | ecosystem: Host-associated > Mammals > Digestive system > Large intestine > Fecal | place...
ACCCGCTCGCGCGCACGATCAAGTCGTCGTACCCGCTCACGTACGAACTCGCCGTGTTCGTCGCGGCCGAGATCCAGCGCGAGTTCTCGATCGCGATCGGCGAGGACGAGATCGCCTACATCGCGTTGCACATCGGATCCCACCTCGAGCGCCGAGCGACGCGCGGGGAACGTCTGCGCACGGTGCTCGTGAGTCCCGGCTATCACGACATCGCCGACCTGCTCGAGCGCCGCATCCTTGCCGCCCTCGCCGGCGACGTCGTCATCGAGCGCGTGCTCACGCGCACCGATGTCGACCCCGCGAGCCTTGAGGCCGACCTCGTGATCTCGACGGTTCCGTGGAGCGAACGGCCCGGCGACGTCGTGATCGTGCAGCCGATCCCGACCGAGGCCGACCTCGATGCGGTGCGTGGCGCGATCTCGCGCATCCGCAGGCAGCACAGGCGCCGGGCGATCACCGACGAGTTGCTGCTGTACTTCGACGACGCCCTGTTCTTCCGCGACCCGCCCGCACGGGATGCCGAGGCTGTCATCCGCCTGCTCGGGGAGCGAATGCGCGAGCGCGGGATCATCGACGAGGACTATCTCGCGGGGGTGCTCGAGCGCGAACGCATCTCGTCGACGGCGTTCACGAAGTGGCTCGCGGTCCCGCACGCCCTCACGATGACCGCGACGCGCACGTCGATCGCGATCGCCTTGTTCGAGAACCCGATCTCGTGGGGTGAGGGCACCGTGCAGGTCGTCGCTCTCGTCGCGTTCAGCGCGAAGGACCGCGCCTCGTTCCAGACGGTGTTCGAGCAGTTCGTCGAGGTGTTCAGCGAACGCACCGACGTGCGGCGTCTCTTGCGGGCGTCGCACGACTTCCCCGCCTACATCGACGAGCTCGTGCGCCTCATCGACGAGTAGCCCGCCCTCATCACTCCGCGAGGGGTCGCCGTTGGGTGCTCCGCGTCGCGGATAGCACCCATCCGCGACCCTTCGCAGACGTCTTCGGCGCGACGGTCACGCAGCGCGACGGTCAGGCCGCGACGGCCACGCAGCGCGACGGTCAGGACGCGACGGTCAGGCTGCGACGGTCAGGCCACGCGACGAGAGGGCGGCGAAGATGCGCTCCGTGACCTCGTCGATCGGGCCGAGGCCGTCGATCTCGATGAGCAGCCCCTGCTCGCGGAACATGTCGATGAGCGGCGCCGTCTCGCGGATGTAGACCTCCTGGCGATGCCGGATGGCCTCCTCCGAATCGTCGACGCGACCCTGGTCGATCGCGCGCTGACGCAAGCGTCGCACGATCTCGTCCTGGTCGGCCACGAGCCGGATCACGGCGTCGAGCGCGTGCCCGTGCGAGGCCAGCAGCTCGGTGAGGTAGCGCACCTGGTCCGTCGTGCGCGGGTACCCGTCGAGCAGGAACCCTCCGCCGGCATCCGCCTCGTCGAGGCGATCGGTCACGAGCGCGTTCGTGAGGGAGTCGGGAACGTAGTCCCCCGCATCCACGATCGCCTTGACCTGCTTGCCGAGCTCGGTCTCGTCGGCGATGTTCTTGCGGAAGATGTCGCCGGTCGAGATCGTCGGGATGCCGTAGCGCTCCGAGATGCGCGCCGCTTGCGTTCCCTTGCCCGCACCGGGCGGGCCGACGATGAGGAGCCGGGTCATCGCAGGAGCCCCTCGTAGTGACGCTGCTGCAACTGCGAGTCGATCTGCTTCACCGTCTCCAACCCGACGCCGACCATGATGAGGATGCTCGCACCGCCGAACGGGAAGTTCTGGTTCGCCCCGATCGCGACGAACGCGATGAGCGGGATGAGCGCGACGAGACCCAGGTACAGCGAGCCGGGCAGCGTGACCCGGGTGAGCACGTAGTCCAGGTACTCCGCCGTCGGCCGGCCCGCACGGATGCCCGGGATGAAGCCGCCGTACTTCTTCATGTTGTCGGCGACCTCTTCGGGGTTGAAGGTGATCGCGACGTAGAAGTACGTGAAGCCGATGATGAGCAGGAAGTACGAAGCCATGTACAGCGGGTGACCGCCGTTGGTGAGGTTGTTGTTGATCCAGTCGACCCACCACGGGTTGACGCCATCGGGGCCCTGGTTGAACTGGGCGACGAGCGACGGCAGATACAGCAGCGACGAGGCGAAGATGACGGGGATGACGCCCGCCATGTTGACCTTGATCGGGATGTAGGTGTTGTTGCCGCCGTAGGTGCGGCGCCCGACCATGCGCTTCGCGTACTGCACGGGGACGCGGCGCTGCGACTGCTCGACGAACACGACGGCGGCGATGATCAGCAGCCCGATGCCGATGACGATCACGAGCACCTCGATGCCCTGCGCCTGGCCGATCTGCGTGAGCGAACCGGGGAAGGTCGCGGCGATCGAGGTGAAGATGAGCAGCGACATGCCGTTGCCGACGCCGCGCTCGGTGATGAGCTCGCCCATCCACATGATGAGGCCGGTGCCCGCCGTCATCGTGATGACGATGAGCAGCATGCCCCAGATGGTCTGGCCGTCGGAGGTGATGAGCGGCAGGTCGCACGGGATCAGCTGGCCGCTGCGCGCGACGGTGATCAGGGTCGTCGACTGCAGCACGCCGAGCGCGATCGTCAGGTAGCGCGTGTACTGCGTGAGACGCGCCTGGCCCGACTGGCCCTCCTTGTAGAGGGTCTCGAAGTGAGGGATGACCACGCGCAGCAACTGCACGATGATCGACGCCGTGATGTACGGCATGATGCCCAGCGCGAAGATCGAGAGCTGCAGGAGCGCCCCGCCGCTGAACAGGTTGATGAGCGCGTACAGCCCGACGGCGCCGTCGCCCGACCCGCCCGTGATGGGCGTGAGGCAGTTCTGAACCACCTCGAAGTCGACGAACGGGGCGGGGATGAAGGACCCGAGCCGGAAGAGCGCGACGATCGCGAGCGAGAACCCGATCTTCTTGCGCAGGTCGGGCGTGCGGAAGATCCGTGCGACGGCACTGAACACGGCGCCTCCTGAGTTGCGTGACGGAAAGTTCGAGCCTAACGGGCCCGGCGGGCGGCCGTCAGGCCGCCCGCTCGGAGCCGGTAGTCAGGCGGGCTACTTGACGGAGCCGCCGGCTGCGACGATCTTCTGCTCGGCGGAGCTCGAGACCTTGTCGACAGCGACGTTCAGCTTAACGGCAATCTCACCGTCGCCGAGAACCTTCACCTTTTCGTTCTTACGAACCGCGCCCTTCGCGACGAGGTCACCGATGGTGACGTCACCGCCCTTGGGGTAGAGCTCGGCGAGACGCTCGAGGTTGACGACCTGGTACTCGACCCGGAACGGGTTCTTGAACCCGCGCAGCTTGGGAGCGCGCATGATCGAGTTGAGGTTGCCGCCCTCGAGGCCCACGCGCACCTGGTAGCGGGCCTTGGAGCCCTTGGTGCCGCGACCGGCGGTCTTGCCCTTCGAGCCCTCACCGCGACCCACGCGGGTGCGGTCCTTCTTCGAGCCCGCGGCGGGGCGAAGGTGGTGCGCCTTGAGGATCTGCGGGCGAGCCGGGGCGGCATCCTTCTGGGGCGCCGCCTTGGCGGCGGACCCCTTGGATGCCGTCGACTTCGGCTTCTCCGCCGCGGTGTCGTCCTTCGACGCAGCCTTCGACGCAGCCGGCTTGGTGTCGGCAGCCTTGGTGTCGGCGGCCTTCGCCGCAGGCGCCTTCGCGGCGGGTGCCTTCTTCTCGGCGGCGGGCTTGTCAGCCGCAGCCTTCGAAGCAGCGGTCTTCGGCGCAGCCTTGGCGGCGGCCTTGGGGGCCGTCTCCTTCGGAGCAGCGGCCTTCGACGCGGCGGGCTTCTTCTCGGCTGCCGCCTTGGGTGCTGCAGCCTTGGCGCCCGCCTTCGCGGGAGCCTTCTTCTCGGTCTCGTCAGCCATCAGTCAATCTCCTCGACCTTCACGAGGTGCGCGACAGTGTTCACATAGCCGCGGTTCTGCTTGTTGTCCTCACGGACGACGACGTCGCCGATCCGCTTGAGCCCGAGGCTGCGCAGCGTGTCCCGCTGGTTCTGCTTCTCGGAGATCTTGGACTTGATCTGGGTCACCTTGAGTCGGGCGGCCATCAGGCACCTGCCTTCGCTGCTGCGAGGTCGTCGGCTTCGGCGCGCACGAGGCGATCCGGGGCGACGTCCTCGAACGCCAGACCACGACGGGCGGCCACGGCGCGAGGCTCTTCGAGCTTCTTGAGCGCCGCAACCGTCGCGTGGACGATGTTGATCGTGTTCGACGAGCCGAGCGACTTGCTCAGAACGTCGTGGATGCCGGCGCACTCGAGCACGGCGCGCACGGGACCACCGGCGATGACACCGGTACCGGCGGCCGCGGGACGCAAGAGCACGACACCGGCGGCGGCCTCACCCTGCACGGGGTGCGGGATCGACTTGCGCGAGCGCGGGACGCGGAAGAAGTTCTTCTTCGCCTCTTCGACGCCCTTGCTGATCGCGAGCGGAACCTCACGGGCCTTGCCGTAGCCGACGCCGACCATGCCGTTGCCGTCACCGACGATGACGAGCGCGGTGAAGCTGAATCGACGACCGCCCTTGACGACCTTCGAGACGCGGTTGATGGTCACGACGCGCTCGAGGAACTGGCTGTCGCCACGGTCCCGCGAGTTGCGGTCGTTGCGCTGGCCGCGGTCGCGCGAACCACGACGCTGCTCGCGCTCGTTCGTGCTGGGAGCGGTTCCCGCAGCGGTCTCGACGACCTGGCCCTCGGTGACCTCTTCCACGACGGGGGTCGCGACTGCGGCCTCCGTGGTGCTCTCCGGCGTGTTCTCGGTGTTGGTGACGTCACTCACAGGTTGAGCCCTCCTTCACGGGCGCCCTCGGCGATCGCTGCGACACGACCGGCGAAGCGGTTTCCGCCGCGGTCGAACACGACGGCGTCCACCCCGGCCTTCTTGGCGCGCTCGGCGAGCAGCTCGCCGACCTTCTTGGCCTTCGCGGTCTTGTCACCGTCGAAGGAGCGCAGGTCTGCTTCGAGGGTCGATGCCGAGACCAGCGTGTGGCCCTTGCTGTCGTCGACGATCTGCACGAAAACGTGGCGGGCCGAGCGGTTCACGACGAGACGCGGACGCTCGCTCGAACCGACGATGCGCTTGCGCAGCCGGGTGTGCCGGCGGGTACGCTGCGCGGACTTGCTCACGGTAGCCATTACTTTCCACTCTTTCCGGCCTTGCGGCGAACGATCTCGCCGGCGTAACGCACGCCCTTGCCCTTGTAGGGCTCGGGCTTGCGCAGCTTGCGGATGTTCGCGGCGACCTCGCCCACGGCCTGCTTGTCGATGCCGCGGACGGTCAGCTTGGTGTTGCCCTCGACCTCGAACGAGATGCCGGCGGGCGGGTCGACGGTGATCGAGTGCGAGTAGCCGAGGGCGAACTCGAGCGAGTTCCCCTTGGCCTGCACCCGGTATCCGGTGCCGACGACTTCGAGGCCCTTGGAGTAGCCATCGGTGACGCCGGTGATCTGGTTGGCGATGAGCGTGCGCGTCAAGCCGTGCAGCGAGCGCGACGCGCGCTCGTCGTCGGGACGGGTCACGACGACCTGGCCGTCCTCGAGGGCGACCTCGATGGGCGCGGCGACGTTGAGGCTCAGTTCGCCCTTGGGGCCCGCGACCTTGACGGCGCGGCCGTCGATGGTCACCGTGACACCCGAGGGGACGGCGATGGGCATGCGTCCGATTCGCGACATGTCAGATCACCACACGTAGGCGAGGACTTCCCCACCCACGCCCTTCTTGCTCGCCTCGCGGTCGGTGAGGAGCCCCGAGGAGGTGGACAGGATGGCGACGCCGAGCCCGCCGAGGACGTTGGGGATCTCGGTCGAGCGTGCGTACACGCGCAGGCCCGGCTTCGAGACGCGCTTGATGCCTTCGATCGAGCGCTCGCGGTTCGGCCCGTACTTCAGGTCGATCGTGAGGGTCGAGCCGACGCGCGCGTCCTCGACCTTCCAGCCGGCGATGTAGCCCTCCTTCTGGAGGATCTCCGCGATGTGGGTCTTGAGCTTGCTGCTCGGCAGCGAGACCGTGTCGTGGTACGCACGGTTCGCGTTCCGCAGTCGGGTCAGCATGTCGGCCACAGGGTCCGTCATGGTCATGGTGTTTGAGTCCTTATCTCAATCGGTTTCGCATCGGGGTCCACCCCGTGCGACCTTCTTTGATCGATGCCGCAGGCCGGTCGGGCTTACGGCTGGGCGTCGGCGGCCTTGAACGGGAAGCCGAGCGCGCGCAACAGGGCGCGTCCCTCGTCGTCGCTCTTGGCCGTCGTCACCACGGTGATGTCGAATCCGCGGACGCGGTCGATGTTGTCCTGGTTGATCTCGTGGAAGATGCTCTGCTCCGAGATGCCGAACGTGTAGTTGCCGTTGCCGTCGAACTGACGGTCCGACAGGCCGCGGAAGTCGCGGATGCGGGGAAGCGCGAGCGTCACCAGGCGGTCGACGAACTCCCACGCGCGGTCGCCCCGGAGGGTGACGTGGGCGCCGATCGGCATCCCCTCACGCAGCTTGAACTGCGCGATGGATTTGCGGGCCTTGGTGACCTGCGGCTTCTGGCCCGTGATGAGGGTGAGGTCCTTGATCGCGCCGTCGATGACCTTCGAGTCGCGAGCGGCCTCGCCGACACCGGTGTTCACGACGACCTTGACGAGCCGCGGAACCTGGTGCGGGTTGGTGAACCCGAACTCCTCCGTGAGCGCCTTCGTGATCTCGGCGCGGTAACGCTGCTTGAGCCGCGGCTGGATCTTGCCAGTCGGCGCAGCGGTTGCGGTTGCCATTAGAGCTTCTCTCCGGAGTTCTTCGCGTAACGGACGCGAACCTTCTTCTTGACGCCGTCCTTCTCGACGACCTCCTCGCGGAAGCCGACGCGAGTGGGCTTCTTCGACTTGGGGTCGACGATCTGGACGTTCGAGATGTGGATCGGGGCCTCATGGGTCTCGATGCCACCGGTCTTCGTGCCGCGCTGGGTCTGGCCGACCTTGACGTGCTTCGTGACGAAGTTGACGCCCTCGACGATGACCTTGTCGCGCTCGACGAGCACCTCGATGACCTTGCCCTGCTTGCCGCGGTCTCCGCCGCGGGCCTGGCTCGGCCCCGAGATGACCTGCACGAGGTCACCCTTCTTGATGTTCGCCATGGTTACAGCACCTCCGGTGCCAGCGAGATGATCTTCATGAACTTCTTGTCGCGCAGCTCGCGGCCCACGGGGCCGAAGATGCGGGTGCCGCGCGGGTCGCCATCGCTCTTGAGGATGACTGCGGCGTTCTCGTCGAACTTGATGTACGAGCCGTCGGGGCGTCGGGTCTGCTTGATCGTGCGGACGATGACCGCCTTGACGATGTCGCCCTTCTTCACGTTGCCGCCGGGGATCGCGTCCTTGACGGTCGCGACGATGACGTCACCGAGTCCGGCGTAGCGGCGGCCGGAGCCTCCGAGCACGCGGATGGTGAGCAGCTCCTTGGCGCCCGTGTTGTCCGCGACCTTGACGCGGGATTCCTGCTGAAGCATGAGCTACTTCGCCTTCTCTGCGATCTCGACGAGACGCCAGCGCTTCGTGGCCGAAGTCGGGCGCGTCTCCGCGATGACGACCAGGTCGCCGATGCCGGCGGAGTTCTGCTCGTCGTGGGCCTTCACCTTCGAGGTGCGGCGGATGACCTTGCCGTAAAGCGGGTGCTTCACGCGGTCCTCGACCTCGACGACGATGGTCTTGTCCATCTTGTCGCTCGTGACGTATCCACGGCGCACCTTGCGGTAACCGCGGGCGCTCTCGTCGCGCACGTCGTGGGCGGCGGACTCGTGTCCCGCAGCCTGCGTGGGCGCGGCAGCCTTCGCGGGCGCCTTCTTGGGCGCCGCGGCCTTGGCCTCGGCCATCAGTTCTTCTCCTCGGTAACGACCTCGTCGGCGGGGGCCGCGGCGTCATCCGACGTCGTGGCCTCTTCCTTCTTGGTCGACTTCTTGGCGCCCTTCGCGGGAACCTCCAGCGGCACGGGCGTGGCACGGATGCCCAGCTCGCGCTCGCGGATGACGGTGTAGATGCGGGCGATGTCGCGCTTCACGGCGCGCAAGCGGCCGTGGCTCTCGAGCTGCCCGGTGGCCGCTTGGAAGCGCAGGTTGAACAGCTCCTCCTTGGCCTTCTTGAGCTCGTCGACGAGCCTGTCGTTCTCGAACGTGTCGAGCTCGACGGGCCGCAGCTCCTTGGATCCGACGGCCATCAGGCGTCACCTTCCTCGCGCTTGATGATGCGGGCCTTGAGCGGCAGCTTGTGGATCGCACGCGTGAGCGCCTCACGAGCAAGCTGCTCGGGGACGCCGGCGACCTCGAAGAGCACGCGGCCCGGCTTGATGTTCGCGATCCACCACTCCGGCGAACCCTTACCGGAACCCATGCGGGTTTCGGCGGGCTTCTTCGTCAGCGGGCGGTCGGGGTAGATGTTGATCCACACCTTTCCGCCACGCTTGATGTGCCGGGTCATGGCGATACGCGCAGACTCGATCTGACGGTTGGTCACATACGCCGGCGTGATGGCCTGGATGCCGAACTCGCCGAAGCTGACCTTGGTTCCGCCTGTCGCGGCGCCACTCCGTCCGGGGTGGTGCTGCTTGCGGTACTTGACCTTGCGGGGAATGAGCATGATTACGCCTCGGCTCCTGCCGCCGCGGGCGCTTCGGCCCGCGGACCACGGCCACGGGGGCCGCTGTCGCGACGCTCGGGGCGGGTCGACTTCTGGGCCGCCTGCTCGCGAGCGAGTTCCTTGTTGGTGATGTCGCCCTTGTAGATCCACACCTTCACGCCGATGCGGCCGAACGTCGTACGCGCCTCGTAGAAGCCGTAGTCGATGTTCGCGCGGAGCGTGTGCAGGGGCACGCGGCCCTCGCGGTAGAACTCGGAGCGGGACATCTCCGCACCGCCGAGGCGGCCGGAGACCTGGATGCGAACGCCCTTGGCGCCGGCGCGCTGCGCGCCCTGCAGTCCCTTGCGCATGGCGCGACGGAACGCGACACGGGCGGAGAGCTGCTCGGCGATGCCCTGCGCGACGAGCTGGGCCTCGGCCTCGGGGTTCTTGACCTCGAGGATGTTCAGCTGGATCTGCTTCTTGGTGAGCTTCTCCAAGTCGGTGCGGATCCGCTCGGCCTCGGCGCCGCGGCGGCCGATGACGATGCCCGGGCGCGCCGTGTGGATGTCCACGCGGACACGGTCACGGGTGCGCTCGATCTCGATGCGCGCGACGCCCGCGCGGTCGAGGCTCGACTTGAGCAGGTTGCGGATCTTGACGTCTTCCGTCACGTAGTCGGCGTAGCGCTGACCCGGCTTGGTCGAGTCGGCGAACCAGCGCGACACGTGGTCGGTGGTGATGCCCAGGCGGAAGCCGTAGGGGTTGACCTTCTGGCCCATTACTTCGCCCCTTCCTTCTTCGGCTTACTGGTCTTGGGGGCGGCCGCCGCGAACTCGTCGGGGGTCGCCACCTCGATGGTGATGTGGCTCGTGCGCTTGAGGATCTTGAACGCACGGCCCTGCGCACGGGGCTGGAAGCGCTTGAGCGTCGTGCCCTCGTCGACGTAGGCCCGCACGATCACGAGGTCCTGCTCGTCGAGGAACGAGTTCGAGGCGTCGGCCTTGACCCGGGCGTTCGCCATCGCCGAGGCGACGAGCTTGTACACGGGCTCGCTCGCCGACTGCGGGGCGAACTTGAGGATCGCGAGAGCCTCGGCGGCCTGCTTGCCGCGGACGATGTCCACGATGCGGCGGGCCTTCTGGGGCGTGACGCGGATGTGCTTCACACGAGCGATAGCGGTAACCATCAGCGACGCCGTCCCTTCTTGTCGTCCTTCTCGTGCCCACGGAAGGTGCGGGTGGGCGCGAACTCGCCGAGCTTGTGCCCGACCATGGTCTCCGTCACGAAGACGGGGATGTGCTTGCGACCGTCGTGCACCGCGATGGTGTGACCCAGCATCGCCGGGATGATCATCGAGCGGCGCGACCAGGTCTTGATCACGTTCTTGCTGTTGGCCTCGTTCTGCGTGACGACCTTGCGGAGCAGGTGGTCATCGACGAAGGGGCCCTTCTTAAGGCTGCGCGGCATCCTGGTTTATCCCTTGCGCTTCTTGCCGACGGTACGACGGCGGACGATGAGCTTGTCGCTGGGGAGGTCGCGCTTACGCGTGCGGCCTTCCTTCTGGCCCCAGGGGCTGACGGGGTGACGTCCACCGGACGTCTTGCCCTCGCCACCACCGTGCGGGTGGTCGACCGGGTTCATGGCGACACCACGAACTGTCGGGCGGACGCCCTTCCAGCGCATGCGGCCGGCCTTGCCCCAGTTGATGTTCGACTGCTCGGCGTTGCCGACCTCGCCGATCGTCGCGCGGCAGCGCACGTCGACGTTGCGGATCTCGCCCGAGGGCAGACGCAGCTGGGCGTAGGGGCCGTCCTTCGCGACGAGGCGCACCGAGGCGCCCGCAGAGCGGGCCATCTTCGCGCCACCGCCGGGGCGGAGTTCGATCGCGTGCACGACCGTACCCACGGGGATGTTCTTGAGCGGCAGGTTGTTGCCCGGCTTGATGTCCGCGCCCGCACCCGACTCGATGACGTCGCCCTGCTTGAGCTTCGCGGGAGCGAGGATGTAGCGCTTGGTGCCGTCGATGTAGTGCAGCAGCGCGATGCGCGCCGTGCGGTTCGGGTCGTACTCGATGTGAGCGACCTTCGCGTCGACGCCGTCCTTGTCGTGGCGACGGAAGTCGATCATGCGGTACTGACGCTTGTGACCGCCGCCGATGTGGCGGGTCGTGATGCGTCCCTGGTTGTTGCGGCCACCGGTCTTCGGCAGCGGCTTGAGCAGCGACTTCTCAGGCGTCGATCGGGTGATCTCGGCGAAGTCGGCGACGCTCGAGCCACGGCGGCCCGGTGTCGTCGGCTTGTATTTGCGAATAGCCATGTCTGTTCTCCTTCAGCCCTTAGCCGACGGCCGTGAAGATGTCGATCGAGCCGGACTTGAGGGTGACGATCGCGCGCTTGGTGTCCTTGCGCTTGCCGATCCCGAACCGCGTGCGGCGGTTCTTGCCCGTGCGGTTGAGCGTGTTCACGCTCGCGACCTTGACGCCGAAAATCTTCTCGATCGCGAGACGGATCTCGGTCTTGTTCGAACGCGGGTCGACGATGAACGTGTACTTGCCGTTGTCGATGAGCCCGTAGGACTTCTCGCTCACGACGGGCGCGAGGATGATGTCGCGCGGGTCCTTGTTGTAGCCGCTCACTCGCCGGCCTCCTCGGTCTTGGTCGTGCCGACCTGGGTCTTCGACGCCACGAAGGACTCGTAGGCGGCTTTCGTGAAGACGATGTCGTCGGAGACGACGACGTCGTAGGCGTTCAGCTGGTCGGCGAAGATCACGTGCAGGCTCTCGAGGTTGCGCACGCTCTTCCACGCCGCCTCGTCACCGCGTTCGAGCACGACGAGCACGTTCTTCGTGACGCCGTTCCCGCCGTTGATGCTCGAGAGAAGCTCGATCGCGGTCTTGGTCGAGGGCGCTCCGCCGTCGACGCCGAAGCCTTCGACGACGTGCAGACGCTCACCGCGGGCACGGTCGGAGAGCACTCCGAGCAACGCAGCCGCGATCATCTTCTTGGGGGTGCGCTGCGAGTAGTCGCGCGGCACGGGCCCGTGGACGACGCCGCCGCCACGGTGCTGGGGCATGCGCACCGAGCCCTGACGGGCACGGCCGGTGCCCTTCTGCTTGAACGGCTTGGCGCCCGAACCGGACACCTCGCCGCGGCCCTTGGTCTTGTGCGTGCCCTGACGCGCAGCGGCGAGCTGGGCGGTCACCACCTGGTGGATGAGCGGCACGTTGGTCTGCACGTCGAAGACGCTCGCGGGGAGCTCGACCGTTCCGGTCTTCTTGCCCTTGGCGTCGAGCACCTCGAGCGTGCGGTTGTCGAGAGAAGTCATGATCAGTTTCCCTTCACCGCGTTGCGGACGAAGACGATGCGGCCGCGCGCGCCGGGAACGGCGCCCTTGACCAGCAGGAGGCCCTTCTCGACATCCACCGAGTGCACCTTGAGGCCCTGCACGGTGACGCGCTCGCCACCCATGCGCCCCGCCATCCGCATGCCCTTGAACACGCGGCTCGGGGTCGACGACGCGCCGATCGAGCCGGGCTTGCGGTGGTTGCGGTGCGCACCGTGGCTCGCCGAGACGCCCTTGAAGTTGTGGCGCTTCATGACACCGGCGAAACCCTTGCCCTTGGAGGTGCCGACGACGTCGACCATCTGCCCGGGCTCGAAGATCTCGACCGAGAGTTCCTGACCGAGCTCGTAGGTGTCGGCGTCGGGGGTGCGGACCTCGGTGAGGTGGCGGCGCGGCGTGACGCCGGCCTTCTCGAAGTGCCCGGCCGCCGGCTTGTTGACCTTGCGGGGGTCGATCTGGCCGTAGGCGATCTGAACGGCTGCGTAGCCGTCCTTCTCGACATTGCGGACCTGGGTCACGACGTTCGGGGTGATCGAGACGACGGTGACGGGCACGAGCTTGTTGTTCTCGTCCCAGACCTGGGTCATGCCGAGCTTGGTGCCGAGCAGACCCTTGGTCGTCGTGAGTGCTGACATGGGGGTTCCTTAGGCCTTGATCTCGAGGTTGACGTCCGCCGGGAGGTCGAGACGCATGAGCGAGTCGACGACCTTGGGGGTCGGGTCGATGATGTCGATGAGGCGCTTGTGGGTGCGCTTCTCGAAGTGCTCGCGGGAGTCCTTGTACTTGTGAGGAGAGCGGATCACCACCACGATGTTCTTCTCCGTGGGGAGCGGCACGGGGCCGACGACGGTGGCGCCTGCGCGCTGCACCGCATCGACGATCTTGCGCGCCGAGGCGTCGAGACCGGCGTGGTCGTAGGACTTCAGCCGGATGCGGATCTTCTGGGCCGCCATGCGTTTCTCTTCTCTCCTGTGTACATGCGGCATCCGTTCCGATCCCGCACCCGCGAACTGTGTGGTCCGCGCACCGCTGTTCTTCTGTCAATCGCTGTACTTCCGCGCGCGGGCGCACAGAAGTACAGGGATTCGAGTTGAAGCTTTGTAGTGTCCTGCCGCCCGCGGCCCAACCGAAGGTTGTGCACTGCCAGAGCGGTGACCCGCACGATCGCGCGGGATGTTGAACCACATGAGTCTGCCACACCCCGGGAGGTCGTGCAACCCGGGCGTGTCGCGCCCGTCATGACCGGGTTGCTCCGCGCTTTGCGCGTTACTCCGCGGCGGCTACGCGGAGTAGCGCGCAACGGGCGGAGCAGCGTGGATGCCGGCATCCGCGAGCCGCGCGAGCATCGGCGTGCACGCCCACGCGTCGTCCCACCCCCAGCGGGCGAACCCGAGGCCGAGCGAGCGCAGGTCGTCTTCTCGGTCCTTCTCGGCAAGGAGATCATCACCGGTGAGGTATTTGATCCTCCCGTCGGCCTCGCCGATGACCCCCCGGTCGCGCCAGAAGAAGTCCACGCGATACCGGCACCCGCGGGCATCCAGCTCGACCTGCTGCTCCGGCTCCGGGATGCCGTGCTCGCGCATCCCGATGAGGCTGATCGTCTCGAGCGGCGTCTCGGCGCGACCCGTCGCCTGCGCGAGCGCGCGGCGAGCCCGCCGCGCACCGTGGAACGGACCCCATTCCGTGATCATCGCCTCGACGTCGGAACGGGGGATTCCCGCGAAGAGCACATGGTCGAGCGCGACGACCCCTGCGCGGAGCGGGCGCGACGACGCCAGGGCGATCGCGGTCGCGAGCGGCGTGGTCGCGGCGATGCCGGCCACTCTCGTCACAGGCGGGAGGTGGCGCGGCCGGTGGACGATCGCGCCCCGGGGGGATCGGCGGGAGGCTGGGCCGAGCTCGGAGTCGAGGAGGTGAGGCCAGGCGGGCCAGTCGCCGATCACGGGAACTGCGTGAAGGAGTGCCGCGGACTCGTGGGAGAACACCGGCTCCCTCGTGGCAGTCGCGACGAGGGCATCCATCACGGCGCGGTGGCGTTCGCGGGGCGTGGCCGCGTTCCACTCTGCAGCGACGGCGTACGCGCCTGGCCGGAGCCGCACGAACAGGTCGGAGCGGGCGCCGCGCTCGAGTCCGCGCGTGGATTCACCCGCGGTGCGCAGGCCTCGGGACGTGATGATCGGGACCGCCATCCTGCAAACGTCGTCCCCCACGGCGCCGTCGCGACCGCTCGACCCCGCACCCGTGGATCGCAGCCGCCTCGCTCACCCCGGGGAGGACTCGGTTACTCCGCTGTCTGCACCTTGCTCCGCGGGAATCTCGCGGAGCAAGGTGAAAGTGGCGGAGTAGCCCCCTGACACGGGACCGGGAAGCGGGACCGGGAGCGGGACCGGGAATCGGGAGCGGCTCAGGGCTCGAACTCGGTCGCGCGGGGTTTGAAGATGGAGAAGTGGGTGAGAGCGAGCGCCACGACGCCGCCGATGAAGAGTTCGCCTGCTGCGAGGATCGCTCCGAGGGCCGAGAGCCACGCGAAGCCCGCCGAGAGGGCGCCGACGAAGACACCGGCGGCGAGGGTCGTGAGGGTTCCGATGACGAGGGCGACGACGAGCGCCCCGAGGTTGATCCAGAAGATCGATCCGCTGCCCCGGCGCCGTCCGGCGATGTTGGCGAAGAGCATGAACAGCAGGAAGAGCCCGATCGAGACGGCACCGCCCGTGAACAGGATGCGCCACGCTTCGTCGACGAGGGCGCGGATGACGTCGCCGCCGTTGAGGATGGCCTGCACGATCGTCGCGAGCACGTAGGCGATCACGACCGTGAGCAGGATCGCCACGAATGTCTTGGCCAACGGTCGCATGTGCCGCCCTCTCCGGTGTTCCGCCCGAGCCTAGCGGCGGTGGCGGGAGCCGCATGTCACTCGAGCAGGAGACTGCGCAATTGCGACTCCGCCGATCTCAGGCGGGTCGCGTCGATCGTCTCGCCCTTCTCGTACCTGTCGAGGACCCGCGGGTCGACGTAGCTGCTCTTCGCGACGGCGGGGGTGTTGCCGAGGGCATCCGCGGCGAGCCGGATGGCCTGCACGACCGCGCGCTTGCGGGCCGTCGCTGTCTCCCCCGGCCCCGACCGGGCGAGGCTCACCGCCGCGGTCACGGTGCCGTGGAGGGTGCGGAAGTCCTTCGCCGTGAACTCGCCGCCCGTGCGTTCCCGCACGTCGGCGTTGATGTCGTCCGCGCTGAGCGGCCGGAAGGCGCCTGAGCCGTCGCGCCAGGCGAGGAGTCGCGCACGACCCCCGCGGCGCTTGAGCCGCGCGACGACCTCGGCGAGATCGGGATCGACGATCTCGGACTCCCACGGCTGGCCGCTCTTTCCCGGGAACGACAGGAGCACGCGTTGCTCGCTCGCCACCCGGGCGTGCGCGCCGAGCAGGGTCGACAGGCCGTAGCTGCCGTGCGCGTCGGCGTAGCGCTCGGAGCCGACGCGCAGCATCCCGGTGTCGAGCATGCGGAAGGCGGCGGCAAGCACGCGCTCGCGCGACAGGTCGTCGCGCCGCAGGTCGCGCGTCACTCCCCGCCGCGCCGCGGGCAGCACGGCAGCGAGGTCGAGCATCCTGTCGAACTTGATCCTGTCCTTCTGCGCGCGCCAGACCGGGTGGTAGAGGTACTGTCGCCGTCCGGCGTCGTCGATGCCGGACGCGAGGATGTGGCCGTTCTCGTAGGGTGCGATCCAGACGTCACGCCAGGCGGGTGGGATGACGAGCGAGACCGCGCGCTCCCGCGTCGCAGGGTCGACGGCGCGGCCGCTCTCATCGACGTACGCGAAGCCCTTACCGCGGCGCACGCGGTGGATGCCGACGCCGCTCACGTCGCTGCGGCGGAGGCGGGGCATCCCGTCACATTAGGCGACAGCACGCCCCGCAGAGCGGGCTTGACGCGCGCCCCGATGAGCCTCCGCTGCGGTGAAACGTCAGGAGCCGTTCCAGCCGTCGAGGAACGCAGCCGCGGAGTCTCCGCGGAACTGGTCGACGTCCGCCGGTGCGAGTCGCGCGGCGACCCGGAACCGGATCCCGAACCCTTCCGCGGAGTCGGCGGTCTCGAGTTGCACCTCACTGCCGAGCGGCAGGGCGGCCCTGAGCGCTGCCGCGAAGGCGGCGAGACTCCCCGGGTCGAGAGGACCGGTCTCGATGTGGAACGAGTCATTGATCTCGCGCGACGCGATGCTGGCGAGGTAGGGCTCCCCGAGGAGCGCCTCGACGACGGCATCCCGGTCGCCGCTCGCGTCACCGGCACCGTAGAGCTGGAATCCCGGGTTGGCGATCTGCGAGACGATGCTCACGTAGCGCAGCCTGCGGGTCTCCGCGACTTCGGCGAACGCCGCGCGAAGCGGAGCGACCACGCCGAAGCCCTCGACCCGCACGTGGAGACCGTCGGACTCGGCCCTGATCGACACGACGCCCGGCACCTGCACGGCCGCGGCGATCACGGGATCGACGGTGCCGAAGTCGCCTCCGCCCGTGCGGGTGACGATCCCGCCCTGAATCAGGAGGTCATCCGGCGCGCCCGTCCAGAGCGGCTCGGCGAGGGCCCGCGCGATCGGGATGTCGGATTCTGCGGCGAGCCGGAGCTCGACCTGGCGCGACGAGATGCGCGCCCCGACGACGGGGACGGCAGCCTGCACGGCCTCGAAGACCGCGATCCCGGAGTCGGGGCGACCGTCGTGCGCGCTGATGCTGAAGCCGTCGTCGGCGTCCCCCACGGCGAGGTCCGCCTCGGCGAACGCCGCGAAGGAGAGCTGGCTGTCGAGCAACGCGTCGAACGTCGCGACGAGGTGCTCCGCGGTCGCAAGCGTGTAGGCGGTGGCGAAACCCGCGAGGTCCACCGCGACGACCCCGGGCGTCGCGCGGGCCGCGATGAGCAGATCCGCGACGTCGTCGTTGGCCTCCCGAGATGCCAAGACCGCGACGACATCCGGCCCGCGGTGCACGTCGACGGTGAACGAGACGTTGCTCGTGCGGTTGCGCCACTCGGTGACCTCGGTCGCGACATCGTGCAAGAGGTCGCGGATGCCTTCGTCGCTCACGGTCTCCTCGAGAGTCACCGTCGCGGAGAGCTGGCCGCCGAACGGCAACGGTGTCGAGACGCCGACGCTCGCCGACGTCACGCCGGGTTGCTCGGTCAGGAATTCCTCGAACTCGGGGGCGACGGTGCCCCGAGGGCTCGGCCCCACACACGCGCTGAGGACCCCGGACACCGCGAGGGCGAGGATGCCGGTGAACAGGATGCGGAGCCGGCGCGGGGAGGTCATCAGCTCAGACTAGGGCGCTGGGTGACTCGGCCCGGACCACGCGTCGCGGGCGGTGAGAGCGACCCGTAGCAGGGCGCGGCTCCCCGGTCGAGACCCCACCTGCTCAGGCGCATCGCGCTTAGCCTCGGACCATGAGCGAGACCACCACCAAGCCGCGCGGCAGCGGAGCGCGCATCACCCGTCAGCAGAACGCCGAATCGGGATTCACGGCATCGAAGAAGCTCACCGACAACCTGCAACGGGTGCTCGTCGACCTTCTCGAGTTGCAGATGCAGGGCAAGCAGGCGCACTGGAACGTCGTCGGCAAGAACTTCCGCGACACCCACCGTGTGCTCGACGAGATCATCGAGGATGCCCGCACCTTCAGCGACACCGTCGCCGAACGTCTGCGCGCCCTTCACGCCGTGCCCGACGGCCGCAGCGACACCGTCGCCGCGACGAC
>Ga0233377_1000505_pt1 | contig 17658 bp, 17 predicted proteins | sample ElkDunMinimDraft_6_FD_191540 | JGI IMG/M metagenome (GOLD analysis project Ga0233377, IMG submission 191540) | Fecal eukaryotic communites from dung pellets of Tule Elk in California, USA - Elk Dung E36 | ecosystem: Host-associated > Mammals > Digestive system > Large intestine > Fecal | place...
AGGCTAAAAAAAATAAGAATAGGAGCGAAGCACTTCCCAATAAAACCCACATCATTGCCGAATCATGAAAGAAAAATGCAATCAATGTGCAGTTTAGAATAAATCCTAAAATATTTAGTTGATGTTTTGTCATGTTAAATCTGGTATGTTAACCAACAAGCGTCAATCCTAGTTTATTATGAATTTGATGGTTTACGATTAAAGTGTATGTACCTCTTTCAATATTGTAATCATTTGCTAAATGCACTGCAAAAGCCGATGAACTGTAGTACAAACCAGTGTATTGTTCGTAGTTAATTTGTTTTTCTCCAATAGTTGTAGGACATTCACCTGCAAATAAGGTAAGTGCTATTTGAGTTGGTTCAATGCCATTTTTCGTCAAGAACTCCTCGATACTTTTCGATGTATTTGTAGCATTGAATTCAACCGAGCAATCTATGATTCCTTTACCAGTTTTTTCATCTGATAATACCATGAATGTTGCTCCACTTGTTAACGGCAATTCAGATTGTATAAGTGCGGGTTTTAACAAATCAAGAAAAGGAATTGCTTCATCGGCAGCTCCAACTAAAACATTGGTTTTACCTTCTTGAACGCACATCAAACCATCAATTAAAGCAGTTTCAAATGAAAGGCTGTTTTGCGTATGCGTCATGTTGTACGCATGGTTACCAAGTGCCATCGAAATAGCTCCAGCAATCGTATTATGAGTTGATTGAATAAATGCTGTAGGTGAAAGTGTATCGCTTTCAGATTGGATAAACGTTTGCAAAAATTTCTCTGTGTCCTTTAAACATCCCAAAGCCGTTCCAACTGAAATTGCATCAAAGGCATTTTCATTTTTACAAGCTAATGCAGCAGTTATTGCGATTCGTAAAACAGGGCTGAATCTTCTAAGTGAAGCAGCTGGAATGTATTCCTTGAAATCTGGTGCTATGATTTGCGTATCTGCTCCCAAAATTTGTAAAGAACTCCAGCAGTTTTCCTTTTGAAACGAATCTTGATGTCCGATCGATTCTATTTTTTTGATGTACGCTTTCATACTTCTCCTAGAATGATTGTTGAATTATTTCCTCCAAATCCAAATGAATTAGAAAGTACATTTCTTACTTTGTCAACTTTCATTGTCTTAGTTACTGGCATTAACTTCGTTTCTTCAATCACATTGCGATGATTTAAATTTGCGAAGACATATCCATGTTGAATTGCTAAAATTCCAAATACCGCTTCAATTCCACCAGATGCAGCTAGTGTGTGACCAGTAAATGCCTTGGTTGAACTAAAAGCTGGAATAATATCTCCAAAGACTTTTTTTATTGCTTGCGATTCAGATAAATCATTGTTGGGAGTTGCTGTTCCATGCGCGTTGATGTAATCAATTTCGGATGGATTTAATTTTGCAACTTTTAATGCTTCTGTAATAGATAGTGTTGCGCCGTAACCTTCTGGAGAAGATGCTGTTTGATGGTAAGCGTCTGATGCGTTGCTCCAACCTTTTAACTTCGCTAAAGGAGTGCTTTTCGTGATTGCTAGGCTTTTACTGTTTTCAAGGACAATAAATCCTGCGCCTTCACCTAAATTCAATCCTTTTCTGCTTTCATCAAATGGTCTGCACCAGTTTTCGTCAAATATCATTAAGGATCTGAAACCATTGATGGTAAACTCAGATAAAGCATCTGTACCACCAACAACTACACGATCCAATTGGCCTTGTAACATCATTCGTGCCCCCATCATTATTGCGTTGGCTGCAGATGAACATGCGGTAGAAATTGTATTTAAAAAACCATCAATTCCTAATTCATTGGCAATTTCTTCAGCGGCATTGCCACTCAAATGTTCTTTGTATTTCGATAGATCATGTGTTTGTTCTTTAAGAAAAGAGCGGTATTCGATCTCTGAAATATCCATTCCACCAACGGACGTTCCCGAAATAATTCCTGTTTTTAATTCAGGATGTTCAGTTTGACCGTTAAATGCTTCCTTCGCGGCAATACAAGCAAGCAGTCCCGTTCTAGAACCATTCGCTTTTAACTGAAATCGATCTATTAATTGCTGATTTGTCAAAGGTATTTCACCAACCAAAAACCGCTCGGAATGGGGATGTAATCCCTTCTTTATTCCTGATTTTTCATTTAGAAGTGAATCAAAATGTTCTTGAACATTGAGTCCAATACAACTTATTGCTCCATAACCCGTGACAAAAATATCCATTACTTATTGTTTTCGATAAACGCAGCTAATGTATCAATTGAATGGAAGATTTCTTTCCCTCTACTTGGATCTGAAATTTTTATTCCATAGTTAGTTTCTAATAAAACGATGAATTCTAAGGCATCAATTGAATCCAATCCTAAACCAGACTCATCAAATAAAGGTGCATCATTTTGAATGTCTGCAGGTGTGATATCTTCCAAAGATAATTGTTCAATGATTTGAGATTTCAAGGTTTCTTTTAAGTCGCTCATTTCGTATAATATTATAGTTAATAGATTTTATTTTGTTTGATTGTTTTTATATAAATCAATCAGATCAGATGCAAAATTTGTTTGTGCTAAATCACTTGTTTCCTTGTTAACAGCCACTAAAAATAGGAAACATTCTTCCAATTCGGGCATGTTTTTTTCATCAAGTTTAGATTCTACCCAGCCGCAAAGACATAGTTTCTTTCCATTTTGCGCAGAGTGATGCATTCGTTCGGTAAATAATGAAGCATCAAATTCTGAGGCTACAAAAAATGTATTTTCTCCATACCACTTGTTTCTAATGGCAAGTTCGCCTGTAAGAATGTTTGGCAGGGTATAGACAAAAAGAGATGGACTCGGGTTGCCTTGATGTTGGTATGAGTCAATGAACTTTAAGTCTGTATGTTGACTTGCACTTGTGTTAGCAAAAATTAATTCAACTGTGTCATCTTCGATTGTGTCAAAAACAGCGGAGGTTTTCATTAGTTCTAAACTCAAAAAAGCCATTTTGGAAAGGTTATCCATTTTATGAAATTTGGGGTAATCAAGTTCCATTTTTTGGTAACATTCTTTTAACCAATTATCTTCAGTTAGTTCATGTCTGATAACACCATCTTTTTTTATGGCTGCCTTTGCTATGTATGTTGAAGAAATTAGTTGCATGACACATTTTTTAAAAGTAACGCTGCATTTCCTCCTCCAAATCCGGAAGCAGTTTTTAGTACAATATTCAATGGTTTATTAATCGTTTCTGTAGCTACATTTAGTGGCTCGCTTGTTCCTTTTTCTTCATAACCAATACTTTTGAATACTTGTTGATGCTGCAAACTTAGCATACAAACAATGGTTTCAATTACACCGGCTGCTCCTAAGGTATGACCGAAATATCCTTTTAAACTATTTAAAGAAACGGTTGTAAGTGCACAACGTGAAAAGGCAATGCTTTCCATCTCGTCGTTGTAAATGGTTCCTGTCCCATGTGCTGAAATGAAGTCTATCGCATCATTCTTGATGCAAGATTTTTCAATTGATTTCTTCACCACACGGTATAATCCTTCACCTGTTCGTGATGGACCTGAGATATGATTGGCATCGTTTGACGATGTACCATTAAGGTATTCGACAGAAAAATCAGTCGGTTTATTTTTTGTAGCTACAATGATTCCACATGCTTCGCCGAGCGAAATTCCCTTACGCTTTGCATCAAATGGTTGTGATGGTTGATCACTCAAAGCAAAAAGTGACTGAAATCCGTAAGTTATGAAGTCTGAAACAGTATCGATACCGATAATTACTACATTTTCTATTCCCGAATAGCGAATATAATCTGCAGCTGTGTTAATAGCCGTAACGCCAGAAATGCAAGCGTTGGATATAATGATTGGGATATTTTGATTTCCCGTAAGATCTTTTATGATTGTGCGCGTTGAAGCAAATACATCGAGCGGTAATGCGGTGATGTTTCCTTTAGTGGAACTAATAATAAAACGTGTTTTTTTACTAGCTAAAATCGATTTATGTTCAGTCTTCGTTAATGCTTCAAGTGCTGTGGAAAGCAAATTATTGTAACGATTTTCCTTGAGCCAGTCAATTTTTGAAATGAACCAATTTTCATCTTTGAAACCTGATGCAATAACTTGTTGAACACCCGAATTACCTTGAAAAATAGACTCGTAGTTGGATTCTACAGTTGAACCAAGTGGTGAAATAAAGGCGCCGTATGATAAAAAAACTTTATTTTCCATCAATCCAATTTTGTTTGTTTTCCCAATCTAAGATGAAATCTGGCTTCATTAATTCAAGTGTACGCGATGTCGCATCCAAAAAAACTTGTGTTGTTGAACCTTTTGCTGCGAGTTGCTGTGTTTGTTTGTTGATGATTTCAAACTCAAAGACCACTTTTGCTGATTCAGTATAAATTAGTTTCGCTGTCACGATAGCGATTTCCCCATAGTGAAGAGGTGATTTATGAAACAGTTCGGAATGTACAATTGGAATAAAGAAACCTTGATTATGAATTTGCAAATTATCTAAACCATGCAATTTTCCAAAATGGTCACGTGCATCTTCAAAAAATTTTAAATAATTGCCATGCCATACTACCCCCATAGCGTCGGTTTCGCTAAAACGAATTGGAATCTCAAGAGTTGCTATTAAATGTTTCAAAATTCTATAGAAAGTGGCAAAAGTATATAAAATCTTCGGTCTTTTACGTGGTTTTGATCTAAAATTGTATTGTCGAACTGATTGATTTTAAGATGTTGGATTGGTAATTCTTGTACAACAAAAAAGGAAGCTCATTGTTGCTTCCTTTTTTGCCTTTCAGGTGAATGATTAAATGTTTTTTAATCAGTGGTTACGGAATATCTTTTCAGTTACCTAATGCTTAGGAATTACGTGTTTGTTAGTTAATCACAATATCAATAAACGTAATCTAAATAGTAAGTAAGAGCGTTTTCAAAAGTTATTTCAGGTTATCTAATTATAAAAATATCGTAGTATTTTCATGGCACAAAATTGAGGTTTTTATTTATCATGGATGCTACCATTCATTACGTTTTTTGCACAATCTATATTTTCTTGCAATTTGTACAGATAACAGTATTTTTGTAGGATATGAATGGTTTCTGTTGTCGTATTTTATTGTCTATAATCTTCTTAACGGGAGTTGTGTTTGCTCAAGAACATCATTTTGATGTTAGGAGCTTAGAGTTGCCCTCGAAAGAATGTTATAATATTTATCAAGATTCCAAAGGGTATGTATGGATTTCGACTGTTAGAGGGTTTTGTAAATACGATGGAAAGTCAGTTGTCGTTTTTGATCGAACAAAGGGTTTGTATGAAAATTCGGTTTATTCTGTAGCGGAAGATGATAAAGGTAGAATTTGGATTTTGACACGAAATAATCGTATTTTATACATTGAAAATGATGCAGTTCATGAGCCAAGTTTCAGCTCCAAATTTGAAAAATTAAATGAATTTTCACTTGCAAATTTCGCACATCACATGCAGTTTGCTCATAATTACAAATCCTTAATTGTTTATTCTTTTCTCAATACTTACTTAATAAATATTGAGTCTGGTGAAGTTTCGATTGTTTCAAATAATGAAAGTAAAGGGAAAATTGTAGAATTGAAATATGTTGATGGGAAAATTGGTCAATCTACTCCAAATTCGTATGGTTTTCGAGATTTCATTGATCTCCGAATTTTAGATGAAAGGGATAGAGAATTACTTTACATAAAAGATTTAAAAGTAAACAAAGAGTTCTTACATAAAGTTGTTCGTACTAGTGAAATCGGTTCTACCTCTTATTTTTCATTTGCTAACATATTGTTTTGCTTTGATCGAAAAACAAAAGAAATAAAGAAGCTAGATTTGGATGGCAGAATCATTTGTATATACAAAGATAAGTCCAATGGAGTGTGGGTAGGTACCGTTGGTAGTGGTGTATATTACTTCGATGATGGTGATATCAGTAAAACTCCTATACATTCACTGCGCAATTATTCTATTTCCGGGCTAATGCAGGATAGCGAAGGTGGAATTTGGGCTTCAACATTAAAAAAAGGTGTTTTTTATAGTTCAAATAAGCAGCTAATTAGTTATCAATTTCATGATGGTCTCAATTTTATGGGATCATCACTTTCAACATTCAATGATAAAGTTTATGTGGGAACTGAAAATTTTAAATTATTTGAAGTTGATCAACTTGAGGTAAATGAGATCAAAATTGGTAGGAAGTTATCTGAGTTTATTACAGATGTGAGGCCTTATAATAATTCAATTTTTATCGGCAATCTGTTTTCGATGTTTCAAACTGATTTGCAGATGAAGAATGTGAGGTTAAGTAAAAGTAGTAACATAAGTAAAGTATTTCCGAGTACAAAAATGCATCTTTTTAATGATAGCTTGTATTCTGCCCTTAACAATTACCTATATGTTTACAATGCATCATTAGATAGATTTGAATTTTTGTTTAAAAGTCCAATTAAGGTCAGAGATATATACGCTATTGATGCTGATCGATGGTTGATTGGGGATAAGGCGTTGGTTATCTATAATCGTAAGACGAAAACCTTCACTGATGTAAAAGGATTTACTGGGATTGTTTCCAAAATCTTAAAATTAAAAAATGGACCAATTCTCATTTCTACTGTTGAAGCTGGGCTTTTTAAATTTGAGAATGAACAATTAGTAAGTCTGAATGACAGAAATTCAAAACTACCAATTGTTTTACTCGACATGGTGGAAGACGAATCTGGAGAGTTATGGTTAGCCAGTAATAACGGATTAATAAGATATAATTACCAAAAAAATACCATAAAACGTTTTGGTGTTCAAGATGGCTTACTTTCAAACGAGATTCAGCGATTGGTGATTTGTAATGATAAGTTGTTTCTTTCAACCGTTGAGGGATTGTGCTCAATTCCCATCACCAGCTTAAAGCAAAATCCAATAGCTCCAATTATTTATTTTGAAAGTTCTTCATTTAGTGGCAACGATTTTGATTTGAGAAAAAAGCCTACTGTCAATTATTCAGAAAATAATTTAACCATTAGGTCGAGGATTTCGAATTATTCAAATCGAAACATTTCTCTTTCTTACATCCTTCTTTTAAATGGAGATACTTTAAATTACGAAACTGTAAATGGATCCGATTTGGTTTTGGATAACCTATCGCCAGGAAGCTATAGGTTAATAATGCGTGCAGTTAATGAAGATGGAATCACGGGAAATCAACTTGAATTTGAATTCAAGATTCAGCCGCCTTTTTGGAAAACTAGTTGGTTTATCGTATTGATGGTTTTATTTTTGGCTTTATTCATGTACGCAATTATTAAAATTGTTGTTAATGCCATACGTATTCGAGAAGAGAAGAAAACACACCTCAATGAACTTTTGGCTAATAGTAAATTGACGGCACTGCAAGCTCAAATGAATCCACATTTTATATTCAATGCGATCAATAGTATTCAAAATTTTATTTTAAAAAGAGATGTTAATCAAGCGTATGACTACCTAACGAAATTTAGTCAATTGATACGTTTGGTATTACAAAATAGCCGTTTAAAAGAAACTACACTAAAAGAGGAATTAAAAGTTCTTAACTTATACATTACTTTGGAACAATTGCGCTTCGACAATCAATTCGAATACACTGCTACTATCGAAGATTCTGTTGATGTTCATAATATTTACATCCCACCAATGTTGATTCAGCCCATCTTAGAAAATGCCATTTGGCACGGTATAATGCCTCTTCGCGGAGAAAGGTTAGGTCAAATTAGCCTGAATATTCAAATTGTAGCTGATTTATTGAAGATTACAATTGAAGACAATGGAGTTGGAAGGGTTACTATGCCAAAAGATTCCATTCATGAATCTATATCGATGGATGTTACCCAAGAGCGATTGAATATAGTAAACCTACTTCAAAACGACAATAAAGCCAAGTTTGAAGTAATCGACTTAGTTGATGAAAAAGGCGTGGCTTGCGGAACAAAAGTGATTTTATATGTACCATTAGAACGAGAAGAATGATAGATAATATTCGAGCTATATTAGTTGATGATGAGTTAAATAGTATTGAGGTATTAAAAAGCTTGATTGCAATGAATTGTCCACAGTTGGAGGTGATAGATTCTGCACAATCGGTTTCAGATGCTATTCAAAAGATTGAACTTTTGAAACCAGATTTGGTGTTTTTGGACATACAAATGCCAAGAGCATCTGGGTTTGATTTGTTGAAGCATTTTGGGAGTGACTTGCCTTTTCAATTAATCTTTGTAACGAGTTATGACCAATTTGCTTTAAGTGCAATTAAATTTAGTGCGCTTGATTACTTATTAAAACCTGTCGATGTAGTCGAGTTGAAAGAAGCTGTAAACAAGGCGATTGAAAAGGTTACCAGTGAAAAAAGTGTGGCTTATTTGTATGAAACATTACTCGATAATTTAAATTCAACTACGATTAATCAATCCATTGTTGTGCATGATCGTGATCACGTGAATGTCGTTCGAATGGCTGATATTATTTATATGGAATCTGAAGGTAGGTATTCTAAGTTGGTTTTGGTTGATGGTAAAACATTGATAGTAGCGCGAACGCTTAAGGAATTCGAAGATTATATCAATGAAAAATCACCATTGCTACGAATCAATAAAAGCACCATCATTAATGTCAATTATTTAAAAAGCTATTCTAAAGGAGAGCCGTGCATAATTGAAATGAATTTGGGCGCAACCTTTGAAGTTTCACGCCGTAGAAAACAAGATATTTTGCAGCGATTAAAGAATCTGAATTGAGCTACATTAAATTTTTGATTCTCTTTTGGTGTTTCTTGTTTAAATCGTAGATGATTCCATCAGATAGTCCAATTTTTGGCACGATGATCTCAGAAGCATTCATGCGTTCCATGATGGTACAGTAGATGTCCAAAGCAGGGACAATTACATCGGCACGATCGGGTTTTAATTGGTATTGCTCCATACGTTTTCTCACAGAAATGGAATTTAAATCATGCCTCAACTTCGATAATTTAGCAAGTTCAATGGGCTCCATCCCTTGACCACCAACCATTTTATGCACCTTGTTGATGTTTCCACCTGTTCCATATACTTGGAAATTTGCTGCTTGATTAATGTTTTGGTCGATCCATGTGTGAAGATTTTGCCAAGCATCATCAGGTGTTTTTCCTTTTAAAAGTCTTAAAGTTCCTAATTCAAAAGATTGAGATTTTTCTTTTTTGCCGTTTGTAAAAACACTAATTTCTGTACTTCCTCCTCCAACATCAATCACAATAAATGATTTCGTTTTATCAAAATCCATCAAGAAAAAAGTTCCAAAAATCAATTCTGCTTCCTGTTGACCAGTGATTGTCTCGATAGAAATCCCTGTTTCATTGAAGATTTTGTTTCTAACTTTTTTCTGATTTTTAGCTTCTCGCATTGCAGATGTACCACAAGCACGTAATTCTTTGACTTCAAACAATTCAGAAATTAACTGAAAAGCTTTCATTGTTTTAATGAATTGCTCCGTCTTTTTCTTGTTAATTCTACCGTTATCAAATACACTTTCCCCTAAACGCAAAGGAATACGCGTATAGGATATCTTGTTGACGAATTTCTTTCCATCTTCTTTGATGACTTCACCAATTAAAAGTCGGGCGGCATTTGTACCTATGTCGATTGCTCCAAATTTCATGTCGTGTAATGCTTTATATAAACTTGTACATTATTCAAGTAATTTCTTTAATTTCAAGGTTAACTGTACAGATTAAAAAAGGAAAGGAGACAATCGTTCAACACAATTGGCTCCTTTCTAATTATTTACTTCAATTTAAACATTCAACTATTATTTCTTTCTAAAGAATATTTTTAGTGGAATTCCTTGGAAGTTATAATGCTCGCGCAATCTATTTTCTAAAAATCGTTTGTACGAATCACCTACATACTGAGGCAAGTTACAGAAAAATGCAAATGCTGGCGTATGTGTTGGTAATTGTTGAACATACTTGATACGAATGTATTTTCCTTTTACCGCTGGTGGTGGTGTAGCATTGATAATATCCAACATTACTTCATTGATCTCTGAAGTTGAAATTTTACGTAGTCTATTTTCATAAACTTCCATTGCTGTTTCAAGTGCTTTATGTACACGTTGCTTTGTAACAGTAGATGTAAAGATGATCGGAACGTCGTTAAATGGTGCCAATTGCTCGCGAATTTTTTCTTCGTATGCTTTCATTGTTGTATGGTCTTTCTCAACCAAATCCCACTTGTTGATCAAAACAACAACACCTTTTGAGTTTTTCTCAATGATGTAATAAATATGTAAGTCTTGCTTTTGAATTCCTTCTGTAGCATCCACCATGAAAATACAAACATCTGAATTTTCAATAGCTCTAACTGAACGTAAAACTGAATAGTACTCAATGTCTTCTGTAACTTTCGCTTTTTTTCTGATACCAGCAGTGTCAATTAAGTTGAAATCAAAACCAAAGGCTTTGTAACGTGTGTCAATTGCATCTCTCGTAGTTCCTGAAATATCAGTAACGATGTTTCTTTCTTCACCAATAAGTGCGTTAACCATTGATGACTTACCAACATTTGGCTTCCCTACAATCGTTATACGAGGTAAATCAGTTGTTTCATTTACCGTTTTATCTGCTTTGTCAAAATGCTTTACTAATTCATCAAGTAAATCACCTGTACCACTTCCGTTTACAGCAGATACATCATATACATCACCTAATCCTAATGCATAAAATTCAGATGACAATCCAACGCGTTGCGTGTTATCAACCTTATTTCCTACAATAAAAATTGGTTTTTTAGTTTTTCTTAGGATTTTCGCAACTGTTTCATCCAAATCAACGATTCCAGTCATTACGTCAACTACAAATAGAATTACACTTGCCTCATCAATAGCAATTTCTACTTGTTTGCGAATTTCCGCTTCAAAAACATCATCCGATCCGTGTACGTAACCTCCAGTATCGATTACTGAAAATTCAACGCCATTCCATTCACTACGACCGTAAAGACGATCACGTGTAACACCACTAATTTCTTTAACGATGGCGTGTCTTGACTCTGTTAAACGGTTGAAAAGTGTAGATTTTCCAACGTTTGGTCTTCCGACGATTGCAACTATATTGCTCATTTTACTCTTAATTTGTGTTGTTTCCCAACAAGATTTATATTCTTTAATTACAGATTGAAAATTGAATATTGAAAATTAGCTGCGCTGCTGCTAACGGCGGTGAAAATTGAAGATGTTCTATCATAAAGACTAAAACTTCCTCTAATTTCATCCTTCATATTTCCAACTTTATACTTCAACTAGTATCCGTATTTCTTTAATTTTTGTTCAGATCCTCTCCAGTCTTTATCCACTTTAATGAAGGTCTCCAAAAATACTTTTTTCTCGATGAATTTTTCGATTTCAATACGAGCTTCGCGACCAATTCGTTTCATCATTGAACCTTGTCGACCGATAATGATTCCTTTTTGAGAATCACGTTCAACGATGATCAATGCACGAATACGCGTAATGTTTTCTTCTTCCAAATATTCTTCAATTTCTACCTGGCAAGAATAAGGAACCTCTTTTTGACAGTGTAAAAAGATTTTTTCACGAATGATTTCAGATACAAAGAAACGCATCGGACGATCAGAAATCGCATCTTTGTCAAAGTAAGCTGGTGATTCAGGAACCAATTCTAAAATCATTTGCCATAATGCGTCAACATTGAAGTTGTGCAATGCAGATATTGGAAGAATCTTCGCATTAGGCAATTTTTCTTGCCAATACGTAATGCGATCCATCACTTTTTGTTGGTCGCCCTTATCTACTTTATTGATCAAACAAATTACAGGAATCTGCAATTTTTTAATACGTTCTAATGTCTCCACATGATTCATCTCATTCTCGAACATGTCTGTGATAAACAACAAAACATCTGCATCTTGAATGGATGTGTTCACGTAGCCCATCATTTGCTCGTGCAACTTGTAGGATGCATTTACTACCCCAGGTGTATCAGAAAATACAATCTGATAATCCTCCTCATTCACTATGCCCAAAATGCGGTGTCTCGTTGTTTGTGCTTTAGACGTAACAATAGACAATTTTTCACCTACCAATTGATTCATCAAGGTAGATTTTCCAACATTTGGACTTCCAACTATATTTACAAAACCTGATTTATGCGCCATTCCTATGGAAATAAACCGCAAAGATAGTGAAAATATGGGCTTATCGGTGGATTAAATGTGAAAGTTTGTTAGTATTATTCCTTTCCGTAATCAGGGTCGTTTCGATTTTCACTTTCCTCTTCGACACCCTCTTCGATGTAATCGTTTACAACCTCCATTTCTCCTTTTTCCAGATCGACCACACGCTCTTCCTGTTCATCATTGTAATGATCAATGTGAAATTCGCATTTTACAGGATAATGATCGGATCCAACTGTAGGATGAACTTTTAGCTCTTTAATGAAAATCTCAGGACTGTGATAGCAAAGGTCAAGTGGAACACGAAAGAAAAAGTATTTTGCATGAAAGGTTGCTAAAATTCCTCTTCCTATTCTGGCATCAATCAATTTACTCGTTTTTCTGAATAATTTGGATGTTTTTGCCCATGCAACAGTGTTAAAGTCGCCCATAACAACAGCAGGAAGTTTTTGGGTGCGAATTCGCTTTGCAATACTCAATAAGTCGCCATCGCGTTCTTTTGCTGTCGCTTCCTCCGTCGGGCTTGGTGGGGGAGGGTGGACAGCAAAAAATAGAAATTGATAACCATCTTCAGTTTCCACAATTGCTTCCATACTTGGAACATCATCAGCAACGAAAAAATTTGTTTTTATACTCTTGAATTTTAGTTTCGAAAATAAATGCATTCCATAGGTATCTTCCGTTGTGTGGTATTGCCTGTAGGGGTAATCTTGCTCAAATACTTGCAATGCATGGAGCCAATCTTTATTTGATTCCATTGTTAGAAACATATCAGGTTGTTCTTTCTGTACTAGATATACAAAACGCTGGTATTCCGTGTTAAATTGGTAAACGTTACAAGACAAAATGTAGATTGATTCTGAAGAAGTGCTGTGTTGAATTCGAACGGGTTTTCTCCAAATACTGGTGTATCGAATCAAGATGTAAATATGGTGTCCGATAAATAGCAGTTGAATAAATTGAACTGCCCAAAGCCAAGGATGTTCCTTTGCGAAGTAAAATGTAAGTGGAAAAATGACAGCTTGACAACATAGGAGCTGCAATTTCATAAATTCAGGAACTCTGAAAACCCAATGTTGATTTGGGATAAATGGTAGAATGCTGATCACGATAATGAGCAACGATAAAACAATCATTGTGGTGGCCATGGAGTTTACTTGTAAATTTGATTAAATGTAGAAATAATTCACTGAAAATCAAATAAAAAAAGACTAACCGAATGAACGATTAGTCTTGAAAATATGCATTTTATAGAAATTTACTCCTCTATTTTTTCGTCAACGAATGTTAGGGCAACACCTGTTTTTCCTGCTCTACCAGTTCTTCCAACACGGTGAATGTAAGTTTCGTAATCTTTTGGTAATTGGTAATTGATTACGTGAGAAATATCATTTACATCAATTCCACGAGCAGCTACATCTGTTGCTACCAATACTTTAATCTCACCAGTTTTGAATTTATCCAAAGCATTAACACGGTAATTTTGTGTTTTATCACCATGAATGCAATCTGATTTAATACCGCAACTATTTAATTTTCTTGCCAAACGTGTGGCACCATGTTTTAATTCTGAAAAGATAATCACTTTAGAGAATTCTTCTTTTCGAAGCATTCCTAACAATAAATTGAACTTATCTTCATTTGCTCCAACACGAATTATGTCTTGGTCAACATTTGCAGAGCTTGTTTGACCAGAACTAACTTGCACCAACAGTGGATCAGTTACGATTTCGTCGATGATTTGAGCTTGTTTCGGATCTTTAGTAGCTGAAAACAATAGTGTTTGCTTGCGGTGACGCATTAAATCAACGATGTGTCGAACGTCTTTCACAAATCCCATGTCGAGCATTTTATCGAACTCATCCAAAATCAACACTTCAAATTTGATTAATTTGATTCCACCACGATCTTTTAAATCAATCAAACGGCCTGGTGTTGCGATGACGATATCATATGGATTTTTCAATACACGCAAGTCTTTCTCGATATTTGTACCACCGATAAAACATGCAGCGTTGAATTTCATTCCTTGCGTCAATTTCTTAAATTCATCGTATACCTGCAATGCTAGTTCGCGTGTTGGAACAATCACCATTGATAAGAAACGTTCATTTTCTTGCTTCAATAATCGTTGAATGATTGGAATTAAGAAAGCACCTGTTTTTCCTGTTCCGGTGTTGGCAATACCGATTAAGTTTTGTCCTTCAACTAACTGGTCGTATGTTTTGATTTGAATTTCCGTTGGATTCACAAACCCCATGTTGCGCAAGTTTCCTAAAATCGCCGGGTGAATGTTCATTTCATCGAAGCGTGTTTCAATTTTCGCTTCCACTTCTACAACTTGTTGTGCACGTTGAATCAATAAATTCGGATTCAATTCTTTCGCTTTTTTGGCTTCTTTTCGTGCAGCATCTCGTGCACCTTTAACTGGCGTCACGTTTTTGGATCCTCTATTGGGTCTGTCGTTACGACGATCTTTTGACGGTCCTGACTTACTGAAACTTGGTTTTTTTGAACCTTTATTTTTAGCATTTCCTGAAGTTCCTGACGAACTTTTTGGAGATTTTGATTTTGGTCTTTCTTGCATGAATTTTCTTGCGCGTAAATATTTTAAAGCACAAAGGTACGCAATTAAACCCTTTTTCTATTTCAGTTATTTTTTCAAATTTCCTTCATAGATGTTAACCCAGTCTTCCACCGTCATCTTTTGCATTAATTCACCGATCAATTCAAAGGGTATTTGATCGAGTTTCTTAAAGCGAATACAGCTTTTGCCCATATCCAATTTTTGTTTTGAATGTTTGGGGTATTCATTAACAAACCATTCTAAAAGTTCAGGTTTCGAGTAAATTCCCATGTGGTAGAAATTTATTGAATTTTTTTGAGAGGCCAATCCAGCAAATGGAAGTGGCTCCGCCGGCTTGCAATGATAACCGTTTGGATAAATAGAATGCGGAACAACATAACCCAATCCACCATAACTAATTGCAGCTTCAAATCCTTTTGGAAGATTGTCTACAATTGTTTCGTGCATCTTTTGGAATGCCTCCTTTCTTTCAATTGGGATGTTTGCTAAGATCTCATTTACGGTTGTGCCATCTGCTTTCATGTCAGAAAATTTTAAGTGAAAGTAAGAAAATAAATGAGATTCTGAAGTTAAACTAAATCGATTTTAATGTGGTATTTCTTCTTCGTAATTTCCATTCATGCCGTAGTAAGTAACTCTTTTCCTATTGCCAGTTAGTGTTGCTTCATAAAATCGCACTCCAGCTGCTGCAATTTCTTCCATAAACATCGGGTAATCGATTTCTTTGTTTTGACTTTTTCTAATTGCTATAATCGTTGCTTCTTTGTTAAAATCAGTTGGAATTGTAATTGCATTCGTTTTTTCGCTGTGAAATACATTTTCTCCCTCGGGAAAGCGATACAATGTGGAACCACTTGCAACTTCAACGGTGTAAGATGTAATCCCGATTTGACTTAATTTTTTTGCAAGATCAGGATAGTTTTCTGACGATTGATAGCAAGTATGAATTTGACTTAATTTATTCATATATATTGTGATAGAAGATTCATTTTTGTGTTGATTCCAAACTATTTTTTAATGCACTTATTGCCAATAGAATGATTTCAAAATTTACAGAGATTAAACTCACTAAGCATCTAAAATTGCTTTAAATGGATTGCCTGTTATGTTAAGAGCTTTACAAAATGCTGGTTCCGTTTTTAGTCCCTGGTTTTTTAGCTGAATGACTTTTTTGCGCAGCGATTCCCCGTGCTTTTCTAGTAGCTCATTTTCTTTGATCATATGTAAATAGCCCATTTGTTCTACTGTAGGTAAAGTGGAGCAATACAATTCAAATTGAAAACTGTCGATTGTAAAATTCACCAATAAACAAGTGGGTGAACGTTTCAAAAAATCGAAATCTGCAATGTGACCAAATTGAGTAGACAAATTATTTATAGCTTCCTCTACATCATTTACTTGTAGGAGAATGTCTACATCGCTAGTCGCAATATCACAATTGATTGGAATTGTTCCTACAACAATTGGGTTGTAGTCAGCCAACATTTCCATTAATTTATGTGATGTTAGAACGGAGTGAAGTGCACGCTGTCGTTCGTTACCTTGTTCGAGGTAGTTAATGGATAAGAATTTCATACAATAGTTTTTAAGATGATTTCTATAAACATACATATTAAATTCAATTAAAGCAAAGTGATGCATTTAATTCTTTATTGTAAGATTTTGATTTGACGATATTTGTCTTGGAATTCATGCAGCATGTAAAGGAGAATCAGTGTGATTGTGTTTTTTTGTTCGCAGGAATTAGTTACACTTATTGAACAGAACGGTTTGCCGCCCCTTTGTTTCTCCTCCGACTATAAAAAATAGACCACAACTGTTTAGGTTGTGATCTAAAATCAATTGATTATTTGCAATGCTTAATCTTACCTTTTCATTGTGAAACCAGATGAAAAGTGGTACAATAGGGATCAAGAAAACTTTTCGATGCACATTAAAGTAGCCATTTCGGATGTTACCACGTATGGTTTTTGTCATTAGTAATGTATCGTTTTGATACATTGAAACGGCTAATGATCTTGGAGAAATGACTTCTAATGATATGGATTGCTGTCCTAAATAGTCGAAATCTTCGTGAAACATGAATAATCTACTAATTAGAGGGATGTTGTTTTCATTATTAGGTCGATTAGGTGAGTGTTCAATAGTTCCAAAGCAAGTATCTTGACGGTTGGAGTATTTCCCAGAGAGAATAGCGAAGTTATCTTTTGTAATGTAAGTTATATCCGATGATGGTGATAAGTTGGTCAGTGATTTGCATGACACCAATAATAAGCACATGATTAAGTAAAAATGGAATTTACAAGTGGATAAAATGGTTCTCTTCATGCGTTTAAATTTATTATTTATAAACGAATGTATGTAACAAATATTTGAGCTGAGGGATTTATTGTTTGAATCGAAATTTGTCGAAGTGTTGTTTTCTGCCCCAACGTAAGGTGACAACTTGCCGCAGAATTTGGTGATTGTTTTATGCTTTATACGCGTATTTTTACCAGTAGAAAGCTTTTAATCAACAGTAAATTCAAGGCAACTAAAGCCTGAAGACGGATTAGGCAGCCAAATAAATCACAAAAACCTTAAGGCACAAAAAAAGGCCAACTTTTCAGTTGACCTTTCAATGGTAGCGGGGACACGACTCGAACGTGCGGCCTTCGGGTTATGAGCCCGACGAGCTACCAACTGCTCCACCCCGCAATGTATGTTTTGTTTTATTAACTTCTAACTTTTAAGCTTTACCTCGTTCGGCTAAGCGTGTGCAAAGATACATACTTTATTTCATTCTGCAAGCATTTTTCTGAAAAAAGATGAAAGTTTTTTGATTTTAGTGAATTTAAACTTAATTTAGGTAGACCAATAAACCTTT
>Ga0233377_1000507_pt1 | contig 17612 bp, 11 predicted proteins | sample ElkDunMinimDraft_6_FD_191540 | JGI IMG/M metagenome (GOLD analysis project Ga0233377, IMG submission 191540) | Fecal eukaryotic communites from dung pellets of Tule Elk in California, USA - Elk Dung E36 | ecosystem: Host-associated > Mammals > Digestive system > Large intestine > Fecal | place...
TGTTTCTTCTGCTTCTCCTGAAGGGTGCCTGCCGTGGTCCGGCCTGTCGTTACGCGTGAGTGCACGCTCCTTTAGTCTGCGTGCACTGTGTGGGTTGGGTGCCGATTCAACCGTTCGCCGACTGACATCTATTGGGAGCATCCCGGCCGCCTCGGCTCACGCGTGGGAGAAGCCGAAGGCCGCTGGGCTGTGAGCGCCTTACCAGCCGAGAACGCCTCCGCCGTTGGAGAGCGCTCAATGAAGGATTCATGCCTGGCGCGGTAAGTACAGGTGACCGCATACGCCAGGAAAGGCCGACATGTATGACAATCTTCTGCGAAGACGTCGAGGTCGATGACGCGGCCCTCATCGAGAGGTCGCTGAACGAACCCGACGTCTTCGCCATCCTGTTCGACCGGCACGCACCACTCCTGCACCGCTACGTGACCAGGCGGCTGGGCCCCAGCGAGGCGGAAGACGTCGTGGCGGACACTTTTCTCGCCGCCTTCCAGCGCCGGAGCGATTACGACAGGGGCCGTTCCGATGCCCGCCCCTGGTTGTACGGCATCGCCTCCAATGTGATCGGCAAACGGCGGCGCACCGAGAAGAACCTCTACCGCGCCTATATCCGCAGCGGCGTACATCCGGCGGAGATCCCCGGCATCCAGGTAGAGGACGGGATCAACACCCTGGCCGTCAACCGGCCGCTGGTACAGGCCCTGTTGAAGCTCAAACGGGCCGATCGCGACGTGCTGCTGCTCGTCGCCTGGGCCGAGCTCAACTACCGGGAGGTCGCCGACGCACTCGCCATCCCGGTGGGGACCGTGGCCTCGCGACTCAACCGGGCTCGTCTGCAGATCCGTCAGGCCCTGAACCAGGAAGAACGAGGAGAATGACGATGGACGCACTGAAGACCATGTGGGAGACCATTCCCCCGGCCACCGAGAGCGAGCTCGCCGGAGCGCGGCGGCGACTGCTCAGCGGGATTCACTCCCGGCGGCGCCTTGTCACCACCCCCCGGCTGCTGGTCGCGGCCGGTGCCACGGCGACGGCCGTCGCGACGGCGCTGGTCCTCGGGAGCGGCGCCCCCGCCTACGCGGTGGCCGAGAGCCCGGACGGCACGCTGACGGTGACCGTCAACGAACTCCACGACCCCGACGGGCTGGAGGCAAAGCTGGCCGCTGCCGGCGTCAAGGCGGATGTGACGTTCCTGGCGCCGGGCACGCTGTGCGCGCCTCCCCGCTTCACCGGTGTGGACGCGACCTACGGCGGACCGCCCGCCGACGGACCGGGGAAGCTGCGTTCGGCCACGAAGGCAGCTCGTTCGTCCCAGGCCGCCACGGTGACCTCCGTACGGACGATCCGGATCGCCCCGGAGCACATCAGGCCGGGAGAGACGCTCGTCATGGAGTTCCGCGACAACCTGAACGCACAGGTGCCCTGGCACCTCGGCATGTGGCTCGCCAAGGCGGGCAGCCCTGTGAAACCGTGCGCGCCCATCAAGGAGATTCGCTGACCGGTGGAAACTTTCATCGGAGAGGGTCGAGGCATCCGTACCGCTTTCGGCACCGAAGGGGCTTCTCACCTGCGAGAAAGCGTCGCGGAAAGGAACGCGCGTACCGGACGTGCGCCCGCTTCTCCATCTCGTGATTGAAAATTTCGGCTAACAAATTTAACTTTCGGCGACAAGTGTGAGACGTCGAACGCCGGGGCCACGACGGTCAGGGGGCTCCGGCGATCGGCTGTGGCCGAAAGGAGATCGACGATGTCCGACAGCGATGTTCCACGCCGGGCTGAGCGGAGACCGGGAAACGGCCGGATGAGGACGGCCCTGCGGATGGCGTGCGCGGTCCTTCCCCTCCTGCTCGGCTTCGCGCTCACGACCTCGCCCGCGTCCTCCGCCTCCCTGGTGGAGGTCACCGGCTTCGGGACGAACCCCAGCAACCTGCGGATGCACCTCTACGTCCCGGACCGGGTGGCGCCCCGTCCCGCCATCCTGCTCGCGGTGCACTACTGCACCGGTTCCGGCCCCGCCTTCTACTCCGGCACGCAGTTCGCCTCGCTCGCCGACCAGTACGGGTTCATCGTGATCTACCCGTCGGCCACCCGCAGCGGAAACTGCTTCGACGTCTCCTCCTCCGAGGCGCTCAGGCGCGGCGGCGGGAGCGACCCGGTCGGGCTGATGTCGATGGTGAACTACGTCCAGCAGCGTCACAACGGGGACCCCTCCCGGGTCTACGTGACCGGCGCCTCCTCGGGCGCGATGATGACGGAGGTCATGCTGGGCCTGTATCCGGACGTGTTCAAGGCAGGGGCGGCCTTCATGGGGGTGCCCTTCGGCTGCTTCGCCAGCACCTCGGGATGGAACAGCGAGTGCGCCAACGGCATGATCGTGAGGACCCCCCAGGAGTGGGGCAACCTCGTGCGGGCCGCCTACCCCGGATACACCGGCGCCCGGCCCCGCGTCCAGCTGTGGCACGGCACCGAGGACTCCACCCTGCGCTACCCGAACCTGGGCGAGGCGGTCAAGCAGTGGACCAACGTCCACGGCCTGAGCCAGACGCCGACCTCCGTCGACACCCCCAGGCAGGGCTGGAACCGCAGCCGCTACGCCGACTCCACGGGCACCGTCAAGGTCGAGGCATACAGCCTGCCGGGTGTCGGGCACAACCTGCCGCAGGGCGGGATGGCCGAGGCCGCGATCCAGTTCTTCGGCCTGAACGACCCCACCCCGACCCCGACCCCGACCCCCACTCCGACGCCCACGCCCACCCCGACTCCGACTCCGACTCCGACACCGACGCCCACACCCACACCCACGCCCGGAGCCGCCACCTGCCGGGTGACCTACGGCGCCAACAGCTGGAACACCGGCTTCACCGCCAACCTGACCATCACCAACATCGGCGCCTCGGCGATCAACGGCTGGGAGCTGAAGTTCACCTTCCCGGGTAACCAGCAGGTCACCCAGGGCTGGAGCGCCACCTGGTCGCAGTCCGGCCAGGTCGTGACCGGCCGCAACGTCTCCTACAACGGCACCCTGAACCCCGGGCAGTCCACCGACGTCGGTTTCAACGGCGCCTACAGCGGCACCAACGCCGCCCCCGGCTCCTTCACCCTCAACGGCTTGACCTGTCGCTGACCTCAGGTACGACGGCGGCTACCTCCGGATTCCGGGGGTAGCCGCCGTCGTATCGGTCACCGGTCGAGGAGGGGACCGCTCACGACCCGCGCCCCCCACCGGCCCTGCCTGCGCCGCGTGAACGGACGACAGGGAAACACCGTCCACGTCGTGGACGAGGCCGTCCCCGATGTCGGCGACGAGCGGCGCCCCGCGACCACGTGACTCCGTGACCACCCGGCCCGTCGCGGTCCTGAATGTGGACGAAAGCCCGCAAAAACCAACAACGCAAACCAAAAGCGCAATACGCCTTTGGACCCGCCGGGACGCTCATCGATCGCTACTCTTCGCAAGGAAAAGTCAACGGTGAGTAAAGAGGGCGTTCATGGGGCGAAGACTGATGGTGATGACGGTCGCGGGAGCGGGGGTGGCCGTCGTCGCCGGGGCGGCGCTGTTCGTCTCCGGCGAGCAGGGGTCGCAGGCCGCGGGCTCGGCCCTGCGGGCATCCGCGTGGGAGGACCCGCTGACCGGCCAGGAGATCGCGCAGGCCACCACGATCGCGTCGGCGGGGTCCCGATCGCACATGGCCGCCGGGCGGATCAAGCTGCTCTACGTGGAACGCGACGACGACAAGGACGCCTCCCCCGGCCGGCGCAGCGCCGACGCGTACCTCTACGACTACGGCAGCGACAGGCTCATCGTGCGGACCGTCGACCTCGGCCGGGGCGAGATCGTGCGGGAGACCGTCGCGCGGGGGGTGCAACCACCGCCGTCGAAGGAGGAGGAGACGACGGCCGCCGCGCTGCTGCTCGCCCACCCGGGATACGGCAGGACCGTGCGCGAGGCGTACACCAAGGCGGGGGGCGGACCGCTGAGGTCGGCGGCCGAGCTGGGGCTGCGCGGGTTGATCTTCACCCCGTCCGGCGAGCGCGGGTCCGCCAAGGAGTGTGAGGTCCACCGGTGCCTGCGGCTGTTCGTCCGGTTGCCCGACGGCACCTGGCTGGACACCAGCCGGATGGTCGTCGACCTGTCCGCCAAGAAGATCCACACCCTGGAGTGGTAATCCGTGTTCCTCCGCCTCACTCTCTCCTGCGCCCTGCTCGCCGGAGGGCTCGCCGCACCGCCTTCCGCGCCGAGAGCACCCATACCGCTGCCGCCGCAGCCCACCTCGTCCGGCGCGGCGACACCCTCAGGCACGCCGGCGGCACCGGCGACGGGGACCGGCGCGCGGCCTCCCTCGGCTCCCTGCAACGCGCCGTACCGCGTCGACAAGACGCTGCCCAACGGGGCGCGCTGGCAGCTCTGCTGGGAGATGCGCAACGTCGAGGGCCTCACCCTGACCAGGATCGTCTACACGCCGAGAGGCCACCGGCCGATCACCGTGCTGCGCAGCACCTCGCTCGCCCAGATCCACGTGCCGTACGACAGGGGCAGGCCCCGCTACCACGACATCGGCTCGCTGGGATATGCCGCCATCCCGCTGCGCGCCGCCGACTGCCCGCTCGGCGAGCGCCGCGAGCAGTTCGTCTGCGTGACGACGAGGGCTCGCGGCCACGCGTACCTCAAGGCGGTCCCCGATCGGCTGAACATGACGGCCCAGGGGCGTGACCTGGTGGTCTTCGCCGCCTTCCAGGTCGGCTGGTACACCTACCTCGCCGAGTGGGCCTTCTCCGACGACGGCGCGATCACCCCGCGTGTGGGGGCCACGGGGTCGCTCGCCGGGTTCACCACCACGCCCGAGCACGGCTGGCCCATCGGGGTGGGCGCCACCGGGTTCGAGGCGAACCACACCCACAACATCTTCTGGCGCCTGGACTTCGACGTGTCGGGCCGGGCGGACGACGTCGTGGAGCAGTACGACTTCAGCGGCTCGGGCACCGCGACCCGCAGGATCCAGCGGACGGTGTTCGCGAAGGAGGCCAAGGCCGTCAGCAGGCCGATGCGCTGGTGGCGGGTGGTCGACAGGAAGGTGCGCAACGCCGACGGGCACCGCGTCTCCTGGGAGATCAACAACTCCGACACCGCGCAGTACCGAGGCCCCGCCGACGAGGCCTTCACCCGGGCCGATCTCTACGTCACCGACTATCGCTCCTGCGAGCGGCTCGCGACGGTCAATCCGTCTCCCGGGTGCGCGCGGTCCGTCGACCGCTACACCAACGGGGAGCGGCTCACCGACCCGGTCCTGTGGGTGAACGTCGGCTACCACCACGTCCCTCGCGACGAGGACGCCGACCCCATGCCGAGCCACTGGCAGGGGTTCCGCATCACCCCTCGCGACGTCACCGCGAAGAATCCGCACTGATCTGCTCTTTCATGCGGTTTTGACGTACGGAGCAGTGCCGGACGGCGGTGGAGGGATATCGGCCGAGTGTGACCGGGACACCGCCGCCGATGATCGGATACGGTCGGCGAACAGCGTCGCGCCAGACCCCACGTAACCGACAATCGTGACTTTTCCCTCTTTCGGATCTGCACGTTTTCCCAATACGCATGGTGATAGCGGACATGGGCATGGGTTCGGGCACCCGGATAGGGCAAGGTAGGGGTTATCGATCTACGGGAGTAAGCCATGAACGCGCACTTGGACCTGGACCGGCTCGCGGGCGGAGCGCATCACGATCCGCACTCGATCCTCGGGTCGCACCTGGGTCCCGAGGGCGTGACGATCCGGACACTGCGCCCCATGGCCCAACAGGTCCAGGCGCTCGTGGAGGACGGTGTCCACGACATGAAGCACGTCGCCCACGGCGTGTTCGCGGTCACCCTGCCCGGAGTCGACAAGATCCCCGACTACCGCCTCCGGATCACCTACGCCGGCGCCGAGCCGTACGAGGCCACCGACCCCTACCGGCACTGGCCCACCCTCGGTGAGATGGACCTGCACCTCATCGGCGAGGGGCGTCACGAGCGGCTCTGGGAGGTCCTCGGCGCGCGGGTGATGCGGCACGAGGACGTGGACGGCACGGCCTTCGCCGTCTGGGCGCCCAACGCCCGCGGTGTCCGGGTCATCGGCGACTTCAACCACTGGGACGGCGGCGCGTACCCCATGCGCTCGCTCGGCGGGTCGGGCGTGTGGGAGCTGTTCATCCCCGGTCTCGGCCCCGGCGACCGCTACAAGTTCAGCGTCCTCGGCGTGGACGGGGTCTGGCGGGCGAAGGCCGACCCGATGGCCCGGCGCACCGAGCTGCCCCCCGCGACCGCGTCGGTGATCGAGAAGTCGGAATACGTCTGGCGGGACGACGAGTGGATGCGGCGCCGCGAGCGGAGTGACGCCCTGCGGGAGGCGATGAGCGTCTACGAGGTGCACCTCGGCTCGTGGCGCCCCGGCCTCTCCTACCGCGAGCTCGCCGTCGAGCTGGTCGACTACGTGGTGGACATGGGGTTCACGCACGTGGAGCTGATGCCGGTCGCCGAGCATCCGTTCGGCGGCTCCTGGGGTTACCAGGTGACCTCCTACTACGCCCCGACCTCCCGTTTCGGCTCTCCCGACGACTTCCGCCACCTCGTCGACAGCCTGCACGAGGCGGGCATCGGGGTGCTGGTCGACTGGGTGCCCGCGCACTTCCCGATGGACGACTGGGCGCTGGCCAGGTTCGACGGCACCCCGCTGTACGAGCACGCCGACCCCGCGCGGGGCGAGCACCCCGAGTGGGGCACCTACATCTTCGACTTCGGCCGCAGGGAGGTGCGCAACTTCCTCGTCGCCAACGCCGTGTACTGGCTGCGCGAGTTCCACATCGACGGGCTGCGCGTCGACGCGGTCGCCTCGATGCTCTACCTCGACTACTCGCGGCGCGAGGGCGAGTGGACGCCCAACGAGTACGGCGGCAGGGAGAACCTCGACGCGGTCGCGTTCCTCAAGGAGATGAACGCGGTCGCCTACCGGGAGGCGCCGGGCATCGTCACCGTCGCCGAGGAGTCGACCGCGTGGCCGGGCGTCTCCCGCCCCGTGCACCTGGGCGGGCTCGGCTTCGGGTTCAAGTGGAACATGGGCTGGATGCACGACACGCTCGCCTACCTCAAGCACGAGCCGGTCTTCCGCCAGTATCACCACCACCAGATGACGTTCTCGCTGATGTACGCGTACTCGGAGAACTTCGTGCTGCCGCTCTCGCACGACGAGGTGGTGCACGGCAAGGGGTCGCTGCTCGGCAAGATGCCCGGCGACGAGTGGCAGCGGTTCGCGAACCTGCGGGCGATGTTCGCCTTCATGTGGGCCCATCCGGGCAAGCAGCTGCTGTTCATGGGCGGCGAGTTCGGCCAGGGCTCCGAATGGTCGGAGGAGCGCGGGCTCGACTGGTGGGTGCTCGACTTCGACGGGCACCGGGGCGTGCAGCGGCTGGTGCGCGACCTGAACCGGGTCTACAAGGAGTCTCCGGCCCTGTGGAGCGTGGACGCCTCCCCCGACGGCTTCCGCTGGATCGACGCCGACGACGCGCTGGGCAACGTCTTCTCCTTCCTGCGCTACGCCGAGGACGGCTCGGTGGTGGCGTGCGTGGCCAACTTCTCCGGCGCGCCGCACGAGAACTACCGCCTCGGCCTGCCGTTGCCCGGCGCGTGGGAGGAGGTGCTCAACACCGACGCCTACGACTACGCGGGCAGCGGCGTGGGCAACCTGGGCGCCGTCGAGACCACCGAGGAGCCGCGCCACGGTCTCCCGTACTCGGCCACCATGCGCGTCCCGCCCCTGGGCACCCTCTGGCTGCGCCACCCCGGCGTGCTCGAATCCACCGCGGACGAGCGCGCGGAGGAGATCGTCCAGGCCGCGGAGCGGAGGATCGCGCGAGAAGGGCTGGAGGTCGTCCGGGAGGCGGCCGAGGCCGAAGGACCCGAGAAGCGCGGAGAGGCCGAGTCGGCCTGACCGAACTCCCCCTCCGGCAGAGCCCTTCAGACCAGGTGGAAACGGGCCGGTCGCGCGATCGCGCGACCGGCCCGTTTCGCGCTCCCCTCTTCCGGCACCCTCGCCGCCGCCCGTTCGGCCGAAAACCTTAAATCGGCCTTATATCACCGAACAAGGCATTGACCGTCGGCGCATGAGAATCTACGCTCTGGAAATTAATAGGAAACTTTCCTATGAATATGGGGAATTGGCACTCTCTGACCTGGAGCGACCCTTGCGACGAATCACCATCGGCTCCTTCATCGCGGCGGCGGCGCTGCTGGTTCCCCTGGGAATCGGCACCGCGACGGCCGCCACCCCCGCCACCGCCACCTACACGACGACCTCGAACTGGGGATCAGGCTTCGAGGGCAAGGTCGTCGTGAAAGCCGGGACGAGCGCGCTCACCAGTTGGAAGGTCGAGTTCGACCTCCCCGCCGGGACCTCGATCACCACGTCCTGGGACGCCGACCTGACGAGGAGCGGCAACCACTACACCTTCGTCAACAAGTCGTGGAACGGCGCGCTCGCGACGGGCGCCTCGACGAGCTTCGGTTTCAACGGCGCGCCCGGCGGCATCACCGGCGTGCTGAACTGCAAGCTCAACGGCGCCGCCTGCGACGGCACCGGCAACCCGTCCCCCACCCCCACTCCGACGGTCACCCCCACTCCCACCCCGACCCCGACGGTCACCCCCACCCCGCCTCCCCCCGGCGGTAAGAAGATCGTCGGATACTTCACCCAGTGGGGCGTCTACGCCCGCAACTTCCACGTGAAGAACCTGGTGACGAACGGTTCCGCGTCGAAGCTCACCCACATCCTGTACGCCTTCGGCAACACCACCGGCGGCCGGTGCACCATCGGCGACCCCCACGCCGACTACGAGAAGATCTACACCGCGGCCGACAGCGTCGACGGCGTCGCCGACGCCTGGGACCAGCCACTGCGCGGCAACTTCAACCAGCTCCGCAAGCTGAAGCAGGCGTACCCCAACATCAAGGTCATCTGGTCCTTCGGCGGCTGGACCTGGTCCGGCGGCTTCACCCAGGCCGCGCAGAACCCGGCCGCGTTCGCCGACTCCTGCCACAACCTGGTCGAGGACCCGCGCTGGGCCGACGTGTTCGACGGCATCGACATCGACTGGGAGTATCCCAACGCCTGTGGCCTCACCTGTGACAACAGCGGCCCGAACGCCTTCAAGAACATCGTCTCCGCGCTGCGCACCAAGTTCGGCCCCAACGCCCTCGTCACCGCGGCGACCACGGCCGACGGCTCCAACGGCGGCAAGATCGACGCCGCCGACTACGCGGGCGCCATCAACAACCTGAACTGGCTCATGCCGATGACGTACGACTACTTCGGCGCGTTCAACCCGCAGGGTCCGACGGCTCCGCACTCGCCGCTGACCTCCTACGCCGGCATCCCGCAGGCCGGGTTCAACTCCGACGCGGCGATCCAGAAGTTCAAGGCCAAGGGCATCCCGGCGAACAAGCTGCTGCTGGGCATCGGCTTCTACGGCCGAGGCTGGAGCGGCGTGACCCAGGCGGCTCCCGGCGGCTCCGCCACCGGCGCGGCCCAGGGCACCTACGAGGCCGGGGTCGAGGACTACAAGGTCCTCAAGACCACGTGCCCGCCCACCGGCACCGTCGGCGGCACCGCCTACGCCTTCTGCAACGGCAACTGGTGGAGCTACGACACCCCCGCCACCATCACCGGGAAGATGACCTACGCCAAGAACCAGGGTCTGGGCGGGGCGTTCTTCTGGGAGACCAGCGGCGACACCACCAACGGTGAGCTCATCACCGCGATCTCCAACGGCCTCAAGTAATATTTCGACCACTCGGCCCTCCGTGCGCGCTACGCCGCGGGGGGCCGAGCTTTTCTTCGGAGATCCTCCAAATCTGGGGCAAAGTATTCACTTGGCGCATACGGCTGCTTAGACTCCGAAACGCCCTTTGATCCCCCCGGAGGACGCGTGCGACTTCGAGCTGTCGTGGCCATGGCGTTGGTTTTCACCCTCTCGCCTGCCGTACCCGCCCTCGCCGAGGACATACCGGCGCCCCCCGCGGCCTCCGCGAGCGAGAGCCCGCCCGTCTCCCCGGACGACGGATCCGGGGCAGGCGAGACGGGCGAAGCAGCGGACGGAACGGGCGAAGGAGCCGACGGAACGAACGAAGGAGCCGGGGAGACGGGCGGTCAGGAGACCCCCGCCGACACACCGGTCTCACCCCCCGCCGACGCGACGCCCCCGCAGCCGAAACTGGAGGAAGGACTCGCCTCCGACAGCGACGGCGCCCGGGTCATCGTCGAGCTCGCGGCCCCCTCCGAGGCGGCACCGGTGGCCGGGGAGGCACGGCAGCTGCCCGACGCCGAGGTCGTCCTCGAACCCGCCGACACCTCGTTCATCGTGGTCGAGGGCATCGGCGAGTCGCTCGCGAAGCTGGCCGAGGACCCGCGCGTCCTCTCCATCCGCCGCGACCGCGTCTACTCCCACACCTCGCTGAGCTCGCTGAGCTCCGGCTCGCTCGCCACGAGCCTGCAGGTGATCGGCGCGGACAAGGCGCACGCCACCGGCACCAAGGGCGCGGGCCAGACGATCGCGATCATCGACACCGGGATCGACGCCGGCCACCCCGACTTCGGGGGCAAGGTCGTGGAACAGGCCTGCTTCTCCGCGACGGACGAGGGCGCGCAGTCCCTGTGCCCCAACGGGCAGACGAACGACCTCGGATCCGCCGACGCGAACACCCCCGCCTGCGTCCACGAGGGCGTCAACCTGTGTGACCACGGCACCCACGTGGCGGGGATCGCCCACGCCGTCGCGCCTGAGGCGGACATCGCGGCGATCCAGGTCTTCAGCAGGTTCAACGACTGTGACGGCGGCGGCGGGGTCTGCCTGAGCGCGTTCGAGTCCACGATCCTGCTCGCCCTGGAGCACGTCGCGAAGCTCAGGGACGGCGGCAGGAACATCGCCGCGGTGAACCTCAGCCTCGGCGGCGGCCTGTACGAGGGAACCTGTGACGCCGAGCCGGACCTGACGGCGATGAAGAGCCGGATCGACGACCTCCGCGCCAAGGGGGTGGCCGTCGTCGCCGCCGCCGGGAACGAGGGCGTGCCCGGCGCCGGGGCTCCCGGTTGCTTCTCCGCCCCGGTGACGGTGGGCGCGACGGGCGACGACGACACCGTCCCCTACTGGTCCAACTACGGCTCCGTACTCGACCTCTTCGCCCCCGGCCTGGAGATCGACTCCGCGGTGCCGGGCGGCGGCCACCAGGTCTACAGCGGGACCTCGATGTCCACCCCGTTCGTCACCGGCGCCCTGGCGCTGATGGCCCAGAAGACCCCGGGAACCCCGGACACGCTGGAGGCCGCGCTGAAGGCGGCGGGCCGGCAGGTCACCTACGACGGCGTGACCACCCCCCGCCTCGACCTGAACGCCGCGATCGCCGGGGGGACCCCGGATGCCCCCGTCACTCCCCCCGGCCCCGAGGTTCCCAGCGACGACCCCGGCCCGGAGACCGGCACGGACCCCAACCCGGAGCCCAGTCCCGAACCCAGCCCGGAGCCCAGTCCCGCGCCCAGCTCCGGTCCCCCTCCGTCGGCCCCGCCGAACGACCCGGTGCCGACGCCGGTCCCGCTGCCGACCGTGACGGTCACCGTCACCGTGACCGTCCCCCCGCCGGCGACGCCCACGGTGTGCACGCGCGGCAAGTCCACCAAGACGCTGAGCGCCGCGCAGTGGGCGGTGGAGGTCACCCGGGGCAAGGGGAAGATCAAGGACGCGACGATCGGTTGCTACCTCGGCCTGGTGACCAAGGCGAGCAAGGTCTTCTCCGAGGTCACGCCCGCCTCCACCCTGGGCGGCGCGTACAAGGTGCTCAAGCCCTCCAAGAAGACGGCGAGGACCAAGCTGGAGAGCGAGCTGCTCGCCGCCTGGCTGAACTGGGCGAACGGCGGCGTGAACTTCACCGCGAAGATCAAGGAGACGGCCACGCTGAAGACGGTCCTCACCTCGGTCGAGAAGGCACGGCTGAAGGGCTCCTCGCCCACCGCCTCCACCACGATGCTCAAGAAGCAGGTGAACGCCCGCCGAGCCGCGTAACTCCGGCGGGCCACCAGACCCGCAGGCGTCGCAGTCCGGCGGGCCACCAGACCCGCAGGCACCGTAGTCCGCACAGAGCCGGAAGGCAGGCGGACCGCGTAGAGCCTGCGGGTCTGTCCTGTGCCGGAAAATGAGCGAGAATCCACTGAGCCGCATAAGCCCGGTATGTGTCGCTTAGGGTAAGAGGCATGGACGCGACCAAGGTGATCATCGATAGTGTCGAACGGTTCAAGCAGCGGCGTACCGCTCCCCTGATCCTTGAACTCGACCTCACCGAGGGCCTGACAGACGGCAGTCCTCCGGCCGACCCGCTGAGCGCCATCATGGCGATGCGCAAGACAAGCCTCACCGACGTACTGGCCGGACTCAAGCGCGCCAGGAAGGACGACCGGGTCAAGGCCCTGATCGTCAAGATCGGCACCCAGCCGCTGGGCCTCGCCATCGTCCAGGAGCTCCGCCAGGCTGTGATCCACTTCCGGGCCTCGGGCAAGCTGACCGTCGCGTTCGCCGAGACCTTCGGCGAGATCGGCGGGGGCACCGTCCCCTACTACCTGGGCAGCGCCTTCGAGCGGGTCTACCTCCAGCCCTCCGGCGACGTCGGGCTGACCGGCATCGCGATGGAGCAGCGCTTCCTGCGAGGTGCCCTGGGCAAGATCGGCGTGGAGTACCAGATCGGCCAGCGGCACGAGTACAAGACGGCCGCCAACACCTTCACCCAGGACCACATGACCGAGGCCCACCGCGAGTCGATGAGCCGCATCACCGAGTCGGTCACCGAACAGGTCACGGCGGGCATCGCCGAAGGGCGCGGCCTGGAGCCGGCCAAGGTGCGCGAGCTGATCGACCAGGGCCCGTTCATCGGCGCCGAGGCCGTCGAGGCCGGGCTCGTCGACCGGCTCGCCTACCGCGACGAGGTCTACGACGAGGTCAAGGGGGCCGTCGGCGACGGCGCGATGCTGCTGTACGTCGGCCGCTACGCCAAGTCGCTGTCCGCGAAGAAGCTCCCGCACCCCGGCGAGCAGGTCGTCGCGCTCGTCCGCGGCAACGGCGCGATCCGGCTCGGCCGCAGCGGTCGCAGCCCGCTGGGCGGCGGTGGCGCGATGGGCTCCGACACCATCTGCGCCGCCCTGCGCGCGGCCCGCAACGACGACAACGTCAAGGCCGTCGTCTTCAGGGTCGACAGCCCCGGCGGCTCGTACACGGCCTCCGACGCCATCTGGCGCGAGGTCGTGCTCACCCGCAAGGCGGGCAAGCCCATCATCATCTCGATGGGCGACCTCGCCGCCTCCGGCGGATACATGGTCTCGATGGCCGCCGACGTCATCGTGGCCCAGCCGGGCACGCTCACCGGCTCCATCGGCGTCTTCGGCGGCAAGGCGGTCATCGGCGGGCTGCTGGAGAAGATCGGCGTCACCACCGAGACCGTCGGCGAGGGCACGAACGCCGGGATGTTCTCCTCCACCAACGCCTTCTCCGAGGCGCAGTGGGCGCGGATCAACGCCTGGCTCGACCGGGTCTACGACGACTTCGTGAACAAGGTCGCCGAGGGACGCGGCCTGTCGCGCGAGCGCGCCCACGAGCTGGCCAAGGGCCGGGTCTGGACCGGCGCCGACGCCCTGGAAGGCGGCCTCGTCGACGAGCTCGGCGGCCTGGAGGACGCCCTCGCCATCGCCCGCAAGAAGGCGGGCCTGGCCGTCGACGCCCCCGTACGCGTCTACCCCAAGCTCAACCCCCTGGAGCGGCTGCGCCCCGCCGAATCCAGCGAGGACAAGGCCGCCGCCCTGGCCAGGGTCCGCCTGGAGTCGTGGGGCCCCCTCGCCCACCTCGCCGGCGAGCTGGGCCTGCCCTCGTACGGCCCGCTCATCCTGCCGGGCACCTGGACGATCCGCTGACCGTCCTCACCGTCGTCGTGAGAGCCGCCCCGATCGATCGGGGCGGCTCTCACGACGTACGGCACCGAACGGAACGAGCCACCCCGTACGGCGACTCTCGCGGCGCACGAAAAAGGCAGACCGCGACCGATGAGCGCCGAGCGGACACCTCGCCCGCCGCGGCGGCTCTCGCGCCCACACGGAACCCGTGAGAAGAACCCACCCGCGAGAAATAGGGTGAGCGCGATCAGCGGTAGCGGCTCCGGTAGCGCGCCAGCGGCAGCACGGACGTGTCGACGTACTCGATCCCGAGGACCTTCGCGATGAAGAGCGTGTGATCCCCGGCCGGGACGACCTTCACTGTCTCGACCTCCAGCGCGGTGACACCACCGTCCACGACGAGGGCCTCGCTCAGCGCGCCCCGGTGGTGCGGCGTACCCGCGAGCAACAACCTGGCCCCCGGGCGGCCCGCCGTGGCGAACCGGCTCGCGATCGCCTTCTGCCCCGCCGACAGCACACTCGCGGCCCAACGATCCCGCCTGAGCAGCAGCTCGTTGAGGTATCCGGTGCTGTCCAGGCTCACCATCACCAGCCGGGGTTCCAGCGACAGCGAGGTGAAGGTGGAGACCGTCACCCCCACGTCGTCGCGCTCGTCCTTCACGGTGACGATCGTCACCCCGGTCACCACCTGGGCCATCGCCTCGACGAACTCGTTCATCCGGCCATCATCCCGGACCCGAGCGGTTGCTTGGCCCGGCCCCTGACATCATGGTCGTCGGCCGGCGCGACGGGAGCGGTTCCACATGCATGTCGAGACACACGGTCCTGCCGACGCCCCGCCCGTGCTCCTGCTGCACGGTGGCGGTGTCGCCGGTTGGATGTGGGAGCCGGTGCGTGAGCGTCTCACCCGCGACCACCGGCTGATCGTCCCTGACCTGCCCGGCCACGACCACAGCGCGGACGAGACGTATCACTCCCATGCCCGCACCGCCGAAGCCCTGACGAAGCTCCTCCACGACGTGGGCGGTCGCGTCTCCGTCGTCGGGTTCTCCCTGGGCGCGCAGCTGACGGTCCTGCTCGCCGCGCACCGGCCCGAACTCGTGGAACGCGTGGTCGTGGTCAGCGCGCAGGCCAAACCCATCGCGGCCGCCGGGTTCACCCTCGGCCTGCTCGGCGCCACCGCCGGACTCGCCAGGCAGCGGTGGTTCGCAAAGCTGCAGGCCAAGCAGCTGTTCATCCCTGACGCACTGCTCGACGACTACATCCGCACCTCCGCGAGCGTCTCGAAGCAGACCCTGCTCGCCGCGGTCGGCGAGAACCTGCGCTTCACGCCGCCGCCCGCGTGGTCGCGTTTCCCCCGCGAGGCGTTGATCCTCGCCGGTGGGCGCGAACGGGCCCTGATGCGGGAGTCGGCCCACGTGCTGCACGAGGCCCTGCCGGGCAGCGAGCTGGAAATCGTGGCGGACTGCGGGCACGGCATCCCGCTGCAACGACCCGACTGGTTCGCGGACCGCGTACGCGACCTGCTCGGCACCTGACCCCTGCCGCGCCCGGCCCGGTGTGCGTCGAATGACGTGGCCCCACGACTTTCCTTTCGCCGTTTTCACCCCGCGAGGGATCGCTTCGGGCCGCTCCAGCACCACCTTCGGCCCGCCCCAAAACCACGAGTTCAAGCTCTCCCCTCCCCTCATAATCATTCGTGAAGATCGCCCTATCTCGCCGCGCGTGAGCCGCATTCTCAGAAAAACTCAAAGACGAAGCACCCGAGGCGAACCGTGAGCCACTGAACTATTTCCCTACGTGATTGTTTCGGCTCGCCCCTCTCCGCGACCGAACGTCACCGCGAGAACGCAATCCCGATATACCGCACTTTCAAACCCGAAAATCGATCCTCATTTATACCTCCTTACACATATTGCGGGCATAAAGGTTCTATGGGTAATTTCTGATCGTTTACTTTTAGCGCTCCGAACCGTCGACCCCAGCCTCTTTTTTGGGGCCTGGTGGCGGGCTGGGGTAACGCGAGAGCGATTGCTCTCGCGCTGACTTGTTCGGAGGGTGACGGCGTATGCGCCGGGGTCTGTCATGGTCGTTTTCGGCAGCCGCGAGAACCTGGACGGCGATAGCCGTGCTGGTGACAGCACTACCGGCCCTGCTGCTGTTCCAGGCGTTTCCGGCATCCGCCGCGACGATGCAACCACCCGCGCTCTTTCACGGCACCCCCGACACACCTGACCAGTTGACCGGTTCCGCGGCGGGCTTTCCGTCCCTGGTGGATTCGGCAGCCACCACGACGACGGTGAAGGTGAAGCCATCGAAACAGGAGGACGACCGTCCCAAGGGGGCGTTGCAGCCCGAAGGGCGCTTCGTCGATGAGCCTCAGCCCGCCGTCACCGGAAAAAGCGCCGACGCCGACAAGCGTTCCGCCTCTTCTGAGGCTGCGCGGGCTCAGGCGCTGGACTGCCAGTACGGGTGTATTCCGACGATCGTGGATGTGCATCCGTGGAACGAGGCACAGGTCGGGTCGTTGACGCCGTTGCTGGTGACGTACGCCAGGAGCAACGCCGGCGCCTATGGCATTGATTACTTCTTTGAAATTTGTGACCAGTCGGGGATGTCGGGCACATGCACCACCTCAGGATGGCTGAGTGATGTCAATACCTGGCGGGTTCCGGCAGGAAAGCTGAAGTGGGGCAAGGAGTACTGGTGGCAGGTGTCGGCGAAGGATCGCGGCACCTTGGGAGTGGAGACGTCGTTGATGTCGTCCATCACCACCGGGGTGCGGCAGCCGATGATCACCTCACAGTTGTCCGCGCGGGGAGTGAACGGCCAGGAGTTTCACCAACTGTCCGGGAACTACACCACGGCCTTCACCGACGCCTCGGTCACGACGGCCGGTGAGCCGTTGTCGGTGGCGCGCTCGTACAACACGCTGGACCCGCGAGCCGATGGAATGTTCGGCGCGGCCTGGTCGACGCTGTGGGACATGAAGCTCGTCTCCGAGGTCGGAGGCGAGACCTCGTCGCTGCTGGCCACCTACCCCGATGGTCGTCAGGTGCGGTTCGCCGACAACGGGGACGGCACTTTCCAGCCGCCGCCGGGAATGCACGCCACCTTGGCCACTGTCAGCGGCGGCGGCTGGCGGTTGATGGACAAGAGCGCCACCTCCTACCACTTCGACGCCCAGGGACGGCTCACCAAAATCACCGATGCCCATGGCCGTAGCCGCGACCTCGTCTATGGAACCGATGGCAAGCTGACGACGGTGACCGCCACCGGCGGGCGGGCGTTGCATTTCACCTGGACGGGCGCGCACGTCACGCAAGTGTCCACCGACCCGGTGGGGGGTCAGGCATTGACGTGGACCTACCAGTACCAGGGTGATCGACTGGTCGCCTCGTGCGCTCCGGTGACCGCGCCGAACTGCACCACCTATGGGTACAGCACCGGCTCGACCTACCGCTCGACGGTGTTGGACTCCGAGCCTTACGGATACTGGCGACTGGGCGAGACCTCGGGTACTTGGGCCGCCGACCTCGGATGGGGGGCGGGCGACGCCACCTACGTCAATGCGACCAAGGGACAGCCCGGAGCTCTGGCCGGCACCACCGACACCGCGATCAGCGTGACCTCCGGTTCGGTCGAGCTTCCGCTGAACTC
>Ga0233377_1000508_pt1 | contig 17572 bp, 16 predicted proteins | sample ElkDunMinimDraft_6_FD_191540 | JGI IMG/M metagenome (GOLD analysis project Ga0233377, IMG submission 191540) | Fecal eukaryotic communites from dung pellets of Tule Elk in California, USA - Elk Dung E36 | ecosystem: Host-associated > Mammals > Digestive system > Large intestine > Fecal | place...
GACGTGGGGCGCCTGGCCGTTCCACAAGGCCGCGTGGACGAACCTGCGCCACGGCACCGCCACCATGGACACGCTCATCTCGGTGGGCACGCTGGCGGCCTTCGGTTGGTCGCTCTACGCCCTGTTCCTGGGCGATGCCGGCGACCCGGCGCTGCGGCACGGGTTCTCGTTCCGGCCGGAGCGGGGCATGGGGTCGAGCCAGATCTACCTCGAGGTCGCCGCGGGGGTGACCGTGTTCATCCTGGCCGGCCGGTACTTCGAGGCCCGGGCCAAGCGCCGCTCCGGCGCAGCGCTCCGGGCCCTGCTGGAGCTGGGCGCCAAGGACGTCGCCGTGCTGCGCGAGGGGCACGAGTACCGCATCCCGGTCGATGAGCTCGTCGTCGGCGACCGGTTCCTCGTGCGTCCCGGCGAGAAGGTCGCCACCGACGGCACCGTCGTCGACGGCACCTCGGCCATCGACGCCTCGCTGCTCACCGGCGAGCCCGTGCCGGTCGAGGTCGGCCCCGGCGACCCGGTCAGCGGGGCGACGGTCAACGCCGGTGGGCGCCTCGTCGTCGAGGCCACCCGCGTCGGCGCCGACACCGCCCTGGCACAGATCGCCCGCCTCGTCGAGGATGCCCAGACCGGCAAGGCCCCGGTCCAGCGCCTGGCCGACCGCGTCTCCGCCATCTTCGTCCCGGTGGTCATCGCCCTGGCCGCGGCCACGCTCGGCTTCTGGCTCACGGCCGCCGCGACCGACAGCACCACCACCGCCTTCACGGCGGCCGTCGCCGTGCTGATCATCGCCTGCCCGTGCGCCCTCGGTCTGGCCACCCCCACCGCCCTGATGGTCGGCACAGGGCGCGGCGCCCAGCTCGGCATCCTCATCAAGGGACCCGAGGTGCTGGAGTCGACCCGCCGGGTCGACACCGTGGTGCTCGACAAGACCGGCACGGTCACCACCGGGCACATGGCGCTGGTGGACGTCGCGACCACGCCGGACGTCACCGACGAGCAGGCGTTGTTCCTGGCCGGCTCTCTGGAGGACGCCTCCGAGCACCCCATCGCCCGGGCCATCGCGGCGGGCGCCCGCGACCGCGGGGTGCAGCTTGCCGCCGTGGAGTCGTTCGCCAACACCGAGGGCCTCGGCGTCCAGGGCGTCGTCGACGGGCACGCGGTGGTCGCGGGGCGGGAGCGGTTCCTGGCGGATGGGGGCGACTGGTCGCTGCCCCTCCCCGACGAGCTGCGAGCCGCCCGCGACGCCGCGCACGCAGCGGGCCGCACCCCGGTGTTCGTCGGCTGGGGCGGCGCCGCCCGCGCGGTGCTCGTCGTGTCGGACACCGTCAAGGACACCTCCGCCGAGGCGGTGGCCGGAATGCGTGGGCTGGGTCTGCGGCCGGTGCTGCTGACCGGCGACAACGAGCGGGCCGCCCGCGCCGTCGCCGCCCAGGTGGGCATCGACGAGGTGGTCGCCGAGGTGCTGCCGGCCGACAAGGTCTCCGTCGTTCGCGGGCTGCAGGCCGAGGGCCGGGTGGTCGCCATGGTCGGCGACGGCGTGAACGACGCCGCCGCGCTGGCCCAGGCGGACCTCGGGCTGGCCATGGGCACCGGCACCGACGTGGCCATCGAGGCGTCCGACCTCACGCTCGTGCGCGGCGACCTCCGCGCCGCAGTCGATGCGATCCGCCTGTCCCGGCGCACGCTCTCGACGATCAAGGGCAACCTGTTCTGGGCCTTCGCCTACAACGTGGCCGCGCTGCCCATCGCTGCCGCGGGCCTGCTCAACCCCATGCTCGCCGGCGCAGCGATGGCGTTCTCCAGCGTCTTCGTCGTCAGCAACAGCCTGCGGCTCCGGCGCTTCCGACCCACGACCGAGGGCGCGTGATGTCCGATCTCCGGAAAGACCACCAGAGCGACCACGACAGCCACGAGCAGCACGGCGGCCGCGGGTCCCACGACGACCACGAGCAGCACGGCGGCCATGGCTCCCACGGCGGGCACGCGGGGCACGGCGGGCACGCGGGGCACGCCGACATGTTCCGCCGCCGGTTCTGGTGGAGCCTGCTGCTGACGATCCCGCTGGTGGTGACCAGCGAGATGATCATGGACTGGTTCGGCTACTCCCTCGACTTCCGGGGGATGGACCTGGTGGGCCCCGTGTTCGGCACGGCGCTGTTCGTGTGGGGCGGCTGGCCGTTCATCTCCGGGGGCGTGCAGGAGGCCAAGGACCGCCAGCCGGGGATGATGCTGCTGATCGCCATGGCGATCACCGTCGCCTACGTCGCCTCGATGGCGACCTCGCTCGACCTGTTCGACCTGGACTTCTGGTGGGAGCTGGGCACGCTCATCACGATCATGCTCCTCGGCCACTGGCAGGAGATGAAGGCGCTCGGCGCCGCCCAGGATGCCCTCGCCGCCCTGGCCGAGCTGCTCCCCGACGAGGCCGAGCGCGTCGGCGCGGACGGCGCGGTCGAGACGGTGCCGGTGGCGTCGCTGCGCACCGGCGACGTCGTGCTGGTGCGGTCCGGCGGGCGCATCCCCGCCGACGGTCGCATCGTGGACGGCGCCGCCGAGCTCGACGAGTCGATGATCAGCGGCGAGTCGCGACCGGTGCCCCGGTCGGTGGGCGACGCCGTCGTGGCCGGGTCGGTGTCGACGGACTCCTCCGTCCGCGTCGAGGTCACCGCCGTCGGGGACGACACCGCCCTGGCCGGCATCGGCCGCCTCGTCGCCGAGGCCCAGTCGTCCCGCTCGCGGACCCAGGTCCTGGCCGATCGCGCCGCCGCGCTCCTGTTCTACGTGGCGCTGGGTGCGGCGGTCGTCACCGGCGTCGTCTGGCTCCTGGTCGGCGACCCGGACGAGGCGGTCGTCCGGGTCGTGAGCGTGCTGATCATCTCGTGCCCGCACGCCCTCGGCCTCGCCATCCCGCTCACCACGTCGCTGTCGAGTGCCATGGCCGCCCGCAACGGCATCCTGATCAAGAGCCGCCTGGCGCTCGAGGCCAGCCGCACGATCGACGCCGTCCTCTTCGACAAGACCGGCACCCTCACCAAGGGCCAGCACGTGGTCGTCGGGGTCGTCGGCACCGAGGGCTACACCGAGGCGGAGGTCCTGCGCACCGCCGGCGGCGTCGAGGCCGACAGCGAACACCCCCTGGCCCGTGCCATCGTCGGAGCCGCTCGCGAGCGCGACGGCATCGCGACGGCGACCGGCTTCCGCTCGCTGACCGGGCGCGGCGTCGAGGCCAGCATCGACGGCGAGGCCTACGCCGTCGGCGGCCCGGTGATGCTTCGTGAGCGGTCGCTCGACGTCCCGGGCTCGATCGCCGGCGCCGTCGAGGAGTGGAAGGGGCGCGGCTCGTCGGTGCTCTACCTCGCCGGCGCCGGCGGCATCCTCGGCGCGGTGGCGGTCGAGGACGAGATCCGGCCCGAGGCCCGCCAGGCCGTCGAACAGCTCCACGCCGCGGGCCGCAAGGTGGTCCTCATCACCGGCGACGCCCACCAGGTCGCCGACGCGGTCGCCGCCGACCTCGGCATCGACGAGGTCTTCGCGGAGGTGCTGCCCGAGGACAAGTCGGCCAAGGTCGCCGAGCTCCAGGACCGGGGCCTGCGCGTGGCCATGGTCGGCGACGGCGTGAACGACGCCCCGGCCCTCGCCCGGGCCGACGTCGGCATCGCCATCGGCGCCGGCACCGACGTGGCCATCGAGTCGGCCGGCCTGATCCTGGCGAGCGACGACCCCCGCGGCGTGACGTCGATCATCCGCCTGTCGGTCGCCGCCTACCGCAAGTCGCTGCAGAACCTGGCGTGGGCGGCCGGGTACAACATCGTCGCCATCCCGCTGGCGGCCGGCGCGTTCCAGTGGGCGGGCATCACGATGCCGCCCGCGCTCGCGGCGGTGCTGATGAGCGCCTCGACCATCGTGGTCGCGCTCAACGCCCAGCTCCTGCGCCGCCTCGATCTGCGGCCCGAGGCCCTCGACGCCGCCGACACGACCGGGGCGCCGCGCGGGCTGACGACGCCATCAGGCGGGTTGACCGCAGCGGGCGATTCCACGAGCATCACCGCCCATCGCTGACCACAGGCAGGACCGGACCATGGACCTTCGGGGCGCACGCGCGCTGCTCCTTCCCCTCGCCGCCGCGTCGCTCGCGGCAGGCGCGTTCGTCGCCGGGTGCAGCGACGCAGGCGAGGACGCGGGCGATGCCGACGCGGACGGGGGTGACGGCGCCGCGCTCTACGAGGAGTCCTGCGCGTCGTGCCACGGCTCCGACCTCCGGGGCACCGACCGCGGCCCGTCCCACCTGTCCGAGGTCTACGAGCCCGGCCACCACTCCGATGAGTCGTTCCGGTCCGCGATCCGGAACGGGTCCCCGGCGCACCACTGGACCTTCGGTGACATGCCCCCGATCGAGGGGCTGGACGACGGCGAGATCGACGCGATCATCACCTTCGTCCGAGACCGCCAGGAGACCGAGGGCTTCGAGCCGTACCCGCCCGGTTGAGCCCGGCGAGAGGCCGGGCCGTCGAATTTCCCACCACTAACGGTGGCGGACCGACGCCGAACGTGGCATCGTCATGGCCGGAGTGCGCAGGCCCTCCACATGACGCAGGCCCCACAGAGTCGTCATGGCTCTGCCGAGCGGAGAGGTCAGGCATGAACCTCACTCCTCGTGAGATCGACAAGGTGCTCGTCCATGCACTGGCCGATGTCGCCTACAAGCGCAAGGACGCCGGGCTGAAGCTGAACCACCCGGAGGCCGTCGCCATCATCACGGCGACGGCGCTCGAGGGAGCGCGGCGAGGCCACACGGTCGAGGAGGTCATGGACCAGGCACGCCAGGTCCTGACGGCCGACGACGTGATGGAGGGTGTCGGCGACCTGATCCCCTACGTGCAGGTCGAACCGGTGTTCACCGACGGCAGCCGTCTCGTCACCATCCACTCGCCCATCCAATAGCACCCCCACCCGCGTTCCCCGGGGACGGACGACGTCCTCGCACGACCAGGAGGTCCCCCTCACCATGGCCGACGCCGGAGTAGGTGGCTACATCCTCAGGGACGAGGCCATCGAGATCAACGAGGGTCGCCCCCGCACCCAGATGAAGGTGCGCAACACGGGCGACCGGCCCATCCAGGTGGGATCGCACTTCCACTTCTTCGAGGCGAACCGCGCGCTCTCGTTCGATCGTCCCCGCACCTTCGGGCTCCGACTCGACATCCCTGCGGGCACCGCCGTCCGGTTCGAACCGGGCGACGAGCTGGACGTGACCTTGATCCCCTACGGCGGCAAGCGCCGCGTCTACGGCTTCAACAACCTGGTCGACGGCTGGGCGGACGCCAGTGCGGCGTACGCGCCGAACCAACCGAACGCGGTGCGCCAGGCGAAGGAGCTGGGCTTCAAGTCCAAGTCGAAGTGACATGACTCGCCCTCCTCCACGGGCGACAGACGAGACCGACCCTTCAGGAGATGGCGCCATGGCACAGATTCGTCGCAAGGACTACGCAGACCTCTTCGGACCGACGACGGGCGACAAGATCCGACTGGGGGACACCGACCTCTACGTCGAGATCGAGAACGACCTCCGCGTCTACGGCGACGAGGCCATCTACGGCGGCGGCAAGACGCTGCGCGACGGCATGGGCTTCGACAACCAGCTGACCAGCGAGGGCGGCGCACTCGACCTCGTCATCACCAACGTCACCGTCATCGATCCCTTCATCGGCGTCGTGAAGGCGGATGTGGGCATCAAGGACGGCCTGATCGTCGGGGTCGGGAAGGCGGGGAACTCGTCGACGATGGACGGCGTGACGCCGGGTCTCAACGCCGGCCCGTCGACCGAGGCCATCTCCGGCGAGCAGTGCATCCTGACCGCGGCGGGCATCGACCCCCACGTGCACTTCATCTCACCGCAGCAGGCCTATGCGGCGCTGAGCAACGGAGTCACCACGCTGTTCGGCGGCGGCGTCGGCCCCACGGACGGCACCAACGGCACGACGATCACGCCCGGACCCTGGAACCTCGCCCGCATGTTCGAGGCGATCGAAGGGCTGCCGATCAACGTCGGGTTGTGCGGCAAGGGCAACTCGTCGGGCGGGCCCGCGCTGGTCGAGCAGATCAACGCCGGCGCCGCCGGGTTGAAGGTGCACGAGGACTGGGGCTCGACGCCGGCCGCCATCCGCATGGCGCTGTCGGTTGCCGACGACATGGACGTCCAGGTGGCCATCCACACCGACACGCTCAACGAGGCCGGTTTCGTGGAGGACACGATCGCCGCCTTCGAGGGCCGCACGATCCACACGTACCACAGCGAGGGCGCGGGTGGCGGCCACGCTCCCGACCTGCTCCGGGTCGTGAGCGAGGAGAACGTGCTGCCGAGCTCGACCAACCCGACGCTCCCCTTCGGCATCAACACGCAGGCCGAGCTCTTCGACATGATCATGGTCTGCCACAACCTGAACCCGAAGGTCCCGTCGGACGTGTCGTTCGCCGAGAGCCGCGTGCGCCCGGAGACGATCGCCGCGGAGAACGTGCTGCAGGACATGGGCGCCATCTCGATGTTCTCGTCCGACTCGCAAGCCATGGGCCGTGTCGGCGAGAACTGGATGCGCGCGATGCAGACCGCCAGCGTCATGAAGGCGGCGCGGGGGAAGCTCCCCGAGGACGACGCGGGCAACGACAACGCCCGGGTGCTGCGCTACGTGGCCAAGGTGACGATCAACCCGGCGATCACCTTCGGCATCGCCCACACGGTCGGGTCGATCACACCGGGCAAGCTCGCCGATCTCGTGCTGTGGACCACGGGCGGCTTCGGAACGAAGCCCAAGCTGATCATCAAGGGCGGGCTCATCAACTGGGCACTGATGGGCGACCCGAACGCGTCGCTGCCCACCCCGCAGCCCGTCTACTACCGCCCGATGTTCGGATCGTTCGGCAAGGCGCTGCAGTCGACGTCGGTGACGTTCATGTCGGCCGCCGGCATCGACGCCGGGATCCCCGGCGAGCTCGGCCTCGAGCGGCAGATCGCCCCGGTGCGCGACACCCGCACGATCACGAAGGCCGACATGGTGCTCAACCACGACCGACCCCGGATCGACGTCGACTCCGAGACCTTCGCGGTCAAGGTCGACGGCGTGCACGCCACCGTCGACCCGGCGACGACGATCCCGCTGGCCCAACTCCACTACTTCAGCTGAGGCGGGCCGCATGTCGACCGACACCACACCAGCGCAGCAGCAGGCCGGGCACGACGGGCGGAGCACCGCGGTCGTGTCGCAGGTGCTCGGCAACCTCGACGACCCCGAATGGGCCGAGCGGCTGGCACACGATGACGTCGACGTCGACGTCATCGAGCTCGACCAGTGGACGGCCCAACGCAGCCGCCTGCGCCGAGCGACGGTGGGCGGCCGCGACCTGGCGGTGTCCCTCGACCGGGACCGGCGGCTGCGCGACGGCGACGTGCTCGTGTGGGACGAGGACGCCCGCCAGGCCGTGGTCGCCCGCGTCCGGCTCGGCCAGGTGATGGTGCTCGACCTGTCCCCGCTGCTCGAGCGGTCGCCGGAGCTGGCCGCGCGCAGCGTGTTCGAGCTGGGGCACGCCATCGGCAACCAGCACTGGCCGGCCGTCGTGCGGGGCACCACGATCTACGTGCCGGTGACCGTCGATGACCGGGTGATGGCGTCGGTGATGCGCACGCACGGGTTCGACGATGTCGGCCCTCGCTTCGTCGCCGGCCAGGAGGTCCTCCCCTACCTCGCCCCCCACGAGGCCCGGCAGCTCTTCGGCGGCGCCGACCAGGGCGTGCACTCCCACGCGACCGACCCCGAGGGCCCGTCGTGACGCTCCTCGACACGGCGCGCGCCCTGCAGTTCGGCGACTCGGCGCTGCCGATCGGGGCGTTCTCGTTCTCGTCGGGGCTCGAGGCCGCGGTGGAGGCGGGCGTGGTCACCGACGCCGCCACGCTGGAGGAGTTCGTCCGGACCGCCCGCCGGCAGGCCACGACCGGCGACGCCATCGCGGTGCTCGCCGCCCATCGCGCCGCGCGGGCCGACGACATGGCCGGCGTCGTCGAGGCCGACGAGGAGGTGCTCCTCCGCAAGCTCAACGACGAGGCGCGCGCGGCGACGCTGCGGATGGGCCGCAAGCTCGGGGAGCTGGCGGCCCCGCTGGTCGACGCCCCGATGGTCACCAAGTGGCTCGACGCCGTCGGCGAGGGCGCGACGCCGGGCACGTACCCGGCGGCCATCGGCATCGTGCTCGCCGCCGCGGGCGCCGACGAGCGCGATGCGTTCGCGGTGCACCAGTACGGCGTGAGCGCCACGATCCTCGGCGCCGCCCTGCGCATCCTGCGGGTCGACCACCACGACACGCAGGCCATCGCGTTCCGGGTCAACGCCGCGATCGGCGACGAGTACGCGGCTGCGTCCACGGCCACGCTCGGCGACATGTCGACGTACGCCCCCGTGACGGACGTGCTGGCCGCGCTGCACGTGCACGCCCACGTCCGGATGTTCATGAGCTGAGAAGAGGAGCCCCGTTGGACAAGACGACACGCATAGGAGTGGGAGGCCCGGTCGGGTCGGGCAAGACCGCTCTCATCGAGGCGATCACCCCGATGCTGCTCGACCGGGGCATCGAGGTGCTCATCGTGACGAACGACATCGTCACCAAGGAGGACGCCAAGCACGTGCAACGGGCGCTCCGGGGAGTGCTGGCCGAGGGCCGCATCCGGGGCGTCGAGACCGGGGCGTGCCCCCACACGGCGGTGCGCGAGGACCCGAGCATGAACCTCGCGGCCGTCGAGGACATGGAGTCGCAGTTCCCGGAGGCCGACGTCGTGCTCATCGAGAGCGGCGGCGACAACCTCACCCTCACGTTCAGCCCGGCCCTCGTCGACTACTTCGTCTACGTGATCGACGTGGCCGCCGGCGACAAGATCCCGCGCAAGAACGGTCCGGGCATCTCGATGTCGGACCTGCTGGTCGTCAACAAGACCGACCTCGCCCCCCACGTGGGCGCCAGCCTCGACGTGATGGCGCACGACGCCGCGCTGCAGCGCGACGGCAAGCCCGTCGCCTTCACCAACTGCAAGACCGGCGCCGGGGTCGGCGAGGTCGTCGACATCCTCGCGCACGAAGTGCTGTTCGACCTGGTGACATGACCGACGTCGACGTCCTGCCGGTGCGCGAGCTCCGCGCCTTCGACCAGCAGCCACCCCAGATGCCGGTGGGAGTCGGCAAGCAGGGCAAGCTCCGCCTGGACTTCGAGCGGCGCGGCGACCGGACGTCGCTCGTCCGCCTCTTCCGGCAGGCGCCGCTGCTGGTGCAGCAGGCGCTGTACTACGACGACCGCCTGCCCTCGATGCCCTATGTGTCGATCATCACCATCTCGGGGTGCGTCATCCAGGGCGACCGCTACGACGTGCGGGTCCGTGTCGGGCCGGATGCGCAGGCCCATGTCACCTCGCAGGCTGCGACGAAGGTCCACGAGATGGACGCCAACTACGCCGCCCAGGTGCAACGGTTCGTGCTCGAGCCGCGGGCGTACCTCGAGGTCCTGCCCCGGCAGATCATCCCCCACCGCCACGCCCGGTTCGTCTCGACCACGACCGCCACGGTCCACCCGACCGCGACGCTGCTCTACGGCGAGACGCTGGCACCGGGGCGCAAGCACCACGACGACGAGGTCTTCGCGTACGACCTGTACGCGGCAGAGGTGCGCGGCGAGCGACCCGACGGGCGCCGCCTCTTCACCGAACGCGTCCTCGTCGAACCCGACCGCATGGCCAGCCGCGTGGCGGGCGTGATGGGCCCCTACGACGCCGTCGCCACCGTCGTGCTGATGACACCTGCCGTGGTCGCCGACGAGGTGGCGGCGCGCGCCCCGCTCGGCCTCGACGTCGGCGACGGGTGTGCGGCGGGCACGAGCCGGCTGCCCCACGACGCCGGCCTGCTCTTCAAGGTGGTGGGCCCCGATGTCGCCCCGGTCCGGGCGGTCGTCCACCGGTTCGCGGACGTCGTCCGCGAGGCGGTGTGCGGCGTGCCGCTGCCGGAGGCGGAGCCATGGCGATGATCACACGACGGGACCGCAGGGCGACGGGCGTTCACGACCGAAGGAGCTGACATGACGGTGCCGATGGCGGGCTGGGAGCGTGTCGCAGACCACAACCCCGTCGTCGGGTTCGTCGACCACAACCTGCGCGGCGCCGGCCAGGTGTTCTTCCAGAACAACCCGATCACGGGCGCGTTCTTCCTGGCCGGGATCACCTACGGGGCGATCGACAACGGCACCTGGGAGGTCGCGCTCGGGGCTGCCGTGGGGCTCGTCGTCGGCACGGTCACCGGGTGGCTGCTCCGCGTCGACCGCACGGCCCGGGAGACCGGCCTGTACGGCTACAACGGCATCCTCGTGGGGGCGGCGCTGCCGACCTTCCTCGACCCGACCGCCCGGATGTGGGTCTACCTCGTCATCGGCGCCGCGGTGTCGTCGGTGGTCATGATGGCCGTCGCCAACGTGTTCAAGACCTGGGGCACGCCCGCGCTGACGTTTCCCTTCGTCCTCACCACCTGGTTCCTGCTGCTCGCCGCCTACTCGTTCGCCCACGTCGACATCGCGTCGCTGAGCACACCCGCCCTGCCGGCGTCGCCGAGCGACGCGGCCGCGTCGGTCGACTGGTCGTTCGACTTCGCCTGGGACACCCTCTGGCGGGGCGTCTCCCAGGTGTTCCTCCTCGACAACGCGGTCACCGGCATCCTGTTCGTGATCGGGCTCGCCGCCAGCTCGCTGTGGGCCGCCGGCTACGCCGTCGCCGGGTCGGCGGTCGCCATCGGCACCTCCGTCGCGCTGGGCGCCACCGAGACGGACCTCGCCGAGGGCCTGTTCGGGTTCAGCGCGGTGCTGACCGCCATCGCGCTCGGCTGCACCTTCTACAGTCCGACCTGGCGCGCCGCGGTGTACGCGCTGATCGGCGTGCTCTTCACCGTCGTGGTGCAGGGCGCGATGGACGCCGCCCTGTCGCCCATCGGCATCCCCACCCTCACCGGGCCGTTCGTCTTCGCCACCTGGCTCTTCCTGCTCGGCAAGGAGGACCTGCGGCCGGTCGGGCACCACCTCATCCGCCGCGACATCGGGACGGCGAACGGGGCCGAGGACCACGCGCGCGCCGCGGTGACCTCGCCCGCGCAGGGCCCCGACGGCGACCCGACGGGCACACCACCACGGCCGGCCGCCCGCGGCCGCGCCTGAAGGAGGCAAACGAATGGACTCCGCCGACACCGCCTGGGTGCTCGTCTGCGCGGGCCTGGTGATGTTCATGACCCCGGGCCTGGCGCTGTTCTACGGGGGCATGGTGCGGGTGCGCAACGTGCTCGTGATGCTCATGCAGAACTTCATCCCGCTGGGCATAGTCACGCTGACCTGGATATTCGTGGGCTACAGCCTGGCTTTCAGCAACAGCGGCAACGGGTTCTCCGGCGCGCTCGACGCCATCGGCCTCGCCTCGGTGGAGGGTCCGCGCTTCCACACGGTCGCAGCCGGCGTGACCATCCCCACCCTGGCGTTCGTCACCTACCAGATGATGTTCGCGATCATCACCCCCGCGCTCATCACGGGCGCCACCGCCGGACGCCTCAAGATCGTCGGGTGGGCGGCGTTCCTCGTGCTGTGGTCGATCCTCGTCTACCCGCTGATCGCCCGGTGGCTGTGGCACCCCGACGGCTGGCTCACCGACCTCGGCGCACAGGACTGGGCGGGCGGCATCGTGGTGCACGCCTCGGCCGGAGCCGCGGCGATCGCCGTGCTCGTCGTCATCGGACGCCGGCGGGACTGGCCTGACATGGGCATCCGGCCCAACAACCTGCCGCTCATGCTGGCGGGCACGGGCATCCTCTGGTTCGGTTGGTTCGGCTTCAACGCCGGGGACGGACTGCAGGCGAACGCGCTGGCGGCCCAGGCCGTGCTCAACACCCACGTCGCCGCGGCCGCGGCCATGATCGCCTGGCTGCTGGTCGAGCGGCTGACCGAGGGCCACGCCACCATCGTCGGCGCCGCCTCGGGCGCGATCGCCGGGCTCGCCACCATCACCCCGTGCGCCGGATTCGTCGGGACGGGCGCCGCGGTGGTGATCGGCCTGATCGCCGGAGTCGTCTGCCACACCGCGATCAAGCTGAAGTTCGCCTTCCTCTACGACGATGCGCTCGACGTGATCGCGGTCCACTTCGTCGGCGGCGTCCTCGGCTCCCTGCTGCTCGGGTTCTTCGGCGACCGGTCGGTCAACAGCGCCGGCCGCGACGGCGTCCTCCACGGCGGCGGGAGCCTGCTCTGGTACCAGGTCGTCGCCCTCGCCGCGGTCGTCGCGTTCTCGTTCGTCGTCACGTGGATCATCGCCACGGTCATCGAGCGGACGATCGGGCTGCGGGTGGCGCCCGCCGAGGAGGACCAGATGGACCGCCTCCAGCAGGGCAGCGACGCGTACGCGGTCACAGGAGTCGCCGCGACCGAGCTCACGGCGAACGCCGACACACCGCCGCCACCCCAGGCCCTGGCGTCGCGCGACGGGGGCGGCCGCCACCTGGTGACATCGCTGGTGGACTCCCACCGGGCCGAGGGGTTGCGGGAAGCCCTCGTGGCGGCGGGCGCCGAGTCGATCGTGCTCTCGGAGGCGAGCGCCTACACCGGCGTCGCCGACGTCCAGGTGTTCCGGGGTCACCGGCGCAGCGTCCAGTTCCACGAGCGCCTGCGCGTCGAGGTCACCGTGGGCGACGCCGCCCGGGCGGCCGTCCTCGACGTTCTCGCGCAGTTCGGGGCGGGTCACGACGCGTACGTGCTCGACATCAGCTCGGTGCGATGACGACCACCTCGACCCCACCGCCCCGCACCGGCCCGAGCCTTGCGGCGGTCGGCTACGTGTTCCTCGGTGGCGCGGTCGGCGCCAGCCTCCGCTACCTGTTCGAGAAGTGGTGGGCGCCACCCACGCCGCCCGAGTTCCCCTGGGTGACGCTGATGATCAACCTCACGGGGGCGTTCGCTCTCGCCTTCGTGACGGTGCTGGCGTCGACCGCGCTGCGGGACAAGCCGTGGCTCAGCCCTCTCGTCGGCACCGGCCTGCTCGGCGGGTTCACGACCTGGTCCACCTTCGTCGTCGAGAACAACCAGCTGCTCGGCGACCGCGAGTTCGCCGTGTCGATCGGCTACATGGCCGCGAGCCTGCTCGGCGGCCTGTGCACCGCCCTGGCGGGCCGATCGCTCGCCTTCGCGTACGACGACAAGCGCCACGTTGGGCACGGCTGATGGGCATGCTCCTGGCCGTCTGGGTCGCCGCAGGTTTCGGCGCGACCGCCCGCTACCTGGTCGACGGTGCGATCAAGCCCCGCGTGGCCAGCGCCCTGCCCGTCGGCACGATGGTGATCAACATCATGGGGGCCTTCCTGCTCGGCCTGCTCACCGGGTGGGCCACCGCCCAGGCCACGGGGTCGGCCCAGGACACGTTGACCGTGCTCGGCACGGGGTTCCTCGGCGCCTACACGACGTTCTCGTCCGAGGAATGGCAGTCGCTGACGCTGCTCCACAAGGGGGTCTCCTTGGAGGCGATCAACATGTTCGGCAGCCTGGCGGCCAGCCTGCTCGTGGCGTGGCTCGGGCTCTACCTCGGGTCGCTCACATGACCGATCGCGCCGCGTCCACCCTCCACGACGACGTCGCGGGTGACGCGGCGAGCGACGACGCCGGCGAGGACGTCGACCGCGACCCCGGCATCTACAACCGACGCTGGAAGATCCTCGCCGTCCTCTGCCTGTCGCTCCTGGTGGTGGGCATCGACGGAACCATCGTCAACGTCGCCCTACCGACGTTCGTCCGCGAGCTCGGCGCCTCGCAGACCGAGCTGCAGTGGATCACCGACGCCTACACGATCGTGTTCGCCAGCATGCTGCTCACCGCCGGGGCGCTCGGCGACCGCTTCGGCCGTCGCGGGGCGCTGCTGGTCGGCCTCGCCATCTTCGGCGTCGGCTCCGCGGCCTCTGCGTTCGCCGGCTCGCCCGAGGTGCTGATCGCCACCCGCGCCGTGCAGGGGCTCGGGTCCGCGTTCATCATGCCGTCGACGCTGTCGATCCTCACGAACGTGTTCCCGGCGGAGGAGCGCGGCCGGGCCATCGGCATCTGGGCCGGCATCTCCGGTGTCGGCGTCGGCGTCGGCCCCGTCACCGGGGGATGGCTGCTCGAGCACTTCTGGTGGGGGTCGATCTTCCTCGTCAACATCCCCGTGATCGCGCTGGCGGTCGCGGGGGTTCTGGCCATCGTCCCCACCTCGGTGAACCGCCGCCAGCCGCGCATCGACATCGTCGGGACCGTGCTGTCGATCACCGGCCTCACCGCGCTCCTCTACGGGGTCATCGAGGCCCCCCGCCAAGGTTGGACGGACCCGGCCACCCTCGCCGGCTTCATCGCCGGCGGGATCCTCCTCGCCGGGTTCGTGGTGTGGGAGCTGCGCAGCGACCACCCGATGCTGAACATGCGGTACTTCCGCAACCCGCGGTTCTCGGCGGCGTCGGTGGCCATCACGCTGGTCTTCTTCGCCCTGTTCGGCATCATGTTCCTGCTCAGCCAGTACCTCCAGTTCGTGCTCGGCTACTCGGCGTTGGAGTCGGGGGCCGCGCTGCTGCCGGTCGCCGGCGCCCTGGCGGTGTCGGCACCGCTCAGCGCGTCCCTCGTGTCCCGGTTCGGCACCAAGGTGGTGGTGGCCGGTGGGCTGCTGCTGGTCTCGGTGGCCTTCGCGGTGCTGTCGCAGGCGGAGACGGACTCCGGGTTCGAGCTCGTCGCGCTGGCCCTCGTCATCGGCGGCATGGGCATGGGCCTCACCATGGCCCCCGCCACCGACTCGATCCTCGGCGCGGTGCCGGCCGACGAGGCCGGTGTGGGGTCCGCCGTCAACGACACGACCCGCGAGGTGGGGGGCGCCCTCGGCATCGCGGTGCTCGGCAGCATCACCACCAGCGCCTACACGTCCCGCATCGGCGACTCGTCCGCGCTGCGCGAGCTGGCGTCGGCCGGCGGCGCGCAAGGCGCCCAAGCGCTCGATGCGGTGAGCAGCTCGGTGGGGAACGCGACCGAGGTGGCGTCCCGGATCGCACCGCTGGAACGCGCGGGCACGGTCCCCGCCGGCACCGGCCAGTCGATCGTGGACGCCGCCAACAACGCCTTCGTCGACGCCATGGACCCCACCGTGATCGTCGGTGCCATCGTCGTGCTGCTCGGCGCGCTCATCGCCCTCGTGTTCCTCCCGGCCCGGCCCGAGCGGGCCGACACCGGGGACGAGCCCGAGGTCGACGACCTGGCCTCTGTGGCCGCACGCCAGCTCTCGCAGGACCGGTTCACCGGGACCGACACGACCACCGCGGCGTTGTACGTGATCAGCCAGGTCGGGCTGTCGAGCCTGAGCTTCAACGGCATCGCGGCACGCTCCGGCATCAGCGGCACGGCCGACGCGCAGTGGGACGCCAACCTCGGCCGGGTGGTCGCCGCGGCGCGCGAGGCCCTCGCGGAACAGGAGCTCCCCGACACCGGGCAGCTGCGCGGCGACCTGCGCGCCTACCTCGAGCAGACCGCGGCGATGCTGCGACGCCCCGAGGCCCGCCCCGTGCTGGTCGCCCTGCTCGACGCCACGGTCGAGCAGCCGGAGACCGCCGAGACCCTGCACCACGTGCTGGTCGAGCCGCGACACCGGGCGCTGCGTTCGCTCGTCGTGCGCGCCCGCGAACGGGGGGAGGTCGACCCGGACGTCGACGTCGACCTGCTCGGCGAGTCGCTGGTCGGTCCGCTCTACCTGCGGGTGCTCGTCGGTGGCGGACCGCTCGACGACGACATGGTCGACCGGCTCGTCGACACCGTGGTGCGGTCGGCTGCGCCGGGTGGCCGCGAGACCCGTCCGGTGTAGCCGCCGAGCCGTCAGGAGGATGGCGACATGGCCGGTGCCGACGGCAGACGTCGTGCCAGCCGCGCGCTCGAGCGCGCCGGAGCCGCGTTGCAGGCGGCGACCGCGGCGACGGTGGCCTGGGCGATCGCCAGCTGGTTGGTCAGCGGGGCCGATCCCTTCTTCGCGCCGATGGCCGCCGCGAACCCCCTGAACGCCACAGCCGTCGACCGTGACCGGAACCCGTTGCGGATGCTCCTCGGGGTCGTCATCGGGATCGTCCCCGCAGAGCTCGCGATCGCCGCGTTCGGGGACGGCTACGGCACCCTCGCCCTCGCCACCTTCGCCGCCCTGTGGCTCGCCTGGATCGTGGGCGGCGGCGTCCGCCTGGTGCTCAACCAGGCGGCGTCCGGTGCGATCCTGACGGTCACGCTGGCCAACGGCGACGCCGGCGTCGACCGGCTGCGCGACGCGCTGATCGGCGCCGCCGTCGCGCTCGTCTTCAGCACGCTCCTGGTCGTTCCCGAGCCGGTGGGCCTGCTGCGGCGGGCGGAGGGCCAGGCGCTCGCCGCCATGGCCCACGGGCTCGACCTGGCGGCGGCGTCGCTCGAGCACCGCGAGGACGACACGGGGATCGAGGCGACCCGGGCCCTGCTGGGGGTGCAGGACCGCCTGACGGAGGTCGACAAGGCCGGCGACGCCGGCCGTCGCCTCGGTCGGCGGTCGGTGGTGTGGTGGTCGCACCGCGAGGCGGTGGCCCGCGAGACCGAGGCCTCGACCGGGCTGGGCGCCCTCGCCGCCAGCAGCGTCGCGCTGGCCCGCGTCCTGGCCGCCCCCGGCCCGCGCGCACGTACCGACCTGGCACCACCGGTACGAGCGCTCGCGACTGCGCTGGCCCGCCTGGCGGCGAACCCCGGCGACCCCGAGGAGCGCCAGGCGGTGGTCGGACGCGTGGTCGACGCGGCACGCGAGGTCGCCCCGCTCACCCGTGACGGCGCACCGCCCCGTGACGCGGCTGCGGCCCTCGGCGTCCAGCTGGTCGCCGCCGACACGCTGGCCTACCTCGGCGTCGCGCCCGACACGGCGGCGGCCGCGCTGCGGGGCGGCGCCACCGAGGTCCACGCCGCGGCCGCCCCGCAGGTGGGCCGCGTGCCGTTCCGCCGTGCGGGATGACGCCATAGGGTTCGGTGATGGCAACCTCGAGCTGTCCGGACTGCGGCAAGCCGTTCGGCATGTCCCGCCGGCCCGTCACGACGACGACCGGCCGCAGCGTCTGCGCCTCCTGCCGCGACCGGACCACAGCGGCCGCGGCGGGTGTCCTGGCGAACCCCGACGCTCCGGTCGCCGGCGCCATCGCCACCGAGGGCTGGTTCCGTCGACTCCGCAGGAAGCGCCGCTCCCCCGAGTCTGACGACGGCTGATCAGGGTCGAACGACCGGTGACGCCGATGGCGTCACCCGTCGGGCGGCAGGGGGTACGGTGCGCGGCGTGGAGGCACCATGAGCAGAACCCACTTCGGCGTGACGGGCCTGGCGGTCATGGGCGCCAACCTGGCGCGCAACGTGGCGCATCACGGCATCCCGGTCGCCGTGCACAACCGCACGACCGCCCGCACCGAGCAGTTCATGGCCGACCACGGCGGCGAGGGGCCGATCACCGGCTCGGAGTCGGTCGCCGACTTCGTGGCCG
>Ga0233377_1000509_pt1 | contig 17534 bp, 16 predicted proteins | sample ElkDunMinimDraft_6_FD_191540 | JGI IMG/M metagenome (GOLD analysis project Ga0233377, IMG submission 191540) | Fecal eukaryotic communites from dung pellets of Tule Elk in California, USA - Elk Dung E36 | ecosystem: Host-associated > Mammals > Digestive system > Large intestine > Fecal | place...
CTGAAGGAGACCGAGAATACCGAGTGGAAGACAGTCGCCTATGACGAGACGAGCGGCGCAGTCGTGGTGCCCAACGGCTCCGTCGGCTTCCGCTGGGGCACGGGCGGCAAGTGGAACCTGGAGACCAAGGCGGCCGACGCCGGCGTCGACCTGCGCCTGTCACTTGCCGAGACGAAGGACGAACTCGCAGACGTCGGTTTCCCCTACTTCGGCAATCTGGAGCACGACCACTTCGCCGGCACGGACCACCCGAGCGTGCTCTTGCGCAAGGTGCCGGCGAAACGGCTCAAGCTTGCCGACGGCGAGGCGCTGGTTGCGACCGTGTACGATCTCTTACTCGCCAATTACGGGCTTGATCGTGGTTTCGGCGGCGAGCATGTCGCCAGAAGCTTCGACGAGAATGTACCTTATACGCCAGCCTGGGCCGAGAAGATCACCGGCGTCCCGCGCGACCAGATCATCGTCACCGCGCGCGAATTTGCCCGCAATGCCGAAAAGACCAATGGCCGCTCGATGATCATCATCGGGGCCGGCGTGAACCATTGGTACAACATGGACATGAACTACCGCAGCGCCATCAACATGCTGGTGATGTGCGGCTGCATCGGCCAGTCGGGCGGCGGCTGGTCGCACTATGTCGGGCAGGAGAAGCTGCGGCCGCAGACCGGCTGGCAGCCGCTGGCCTTCGCGCTCGACTGGAACCGCCCGCCGCGCCAGCAGAACTCGACCTCGTTCTTCTACGCTCACACCGACCAGTGGCGCTACGAGACGCTCGCCATCAAGGAAGTGCTGTCGCCGACGGCGCCCCCAGGCGCCTGGGACGGCGCGATCATCGACTACAACGTCCAGGCCGAGCGCATGGGCTGGCTGCCCTCGGCGCCGCAGCTCGAGGAGAACCCGCTCGGTATCGCGAAAAAGGCCGAGGCCGCGGGTCTGTCGCCTAAAGACTATGTCGTCGGAGCGCTCAAGTCCGGTGACTTGAAATTGTCCTGCGAGGATCCGGACAACCCGAAGAACTGGCCGCGCAACCTGTTCGTCTGGCGCTCCAACCTGCTCGGTGCGTCCGGCAAGGGGCACGAATATTTCCTGAAGCACCTGCTCGGCACGGCGCATGGCGTGCTCGGCAAGGATCTCGGCGAGACCGGGCAGCAGAAGCCGCGCGATGTCGTGTGGCATGAGGCGGCGCCGGAGGGCAAACTCGACCTCCTGGTCACGCTCGATTTCCGGATGTCGACGACCTGCGTCTACTCGGACATCGTGTTGCCGACGGCCACCTGGTACGAGAAGAACGATCTCAACACCTCGGACATGCACCCCTTCATCCATCCGCTGACCGCGGCTGTCGACCCAGTGTGGGAGTCAAAGAGCGACTGGGAAATCTACAAGGGCATCGCCCAGGCCTTTTCGCGGGTGGCGCCGGAAGTATTGGGTGTCGAGACCGACGTGGTGCTGACACCGATCATGCACGACAGCCCGGCCGAAATGGCCCAACCCCTGGACGTCAAGGATTGGAAGCGAGGCGAGGTCGAGCCCATTCCGGGCAAGACCATGCCGCAGGTTTCAGTGGTCCGGCGTGACTATCCCAACCTCGACAAGTGCTTCACGTCGCTGGGACCGCTGATGAGCGAACTCGGCAATGGCGGCAAGGGCCTGGCCTGGAAAACCGAGCATGAGGCGGATCTGCTCAAGCGCCTCAATGGCGAGGTGACGGAGGAAGGGCCGAGCAAGGGCCTGGCGCGCATCGAGACGGGCATCGACGCCTGCGAAGTGATCCTCACCCTCGCGCCCGAGACCAACGGCGAGGTGGCCGTGAAGGCTTGGGAAGCTCTGGGCAAGGCCACGGGCCGGGAACATGCCCATCTGGCACTGCCCAAGGAGGACGAGAAGATCCGCTTCCGCGACGTCGTCGCCCAGCCGCGCAAGATCATCTCATCGCCGATCTGGTCGGGCCTCGAGTCCGAAAAGGTGTGCTACAGCGCCAGCTACACCAACGTGCACGAACTGATCCCCTGGCGCACGCTCTCCGGCCGCCAGCAGCTCTACCAGGACCATCTCTGGATGCGTGCCTTCGGCGAAGGCCTTTGCGTCTACCGTCCCCCGATCGACACCAAGACGGTGAAGCCGGTGATCGAGCGCAAACCCAACGGCAACAAGCCGGTGGTGCTCAATTTCCTCACCCCGCACCAGAAATGGGGCATCCACTCCACCTATACCGACAATCTGCTGATGCTGACACTGTCCCGCGGCGGGCCGATCGTCTGGATCAGCGAGGATGACGCCAGGGCCGGAAGCATCGTCGATAACGACTGGGTCGAGGCCTACAACAGTAACGGTGCGCTGGTCGCGCGCGCGGTCGTCTCGCAGCGCATCAAACCCGGCATCTGCATGATGTATCATGCGCAGGAAAAGATCGTGAACGTCCCGGGTTCCGAGCTGACCGGCCAGCGCGGCGGTATCCATAATTCGGTGACGCGGGCGATCCTGAAGCCGACCCATATGATCGGCGGCTACGCCCAGTTGGCCTACGGTTTCAACTACTACGGCACCGTGGGCGCCAACCGCGACGAGTTCGTGGTGGTGCGCAAGATGGCCAATGTCGACTGGATGGACGAACCGGCCCTCGACCAGCCCGCAGCCCTTGCAGCCGCTTCGAAGATGGAGGCCTGAGCCATGAAGGTCCGAGCCCAGATCGCTATGGTGATGAACCTCGACAAGTGCATCGGGTGTCACACCTGTTCCGTTACCTGCAAGAACGTTTGGACGAACCGCGAAGGCATGGAATACGCCTGGTTCAACAACGTCGAAACCAAGCCCGGCATCGGTTATCCCAAGGACTGGGAAAACCAGAAGCGCTGGAACGGTGGCTGGCGGCGGAAGAGAAACGGCAAGATCGAGCCGCGAATCGGCTCCAAATGGCGCATCCTCGCGAAGATCTTCGCCAATCCCGACCTGCCGGAGATCGACGACTATTACGAGCCCTTCACCTTCGACTACGAGCATTTGCAGAATGCGCCCGAGTTGAAGACCGCGCCGACTGCACGTCCCCGCTCGCTGATCACCGGCGAGCGCATGGAGAAGATCGAGTGGGGGCCGAACTGGGAGGAAATCCTTGGCGGCGAATTCGCCAAGCGTTCTGCCGACTACAACTTCGAGGGCGTGCAAAAGGAGATCTACGGCGCTTTCGAGAACACCTTCATGATGTACCTGCCGCGGCTGTGCGAGCACTGCCTCAATCCGTCCTGCGTTGCGGCCTGCCCTTCGGGCGCCATCTACAAGCGCGAGGAGGACGGTATTGTCCTGATCGATCAGGACAAGTGCCGCGGCTGGCGCATGTGCGTCTCCGCCTGCCCCTACAAGAAGATCTATTACAACTGGTCTTCGGGTAAGTCGGAAAAGTGCATCTTCTGCTTCCCGCGCATTGAGGCCGGTCAGCCGACGGTCTGCTCGGAGACCTGCGTCGGGCGCATTCGCTATCTCGGCGTCATCCTGTACGACGCCGACCGCATCGAGGAAGCGGCCAGCGTTCCCGACGAGAAGGATCTCTACGAGGCGCAGCTCAAGGTCTTCCTCGACCCGCACGATCCAGCGGTCATCGCCCAGGCGCGGGCCGATGGCGTGCCCGAGTCCTGGCTCGAGGGCGCGCGCCTTTCACCGATCTGGAAGATGGCGATGGAATGGAAGGTCGCCTTCCCGCTGCACCCCGAATACCGGACGCTGCCGATGGTCTGGTATGTGCCGCCACTGTCGCCGATCCAGTCGGCAGCTGCAGCGGGGCAGATGGGCATGGAGGGCGCCATGCCGGATGTGCGCTCCCTGCGTATCCCACTGAGATACCTCGCCAATCTTCTCACGGCCGGAGACGAGGCGCCCGTTGCCCGCGGGCTGGAGCGCATGCTTGCCATGCGCGCCTACATGCGCGCCAAGACGATCGACGGCTACCTTGACGAAGGTCTCGCCAAGGCTGTCGGCCTCACCGGGGCGCAGATCGAGGAGATGTACCAGATCATGGCCCTCGCCAATTACGAGGACCGCTTCGTCATTCCGACCGCGCACCGCGAGCTGAGCGAGGACGCCTATGACCTGCGCGGCTCCTGCGGTTTCTCCTTCGGCAATGGTTGTTCCGGAGGGGAGAGCGAACCCAATCTTTTCGGCGCGCCCAAGAGGGCCAAGAACCCGATGGAGGTGGCGTGATGGATACCCCCTCGACTGCGAAAACCTTCAAGGTCCTCTCGCTGCTGCTGACCTATCCCACGGCCGAGCTGCGGGAGGCGGCAGGAACATTTGCGGCCATCATGGACAGTGAGGCCCTTGTGCCCGGCCGTGAACGAAGGGAACTGGCGCCGCTGATCAACGAGCTCGCCAGCGGCGACCTGTTCGATCTGCAGGAGCGCTACGTATTCCTGTTCGATCGCACACGCTCGCTCTCCCTGCACCTCTTCGAACATGTGCACGGCGAGAGCCGCGATCGCGGCCAGGCGATGATCGACCTGAAAAATCTCTACGAACAACATGGCCTGTTCATTGCAGCCTCCGAGCTGCCGGATTTCCTGCCGCTGTTCCTGGAGTTCCTGTCGACACGGCCGGCAGGCGAAGCCTGCGAGCAACTGGTTCAGCCGGCCCATATCCTCGCTGCGATCGGCGAGCGCCTGCACAAGCGGACCTCACCCTACGCGGCTGTGTTTCCAGCCCTTGTTGCCCTCTCGACGCAGAAGCCCAGACCCGAGGAGATCGCGACGCTGCTGCAGGAGCCGGATCACGATCCGCTGGATCTCGCCGCCCTGGACGCCGCGTGGGAGGAGGAAGCGGTCAGTTTCGGTCCCGGCGCATCAGGCGGCTGCAAGGACGGTCTCACGGCCCGCCTGCGTGCCGCCAAACGACCAGCAGCTTGAGAGGAGCGCAATATCATGCAGATCCTCAACCATATTCTCTTCGGCTGGTATCCCTATCTCTGCCTGACGGTATTCCTGTTCGGCAGCTGGTTCCGGTTCGACCGCGAGCAATTCACGTGGAAGACCGGTTCCAGTCAGCTGCTGCGTCGCCGCCAGCTGATGTGGGGCTCGAACCTGTTCCACATCGGCATCCTGGTGATCTTCCTCGGCCACCTCGTCGGCTTGCTGACGCCGATCCAGGTCTTCGATTTTGTCGGCATTTCGCACAGCGCCAAGCAGATGCTTGCCATCGTCGTGGGTGGCGTTGCCGGCATCATCTGCTTTATCGGCATTGTGCTGCTCACGCATCGTCGCCTGACCGATCCGCGTATCCGCCGCACCTCGTCCTACGGGGATATCGCGGTCCTGCTGCTGCTGTTTGCGCAGTTGACCCTCGGACTCCTGACCATATTCGTGTCGCTCGGTCATCTCGATGGCAGCGAGATGGTCAGGTTCATGGTGTGGGCCCAGGGCATCATGACATTGCAGCCGGAAGTGTCGGGGCTGATTGCCGATGCCAACCCCCTCTTCAAGCTGCATCTGCTGCTTGGAATGACGATCTTCCTGGTCTTCCCGTTCACGCGGCTCGTGCACGCGTGGAGCGCGCCGATCTGGTATCTCGGCCGCAAGGGCTACCAGGTCGTGCGGTCATCGCGCCCCAAAGCCGCGCGCGCAGCGGAGTGACCGCCATGAGCTGCTCCGCCAATGCCCCGGTTCTTGCCGCGCCGCGCAACACGGTCAGCGTCAACGGCGTCGCAGTCTCCCGCGCTGCGATTGCGCGGGAACTGCAGCACCACCCGGCCAAGAGCCCGGCGGCGGCCTGGACCGAGGCTGCCCGCGCGCTGGTGATCCGCGAGCTGCTGCTGCAGGAGGCGCAGCGGCTCGACCTTGCCGCCACGCCACAGGACCTTGGCGAGAGCAAGCGCGAAACCGACGAGGAGGCCCTGATCCGCGCCGTCATCGAGCAGGAGGTCAAGACCCCCGAGCCGGACGAGGGCGCCTGCCGCCGCTACCATGCGCAGAACAACCGCCGCTTCCGCTCGCCCGACATCTACGAGGCCGCGCACATCCTCTTCGCTGCGCGCCGTGACGACGCCGAAGGCTATGTCGCCGCGCAGCGTGCGGCTCGGGATGTGCTGGACGAAGTTCTGCGCGATCCCGGGCGCTTCGGAGAACTGGCCGAGAGCCATTCCGCCTGTCCGTCCGGCACACAGGGTGGTAATCTCGGCCAGATCACCACCGGGCAGACCACGCCGGAGTTCGAGGAGGCGCTGCTGCAGCTCGCGCCCGGCCAGGTGAGTCCGGAGCCCGTTGCCACGCGCTACGGTTTCCACATCATCCGCCTGGAGCGACACCATCCCGGACAGAGCCTGCCGTTCGAGGTCGTCGCGGAGCGTATCCGCGACTATCTCGCGACGGCCGTCGAGCAGCGTGCGCTTGCCCAGTACATCAGCATTCTGGCGGGGCGGGCGACGATCACCGGGGTCGAGCTTCAGCCCTCCGATGGGCCGTTGGTACAGTAGGAGCGGTCAGATGATGCTCGGCAATCTCATCGCGCGCTTTAAGGATGAAGCGACCGCGGCCGAAGCGCTGCTGATGCTGGACGACCTGGTTCTGGTTACCCGGATTCGCGAGGCTGCCGCGCGGAACGCGCTGACGCCGGAAGCCTTCGTCGTCGAGGCCGTGGGCGGGTTCGTCGGTGGAGCGAGCGACGAGGATTGGGCGAGCGTTATCGGCCATATCAACCGCAACGACGATCCCGGCCTGACGTTCCTGAAGCGCATGATCGACATCGCTTTGACAGACGCGGGCACAGCCGCGAGTGCCCTTTCTGACCGAGGCCATTGAGCTAGGCTGCGCCGCATGGTGCTGGGTTATGTCGCCGTCACTGTCGTGCAACTCGGCGGACCGGCTCGGCCGCGCAAACCGTTTCGGCGTTGCCTTCGTCGCAGCATGCAGCGGGAAGCCCAATGGCTCTGAGCGTCTCGAATGCCTCCTCAAGGATCACCAGCAGCGTTCTCGCCCTTTGACGGGCTACCTGTACATGGCTGGTTCTCAGCGAGCGCCGGATGTCAGTCCTGCCAAGGCCCGTCGCCAGTTCGACCGGAACCGCCTGGCGGATTCAGAAAACGTGGCTGCGCCTCGACAGACAGGCTCGCTCGAACCGATGCATACCAGAAACGCTCCCGTCCTATGACGGGCAGCTGTGATAGCATCGGCCTCGGCAGAGACGATCAGCGTAAGCAGTTTCAAGGGATTAGGAGTGGCGGAGACGGAGGGATTCGAACCCTCGATACCCTTGTGGGGTATGCTCATTTAGCAAACGAGTGCCTTCAGCCTCTCGGCCACGTCTCCGTTGGACGCTCTATGCCCGATTGTCTCGGGCTTTGACAAGCCGTTCGGCCGACAAATCCAGCGTGTTTCCGCATCCTCTCGCCTCGTGCACATAATCCTGTCGCAAAGCTGCCGAAGCGACTGGACAGCCAGAGCGTCACCGACTATACCGCGGCCACCAACAGGGACGCGGCCTCACGCTTCCCCGGCGCCCAGATAGCTCAGTTGGTAGAGCATGCGACTGAAAATCGCAGTGTCGCTGGTTCGATTCCAGCTCTGGGCACCATTTCCCTCTCCCTGAGGGGCCAGCCAACTCCCAATCCAGCGTATTTTGCGGGGCTTTCGCCTCCTTGCGGCTCCACGTATCTCCCCTGAACTCCACTGGCATCCGACGCGAATGTTGGTATCCAAGTTGGTATCGCGGTCTACCAACATCGCGCCATACCAACAGGAGCACGGGAATGCCCCTGACCGATGCAGCTCTTCGAGCATTGAAGCCCGCCCAACGAGCGCGGCGGATCGCTGACGGCGGCGGTCTCTTCATTGAGGTCAGCCCATCTGGCGGTAAGCTCTGGCGCATCGCTTATCGGGTAGAGGGCCGGCAGAAACTTCTGGCCTTGGGCTCCTACCCCACCGTTTCGCTCGCTGACGCGCGGGCTGAACGCGAGCGGGCGAAGAAGCTGCTACGCGATGGAATTGATCCCAGTGCGAAGAAGAAGCTCGACAAGATCACCGCGGCGGTTTCCCGTGCCGCCACGTTCAGCGTGATCGCCGCTGAGCTACTGGACAAGAAGCGACGGGAAGGCCGGGCAGCTCAGACCCTGGTGAAGACGCAGTGGCTTCACGATCTGGCAGAGCCGCACATCGGCTCGCGACCGATTGCCGAAATCTCCGCTCCAGAAGTTCTGCAGGCGCTACGCGCTGTCGAGGCTCGCGGGAAGCACGAAACAGCCCGCCGCCTTCGCTCCGTCATTGGTGAGGTCTTCCGCTATGCGATCGCCACAGGACGTGCTTCGACAGATCCGACATTCGCGCTACGGGGCGCGCTTACCGCACCGACGGTCGTGCATCGCGCCGCGATCACGACGCCCAAAGCATTTGGCGGCCTTCTCAGAGCGATCGACGGCTTCGATGGTCAACCGACAACACTGGCTGCGCTGCAGCTCTTAGCGCTGCTATTTCCTCGGCCGGGCGAACTGCGGCTCGCAGAATGGACGGAATTCGATCTCGACAAAGCAGTCTGGACCATCCCGGCAAGCCGGGCGAAGATGCGGCGCGAGCATCGTGTCCCCCTGCCCCGCCAAGCGGTAGCCATCCTGCGTGATCTGCATAGGATCACCGGACGCAGCAAACTCGTCTTTCTGGGCTATGGGACAAAAGGCCGCGCGGGCCAGAAGGTCGAGCCCCGGTCGATCAGTGAGAACACGCTCAACGGCGCGCTACGCCGGCTCGGCTTCGCGAAAGACGAGATGACTAGCCACGGCTTCCGAGCTGCCGCCTCAACGCTTCTGAACGAGAGCGGCCGATGGTCGCCCGATGCCATCGAACGCGCCCTCGCACACGTTGAAGAGAATGCGGTTCGCCGTGCCTATCAGCGCGGCGAACATTGGGACGAGCGCGCCAAAATGGCAGAGTGGTGGGCCGATGAGCTGGACCGGCTCAGGAAGGCTCAGCAATGACCAGGCCGCAGAAGATCCGGCTTCCCGGTTATGGTGATCAGAAGGCTCGCAACGAAGACGTAAGCTTCGAGCAGGTTCTAGCGACATTCCCGTGGCGAAACAGGCCGGCTGACGCCAGGACCGAGTTGCGCGACGCAATCGAACTGGTGAGGGTCCATACCGATCTGCGAACTGCGGACCGCGGCAGGCGCCGAAATGATTTGGTTCGGCAGCATCTGATCGATCTCGAAGCGCTGTCGCTAGCTGTCGCCCGCTCGATTGGCCGCCTGAGCCCCAGCCCCCTGCCACCGAGCGGCTTCCTGGGAGACCCCAGGCAGGGTGCCCCGACCATAGTGCTCTCAGGTCTCAATCCTGACGTACTGGATCCGATTGGCGCGAAGGCGGGCGAGATCGCGATAACCGCTCGGCTTCTCGCCAGCCAAATCAGTGCCTTCCGCGCTCAATTCAACACGGATCCCGACAGGTCCAAAGCGGATATGCAACGGCACGAGTTTGTTCAGGTCGCTGCCACTGTGTGGGACACGGTCGCTGCAAAGCCGGCCACCGCAAGTCGATCTGGCCCGTTCGCGCGCTTCTGTGCGATGGCCTGGCTGGAATGTGACTTCCCCGCCCCGGATACCGATACAATCTCGACCATCGGCGCGGTCGTTGAGCGGGTGCTGAAATACCGCAGAAACAGGACGGCTCAACTGCGGTAGGGCAATCAAAAACAGTCCCGCAAGCTACGGTTCCCGCCGGAAAAACTCCGGCAACCTCCCGGAACCGATCATGACCGACAGCACCTTCGGAAATTTGAATACCCTTGAGGAGGCGCGCAAGCGCCTCGGGGGTGTGGGCTCCTCGACGCTTTTTACCTGGATCAAGGACGGCCGTATCCGCGCGCTAAAAATCGGCTCGCGCACCTTCATCACCGACGCCGAGATCAACCGCGTCATCCACGAGGCAAATGCGTTGGCGGCCGAAAAGGCCGACGCGCGTCGCCAGCGCCACGCCGCCTAGGTCGCCCTCCCATTCCCTCAAATAAAAGCGCCCGCCCGGCGGCAACCGGAGCGAGCGCTGAGGATCTCGAAATGCATGGAAAAAATACCAGCGCGCGCGTCAGCGCGCAACATCGCTATATCGACTTCGCCGATGACGGCCTGGAGTGGAAGGCTCGCGTGAAGGGCGCTAGGCCCGCGGCCGTGCTCCCGGAACAGGATCCTCGAGCAGTCGACAGCGCGCGAGCGATCCCGGCCTGCGCTTCGCCAGTGAAGGTCGCGACGCTTGTCGCGGGCTATCGCCTTACGCCCGCCCAGGCGCGGCGGCGCTTCGACTTCCTCGAGTTTCGCTTCTTCGAGATCGACCGGCTCGCCCGTTGGCGCGTCATGGCTGGCGAGGCGTTGCATGAACAGGCATTCGCAATCGCGGTCTCGTCCTGCGCGGAGCCCAACATGGCGGAGAGCTGGATCAAGCGAGCCTGCCCTACGCTGGCATTCGGGGAAATTGCGCAGTTCATCGCCGCTGCGCATGCTTCGCCGACATATCTGACGGCGGCGGCCCTGGGTGACTTGCTTGGCCTGACCACCGGCGAGCGCGAGAACCTTGGCATCCGGACGTTTCGTCCGGCCGGCATGAAGCCGGCCGAGTTCCGCCGCTATGCCCACGAGACGAAGAAAGAGAACAATCGCGTGCGCGCGGAGGGCAAACGTCGCGCTGCCGGCATTCAGCCCAGGCCTAAGGGCTGCACCGCAAAGGCCAAAGCGGCCGCCTACGGGATGAGCGTCTCGGCCTATTACAGGCACCGGGCGGCCGGCACGCTGCCGGCCGACACCGAGCGGGAACCGAAAGTGGCGACCGGCTATGTGAAGAAAGTTATTTGCGACTTTCAATTCCCACCGGCAGCGCCGCCGTGGATGCTCATCGCGCTCGCCGATCCGATCGGGATAATCCCCGCCACGGACCGTGCCGACACCGCTCGGATCGGGATCCTCGTCGCAGCGCAGGCGGCGTCGCAGCGCGCCGCCACGATCCATAGGGCGGCGTGATGGCGGGGCGCCCCGTTGTGTCCCGGGTGAAGCGCGATCGCAGCGATGACCTTCCCGCGTTTAGCGGGAAGGTCTGGCGTCAGCGCCACAAGCTGTCCGAGGCCCGAGGCGCGCGGTTCACGGGATCCATTGGCGCTCTCGGTTGCCTATCACATTCCGATGATGTGACGGCTGGCGTCTTCGACGCCTATGCGGCCGCGCGGCTGAACTGGCACCTTCGACGTGGCGAGAGAGGCGTTGCGCTGTCCCAGGTTCAGACGGCACGTAAGAAGCTCGACGTCGTTCTGGCTGCGCTCTCCGAATACCGAGCCGCTCTTGCTGGGCGGATCGGCGTTGATCGCGTCAGGCTGATCGCAGCCCGGCTGGATCCGGCTCGCTTCATCCGCGACGAGATCTGGCCCGAGGTGATCCGCCAGGCCCTCAGCGCCGATCGTGATCGCCTTGATCAGCTGGTCGCAGCGCTCGACGGCCGCGGGCGATCGTCAACGCGGCTCCGCGTGTTCGCCGAGGAAGTCCTGCCCATATTTCGCGAGCACGTCCAGGCGGACCGGCAAAGCCGCCCCGGCTTCATGGCCTTCCTCGCTGCGTGTTGCGCCCTCGTCGCCGGGCAGCTGCCGGGTCCGGCCGTGCTTCGGCGCGTCGCTCGCGAGGTGCACAAATAATCTGGGCGTTGCGGTCCTGATTATGCACGTCGCACGAGCCGTCATCGCCATGCACCTTCCTGCACATGCCCGCAGGAGTGAACATGGTGATGAGCGAGTTCCTAACAGAGAGCGAGGCCGCACAGCGGCTTCGTGTTTCCCCCGCCACGTTGCAGCGGATGCGCGGTCGCGGTGACGGTCCGTCGTGGGTCCGCGTCGGCGGACTGATCCGTTATCCGCTCGGCGACCTGGTCGTCTGGCTCGACGAAAACCGGCGGGACGGCCGGTCCTATCAGCTCCACGACGCCGATACGCCGATCGCGAGGGTCACCCGATGAACGTCGCGGTACCGGTTCCGACCTCGATGACCCTGCCGGCGCTGGCCGGCGCCGCCGAGATCCGTGCCGCGAGCTTCGACGAGGCCGCGAACACGATCGAGGTGGTCTGGACCACGGGCGCGACGGTCCGCCGGTATTCGTGGTCCGAGGGGCCGTACGACGAGGAGCTTGTCGTCACGGAGGGCTCGGTGCGCCTGGGCCGGCTCAACGCCGGCGCGTCGTTCCTGAACACTCACGCCAGCGGCCGGCTCGCCGACGTGATCGGCAGCGTGGTGCCCGGGTCGGCCAAGATCGAAGGCGGTCGAGGAATTGCGAGCATCCTGCTCACAACCCGCGCTGATGCTCAGGGCATCGTTGCCGACATCCGCGACGGCGTGATCCGCAACATCAGCGTCGGCTACCGCTACCATCGGGTCGAGAAGACCGACGGCCAGGACGGCGATCCCGCGCTGTGGCGCGTCACGGATTGGGAGCCGCTCGAAATCAGCGCCGTCCCGATCCCGGCCGATCCTGGCGCCCAGATCCGCTCCGCCGAACCTACCGGTGGCTTTCCCTGCGCCGTGCTCGATCTGACCCGCGCCGGCGCCCCGGCCGGTGACACCTCTGCTGCCCAGACCCGGATGCGCATGCGCGTCGCTGCGGCTGGCGGTGCTCCCTCTCTCACCTCGAAAGGCTCAACCTCCGTGACAGCTCTTCATGCTCAACCCCGCCGCTCCGACAACAGCCGCGCCGACGCTGTCACCGCTGCGCTCCTCCATCGCATCGACCCCGCGTTCGAGCTGCCCGTCGCAAGCCGCGAGTTCGCGGGCATGACGCTCAGCGAGATCGCCCGTCAAACGCTGGAAGCCGAGGGCCTGTCCACCCGAGACCTGAGCCGGGCCGAGATCGTTGACCTCGCCTGTGCCGGTGGCACGCGGACCGGCGGGCTGGCCTCGACCAGCGACTTCCCGGCAATCCTGGCGAACGTCGCGAACAAGACCCTGCGCGCCGGCTATGAGGCTGCCCCGCAGACCTTCCGACCGCTGGTCCGCGAGGTTTCGGTCCCCGACTTCAAGTCGGTGACCCGCGGCCAGATCGGCGAGGCACCGAAACTGGAACGGATCAGCGAGCATGGCGAATTCCGTCGCGGCACGATGGGCGAGGGTTCGGAGAGCTACGCGATCGCCACGTATGGCAAGATCATCGGGATCACCCGGCAGGCCATCATCAACGACGACCTTGGGGCGTTCACCCGCATGGCCCGCGCGTTCGGCGTCTCGGCGGCCAATCTGGAAAGCGACCTCGTCTGGGCGCAGATCCTGATGAACCCCAACATGGGCGACGGCACGCCGCTGTTCCATGCCGACCACAGCAACCTCGGCACCGCGGCCGGCATCACCGCCGACAGCGTTGCGGCTGGCTTCGAGGCGATGCGGTTGCAGAAGGGCCTGGACGGCCGGACGTTGCTGAACCTCACCCCCCGCTATCTCGTGACCTCTGTCGCGGCGGTCATGAAGGGCGCCCAGTTCCTCGCGCCGCTGCAGGCGGCGCAGGCCAGCGACACCGTTCCGAGCTATCTGCGCGCGCTCTCGCCGGTGTCCGAGCCCCGGCTCGATAACGGGTTCGTTGATCCGGCCACGGGCACGGTGATCGCGGGCAACAAGTTCGCCTGGTACCTCGGCGCCGACCCTGCTCAGATCGACACCGTTGAGCTGGCCTATCTGGAAGGTCAGCGCGGCGTGGTCACCGAGACCCGGCGCGGTTTCAACATCGACGGCGTCGAGATCAAGGCTCGGCTCGACGTCGGCGCCAAGGTCATCGACTGGCGCGCGTTCTACAAGAACCCCGCGGTTTCGCTCTGATGTTGCCTGCGCTGCAAATAGCGTCGGATTGGCTGGTCGCGCACTGGTATCGGTTGACCGCCCCGCCGGTCCAGCCAGCGGCTAACCTTACCATGGAGGCGGAAAATCCGGCCGAGCCCGGCCCCGACTTGGATGGGCTCAACTGGCGACCTCACCATATCGGCGAGGAGCTGAACGTCACCTACGCTCAAGTGACCCAGCAGCTCCACGCTGGCTGCGTCCGCTATCGCCTCAGGCTGTACGGCGGTGGCGACGTCTACGTGACGATGCCCCTCCGCGCCGCCGATCGTCTGGCAAGAGAAGTCCTCCGCGCACGGCTGCTGCAATACGAGCGAGGACCCACCTGTCGACGTCCTCCTCGGTGGCTGGCCGGGGCATTCCCGCTGCGCTCGGGCAGGCTGCTCCCCGCGGAGCCCCGGTCGTGATGCTCCTCTATAGACAGAACACGGTGGAAGGTGACGTGACCGGGCATGGCCCGGGGCGGCCCGGCAGGGCCAGCCCCCGCTGCAACGCTAGCGTCACCGTTGCGCTGTCCAGGCCCACGTCGGCCGCCGCCCTTTACCTGTACCCTGCCGACACCCGAGCCGCGCAGGCCCGCCGTCGGCCGCCTGTACCCCGGCGCGCCCCGACCACCCCCCAGGGGTCTGGGGCCTTTCCCGCGTCCAGCCACGGTGCGGGACAGAGGCCCCCGGAAAACGCGCATATCTGGTCGCTTCATTTTCCCGTTTGCATTGCATCGAACCGCTGCCCGCCAACCGACGTCCATTCCCATTTCAGGAGCCCATCGTGCTGAGGATCTTCGAGCGGCTCCGCCGCGAAACTGCCACTGCAGCCGGCCTCCGCGAAATGCTGGCCGGGGTCGAAAATGACCTGCCCGCGGCTCAGGCCCGTCTCGCGGCGGCGACCGCAGCGCGTGTCGAGCTGCTGCTCACCGGTACCGATGCCGAGGTCGTCGAGGCAGAGGCCGGCATCGCCTCGGCGCGCATCGCGGTGGAGCGGCTCGAAGCTGCGCAGGCCGAGCTGATCAGCCGCATCTCGGCGACGGAGCACGCCGAGGCCCACGCGAAGGTGCAGGCCGAGATCGATGCGATCGAAGCTCGTGCCGCTAGCTTCGGGGCTAAGATGCCCACCCGTTACGATACGCTGGCCGCGCCACTGGTCGCGCTCTTGGAAGAGCAGGTGGAGATCGACGCGGAGGTTCGGCGCGTCAACGCCGTGATCCGCGAGGCGCAGCGCGACGGCGTGATCGGGTCTCGCCCCTTTATCGCGTCCATCGACGAGAGGGCCAACGACCTCCGCAATTCTTTCCGCGAAACCCGGTTCGAGGCCGTCACCAGCATCCGCGCTGGCCAGCGCCAACGCGGCTGGGGCTGGGGCCGCAAACTCTGATCCACTGGAGGCTCGTCGTGAAGATGACCAGGTCGAACAAGCAATGCGGTTCCGGAAACGCGGCCGCAAGCTCTGCCAATAGCAGCTTCGATGAGACGCCGGAGGCCGGCCTCTACGAGGTGGGTTTTATAATCGACGACGACCGGCCCGCACCGCTGCGCTCACTATTCGAGCGCATCGAGCCCACCCCCGTCCCCCTCATTGATAGCACCGAGGACTAATCCATGGACCTGCTTGGACCTGACGGCGCGCCCCGCGCCACGCTTACTCGGCCGGCCGAGCCGAACAACCCCGCCGGCGCCGACAGCTGGTTCGTGAACTGCATCGGCGGCGCGCCCGGAACCGGCACGCCGATCCCGGCGCACTGGCTTAACCGGATCACGGCGGTGCTCCGGACCCTGACGCGCAAAAGCGGGTTGCCAGACGCCTACAGCGACGACATCGTCGCCCAGGCCGTTCGTTCCATGGCGATGAACTACCGGCAGGCCGGTGGCACGGCGAACGCGATGACGCTCACGCTCGACCCAGCGCCGACCAACTGGACGCAGATGATCAACGTCCCGCTGTTCGTTCGCGTCGCCTCGCTAAACACCGACGCCGCGACCCTCAACGTCAATGGTCTGGGCGCGCGGTCCATCACGATGCCGGGCGGCCAATATCCGTGCCCGATCGGGTCATTGCGCCCCGGCGCAGTCGGCATCTTCATGTATAACGGCGCGAACGTCGAATACATCACGGCGCCTCCGCCCAGCTCGACCAACTTCTTCGTCAATCAGGGCACTGGCTCTGACAACAACATCGGCAGCGCAGCATCACCTCTCGCTTCGATCTTGGAGGCGATGCGCCGGACCCCGATCGGCGGGATCTGCTACATCGGCCTGACCGGGGATTATTCGCACAACCAGATCAGCCGCCTCAACGGTCGGCGTCTCGCCATTCAGGGCCACAACAACGCCGGTAATGCGCTCCAGATGCGCGACTTCACGTTTGTGGCGAACCCGATCGCGGGCAACCTTCAAGACCCTCTGTTCACCAACGTCGCCAACAACCCCAACAACACGTCGGGCTTTTTCCTCGGCGCAGGTGACAGCCTGCAGTTCAACTCGGTCGGGTTCATCCGCGGGAGCGTCTCCGGGAGCACCATGGTCCGCAGCGGCCAGTTCACCTCTGACGGCCTCGCTTCGCTGGACATGGTGAACTGCACGCTCACCTCGCCGGGAACCGCGAACACCACTTGGTTCATCGCGGCGGTGAACCGGCTCAGCCTCAGCCTGAACATCACGACGCTGACCGGCGACAATTCGGGCAAGATTTACTCCAACGTGATCGGTGGGGCGCCGCTGACGGCCGGGCTCGACCCGAACTCACTCTGGAACTTCATGTGCAACCTGACCAGCTCCTGACGAGGCGGTGAGCCATGGCGAAGATCATCGAGGCGCACGCTGTAATCTCGGCGAGCGACAAGTCCGGCGCGGCGTTCCAGGCATTCGCCAACAAGGTCGCGAACGTCGCCAAGGCAGGCGAGCAGGTCAAGAAGTCGCTCGGCAACATGACCGGCGACGCGGGCAAGCGGATCGAGGAGCTGCACCGCAAGCTGGCCCTGATCGACAATTTCAAGGGGCTGTCGAAGGGGCTGGATCAGGCCTCGCTGCAGTTCCGCCGCGCGCAGCAGGAGGCCAATCGCCTCAAGGGCATAATTGACGCCACCACGGCGCCGACCCGCGCGATGCAGGCCGAATACAACCGGGCCGCCCTCGCCGTGGATCGGGCCTCCCGTGCGTTCCGCGAGCAGGGGGTTGCGGCGCGCGAGGCGCGCCGGGCGCTGGAAGGCGCCGGCGTTCCGGTCAATAGGCTCGCCGCCGAGCAGGCCAAGGTGACGCAGTCCCTCAACGCCACTACGGCGGCGATGCAGCGCCAGGCTCAGGCCGGGCGCATGCTCAATACGAACCCGTGGGGCGTGGCATCGGTGCCGCGAGCGGGCTCTGGCGTCCCGCTGATGCCGCGCGCCGGAGGCGTACCTGTTGTGCCCGTCCCTTTGGGGGGCTCGCCAGAGGCTGCCGGCGCTGTTGGCGGCGGCTATCTCGCGTATCGAGCGGGTCATATCGCGAAGGCATCGATCGGCGCCGCGGCCGAATACGACTATGCGGTGCGGAGGCAGCGCGCCTTTGCCGGGCTCACGCTCGAAGAGCAGGAGGCGCTGCTCGGCCCCCAGGCCCGCCGGATCGCGACCGATACCAAGTTCAGCAACGTCGATGTGGTCGAGGCCCAGACCGAGGTGGCGCGCCGGCTCCCGGCTCATCTGCAGACCGGCGTCGTGATCGCCCCCGTGATCGATCAGGTCAAGAATTACGCGCTCGCGA
>Ga0233377_1000518_pt1 | contig 17227 bp, 16 predicted proteins | sample ElkDunMinimDraft_6_FD_191540 | JGI IMG/M metagenome (GOLD analysis project Ga0233377, IMG submission 191540) | Fecal eukaryotic communites from dung pellets of Tule Elk in California, USA - Elk Dung E36 | ecosystem: Host-associated > Mammals > Digestive system > Large intestine > Fecal | place...
CCACGGCCGAACGCGACCGTGCCAGTGCCGACGACGTCAGACATCAGATCGCCTCCTTCCGGGACGGTGGATCAGGTGCAGTCTGAGCTGGGAAATCCCCCGGATTTATCCGTGGGGATGTCGTTAATACTGCACGGTTATCTTGTCCACCTCGATCGTCAGCCCCTTGACCTGCGGTGTCGACGTGCCCGTCGTCACCGTCCCGATCCCGGCGCTGATGCCCTTGATCTTCATCGTGTAGCTCAGGGTGCCCCCCGGGGCGCCGGGGGTGCTGGACACCCGCAGGTCCGTGGTCGGCGGGCCGGTGATCTGGCCGCCCGCGGTGCCGTCGGCGTTCTCGGCGCCCACGGTCAGGCCGTAGCCGGCGGGAGGATCACCGGGCAGGTTGCTCGGGTCGTAGGCGTAGGTGATGTCCTCGGTTCCGTTCAGGCCGATCCACTGCTGGAAGACCTTGAGGTTGCTCGTGCCGTAGACGTTGACCCGCCACTCGACGACGAGCCAGTCGTTGACGCCGTCGGTCAGCGTGCCGGCGTAGACGCCGGGCGCGCCGGTGCCGTCCAGGTCGGTCCAGTAGGTGGCGAGCACGTTGTTCGGGGTCGCGGGGTCGGGCAGGGTCTGCGGTTCGAACGAGACGTCGGCCGAGCCCGAGCTTCCCCCGGCGATCGTGTAGCCGTTGGAGACGATGCCGATCCTGTTGTAGGTCTGGCCCGCGTACTGGAACGGGGGAACGGTGAAGTTGAGCGCCTGCTCGTCGCCGATCGGTGTCGGTGCGATGCCGAAGGCGTCGAGCGGCAGGTACGGGGCGGGACCGCTGCCCGGGGCGATGCCCGGCCTGTCCGGCTGCCTCGCCGCGAGGGTGGTCTTCTTCATCGCGATCTGGGTACCGACCTTGGTGGCGCCGGTCACCGAGTTCAGGCGCAGCCTTCCGTCCAGCGTGCTGAGCGCCGTGACCTCGGCGTTCTCAAGGGTGTCGTTCCGCACGGTCACCGTGCAGGTGGACTCACCGGTGTTGCGCGGGATGGTGGCCGGTGCGCAGGTCTGCTCCACCGGGACCGCGCCCTGCTTGCGGACGAACGCGACCGGCAGGTGCAGGTTGCGTGAGCCGCCCACCTGCTTGAGGTTCACCTGGCCGAAGTACTGGCCCTCCGGCAGGTCAGGCGCGGTGATCACCACGCTGAGCTTGACGCTCTTGCCCGCCTTCACGCTGAACAGCGGAGGCAGCACCGTGATGTTCGCGCCGCTCACCGTCTTGCCCGTGGCGGTGAAGGTGAGCGTGGAGTTCGTGACGTTGGTGAAGGTCCGCTTGGCGGTGATGAGACCCGGCATGATCGGGGCGTTCACCGACGGCAGGTTCAGGTCGATGCGGTTCAGCGGGTCGTCGGCCGAGGCGGCGAAGTTCTCGCCGGTCTCGTCCAGGGTGAGGCCGGGGTCGCCCGCCTTGGTCAGGTCGACGCGCCCGCCCCCGGTGTCGAACGGGTCGGCCGGGGTGACGCGGTCCTGCTTGGTGACCGAGGTCTTCGCCGTCGTCTCCAGCGCGGACTTCACCTGGCCGGGAGTCCAGGTCGGATGCAGCGCGAACAGCAGGGCCGCGGAGCCCGCGACGTGCGGCGACGACATCGAGGTGCCCGAGATGGCCTGGTAGAGGTTGCCCGCCGGGCCGCCGGCCGGACTTTCCAGCACCGGCGTCTGCCCGGCCAGGATGTGCAGGCCCGGAGCGGTGACGTCCGGCTTGAGGAAGTCGCCACCGGGGCCGCGCGAGGAGAAGGTGGTGATCGCGTCGCCCTGCCAGGTGGCCTTGGTGCCCGGGGTGAACGAGGCCGTCGCGCCGGGGTTGGCCGACAGGAACGCCAGCAGGGCGTCTCCCTCGGGCTTGTCGATGTGGACGCTGGGGAGCCAGTGGTTGTCCGTCATCACGTCGAGCGGGGAGGAGTTGTACAGGATCATTCCGGCCGCGCCGCCCTGCCGGACATTGAAGCCCTTCAGGACCCGGTCGGGCCCGCGCTCACAGAGGACGATCTTCCCGGAGAACAGGCCCGGGGGCGCGGGTGTGGTGCAGAGCGGGTTGGAGTACGGCGGGGCCGAGGCCCGCACCACCGGCAGCGCGGAGGTGACGCCCCCGGTGATGGAGGCGCCCTTCAGCGTGGCCGTCGCGCCGCCGGAACCGGACAGCGTGATCGTCGACTGGAAGGTCCTGGTCTGCGTGGAGGCCGCCACCGTGGTCACCCACGGGCTGACGTGGTTGACGGTCGCCGCGCCGGGGCCGGCGTTGCCCGCCGAGGCCGAGACGAGGATGCCCGCCGAGTACGCGTCGAGGAAGGCCAGCTCCACCGGGTCGCTGTAGGGGGAGGTGCCGCCGGAGATCGAGAAGTTGATCACGCGGACGCCGTCGAGGATGGCCCGGCCGACCGCCTGGACGGAGTCGGAGGGATAGCAGCCGGCCTCACCGCAGACCTTGTAGATCGACACGTGCGCCGCCGGGGCGATGCCGTGGATCGGGCCCCGGCTGACGCCGAGCGGGTTCGCGTCGGCCACCGGCCCGCCCGCCGAGGTCGTCGCGGTGTGGGTGCCGTGGCCGTTGGAGTCGCGGGCGCTGTCGGGGAAGGTCTCGCCGCCGATGTTCGCGTTGTAGGTCTCCAGGAACGGGGCGCCACCGATGATCTTTCGGTTGCAGGCGAACGGGTCGGCCGCCGGGGTGAGCGGGTTGTCGCCGAAGTTGCAGGTGCGCGGTGTGCCGTCCTTGGTCGCCGGTACGGCCGGCAACGTGCCGGGGTCGGCGAACTGAGGGTGCTCGGGCCAGGCGCCGGAGTCCAGGATGCCGACGATGACGCCCTTGCCCGAGGAGGAGCTGCCGCCCAGCTTGCTGTAGATCGTGGGCGCTCCGATGAACGCGGGGCTGGAGTCGGTGAGCAGCTGCTCGGGCTTGTCCTCCTGGACGGCCGCCACGCCGGGCAGCTTCAGCAGCGAGGCTGCCTTGTTGGCCGGGATGCGCAGCGCGATGCCGCCGTAGACGGTCCGCAGCTTCTGGCCCGCCTTGGCGCCTGGCACGTTCCTGGCGAGCTCGGCGAGGAAGGCGTTCTCGACGCCCTCGATGTGCCGCTGGTATTTCTGCGCGTCGCCGCTCTTGACGTCAAGAGCCTTTCCGGTCTTCGCCGGGCTCGTCGCGGGAAGCCCCGCGAGGCCGCCCTGATAGGCGGCGAAAGAGTCGTAGTCGAGCTTGACCATCACGCTGACCTCGGCGCCCGAGGTCGACTTCAGCAGCCCTTCATCGCTTTGGGCGAGTTTGCCGGTGGGGGACTTCGCGCCCTGGATCGGCTCACCCCCGGTCAGGGGAGTCGCCGTCCATTTGGCGGACGGCGTCGGGGTGGGATCCGCGCTCGCCGGCGGCGCCATCGCCGCGACGAGTCCGACGCCGGCGGCGAGCACCGCCACGCGTCTGATCCTCGGTGAGTAGGGCCTTCTGGTCAACGAGACCTCCCTGTAGGCACGCATGAACAGATCACGCGGCAGGGAGAGGAAGGCCACTCGGCATGTCTGAGGGCATGCCGAGGAGGGCGCGACCCTCCCCGGCGGGTGACACGCGTTCGGCCACCCGGTGAAGGCGGCCGATCATGACAGGGAGCCTAACTAAAGGCCAATTATCTGCATAGATTATTAAATTGACACAATAATCTCTAGAATTAGTCAAATTTGATCGCAGACTCGGCGCTGTTTTCGTACCTCCGCAGTTCGGGCGCCTCCCTGCCCCCGTGACCCCTGGCCGGGGGAGGACACGACCACCCCGGGGAGGACGTTCCGCCGCGCGTAAACTGACCCCACCTGACACACGGGAGGCTCGGTTGAAGCTCAAGCTTGATCTACATCCCCTCTACAACAAGGGCGGGGAGATCGACAAGGCGCTGCGGGGCATCATCGACGAGGCCATCAGGAAGAAGGCCACCGAGGTCGAGATCATCCCCGGCAAGGGCTCGGGCCAGCTGAAGAAGAAGGTCCTGCGCTTCCTGGAGCAGAAGGAGATCAAGGCTCTCTACCACCGCATCGACAAGGACGCCAAGAACCACGGCCGCCTCTTCGTCTACTTCCGCTACAAGTAGGGGCCTCCTGGCCCGGTGACGTCTCGCCGTTCCGGGAACTTTATGTCCACTTTATCCGTCGCTTCTGGAAATGGGAGACTTTTCAGGCAGAGGTAGCGATAGGCGCGACGAGGTGTCCGGCGACTGGCCGGCCCATGAGGTGGCCGTCTTCGCGGCCAGGCGGAGACTTCCCGTACACGACGCCCTGAAGACATCGTCGAGGGCGGTGCGCACCGCGCTGAGCAGACGGGCCCCCGGATGGACGCACGCCGTACCCTGACCGCCGCGACGACACGGCGAGGGGAGCGCCTCGGTGCCCGAGGTCTCTGAGCGTGAGGATTCCACCGGTATGGATCGACGCCGAGTGGGCTCGTACGGCACCATTATGTGACGCATGACGGCAATGTCCTCACCAGTGATCGGCGAAGCCCTCTCAGCAGCTCGCGGATCGCGGCGGGGTTCTGCCCGGGGGCGGGCCCGGCTCTCTCGTGCACGACCTTCCCCAAGAGCCCGGCATTTCCGCCCGCATACCTCTTCACCTCCCCGAAAGGCCCCCCATGAGCGACCTCAACGCACTCCTCGCCCAGCGCGCCGAGCTGGACCGTCAGATCGAGGAACTCCAGTCCGGAGACCTGAAGGAGCGCGAGAACACGCTCAGCGGAATCCTCGTGGCCGTCGCCGAGTGGGCCGCGGCCCGCGGTCACGAGGCGCTCAGGAGGGACCTCAAGAACTGGGAGTACGTCACCTTCGCCGGTATCGAGGTCGGTGTGGGTCACGACGGCGGTGAGCGCTGGGGGCTGCCGCAGAGCTCGGTCAGCGTGATGGACTCCGTCAGCGGGACCGACGTGGAGTTCGGGACCACGCCCCCTCCGATCCAGGCCGTCCTCGGCCTGCTGGAGGGCCTGCTGGCCACGCGCTAGCCCGCGTCTTCGCGCCCTGGGCAGGAGTTTCCCGGTGCACCGCGCGTACGCCGCGGCCTCGGTCCGCGCCGCCCGGCCTCGCGCGCGAAACCCCGGGCACCTGAGGCGCCGGGCCTGGCCGTCGCGGACCCGGCCTCGCACGCGCGCGCGACCCCGCCTTCCCGGAGGGCGGGGTTTCCCGCGTCAGAGCTTGCGGAACGTCCTCGCCTCCTCGGCCGCCGCGAGCACGGCCTGCAGCGAGCAGTCCGCGCCCGCCGACACCACGGCCGAGATGGTCCCCTCCACGAACGGCACGTCGGCGATCACCACCCGCTCGTCGGCGAAGAGCCGGGCGGTGAGCACCGAGCTTCCCAGATCGGGGATGAGGACCACCCCGTCTCCTCGGTCCACCTCCTCGATCGCCGCAGCCACCAGGTCGGGACTGGTCCCGAGGCCGCCGTCCTCGGTGCCGCCCGCGGCGGCGAGCGGCACGTTCGCGCCGCCGATCTGCGAGGCGAGCCGTGCCACCTCGGCCGCCAGCGGGCCGCTGTGCGAGATGAGGACGATGCCTACCACGACGCCGCCACCGTGTGCAGGGCGGAGACGACGAGTGCGGTGGAGGCGGCGCCGGGGTCCTCGTGGCCCACGCTGCGCGGCCCGAGATAGCTCGCCCGTCCCTTGCGGGCCTGCATCGGGATCGTCGCCTCGGCTCCGGCGCGTGCCGCCGCCGACGCGGCGCCGATCGCCTCCGCCGGGTCCTTGCCGTCCCGTACGGCCTGCTCCAGTGCCCGTACGGCCGGGGCGAGGGCGTCCACCATGGTCTTGTCGCCCTCGGCCGCCGAGCCCAGCTTCCGCACCCCGGCGAGCCCGGCCTCCAGGGCGGCGTGGAGTCGCGCGACGGACACCTCGGGGGTGTCTCCCAGTGTCCTGCCCGCCTCGCGGAACGCCGTGCCGTACAGAGGGCCGGAGGCCCCGCCGACCTTGCGGATCAAGGTGTTGCCCACCAGCACCAGCAGTGATCCCGGGGTATCGGGTCTTTGTGCCGCGAGTGCCCCGGTGACCGCGGTGAGACCCCGGTCGAGGTTGGCCCCGTGGTCGGCGTCGCCGATCGCGGCGTCCAGGCCGGTCAGCCACTCCTTCTCCGCGGCGACGACCCTGGCGGTCTCCTCGATCCAGGCGGCGAAAAAGGCGGTGTCCATCGCGTTGTTCATCTCGGTTTGGTCCATGTCGGTGTTCGTGTCGGTGGGTGGCCCGCTGTCCGGCTCAGTATCCATACCGGTGGGTGCGTCGGCACCCGGATCGGAGGTCATCAGCGGCCCCAGCGCAGGGCGGGGGTCTCGACGGGGGCGTCCCAGAGCCGGGTGAGCTCCTCGTTCAACCGGCAGACCGTGATCGAGAATCCCTGCATGTCGAGGCTCGTCACGTAGTTGCCGACGAGGTTGCGCGCCGCCCGCGCTCCCTTCTCCGCCAGGTGTTCCACGACGGCCGCGTAGGCGATGTACAGCTCGATCAGCGGTGTGCCGCCCATCCCGTTCACCATGACGAGGGTGTCACCGGAGATCGGCAGGTCCTCGTGGATCGCGTCCATCGCGATATGGACCAGCTCGCGGGCCGGGCGCATGGCCGAGCGCGTCCGGCCGGGCTCGCCGTGGATGCCGATGCCCAGCTCGATCTCGGTGTCGGAGAGGTCGAAGGTGGGCCTGCCCGCCGCGGGGGTGGTGCAGGGGCTCAGCGCGACCCCGAAGGAACGGCTGCGGGCGTTGACCTCCCTGGCCACCCGCGCGACCTCGGGCAGTGGCGCACCGGTCTCGGCGAGCGCCCCGGCGATCTTCTCGACGAACACGGTGGCACCGGTGCCCCTGCGCCCCGCCGTGTAGAGGGAGTCGCGTACGGCCACGTCGTCGTCGACCAGCACGCTCTCCACCCGCACCCCTTCCTCTCCGCTCAGCTCGGCCGCCATCTGGAAGTTCAGCACGTCGCCCGTGTAGTTCTTCACGATGTGCAGGACTCCCGCCCCGCTGTCCACCGCCGTGGTGGCCTCGATCATCTGGTCGGGTACGGGAGAGGTGAAGATCTCACCGGCGCAGGCCGCGTCGAGCATGCCGTACCCCACGAATCCGGCGTGCAGCGGCTCGTGCCCCGAACCACCGCCGGACACCAGCCCCACCTTGCCGGGGCGGGACCCCGAGGCCCGGAACACGATCTGGTTGTCCACGTCCACCCGGAGCCCGGGATGGGCCGCCGCGAGGCCGCGCAGCGCATCGGGAACGACCGACTCGACATCGTCGATGAGCTTTTTCACAGTTCCCAACCTCGCCTTGTTCGGGAGCGATGGCAAGCACCGGCAGGGGAAGCCCGTTCCTGTCCGGGGCCGAACCCCGAAACGGGGCGAGGAAGGAGGGCGGCGCGAGACCGGTGCGGAGCCTGGAGACTCGGCGCGCGCACGCGAAAGTGGCGGTCCGAGGTGGCGGTGTAGGAGGATCTGTCCAGGTCTCATCCCAGTTGGAGGCGTTATGTCGGTGTTGCAGAGCCTGGTGGAGAGCATCCGGAACGGCGGGATCGAGGTGATCGACCTGACGGCGCCGCTGTCGTCGGAGACGCCGATCCTGCGGCTGCCGGAGCCGTTCGGCAACACCGTCCCGTTCACGCTCAAGGAGATCAGCCACTACGACGATCGTGGCCCCGCGTGGTACTGGAACGACATCGTGACCGGTGAGCACACCGGCACCCATTTCGACGCGCCCGTTCACTGGGTCACCGGCAAGGACGGCGAGGACGTCTCGCGGGTGCCGGTCGAGCGGCTGATCGCCCCGGCCGTGGTCCTCGACTTCGCCGCGGAGGCGGCCAAGGATCCCGACTTCCTGCTGGAGATCACGCATGTCAAGGCGTGGGAGAAGGTCAACGGGCCGCTGCCCGAGGGGGGATGGCTGCTGTACCGCACCGGCTGGGACGCCTACTCCCACGACCAGGAGTCCTTCATGAACGCGGACGAGACGGGTCCGCACACGCCCGGGATCTCGGTCGAGTGCGCCCGGTGGCTGGCCGAGGAGACCTCGATCGCCGGGCTGGGGGTGGAGACCGTGGGCACCGACGCGGGGGCCGCGTACGGCTTCGACCCCGCCTTTCCCTGTCACTCCTTCCTGCTGGGCGCGGGAAAGTACGGTCTGACCCAGCTGCGCAACCTCGACCGGCTCCCGGTGACCGGCGCCGTGGTCGTCGCACCACCGCTGCCCATCGTCGGAGGCTCGGGCAGCCCGCTGCGCGTGCTGGCCCTGGTCGAGAGGTGAATGTCGCCGAGGTCGTGGCACGGACCCTCGCCTCACTCGGGGTGGACGCCGCCTTCGGGGTGGTGGGCAGCGGCAACTTCCACGTGACAAACGCGCTGGTCGCGTACGGCGTGCGTTACGTCGCCGCGCGCCACGAGGGCGGCGCTGCGACCATGGCCGACGCCTACGCCCGCCTCAGCGGCGAGGTCGCCGTGCTCAGCGTCCACCAGGGGCCGGGACTCACCAACGCGATGACCGGCATCGCCGAGGCCGCCAAGAGCCGCACCCCGCTCGTCGTACTCGCCGCGGAGGTGACCGAGCCCCGCTCGAACTTCTTCGTCGACCAGGCCGCGCTGGCGGAGGCCGTGGGGGCCGTACCGCTGCGGATCGGGTCGGCGGAGACCGCCGCCGCCGACACCGCCGAGGCGTTCCGCACCGCTCGCGACGGGCGTCGTACGGTCCTGCTCAACCTTCCGCTCCAGGTCCAGGGTCTGCCCGTCCCCGACACGAGCGTGCAGGCCGTGGTGGCTCCCGGAGGCGGGGAGGGGGTTGAACCGGCCGCGGGGGGAGCCGAGCGGATCGTCGGGGCGGGGCCTGGGGCAGGGCGGAGCGCCCGGTCACCGGCGCCGGAGATCGGGGAGGTCGCCCAGCTGGTGGAGATCCTCGCGGCGGCGCGCCGTCCCGTCTTCGTGGCGGGGCGGGGCGCACGCGGGGCCCGGCGCGAGATCGAGGAGCTCGCCGAGCGGACCGGGGCGCTGCTCGCCACCTCCGCCGTGGCGAGGGGACTCTTCAGGGGCAGTCCGTGGGACCTGGACGTGAGCGGTGGCTTCGCCTCGCCGCTCACGGTCGAGCTCATCGGCGACGCCGACGTGCTCGTGGGCTGGGGTTGCGCCCTCAACATGTGGACCATGCGCCACGGCTCGCTGATCGGCCGCGACACCACCGTCGTCCAGGTCGACCTGGACGACGCCGCGCTCGGCGCCCACCGGCCCGTCCATCTCGGGGTGGCCGGCGACGTCGCCCTCACCGCGCGGGCCGCCGCCCGCCTGCTCGGCGAGAGCGTTCCGGACGGTGACGGAGCCGGTTACCGCTCGGCGGAGCTGGCCGCGCGGATCGCGGGGGAGAACCGCTGGCGGGACGTTCCCTACGCCGACGAGAGCGGCGACGGCAGGATCGACCCCCGGACCCTCACCATCGAACTGGACGACCTGCTTCCCGAGGAACGCGTCGTCTCCATCGACTCCGGAAATTTCATGGGATATCCGTCGATGTTCCTCGATGTTCCTGATGAGCGGGGATTCTGCTTCACACAGGCGTTCCAGTCGATCGGACTCGGCCTGGCCACCGCGATCGGCGCCGCCCTCGCCCAGCCCGACCGGCTCCCGGTGGCCGCGCTGGGCGACGGGGGCGCCCTGATGGGCATCGCCGAGTTGGAGACGGTCGTACGGCTCGGCCTTCCAATGGTGATCGTCGTGTACGACGACGACGGTTACGGCGCCGAGGTGCACCACTTCGGCCCGGACGGGCACCCCCTGGACACCGTGACCTTCCCGCCCGCCGACATCGCCGCCATCGCCAGGGGGTTCGGCTGCGAGGCGGTGACCGTACGGGACCGGGCCGATCTCGCCGCGGTGGCCCGGTGGCTGGAGGGTGCCCGCGACCGGCCCCTGATGATCCACGCACGGGTCAGCCGGGCACGGGGGGCGTGGTGGCTGGAGGAGGCGTTCCGGGGGCACTGACGCTCCGGTCGCACGAGCGCGTCCGGGGAGGATGGGGAGGTCGGGCGGAGGGGACGGCTGAGGTACGGTTCAGCCATGGCTGAGATCGTGTACCCCCCGGTCATCGGGGCGGCGTTGACCGTGTTCCGCGCACTGGACCTCAAGATCGCCATCGAGGGCGCCGAGCACATCCCGCGGACCGGCGGAGCCGTGCTGGTCAGCAATCACATCAGCTATCTCGACTTCATCTTCGCCGGCCTGGCCGCGCGGCCCGCCAAGCGCCTGGTGCGTTTCATGGCGAAGAAGGAGGTCTTCGACCACCGGATCTCGGGGCCGCTGATGCGCGGCATGCACCACATCCCGGTCGACCGCGCGGCCGGGGCCGCCGCGTTCGGCGCGGCACTGAAGTCGCTCAGGGACGGCGAGGTCGTCGGCGTGTTCGCCGAGGCCACGATCAGCCGGTCCTTCACGGTCAAGGAGATCAAGAACGGCGCGGTCCGGATGGCCGTCGCCGCGAAGGTGCCGATGATCCCGGTCTGCCTGTGGGGCACCCAGCGACTGTGGACCAAGGGGCACCCCAGGAAGCTGCTCCAGCGGCACGTGCCGATCACGATCCGGGTCGGCGAGCCCATGCGTCCCCAGCGGGGCGACGACTACGACGCCGTCACCGCGGACCTGCGCGAGCGCATGTCCGCGATGCTCGACAAGGCGCAGCGGAGCTACCCGGAGATCCCGCAGGGTGTCTGGTGGCAGCCCCGCCACCTGGGCGGCACCGCGCCGACTCCGGAGGAGGCCGCCAGGCTCGACGCCGAGGAGGCGGAGGCCAGGGCGGCCCGTCGCGCGTCCTGAGGACTCATCCGGGGGCAGGCGCGTGCGCCTTGGCGGGTGATGCCGGCCGCGGGTGCCGGGACCGGGGGGTTTCAGGCCGCCGGAGGTGGACGCGAGACGCGCATCATGCGAATTCATCACAAGTCGCGAACAAGCGACTTACAAGTGCCCTATCCCACCCTGGCCGCATGAGCGACGCATTCGACGACATCGTGAGCGCCTTCGAGCCGGCGTCGGCCCCGGGCCACGGCCGTACGCCGGCCCACCCCGCCGTGCGGCCGGGGGCCGGGGCCGGTCGCACCCCGGGGCGGGGCGGCATGGCGCTCCTGCTGGCCCTGTGGGTGGTCCTGGGGGTGTCGCCCTTCGTGTTCGCGGTTCCCGATCTCAGGCTCGCGACCGGTTCCATCGGCACCCCGGGAACCCTCACGGTCATCTCGTGCGAGGAACTGGGCCGGGGCCGCTACGACTGCGAGGGCGCTTTCGCACCCGACGGCGGTGGAGACGCGATCGCGGTCGACGCCTCACCCGACTCCACCGCCGGAGACGTCGGACGCGCCCAGCTCGCCCCCGAGGGCGACCGCGCCGTCCGGACCGGCACCTCGGGCGTCCTCGCCGCGCTGACCACGCCGTTCCTCGGCCTCGGGGTGCTGGGGTTTCTGCCCTACGTGCTCCTGTACGTTCTCGGGGTGCGGCGTGGCAGGCGCGCGGCGGTGGCCCTCGGCGGCGTTCTCACCCTTGTCTCGCTCGCCGGGATCGTCGTCGGCATCGCCGCCGCCTACTCCTGACAGTCCTTCTGAACGTCGTTTCGGCGTCGTTCCCGGGGGTGCCGTACGCCCGCCCCGCGCCGGAGCGAGGGGCGGGTCCTAGCGTTCGGCGCCGGTCGAGGAGCCGTTCTCCTCCGCCTGCCAGATCCACCACGAGTAGAGCGGCGGAACGATGCTCACCACGACGATTCCGGCCAGCACGATCGGGAACAGCGCGGGAACCGGGACCAGGAACGCGACGACGAGCAGGAGCAGGCCGAGGCCGGCGAACAGCCGTCCGGCCAGCCGGTGGGTGCACCGCCAGGAGTGCTCGCTCTCCATCGTCCAGGGAGTGCGCACCCCCACCGCCCAGTTGCTGCGGGTCTTGGGCAGGTAGTTGCCCAGTATCAGGAACAGCGCCCCCACCCCGGCGGTGATGATCCGGGTCACGGGAATCTCGCCGCCGGTGGCGTTGACGACGCTGACCGTGTGAATGCCGCCCATCAGGACGAGCGAGCCGATCCAGGCCGTCGTGTAGGTGGACGCGGAACTCGCCAGGTGCCGCCTGCGGGGAAGCACGCGCGGTAGCACGACGAACAGCACGCAGAGCCCGAGCATGATCAGCGGAAGCATGAGCAGGGCCTCGGTCTTACCGCCGAACCGGTCGGCCTCACCGGACGGACCCCAGTGCACCGGCAGCAGCGCGTCGTCGGGAATCCGGATCCAGCCCCAGATCGAGACGCCCGCCGAGACGAGCAGCGCGACGGCGCTGCCGATCAGCCCGGGACGCGGATTCACGGACCTGTCGTCGGTGGTGTTCTCGGCCATTGGATATCCCTCTCATTCGGGGGCGTGACGGGGGGCGAGGGCGGGGCGGGATCGGGAGGCCGGGCATCCCCGATCTGGAACAGATCGAGTAGCGCGCCCAGGGACTCTTCCAGCAGGGACAGGTGCAGGTGATAGATGATCGAGGTGCCGTGCCGCTCGCCGTACACCAGGTTGGCCTCGCGCAGCAGGCGGAGATGGCCGGACAGGGTCGGTTTGGCGATGTCGAAATGCTCGGCCAGCTCGCCCGCCGACCGGTCGGACTGCCGCAGCAGCGCGATGATCCGGCGGCGGGTCGGATGCGCGAGCGCTTCGTAGACCCGGTTCATGGCTTGTTTCCTTGTTAGCGAATAACCGAATTATACTGTACGGGAGGAAAGGGAGGCTTATTTGGTTCCGGGATCCGATGCCCGAAAAATCGCTGTTCGGAGGGTTCGTGTCTGAGATACCGGTTTCTGGGGACTTACGCGGAAGGCTCACCCCGGCGGCGCGGCTGAGGTGACGGGCGGTCCTGGAGTCTCGCTCTCCCGGAGCGGGACCCGCGTGCCCATCCGCTGTGAGGCCGCGAAACTTTGAAACCCGAAACGCCGCCGTGAGCTGCCGGAAGGTCCGGTGTCGGATGTCGGGCGCCGGTTTTGCCCGCATGGGTCCGATATAACCGGGCAGTCTTCCCCGCGTTCCTCGACCGAGGAGCACGACAGGACAGTGATCCTCGGCCTCGGTGGCAGGTGGAAGCACCCTCTCACCACCACCGCCGCCGGTTCCGGATCAAGTCAGCTGGAGGACAAGGTGACGCCAACAAACCCCGACAGGTCCCATGAGGTCTCCTCGAACGAAACAGGCAGGTCACGCCGCCGGGTCTCACGCCCACTGGCCTTGGCCGGCGCCATCGCGCTGGTGGTCTCGGGTGGCGTCGGAGCGTCCGCGGCGTCGGCGGGATCGCCGCCACCCGCTCCGGCCGAGTCGCCGACGCCGACTCCCACCGTGACAGTGAGCGAGACGGCCGTACCGATCCCCACCCCTGCCCCCACCCTCACCCCGACGCCGGCCCCGACCGAGACGAAGGCGCCTTGGGTGCCCCCGCCGGCGTTCCCCGGCGTGCTGCACGGCGAGTTCGTCCTGCCGGGGGAGGACGGCTGTGGCTTCACCGTGCTCGCCCAGACCGGGGAGGCGACCACCCTGACGGAGGACTCGATCACGGTGAGAAGCCGGGACGGCTTCGAGAAGGCGTACACGATCGACGACTCCACCCGGAGCCTCGCGAGCCGGCGGGGCGGTGAGATCGAGCAGGGCGACTGGGTCTCCGTGACCGCCAGGACCACGGGTGAGACGGCGACCGCCGCCTACGTCTTCGACCTGTCACGGTCCAGCAAGAAGTTCTGGCGGGATGACAGCTGGTGGTCCCCGCGGCAGTGGCGGCCGGGCGGTAAGTGGCGCACTCCCGCCCCCTGCCCCACGCCGCCCGTCGCGACTCCCACCGTCACGCCGCCGACTCCCACCGACGCCCCGACGGCACCCACGGAGACACCGACCCTGCCCACGACTGGTCCCAGCACTGGTCCCACCACTGAGCCCACCGCGGAGCCGGCCCCGACGGTGACGGACAGCGCGCCCCCCAGCCCGGCTCCGGCTTCCTGAGCACCCGTCGCTCGGCGGCTCCTGGTCGCATCCGTCCACCTCGTGGTCACCTCGACGGACCTTCAGGGAACCGGTACCCGGCTATGCGCGCCTCGGCGCGACGAGCCTGGATCTCACCCCCGAGATCCAGGCTCGTCTTTTGCCGTGCTCCCCCTGACGGGGGCGTCCGGCGGTGGATGATGCCGGATTTCGCGGGGCCGCTGGGCCCGACTCGGGCATGTCAGCCCGGGAGGGTCTCGCCGCCGACAGGTGCCAGCACCTCACCCGTGTAGTAGGACGAAAGGCGATCGGCCGCGAAGAACACGTAGGACGGCGCGATCTCGTCCGGGTCGGCGGCTCGTTTCATCGGCACCTGCTTACCGAACTTCTCGACCTTCTCCTTGGGGAAGGTGGCCGGGATCAGCGGTGTCCACACCGGTCCGGGCGCGACCGCGTTGACCCGGATGCCCCTGTCGACCAGGTTCTGCGCCATCGAGTGGGTGAAAGCGTTGATCGCACCCTTGGTGGCGGAGTAGTCGATCAGCGTCTTGTTGCCGCGCAGGCCGTTGATCGACGAGGTGTTGACGATCGCCGATCCCTCACCCATGTGCCGCAGGGCCGCCTTGGTGACCCGGAAGTAGCTGTGGATGTTGACCGCGAAGGTGTGTTCCCACTGCTCGTCGTCCAGCTCGTCGAGCGAGGCGACCGGCTGCTGGTAGGCGACGTTGTTGACCAGCAGGTCGAGCCCGCCCAGCTCGCGGAAGGCCTGGTCGACCACGGCGGCGCAGTGGGCGGCCCGCCCGAGGTCGCCGGGCAGCAGCACGCAGCGCCGCCCCTCTTGTTCGACCAGCTTGCGGGTGTGCTCGGCGTCCTCGTGCTCGCTCAGGTAAGCGATCGCGACATCGGCTCCCTCCTTGGCGAAGGCGATCGCGACGGCCCGACCGATTCCCGAGTCGCCTCCGGTGATCAGGGCCTTACGTCCCTTGAGTAGATCACGGCCTTCGTAGCCGCGCATCTCGTCCCGGGGTTCGGGGGTCATGTCCCCGCTGCTGCCCGGGTAGCTCTGCGTCTGTGCGGGTGGTGTCTGATCTGGCTTGTCCGGCATCCTCACCCCGTGCCCAGCCGGTCGGCTCTCTAACGAACGATCGTCGGCTCATGGACTCGCTTGGGCGAGCGGCTGCCATGTCAATACGTGTGCCGCCCGGCGCCTGCGTGTCGGACCCGGTATGGCTTTGGCGCGGCCCTGCGGCCCGTTGCCTCTGAATCGCGCCGACGTGTACAGGAGTGCACGGGCCGGAATGGGCGGCGGACCCTTATCGGAAGGAGGAGCGATGACAACCGCGCGCGAGATCATGACGCCGGACGCCGGACGCGTGAACTCCGGTCAGGTCGCCGTTCTCGCGGGCTGAGGCGTCACCGGCGGCCGGTGGTGGCGATGCCCTGCAGGAAGTACCGCTGGCCGAGGAAGAAGATCACGATCAGCGGCAGGGTGGTCACCACGCTGGCCGCCAGGACGATCTCCCATTTGGGATCGCCGCCTTGGTAGAACCGGTCGACCACAGCCTTCAGCCCGCGCGGCAGCGTGAACAGCTCGGTGTTCTGCAGGTAGATGAGCGGCTTCATCAGGTCGAACCAGCTCGCCTTGAGCTCGAAGATGAACGCGATGATCAGTGCCGGACGCGACAGCGGCACCGCGATCCGCCAGAACAGCCCCAGGTAGGAGGCTCCGTCGACCCGCGCCGCCTCGAAGACATATCGGGGCAGGCCAAGCATGAACTGACGCAGCAGGAAGATGTAGAAGGCCGAGCCGAACAGGTTGCCCGCCCACAGCGGCACCTGCGTGCCGGTCAGCCCGACGGAGTTCCAGATCAGGTACGTCGGCACCAGTGTCACCGCGGCCGGGAGCATCATCGTGCCCAGCACACTGGCGAACATCAGGTTCCTGCCGGGGAAACGGAAGTAGGCGAACCCGAAGGCCACGAAGGCGCTGGACACCGTGACCGCCAGTGCCGCCGCGACCCCCACGACGACCGAGTTGATCAGCCACGTCAACATCGGCGCGGCCTCCCACACCTCCAGGTAACTCTGTGGCCTGAACGGGATCGGCCACTGGCCGGCGAACGTCCGGTCACGCGGGCGCAGCGAGGCGAAGACCAGCCAGACGAACGGATACAGGAAGATCGCCGAGGCTCCGGCCAGCAGGATCATGAGGAAGAGGCGGCGGGTGGGCCGGTCGGTGGTCATGATGCGGCGTCCTCGTAGTGGACCAGGCGGTTGCCCACCCGTACCTGGATGAAGGTGATCACGGCGATGACGGCGAACAGCAACCATGCCAGCGCGGAGGCATATCCCATGTTCAGGAACTGGAAGCCCTGCTGGAACAGGTAGACGACGTAGAAGAGGGCGGCGTCGCCGCTGGTCTGCTGGGCCTGAGCGGTGCCGAAGTACATCGTGTAGACCTGGTCGAACATCTGGAGCGCGGCGATGGTGTCGACGACCACCACGAAGAACAGGGCCGCGCTGATCAACGGCAGGGTGACGTTCCGGAACCGCTGCCGGGAACTCGCGCCGTCGATCATGGCCGCTTCGGTCAGCTCACGGGGGACGTTGCGCAGCGCCGCGAACAACACGATCGTGCTCGCACCCAGGTTCCACAGTGACATGATCACGATGCCGGGCAACATCCAGTCCGGGTCGGTCGTCCACTGCGGCCCGTCCACCCCGAACACGGCGAGCACCTCGTTGAGCAGCCCCGCCTGCCCGTTCAGCAGGAACAGGAACAACACCCCGACCGCGACGTAGGGCGTCATCGACGGCAGGTAGAAGATCGTCCGGAACACTCCTGCGGCCCGGCCGGTCACCTTGTTCAGCAGCAGCGCCAGTCCCAGCGCCAGCAGGCACGACAGCGGCACGTGGACCACGGTGTAAAGCAGCGTGTTACCGACCGCCCGCGCCACTTTCGGGTCGGCCGCCATCATCGCGTAGTTCTTCACCCCGACGAACTCCGGGGCGCCGATCAGGTCGTAGTCGGTGAAGGACAACGCGGCGCTGGCGATCATCGGCCCGGCCTGGAACACGACCAGGCCCACGATCCAGGGGATCAGGAAGACATACGCCCAGCGGGTCTCCCCAGCTCTCATCTAAACCCTTCCGTGGAAACCCCCGGCTTTAGCCGTGGGGAGGAAACGGAACCCCTGCGGAGCAGGTCAGGGGTAGCCCATCCGCCGCCAAGGCGGATGGGCGTCTGGTTAGGCGTTGCGC
>Ga0233377_1000521_pt1 | contig 17182 bp, 17 predicted proteins | sample ElkDunMinimDraft_6_FD_191540 | JGI IMG/M metagenome (GOLD analysis project Ga0233377, IMG submission 191540) | Fecal eukaryotic communites from dung pellets of Tule Elk in California, USA - Elk Dung E36 | ecosystem: Host-associated > Mammals > Digestive system > Large intestine > Fecal | place...
CCGACAGATCATCGACCTGATGATAGCCGGCGTCCACCGCGCCATACCAGCCGTTCGGCTCAGCCGATGCGGCGCCAGCCACGAACAGGCCCGCCATCGCAACGCCAGCAAGAAGTTTCAGCTTCATCTCTAAGTCCTCATACTTGTGATTGTCTGATGCTCACGCATTGTACACGCGACACTCACGGGGCCGAACGACATTGTGGCCGTGCGGTTCCCGTTTCTCGCCTGCAATGCGGCAACTGTGGCGCCGTTTCAACATAAATTGCTCTGTTTCGGCTTGCTGTTAACCAATCGACGGCATTTCAACGGTTTGAGCCGCGCCGCCTGAACAGCATTGCAAGGTTTTGGCGACCCGGTTTCATCGCATGTTTCATCGCATATGGAGTGCGGGTCCCGGTTTCCCTCACGCTGCCTACGGGTTAGGGAATCGGCCTGATCTGATGATGAGGATGCGCGATGACCATGAAGTTTGACGGACAGGTGGCGATTGTCACGGGTGCGGGCGGTGGTCTGGGGCGCGAGCACGCACTGGCCCTGGCCAAGCGCGGCGCCAGGGTGGTGGTCAACGACCTGGGCGGGGCCCGCGACGGTTCGGGCTCATCGGCCACGGCGGCCGAAGCCGTTGTGGCCGAGATCGTCGCGGCGGGCGGCGAGGCCATGGCCAACGCCGCCTCCGTCACCGACTTCGCCGCCGTCCAGGCCATGGTCGCCGAGGTCATGGCCAAATGGGGCCGGGTCGACATTCTGGTCAACAACGCCGGGGTCCTGCGCGACAAGACCTTCGCCAAGATGGAGCTGGAGGACTTCCGCTTCGTCCTCGACGTCCACCTGATGGGCGCGGTCAACTGCACCAAGGCGGTGTGGGAGATCATGCGCCAGCAGAACTACGGCCGCATCGTCATGACCACCTCGTCCTCGGGCCTCTATGGCAATTTCGGCCAGTCCAATTACGGCGCGGCCAAGATGGCCCTGGTCGGTCTGATGCAGACCCTGTCGATCGAGGGCGCCAAGAACGACATCCGCGTCAACTGCCTGGCCCCCACGGCCCACACCCGCATGACCGAGGATCTGGGCGCCGCCCTGCCTCTGGAGCTGCTGGGACCGGACATGGTCACGCCGGCTCTGCTGTATCTGGTCAGCCGGGACGCCCCCAGCCGCGCCATCATGGCCGCCGGCGCCGGCGGGTTCGAGCGCGCCTATGTCACCCTGACGCAAGGGACCTGGATCGCCGGGGAGGACGCCCCGGAACAGGTCGCCGCCCGCTTCGACGAAATATCCGACCGCACCGGAGAGATCATTCCCGACATGGGCGGCGCCCAGGGTATGATCGAACTGACCAAGGCGCAAAAGCATCACGGCGGCTGAGCGCTGATATCTTGCGTTGACCCGACGGCAAGTGCCTAGGGTCGAACTCCACTCCGTGCCCAACCCCCGCGCTCAAGCAGCGAGCGACCGCGTCGCGAGCGATAGCGCCCTAAAAAGCAAGGATCATCGAAGATGTCCCGTGAAGCCGTCATCGTCTCCACCGCCCGCACCCCGATCGGCCGGGCCTACCGCGGGGCTTTCAACGACACCCAGGCGCAGCAACTGGGCGCCCATGCCGTGCGTCACGCCGTCCAGCGCGCCGGCATCGATCCGGCCGAGATCGAGGACGTGGTCATGGGCGCGGCCTTGCAGCAGGGCTCGACCAACCAGAATGTGGCGCGACAGATCGCCCTGGCGGCGGGCCTGCCGTCGGTGGTGGCGGGCATGACGCTGGACCGCCAGTGCGCCTCGGGCCTGATGGCCATCGCCACGGCGGCCAAACAGGTGATGGTCGATGGCCAGACGGTGGCGGTCGCCGGCGGACTGGAGAGCATCTCCCTGGTCCAGAACCAGCATATGAACCTGTACCGGATGCAGGATCACGAGCTGCTCAAGCTGTCGCCGCACATCTACATGTCGATGCTGGAGACCGCCGAGGTCGTCGCCGCCCGCTACGGGATCAGCCGCGACGCCCAGGACGAATACGCCCTGCAATCGCAACAACGCACCGCCCAGGCTCAGGCCGAAGGCCGTCTGGATGCTGAAGTCGTGCCGATGACCACGACCATGCAGGTGATGGACAAGGCGACCGGCCAGGCCTCCGCCAAGGAAGTCACGCTCTCGAAGGACGAGGGGAACCGCCCGGAAACCACCCTGGAGGGCCTGCAGTCGCTCAAGCCCGTCTTCGGCGGCGGCGAGGAGATCGAACAGGGCCGCTTCATCACCGCAGGCAACGCCTCGCAACTGTCGGACGGCGCCTCGGCCTCGGTGCTGATGGAGGCCAGGGAGGCCGAGAAGCGCGGGCTTCAGCCACTGGGCGCCTATCGCGGCATGGCCGTGGCGGGTTGCGAGCCGGACGAAATGGGCATCGGCCCCGTCTATGCGATTCCCAAGCTGCTGAAGCAGCATGGCCTGACGGTGGACGACATCGGCCTGTGGGAGCTGAACGAGGCCTTCGCCTGTCAGGTCATCTATTGCCGCGACAAGCTGGGCATCCCCAATGAGCGTCTGAACGTCTCGGGCGGCGCCATCTCCATCGGCCACCCCTATGGCATGTCGGGCGCGCGGATGACCGGCCACGTCCTGATCGAAGGCAAGCGTCGCGGCGTTAAATACGGCGTCGTCACCATGTGCATCGGCGGCGGCCAGGGCGCGGCGGGTCTGTTCGAGATTTACTGATCCTCTGAACCACAGCCTTCTCCCCCTGGGGGAGAAGGACGCTGCTCCCACTCCGTCCGCCGCGCCTCCATCAACGTGAACCAGCGGGCGCGCAGCGCGGCGGGGCGGCCCGGATAGCGGTCGTCGAGGAAGTCGGCCTCGACCACGCGGTCGGCGCGGAAGGTGCGGAAATCCTCGCGCGTCTCGCACCAGGCGACCAGCAGCCGGGTCGTGTCGTGATAGCCGATCAAGCAGGGCCAGACGACGCGCAGGGTCTCTCGCCCCTGTTCGTCGGCGTAATGCAGCCGCAGCTTGCGTCCGGCGTGGATGGCGGCGCGGACGCGGGCCATGTCCAGCGTCTCGACGGCCTGTTTCCAGGCGGGCGGCGTCGACACCGCCGGCTCCAGCACTACGGGGCGCAGGCGCTCGGGCACGGTGGCGGCGATCTTGGCGATCAGGTCGCGCGCGGCCCGGGCCAGGGCGGGATCGCCCCGCCCCGCCACCCATTGAGCGCCCAGCACCGCCGCCTCGACCTCGTCCGACGTCAGCATCAGCGGCGGCATGTCGAAGCCGCCGTCCAGAACATAGCCTATGCCCGCCTCGCCCCGGATCGGCACGCGCTGGCCCATGAGGGTGGCGATGTCGCGGTAGATGGAGCGTTTCGACGTCTCCAGCTCGCCCGCCATGGCTTCCGCCGTCACCGGCTTCGAGGACCGGCGCAGCACCTGGATGATCTGAAAAAGCCGGTCGGCGCGTCTCATGAAAATCATCCTGCATGATCGCTGCTGACAGCATGTTGGCAGCAGGGTGGCGGTAGTCAACAGGAACCGGCGGCGAGGGGCCGCATCCTGGAGGACCTGACCATGCTGACCCTGTTTCACGCACCGCAATCGCGTTCGTCCCGGCTGGTCTGGCTGGTGGAGGAGCTGGGCGCAGACTGCATGATCGAATACGTCGCCATCCGCCGCATGGACGGCTCGGGCATGGCGGACCCGAAGAATCCGCATCCCGACGGCAAGGTCCCGGCCCTGCTGCACGACGACGCCTTGGTCACGGAATCGGCGGCGGTGGCACTGTATCTGACCGGCCTGCATCCCGAGGCGGGGCTGGGTTTCCCGCCATCATCGCCGCAGCGGGGCGCGCTGCTGACCTGGATGTTCTGGGCGGCGGGCGAGTTCGAGCCCACCCTGTGGAGCAAGTTCAGCGGCGAGACCGAGACCAGCCCCTACGCCAGGGCCCGTTATGACGCCGCCGTCGACCGTCTGCTGGAGGCGCTGTGGACCGGTCCTTATCTGATGGGCGAACAGTTCACCGTCGCCGATGTGATGATCGGTTCGACCATCGGCTGGGCGCGCGGACATCTGCCGGACAGCCCCCTGCTGGACGCCTATCTGGCCCGGCTGGCGGAGCGCCCCGCCCACCAGCGCGCCATGGCCCGCGACGGCGAGGTCATCGTCACGGCGGCGGCCTGATCCACCGTCAGGCGGCGGCGTCCTGATGGTCGTCGTCGCCGGTCGGGCGCTCAACGGCCCTGAGCGTGGCCACGAAGTCGTCGCGCCAGACGCCGACGTCGGTGTCGCGCACCACCTGCATCAGCGATTCCCATTTCCGCCGGCGCTCTTCCAGCGGCATGGTCAGGGCGCGCTTGATGCCGTCGGACAGCTCCTCGCGGCTGAAGGGATTGACCAGCAGGGCCTCGCCCATCTGTTCGGCCGCGCCGGCAAAGCGCGACAGCACCAGAACGCCGGGATCTTCGGGATTCTGGGCGGCGACATATTCCTTGGCCACCAGGTTCATGCCGTCGCGCAAGGGTGTGACCAGACCCACGCGCGCGGCGCGGTAGATGCCCGCCAGCTGGTCGCGGCGATAGGTGCGGTTGATGTAGCGGATCGGCTGCCAGTCCATGTCGGCATATTCGCCGTTGACCCGCCCGGCCAGGGCGTCCAGCCGCCCGCGGATGTCCTGATAGGTGTCCACGTCGTCGCGGCTGATCGGCGTCACCTGCAGCAGGAAGACCTGGCCGCGCATGTCGGGATTGTCGGCCAGGAACTGCTCATAGCCCAAGAGCCGTTCCTCCAGCCCTTTGGAATAATCCAGCCGGTCGACACCAACCATCATCGACCGGAAAGCCGCCGACGACGCCATCCGCTCATAGGTCCGCCGTCCGAAGGTGGAGTTGCGGGCCTTCAGGAAGCCCTCGACGTCGATGCCGATGGGGAAGACCCCCGCCTGCACCGTCTTGCCGAACGCCTCCAGCGCATCATTGGGCAGCAGCTTGCCGTTGACGCTGGGTTCTGACGCCACATAGTCGCGGAACAGGTCCAGCCATTCGCGGGTCTGGAAGCCGATCAGATCGTAGTCGAACATCGACTCCACCAGCCTGCGGTGATGCGGCAGCGTCACCAGCAGCTGACGCACCGGCCAGGGCGTGTGCAAGAAGAAGCCGATCCGGTTCTTCACCCCGCGCCGCCTCAGATCCCGGGCCAGAGGGATCATGTGGTAGTCGTGGATCCAGATCACGTCGTTGGGCTGGATCAGCGGGGCCAGCACCTCGGCGAAGCGGGCGTTGGTGCGCTCATAGCCCTCGCCGTAGGAGCGCTCATAGGCGGCCAGATCGGTGCGGTGGTGGAACAGGGGCCACAGCGTCTTGTTGGCGTAGCCGTTGTAGTATTCGTCGACGTCCTGAGCCTCGAGATCGACCAGGGCGACGGTGACGCCGGCCCGGTCCTCCATCTTCAGCTCGCCGGTGAAATGATCGACCGTCTCGCCGGACCAGCCGAACCACAGGCCGTCGTAGGTCTTCAGCGCCGCCGACAGGGCCATGGCCAGACCGCCCGACGATCCGGCGGACGGATCCTTGGGCGCCGACACGCGGTTGGAGACGACGATCAGGCGGCTCATGAGCTGCGCCCCGCGCGGTCTTCATATTCCTCCCCCCTCGGGGGAGGGGGACCGCCTGCTAGGCGGTGGAGGGGGCTGGCCTCAGGCGGGGTCGATGGGCTTGGTCTCAGCTTGCCGCCAGCCCCCTCCACCATGCTTCGCATGGTCCCCCTCCCCCGGTGGGGGAGGAATGTCAGAGGGCGGCTCATCGCGCGTCCGTCCAGGACCGGCTGAGCAGGACCGCACAGTTGATGATCCCGACCAGGGAATAGGTCTGCGGATAATTGCCCCACAGTTCGTTGTCGCCCAGCGAAATGTCTTCGCTCAGCAGGCCCGCATGGGTGCGGCGGCTTAGCATCTCCTCGAAGATGGCGCGCGCCTCCTCGGTGCGGCCGTTCTGGTGCAGGGCCTCGATGAACCAGAAGGTGCAGAAGTTGAACGCCGTCTCCGGCTCGCCGAAGTCGTCCGGCTCGACATAGCGGAACAGATAGGGACCCTTCTTCAGGTCGCGCTCGATGGCCTCGAAGGTCGCAACCTGGCGTGGGTCGTGCGCCTCCAGGAAGCCCAGATCGGTCATCTGCAGCAAGGAGGCGTCCAGTTCGCGGTTGCCGAAGCTGGCGGCGAAACGGCCTTCGTCGGGCAGATAGGCCTCTCGTTCGATGCGGGCGCGGATCAGAACGGCCCGCTCGCGCCAGACCTCGGCCCGGTCATCCAGCCCCAGATGCGTCGCCGCCTTGGCCAGCCGGTCACAGGCGGCCCAGCACATGACTGAGGAATAGGTGTGCACCCGGGCGATGGTGCGGAACTCCCACAGGCCGGCGTCGACCTGATCGTGCATTTCAAAGGCGCGGTCGCCGACCCGCTCCAGCGCATGGAAATCCTCGACCGTGCCGGGGCGCAGCAGTCGCTGGTCGTAGAAGCTCTGCACCAGAGGCAGGACGATCTGGCCGTAGACGTCGTGCTGCAGGTGTTCGCGGGCCTGATTGCCGACACGCACCGGCTTCATGCCGCGATAGCCCGCCACCGTCTCGGTGATCCGCTCGTCGATATCCTCTTCCAGGCCCACGCCGTAGACCGGCTGGACGTGGCCGCCCGCCGACTGGTCCACCAGATTGCGCAGATAGCCGAGGTAGTTCTCAAGGATGTCGACCGCACCCAGCCGGTTCAGAGCCCGCACCGTGTAATAGGCGTCGCGGATCCAGCAGTAGCGGTAATCCCAATTGCGCCCGCTCTCGGGGAACTCAGGAACCGAGGTGGTCATGGCGGCGACGATCGCCCCCGTCTCCTCATAGGCGCACAGTTTCAGGGTGATGGCCGCCCGGATCACGGCCTCCTGATAATCCAGCGGCAGATAGAGGGTCCGCACCCAGTCCTGCCAATAGGCCACCGTCTGGTCCAGCGCCGAGGTCACGCCGGGCCCGACCTGCTGGTCATAGCCCTCATCCGGGCCGAAGAAGAAGGCGTGCGGCTTCTCCAGCCGGAAGGTGCGCTCGTTCAGAATGTGGGTGATCGGACAGTCGGTGGTCAGCCGGAAGGTCACGTCGGTGCACAGATAGCGGATGTGGTTGGAGCCGCGCGTGACCTCGGCCCGCCGCGCGCCCCAATCCGCCGAGGGGCGCAGGCGCACGGTGATGCGCGGCGATCCGCTCAGGGGCCGGACGATGCGTCCGAAGGCCAGCGGGCGATAGGTGCGGCTGTGCTTGGGGTGGCGTGGGGCGAAGTCGAGGATTTCGACCTCGGCGCCGTCATGGGCGGTCAGGACGGTGCGCAGGACCGGCGTGTTGCGCACATAGGCTTGCCGGGCCTCTTTCAAATTCTCGAGGCTGATGTCCCAGAAGCCGTGATCGGGTGCATCACCGTCCATCAGGGCCGAGAACACCGGGTCGCCGTCCACGCGCGGGGCGCAGGCCCAGACATAGCGGCCGCTTCGGTCGATCAGGGCGCTGACCGCGCAATTGCCGATGGGGGCGAGGTCCAGATTCACGGCCGGTTTCATGATCACGGGCTCTCCTCGACATGGTCCAGCCAGTCCAGAACGGCATCGACGTCGCTCAGGCCATAGCGCGCCGCCGTCTCGCGCGGCGGGCCGACCAGAATCCCGAACCCGCCCAGGGCCTCTGCGGCGCGGAAACCGTCTTCGTCGGTCAGGTCGTCGCCCAGCATGACCGGAACGGCGCCCGCGAACGGCGCCTCCTTCATGAAGCCGGTCAAGGCCGTGCCCTTGTCGGCGCCGGGGGTTTTCAACTCGACCACCAGATTGCCGGGCTGCAGCGTCAGGCCTGTCGAACGCGCCAGCTTCCGGGCCAGGGCGTCGGCGTCATCGGCATGGTCCGGGGCTCCCCGGAAGTGCAGACCGGCCGCCACGGCCTTGTCCTCCACGATCGTGCCGGGGCGGGTGCGGGCGAAGGCGTCGAAGGCGTCCACCACGTCACGTACGGCGGCGTCGGGCGTCGCTGTCAGCACGGCGCCGTCGGCGCGTCGCCGCTCAAGCCCGTGCACGCCCGAGGCGGAGAAGACGCCGTCGGCGATGCGGTCGATCTCTGACAAGGTTCGTCCGCTGAGGATGGCCATGCGGCCTCCGAAGCGGGTCTCCACCGCCTTCAGCACCGCCGTTCGCCGGGCGTTCGGGATCACGGCGTCGGGCGTGGGCGCCAGCGGGGCCAGAACGCCGTCCATGTCCAGAAACAGGGCCGGGCGGCTCAGACACGTTGGAGGTTTGGGCAGAGTCGCAACGGTCTCGCCCGCCGTTTGCACGGCGTGGATGGTCGATAGGGGAGTCGCCATGGCCGTCAAAACGCATCACCCGCGAAATGGTTGTCCAGCTTGGCTATTTATTTCGCACTGCAGCGATATCAGCGTCTTTGACGGCGCCGGACGGCAGGTCTAGCGTCCGGTCTCTGGATTGCAGGAGATTTCGATGCGCCGCCTTGTTTTCGCAGCCTCCGCACTGGCCATAGCCGTCACCGGCGGCGTCAGTCTCCCGACCGCTCCCGCCCATGCCCAGAGCGCCTGTCAGGCGACGACGCCGGGGCCCGGCACGTCGGCCCGGCGTCAGATTCTGAACGCGCTGCGTCCCCAGGTCGAGGCGATGGCCCGCGAGGATGTCGAGTTCGTCGTCGACCGCATCCGCATCGCCTGCGACTGGGCCCGCGTCGTGGTCAATCCACGCGCGCCCGGCGGCCAGGGTAATCATTATGAGCCGGTCGACGCCGTGTTCCAGCGCTCGGGCGGAGTCTGGCGGGTCCGCGAAACCGCCTGCGGCGAGGTCGACTGCGCGCCTGCTGCTGAACAGTACCGCAAGCTCTTTCCGAACCTGCCGACCGCCCTGTTGTTCTAGGTCGGCGAGGCGCGGCGATTGTTAAACCGGAGGCGATGCGCCAAATCCCGTCCATGACCCAGTCCGACCTGACCGTTGATCCCGTCGCCGTCCTCGCCCGCGCCCGCGAGGTCACCCGCCTGAACATCGCTGCGCTTCAGGCGCTGGACGCCGCCATCGACGACAGTCTGGTCAGGGCCTGCGAGATCATTCTGTCGCGACCGGGCTATCTGGTCGTCACCGGCATGGGCAAGTCCGGCCATATCGGGGGCAAGATCGCCGCCACCCTGGCCTCGACCGGCACGCCCGCCTTCTTCGTCCATCCGGCGGAGATGAGCCACGGCGACCTGGGCATGCTGCAGCCCGACGTGACCCTTCTGGCCATCTCCAGTTCGGGCGAGAGCCGCGAGCTGCGCGACCCCCTGATCTTCTGCCAGCGGGCCGGCATCCCCGTCATCGGCATGACCCAGAGACCCGCCAGCTTCCTCGGCCGGTCCTCGACGGTCTGTCTGGCCATGCCGCCGTTCGCCGAGGCCTGCCCCAATAATCTGGCGCCCACGACCTCGACCCTGATGACGCTGGCGTTGGGCGACGCCCTGGCCATGGTGCTGATGGAGCGGCGCGGCTTCACCGCCGAGGCCTTTGGTCTGCGCCATCCCGGCGGCAAGCTGGGCATGCGTCTGCAGAGCGTGCGCGACTGGATGGGCGACCGCCCGCCGGCGCCCGCCGTCGTGCCGACCAGCGCCACCTTCGCCGAGGTGGTCACCGCCATCACCGAGGGCCGCAAGGGCGCCGTCGCCGTGGTCGCCGACGACGGGCGGCTGGCCGGGATCATCACAGACGGTGATGTGCGCCGCGCCTTCGCCAGAGATGTCTCGGGCCTGACCGCCGGTCAGATGATGAGCCCCAGTCCCAAGGTCGTCGCCCCCGACGCCCGCATGAGTGACGCCATCGACCTGATGACCCAGAACAAGATCGCCACCCTGCTGGTGGTCGAGGCTGGCCGCCCCGCCGCCATCGTCCACATCGCCGAACTGATGCAGGCCGGCTACGTCGGCTGACCCCTGAGTCTACGGCGCCCGTCATCCAAGGCGCTGGATTTCCGCCTTCGCGGGAATGAGCGGAAAGAAGGCGCCCAAGGGCCTCTTGCGCGTAATTACTTGACGTTGACGTAAACGTAGGGTTTCTGGCGGCTGCGTTTCAATTCCAGACCCGTCCCTCAAGCAGCGAGGCGCCGCGCGCCGAACGTTAGGGACCCTAGAAGCAAGAGAGACCCTCCTCATGGCCGACGCCTACATCTTCGACGCCGTGCGCACCCCGCGCGGCAAGGGCAAGAAGGACGGCTCTCTGCATGAGATCACCGCCCTGTCGCTGGCCAGCCAGATGCTGCAGGCCCTGCGCGACCGGAACGATCTCGACACGTCGAAAGTGGATGACGTCATCCTCGGCTGCGTCTCGCCGGTGGGCGAGCAGGGCGCCGACATCGCCCGCACCGCCGTGCTGAACGCCGGCTGGGCTCAGACCACGGCGGGCGTGCAGATCAACCGCTTCTGCGCCTCGGGCCTGGAAGCCGTGAACATGGCGGCCGCCAAGGTGAAGTCCGGCGAGGCCGATTTCGCCGTCGGCGGCGGCGTCGAGGCCATGAGCCGCGTGCCGATGGGTTCGGACGGCGGCGCCTGGCCGGTCGATCCGTCCAGCGCCTTCGCCACCTATTTCGTGCCGCAAGGCGTCTCGGCCGACATGATCGCCACCAAGTGGGGCTTCAGCCGCGCCGACGTGGACGCCTATTCGGTCGAAAGCCACAAGCGTTCGGCCAAGTCCTGGGCCGAGGGCCGCTTCAAGAACTCGGTCATCCCCGTGCTGGACCAGCTGGGTCTGGTCCGCCTGGACCATGACGAGACCATTCGTCCGAACACGGACATGCAGACGCTCGGCGCGCTGAACGCCTCCTTCGCCATGATGGGCGAACTTGCATTCGATTCCGTGATCAACCAGCGCTACCCTGAGGTCGAGCGCGTCAACCACGTCCACACCCCCGGCAACTCCTCGGGCATCGTCGACGGTTCGGCGGGCGTCCTGATCGGTTCGCTGGAAGCCGGCAAGGCCCTGGGCCTGAAGCCGCGCGCCAAGATCCGCGGCGCCGCCTCGATCGGCTCGGAGCCGTCGATCATGCTGACCGGCCCGGAGTTCGTGACCCACAAGCTGCTGGGTCGCCTGGGCATGAAGTCCACCGACATCGACCTCTATGAGCTGAACGAGGCCTTCGCCGCCGTCGTCCTGCGCTACATGCAGGCGCTCGACATCCCGCACGACAAGATCAACGTCTGCGGCGGCGCCATCGCCATGGGCCACCCGCTGGGCGCCACGGGCGCCATGATCACCGGCGTGGTGCTGGACGAGCTGGAACGGTCCGACAAGGAAACCGCCCTCATCACCCTGTGCATCGGCGGCGGCATGGGCACCGCCACCGTCATCGAACGCGTCTGATCGGGAGCGACTGACCATGGAAAACTTCAAGATCGACGTGGACGCCGACGGCGTCGCCCTGATCACCTTCGACGTCCCGGGACGCTCGATGAACACCCTGACCTCGTCCGTCATGGCCGAGATTCCGCAACTGGTGGAACGCATCAAGACCGACGACGCCATCAAGGGCGCGGTCCTGACATCGGGCAAGGCTTCCGGCTTCTGCGCCGGCGCGGACCTCGGCGACATGGCCGGCGGCGTGCTGTCAGGCGGCGGTGACCTGCAAAAGGCCTTCGACGCAGGCTGGAAGCTGAACGGCGCCTTCCGCGCGCTGGAAACTTCCGGCAAGCCGATTGCCGCGGCGATCAACGGCCTGGCCTTGGGCGGCGGGCTGGAGTTCACCCTGGCGGCTCACTACCGCGTGGTCGAGAACGACAACAAGATCCAGCTGGGCCTGCCCGAGATCAAGGTCGGCCTCTTCCCCGGCGGCGGCGGCACCCAACGCCTGACGCGCCTGATCGGCGTCCAGCCGGCCATGATGGCCATGACCGAGGGCAAGTCCTTCCGTCCCAACGACGCCAAGGGCGCAGGCATCGTCCATGAGGTGGTCGAAAAGGGTCAGTCGGTCGCGGCCGCCAAGGCCTGGATCAAGGCCGGCGGCAAGGCCGTGCAGCCGTGGGACGACAAGGGCTTCAAACTGCCCGGCGGCGGCCCCTACCACCCGGCCGGCATCCAGAACTTCCTGGTCGGCAACGCCATGATCAAGAAGCAGACCTACGGCAACTATCCCGCCGCCACCAACCTGATGAAGGCCGTCTATGAAGGCGTTCAGGTGCCGATGGACGCCGCCCTGCGCATCGAGACCCGCTACTTCATCAAGACCCTGATGACGCCGCAGGCCCAGGCCATGATCCGCAGCCTCTTCCTGTCGAAGCAGGAACTGGACAAGGGCGCCGTGCGCCCGGCGGGCGTGCCGAAGTCTGATGCCAAAAAGGTCACCGTCATCGGCGCCGGCATGATGGGCGCGGGCATCGCCTATGTTCAGGCCATGGCCGGCATCGAAACCATCCTCATCGACCAGACCCAGGAAGCCGCCGACAAGGGCAAGGCCCATGTCGAGGAACTGTTGAAGAAGCGCCTGTCGCGGGGTCAGCTGACGCAGGAGAAATACGACGCCTTGCTCGGCTCGGTCACGGCGACGACGGACTATGAGTTGATCAAGGGCTCGGACCTGGTCATCGAGGCCGTGTTCGAAAATCGCGAGATCAAGGCCGACGTCACCAAACGCGCCGAGGCCCAGTTGGCCGAAGGCGCCGTCTTCGGCTCCAACACCTCCACCCTGCCGATCACCGGCCTGGCCGAGGCGAGCGTGCGTCCCGAGGACTTCATCGGCATCCACTTCTTCTCGCCCGTCGACAAGATGATGCTGGTCGAGATCATCATGGGTGAAAAGACCGGCCAGACGGCTCTCGCCAAGGCGCTGGACTATGTCCTGAAGATCAAGAAGACGCCGATCGTCGTCAACGACTCGCGCGGCTTCTACACCTCGCGCTGCTTCGGCACCTATGTGGCCGAAGGGCTGGCCATGCTGGAGGAGGGCTATGCGCCCGCCTTGATCGACAACATCGGCCGCATGACCGGCATGCCGCGCGGCCCGCTGGAGATGCACGACGACGTGGCTCTGGACCTGTCGCTCAAGGTCGCCAAACAGACCCAGGCCGATCTGGGCGACGCCTATGTTCCGCTGCCCGGGGGCGAGATCGTTCGCAAGATGGTCGAGGATCTGGGCCGTTACGGCCGCAAGAACGGCAAGGGCTTCTACGACTACGACACCAAGCCCAAGACCCTGTGGGCCGGCCTGTCGGACCTGGCGGCTGTCAAGATCAACGACTCGACGCCCGAACTGGTCGAGGATCAGAAGCAGCGCCTGCTGTATCGTCAGGCCGTCGAGGTCGCCAAATGCTGGGCTGAGGGCGTCATCGACGATCCGCGCGAAGCCGACGTCGGCGCCATCCTGGCCTGGGGCTTTGCGCCCTGGACCGGCGGTCCGATCACCTTCATGGACCAGACCGGCCTGAAGGCCTTTGTCGCCCAGGCCGACGACTACGCCGCCCGCTACGGCGAGCGGTTCCAGGTGCCGCAACTGCTGCGCGACATGGCCGCCAAGGGCGAGACCTTCTACGGCCGCTTCGCCCCGGAGAAGAAGGCGGCCTGACCGGGCGGTTTCTTCTCAAGCCTCAGAGGGCGCTTCCGGAGACGGGAGCGCCCTTGTCGTTTGACCTCAGTCCTTCGTCGGATCGACCTGATCGGCGTCGCCATAGGTCAGGGCCAGGAAGACGTCTTCCAGGTCCGGGTCCTCGGTGGTGATGTCGGCGATGGTCACGCCCGCTGCGCGCACGGCGGCCAGCACATGCTCGACCGACGACTGGCCCTTCTTGTAGCTGACGGCGAAGGCGCCGTTGGCGCGGGGCGTGGCCTCAAAGCCGTTCAAAACGGGCAGGGCGTCCAGATCGCCGTCCGGCGTCACCACCACGTTTCGCGTGTCGAGACGGCGCAGCAGCTGCGGCGTCGGCTCGCAGGCCACGACCGATCCCCGGTTCATGATGGCGATGGTGTCGCAGAGCTCCTGCGCCTCCTCCAGATAGTGGGTGGTCAGCAGGATGGTCACGCCCTCGGCGTTGATGCGGCGGACGTACTCCCATAGCTGGCGGCGCAGTTCGACGTCCACGCCCGCCGTCGGCTCGTCGAGGATCAGGATGGGCGGGTTATGCACCAGCGCCTTGGCCACCATCAGCCGCCGCTTCATCCCGCCCGACAGCGCCCGCACATAGGCGTTGGCCTTGTCCGACAAGCCCAGTGCGGCCAGCAGTTCGTCTGAGCGCCGTTCCTTGGCCGGCACGCCGTAGAAGCCGGCCTGCACCTCCAGCGCCTCGCGCGGGGTGAAGAAGACGTCAGCGGTGATCTCTTGCGGCACAACGCCCAGGGCGGCGCGGGCGTCGCGCGGCTGTTTGTCGATGTCGCGGTCCCAGATGGCGGCGGTCCCGCCGGTCTTGTTGACCACCCCGGCCAGGATGTTGATCAGCGTCGACTTTCCCGCCCCGTTCGGGCCCAGCAGGCCGAACATGGAGCCGCGCGGAATGACCAGATCGACGCCGCGCAGGGCCGTCTTGGGCGGGGCCTTCTTGGTGCCCGCATAGGTCTTCTCCAGACCCCGGACCTCGATGGCGTTGACGGGCAGGGCGGCGGTTTCGGTCATGCGGGAGCTTTGATCGGACAGGTGCGGGGAAGCGCGGTCCGCATAGGTATGTGTTGCGAGGGCTTTCGCCAAGCTGCAGGGGCAAAGACAAGCGCCCGCGTCGTTTTGTAAATGGTGCTTGACATGTCGTCTTGAGTGTCTAGGTTGCTTGTCATTATGTATCGCTCACTTGACGGAGACGCCCCATGAAGACCCTGACCCGCACCCGCCTGATCGGCTATCTGGCCATGACCGTCTGCGTCATCGGCTATGGGGGCTTCGGCCTGGCCCTGCTGCTGGGCAAGATGGACGTGCTGAGCACGACCCATTCCATGGTGCTGGCCGCCGTGGCGGCGGTGATCGGCGAGATCGGCCTGTGGGTCGGCGCCGCCTGTCTGGGCCTGACCCTGTTCAAGAAGCGCAAGGCCATGCTGGACAAGCTATTCCGCCGCAAGCCGACGGCGGTTGTCGAAGGCTGAGGTTTGACGGGGACGGCGGGTCCGCATAGGACTCGCCGCGTCCTTCCAGCCCTTCAGGTCGCCATGCCCCCCCGCCATACCGACGCCCTCATCCCTCCGCCCGAACAGATGGTCGTGTCGACCAAGCGCGTGGCCTGTGACGGCGGCGGCGGCGTTCTGGGCCATCCGCTGGTCTATATGGACATGGGCGAGGAAAACTTCGTCGAGTGCGGCTATTGCGACCGCCGCTTCGTGCTCAGCGACCATCCGCACCCCGAGAGCGAATACCTCAGCCCCGCCGCGCGTCCGCCCGAGGCGCACTGAAGGCCATCGCTTCAAGTCAGTTGCATTTGAATACTGACGTGCGATAAGCGGCGGCATGACCAAGATGCCCGCCACCTCCGCCGAAGCCTTCGCCTCCATGACGGGGCGCGACCTGTTGCAGGCCATGCTGGAGGGCCATCTGGACGGGCCGGGCATCGGCGCCACGCTCAGCTTCGCCCTGACCGAGGTCGATGAGGGCCGGGTGGTGTTCGAGGGCGAGACCGGCCCGCATCTGCTCAATCCCGCAGGCACGGTCCACGGCGGCTGGGCTCTGGCCCTGATCGACAGCGCGGCGGGATGTGCGGCTCACTCCCTGCTGCCCGCAGGCGTCGGCTATTCGACGCTGGACACCCGCTGCAACTTCGTGCGGCCCATCCGCGTCGATACGGGCCGGGTCCGCTGCGAGGGGCGGGTGGTCAACCACGGCCGCCAGATCATCACCGCCGACGCCTGGGTGCGCGACGCCGAAGGCCGTCTGCTGGCCCACGGCGGCTCGACCCTGATGGTCCTGCCGCTGCGCTAATCGACGGGCGGGGGCGCAGGCATCAGGTCGCCGAAGGGCGCCGCCGCCTCCAACGCCTTCACGAACGACGGCCTCTGGCTCAACCGCTCGCGCCAGGCTCTCAGCCGGGGCCGGTCGCCGAACGGGACCAGTCGACGCGCATAGGTCAGGATCGGCGCCGCCGCACAATCGGCCAGGGTGAAGGTCTCGCCCGCCCCCCAGGTCCGCCCGTCCGCCAGCCGCGTCTCCAGCCAGTCCCAAGCGGTGGCGATGATGGCGGCGTCCTGAACATCGCCATAGGGGTCGCCCTGGCCCTCGGGCCTGAATTTGTTTCCCACAATGCGGTTCATCGACAGGCCGACGTAGATGTCGATGACCCGGTCCACCAGCCGCGCCTCCAGCGCCGCCTCCGGGTCAGCGGGGATCAGCCGTCCTCCACCCGCCAGCCGATCGAGGTATTCAATGACGATGCTGGATTCCACCAGGGTGCGCCCGGCGTCGGTGTCGATCAGGGTCGGCATCTTGGCGAAGGGCGAAACCGAACGGAACGCCGCCATGGCGGCGTCGTCGGCGCCGTCCACCAGCTTCAGCTCATAGTCCAGGCCGAGTTCATCAAGCGCGGTGACCGTCTTCTGGCCATAGGCGGCGTAGGGGTGGGACCACAGGATCAGCGCCATCTTCGGGAACTCCGGGCGGTGGTGAGAGAGTCCATTGATCCGCTTTCAGCGCCATCCCGCAACCCCTCGTTAAGGGACGCAGGCCACCCTCTCGGTCTGCCCATGCCGGAGAGAGGCGCGATGTCGACCATCCAGACCAACTCCTACCGCCGCCAGCGCGACCATTTCGAGCCGCAGGATAACGATCCTCAGGAGCAGCGCCGCCTGCGCGGCCTGCTGGAGCAGATCGACTATGCCGCCTTCATCGCCAACCGCGAGGTCATCGGCCAGATGCTGCCGGCGCTGGATCCGGCGGTGTTCCAGCGGCTGGCGGTGCTGACCGCCACGGCGCGCGGCAAATGGGTGGCCGAGGCCTTGCGCCTGTCGGAATCCGGCGCGCCGGCCACGCCGGACCAGGTGGCCCGCCTGACCTCGACCCGCACCGCCTATGAGGAACTGGCCGAAGCTTACGAAGGTCTGCGCCGCATGGTCGAGCGCGGCTATGCGGCCATCAAGGCCCCTGCCGCCTGACCCCTCAGTCCAACGGCTGAGGCAGGGTGCGGATCGGGGCGTCGGGATCGGTTGATCGCGGCGCTGCAGGCGTCGGCGGCGGTCCTTGAGGGGCCGGTTCGGCCTCGGGCGGTGCGGTGACGATCACCA
>Ga0233377_1000523_pt1 | contig 17157 bp, 18 predicted proteins | sample ElkDunMinimDraft_6_FD_191540 | JGI IMG/M metagenome (GOLD analysis project Ga0233377, IMG submission 191540) | Fecal eukaryotic communites from dung pellets of Tule Elk in California, USA - Elk Dung E36 | ecosystem: Host-associated > Mammals > Digestive system > Large intestine > Fecal | place...
GTCTTTCGCGTCTCTCTAGTTGTCCCCAGGGGGCTCGATGAGCCAGCAGCGGAAGGACCTCGAGACGCTCCGCAAGGGGCTGCTGGCGGCCTTCAGCAAGGCGGACGTGGCCGTGAAGGCCCAGATCGCCGGGCAGCTGCGGGCGGTCGTCAAGGATCTGGCGGCGCTGGGCGAGGTGTCCGAGGAGGTTTCGGCGGCTGATGAGATCGCAGCTCGACGTGCGGCTCGGCGAGCAGGTGCCGCAGATCCTGCACAGCCCGCCCGGCGTGGTCAGCCTCGACGCCGCGGAGGAAGCAATCGAGCTGGCTGATGCCTACGGGGTGTGCGACGGGAACCCGTTGGCCGAGTCCCAGAAGATCACCCTGCGCGGGGCGATGGGGGAGCGGGCTGACGGATCGTGGGCGGCGTCCCGTGTGGCGGACTTCGGGCCGCGGCAGGGGACCGGGAAGAGCGACAAGATCGCTGTCCGGGAGCTCGCTGGGCTGGTCCTGTTCGGCGAGAAGCTGCTGATCCACACGGCGCACGAGTTCCCGACGGCGAACGAGTGCTTCCTGCGGCTGGTCGGCCTGTTCGAGAACTGGGATGACCTGCGTAAGAAGGTCGCCCGGATCCGGTATGCGAACGGCGAGCAGGGCATCGAGCTGTTGTCGGGGCAGCGGCTGAAGTACCGGGCGCGCACGGGCGGGTCGGGGCGAGGGTTCGCGAAGGCGGATCTCGTCGTCTACGACGAGGCGCAGCACCTGGGCCGGGAGCATCTGGCAGCGTCGGGCCCGTCGAAGCTGGCGAACCCGAACAGCCAGACCTGGTACGCCGGGTCGGGAGGGTTGCCGACGTCGCATGTGGCGTGGGCGATCCGCCGTGACGCCCTGTCCGGTGACGCCGGCCGGTTGGCGTACACGGAGATGACCGCCGAGAAGGTGTCGCTCGTCGACGGGAAGATCCGGTCGGTGCGCCCGGACCCGTACGACGTGGCCTCGTGGTACCAGGCGATGCCTGGGCTGGGCCGGTGGGTGACCGAGGAATCGATGCGGGCTCTGCTCGAGGAGATGGGCCCCGACCTGTTCGCCCGCGAGTGCGAGTGCGTGTGGGATCGGGAGCTCGGCGACGAGGGCGAGTCGATCATCTCCGCCGAGGAGTGGGCGTCGCTGGTCGCGAGGTCGACGGCGGCTGACCCTGTCGCTCTGGCGTTCGACGTCACCCCGGACCGGTCGTCAGCGACGATCGCTGCCGCGGGGGCGTCGACGGCCGAGGGCCATCGGGTGCATGTCGAGGTCGTGAAGCAGGACCGTGGGACCGGGTGGGTTGTGCCGCTGCTGGTGCAGCTCGCTGTGGCCCGCGGCCCGGTGGCGATCGTGTGTGACCCGGCCGGGCCTGCCGGCGGGCTGCTGTCTGCAGCGGCCGCGGCGGGTGTCGAGGTGACGCCTGTGTCGGCCCGTGAGCACGCTCAGGCGTGCGGTGGGCTGCTCGACGCGGTGAAGGCCGGGGATGTGTCGCACATCGGCCAGGTGCCGCTCAGCGCGGCGGTAGCGGGTGCCGCGACCAGGGACCTCGGTGACGGGGCCTGGTTGTGGTCGAGGAAGTCGTCGGACGTGGACATCTCGCCCCTGGTGGCGGTGACGTTGGCGAAGTGGGCGTGGGAGAACGCGCCGGTGCCCGAGGCGACCGCCTCGGTCTACTGACCGGAGGAGGCGATGCGTGTGGTGAACCTCCTCGATCTGGTCCAGGCCGCGGGTCTGGTCGGCCTTCTCGTGGCCGCCTGGTTGCTGTTCGGTGGCCCTGCGGCGCTCGCTGTGGCGTCCGTGTTCATGCTGGTCGTGCCCGAGGTCCGACGGTGAGCCTGTTCCGCCCGGCGCCCGAGCGGCGCGCGGACCGTCCGACGGACAGTCTCGGTGAGCTGTACCGGCGCCGGCAGCAGCCGTTCGACGCTGGCGGCCGGATCGACGTCGACCAGGCGATGCGTCTCGGTGCGGTGTGGGCCTGCGTGGACCTGATCGCCCGGACGATCTCGACGCTGCCGGTGCACGAATACGAGCGCGGCCAGGGCGCGCCGGTGCAGCTGCCCCCCTCGCCGCTGCTGACCAAGCCTGACGGCGACGTCTCGCGCACAGTGTGGCTGTACCAGGTGCTGTCATCGCTGCTCACTACCGGGAACACCTTCGGGCTGGTTGACCCGCCGATGACGGTGGGCTGGCCGGAACGTATCGAGCTGCTCGACGCGTCCAGGATCACGCTCAGCAGGGACGGCCGGTCGGGACCGGTCCGCTGGTACGTCGACCAGAAGCCGGTCGAGAAGTGGCCGGCTGGTCCGCTGTGGCACGTGCCCGCGTGGGTGCGCGCCGGGTCGCCGATCGGCCTGTCGCCGATCGAGCACGCTGCGCTCAAGATCGGGATCGGGTTGAACGCCGAGAAGTTCGGCGCCCAGTGGTTCCGCGACGGTGCGGTCCCCACCGGAATGCTCCTCAGCGACAAGACGGTGAACCCGGAGACTGCGAAGACCGTCAAGCGCCGGTGGCTGGACGCCCTGATGGGGAACCGAGAACCGGTCGTGATGGGCGACGGGTGGAAGTACGAGCAGATCCAGGTGACCGCCGAGGAGTCGCAGTTCCTGGCGACTATGTCCGCTACGAAGGCGGACATCGCCAGCTACTACGGCATCCCGCCCGAGGAGATCGGCGGTAGTTCGGGCAGCAGCATGACGTACTCGAACATCGAGTCGCGGTCGCTGAACATGCTGACCTACACGTTCGGGCCGTGGATCGTCCGCCTCGAGGAGGCCCTGACGGCGCTGCGCCCGGAGGGCCGGTACTGCAAGATCAACGCAGACGCGTTCGTGCGGGTCGATACGACCACCCGGATGAAGGCGTACGAGTCGGCGATCAGGACCGGGTGGCGGTCCCCGGACGAGGTCCGCGAGAAGGAAGACCTGCCACCGATCCCTGACGGGAAGGGCGACCGGTTCCTGTGGCCGCCGTTGCGTCAGCAGCTCACCGAGGAGGAGCTACTGCTCGGAGCGGACAGCGGGGCCGACGACGAGGGCGTGACAGCCCCCGCCGGCCCCGGTGCAGCGTCTGGTGGCGGCACCGCTGGTCGGGCCGCGGCCGGTCCGGAGGGCGGCCCGTTGGAGATCACACGGGCGCTGCAGCAGGTGTACCTCGCCGTCACCAGCAAGGTGATCACGAAGAGCGAAGCCCGGGAGATCGTGAACCGGTTGGGCGCTGGCCTGTCCGTGGAGTTGCCGCCCGAGCTGGTGGCCGAGCTGGCCCCTGGGCCGCAGGAGGTGTCCCCATGACCGATCTACGGAACCTGCCGGCCGAGGTCCTCGAACGGCTCGGCAACGACCCGTCCGGGATCGACGCACGCCAGCGCGGCAACGTGCTCGAGGCCCGGCTCACCAAGGTCGAGGTGCGCGCCGACGGCGACGACGCCGAGATCGACGGGTACGCCACCGTCTACGACTACCCGTACGACGTCGCCGGCGGGCCCCCGTGGGGCTGGGCGGAAACGATCGCAGCGGGCGCCGCCACCAAGAGCGTCCAGGAACGCGACGATGTCCGGCTGCTCCTCAACCACGACGGGCTCCCGCTGGCCCGCACCCGGGCCAACACGCTCCACCTCGAGTCCGACGACGTCGGCCTGCACATCGCAGCCAAGCTCGACACCCGGTCCACGCTCGTCCGAGACATCGTCTCCGCGATGGAACGTGGCGATCTCGACGAGATGTCGTTCGCGTTCCAGGCGCTCCGCCAGGAGTGGAACGAGGACTACACGGAGCGGCGCATCCTCGAAGTGAAGCTCTTCGACGTGTCGCTCGTGACCTACCCCGCCAACCCGGCGACCGTCGCACAGGTGCGCGACGAAGCCCCCTCGGCTGCCGTCGGCATGTCGCTCGCGTACGCGCGGGCGCTCGCTGACCGCAGCCGTCTCGCCGTCGCCTGACGGCAACCCCCCGCGCCGGCAACCACGCCGGGCTCGACGCCGGACCCCTGCCAGAGGGGCACCACCTCGCGCCCACCTGCACGCCACCCGGGACCCCACAGCAACCCGAACCGAGACCGTGGAGGTCCTCGCCATGTCCGTGCTCGACAATATCCGCGAGCAGATCAAGGCCGCTCTCGATGAGCGTGCCGCCACCCAGGCCGAGTTCGACGCCGTCATCGACGGCGCCGAGAAGCGCGGCGACCAGGAACTGACCGCCGACGAGACCGCGAAGGTGACCGAGCTGCGGGCCAAGCTGGCCGAGCTCGACGCCAAGCGCGTCGAGATCGAGGGCCGGGAGAAGGTCGTCGCCGAGGCCGAAGAGGCCAAGGCCGCCGCGACCCGGTCCGCCGAGAGGTTCGGTGGCACCGCCCCCACCTCTGTGGTGCATGTCGGCCAGGAGCCGCTCACGTACCGTGCCGACGGCGAACACTCGTACCTGCAGGACCTGTACCGCTCCCAGCGGGGCCAGGACCTGGGGGCGAGCCAGCGCATCGAGCGGCACGCCGCGGAGATGCGGGTGGAGCACCGCGACGCCGCCACCTCGGCGTTCGGGGCTCTCGTCGTCCCGCAGTACCTGACCGACCTGTTCACCCCAAACCTGCGGGCCGGTCGCCCGTTCCTCAACGTCGTGCGCAGCGTGCCGCTGCCCGACGAGGGCATGACGTTCAACGTGCCCCGCGGGACCACGGCGACCACCGTGCTGCAGCAGACCACGGAGAACTCCGCGGTCGACGAGACCGACTTCGACGAGACGACCCTGACGATCCCGGTGCGCACGCACTCGGGTCAGCAGGACGTGTCCCGTCAGGCGCTCGACCGTGGCCGCGGGATCGAAGCGATCGTGATGGCCGACCTGGCCGACGCCTACGTCACCCGGGTCGACTGGGAAGCGATCAACGGCACCGGTGCCTCCGGGACGATGTACGGGGTCCGGTCGACGACCGGCATCTCGACCGTCACGTTCTCCGGCACGTCGCTGTCGAGCGGGGTGGTGGACTTCAACCGGAAGGTCGCCGACGCGATCCAGCAGATCAACGGCAGCCGGTTCGCGCCGCCCGACGTGATCGTCATGCACCCGCGCCGGTGGGGCTGGCTCACGTCGATGTCGGACAGCAACGGCCGCCCGCTGGTCACCCCCGGCTACCACGGTCCGCAGAACGTGTTCGGCATCGGCGAGGCGGCCGGCTACGGGCCCGTGGGCGAGTTCCACGGTCTCCCGGTCATCACCGACGCCAACATCCCGACCACGGTGTCGACGTCGACGATCACCGGTGCGACCGAGGACGTGGTGATCATCACCCGGTCGTCGGACCTCATCCACTGGAACGACGGCGTCGGCCCGCTCACGGTCGAGTTCAAGGAGACGACCGCGGGAAGCCTCACGGTGAAGATCGTCGCGTGGGGCTACAACGCGTTCGACGCCGGCCGGTACCCGACCGCGACCCGGATCATCACCGGGTCCTCGCTCGGCGCCCCGAGCTTCTAGCCCGGGCCGCCATCCATGGTCTGGCCGCCGGCCGGTGCGTGTCCACCGCGCCGGCGGCCAGCCATCCCATCCCCCTCGACACGGAGGAACCCACCGATGGTGGATATCGAGATCCCGCGCGCTCGCGTGTGGGTCGCCAACGTCAGCAACGGTCAGGTCGCCGGCGAGTACGCGAAGTCGCTCGCCGCGATGGTCGCAGCCGATCTCACGAACAGCTGGGGCATGTTCCAGTCGATGCTCACCGGGAACTCCGGGGCGAACATCAGCAAGGCCCGCAACGAGATCGTGTCCCGGTTCCTCGACCAGACCGACGGCGAGTGGCTGCTGTGGCTCGACTCGGACATGGTGTTCCCGCCGGACACGATCGTCCGTCTGCTTGCCGCTGCGCAGGCCGCTGACACGAAGGTGATCGGCGGGCTGTGCGTGATGGTGACATCCGACGGGCCGATCCCGACGCTGTACCAGCCGGCCGAATCTCCGACCGATGTCACCCGGGTGCTGCTCAACGCGCCGGACGACCAGATCCTGCAGGTCGCCGCGACCGGCGCAGCGTGCCTGATGGTGCACCGCGACGTGTTCGAGGCGATGCGTGAGGCGTCACCGGAGGACCGGCTGTTCTGCTGGTTCCAGGAGAAGGTGATCAACACCCGGTGGGTGTCCGAAGACATCACGTTCTGTCTGCGGGCGAACCAGCTCGGCTACCGGGTGTTCGTCGACACGACCCTGTCGATCGGGCACTGGAAGCACGGCCGGGTGTGGCACGCGGCCGACATCGGCAAGGGCCACCTGGTGTCCCCGGCGAAGACCGTCGCAGTCATCCCCACCGCGGGCAGGGACGGCATGATCTCCGATCTCGTCGACCAGCTGGTCGAGCAGGGGAACTGCGACGAGATCATCGTGATCGACACGGCTCCCGAGGTCATCGTGATCGACACGGCTCCCGAGGGGTGGTCGAGCTCGGACGGCGTCACGTTGCTCAGCGGTGACCCGACAGCGGGCATCCACGCCTGGTGGAACCAGGGCATCGAGTACGCCATCGAGGAGCACGGCCACCGGGTCCGCATCGCGATCCTGAACGACGACCTCCGCCTCGGCGACGGGTTCATGGCCCGGATGGCCGAAGCGCTCGACTCCGGCGCCCCGCAACTCGCGGCGGTGTCCGGGAACTACGACGCCCGCCCGGGCGCCGGGCTCGTCCAGGAGGTCACCGACATCTGCGCCGGCCGGTACGACGGCACCGGCGGGCTCGCAGGGTTCGCGTTCATGGTCCGAGGCGACTGGTTCACGTCCGGCTACCGGTTCCCTGCCGAGTGCAAGTGGTGGTACGGCGACAACGACGTCGTCCAGGCCATGGTGGTCGGCGGCTACAAGGTCGGGATCGCGCTGCGCGCCGAGGTCGAGCACCTCGACGGTGGCGGGAAGACCGCCGGCGACTGGATGGCCCCGGAGTACGCGGCGCAGCTCGAAGCTGACCGTGAGGCGTTCGAAGCCCGCTGGAAGGCGTACGCAGCGCAGCGGGCGTCGATGCGCATGCCCGCAGAGGACGACTGGGACCCGCAGGCCCTGGCCGCCGGAGCGTCGGCGTGAGCCGCAGCCCGAGCATGGCGCCACAGGACGTCGTCGACACGCCGTTCCCGCACCTGGTCGTCGACGGGTTCTGGCTCACCAGCCTCCTCGACGACGTGCTCGCCGAGTTCCCCGCCCCGACCGCACCCGGGTGGAAGCAGTACGGGAACGGGAACGAGCGCAAGTTCGAAGGCCCCGAGGCGCTGTGGGGCACCCAGACCCGCGAGCTGCTGCGCCTCATCGGTGCGTGCTCCGGCTACCTGTCCGACGCGTTCAGGATCCCGGACCTCACGATGGAGACCGCCGGCGGCGGCTACCACCTGATCCCCCCGGGCGGCCGGCTCGCCGTCCACACCGATTTCAACCGCTCCCCGGACACGCAGCTGTACCGGCGCCTCAACTTGCTCGTCTACCTCAACCGCGACTGGGCAGACCCGGGCGGTCTGCTCGAGCTCCACGGCGACGACCGGGTCGTGGAGGTCGAGCCCGAGTTCAACCGGACCGTGGTGTTCGAGACATCGGACCGGTCGTGGCATGGGCACCCGCACCCTGCGGGCCGCTGGCGGTTCTCCGTGGCCGCGTACTTCTTCTCACCGGAGCCGCCGCCGGGGTACGAGGGCGACCACTCGACCAGGTGGCTCAACGGTGCATGACGCCGTCGCGGACTACTGCACCCGGTGGGCCACCGACGCGCCAGGCACCGGCCTCGACCTCGGCGGCCGCGACCTCAACGGCCACCCCCGCGGGCTCTGGCCTGCGACCCGCTGGCTGGCCCTCGACCTCCGGCCCGGGCCCGGCGTCGACATCGTCGCCGACGCCACCACCGACCGGGACCACGGCGTCTACGACGTCGTGCTCTGCACCGAGGTGCTCGAGCACGTCGAGAACTGGGCCGCCATCGTGGCAACCGCCGCACGGTCGCTCGCCGCCGGCGGCCGGCTCGTGATCACGTGCGCCGGCCCGGGCCGCGCGCCGCACTCCGGGATCACCGCCGCCGGCATCACGCCGGGGGAGTGGTACCGCAACGTCCCCCACGACGACCTCGCCGACGCGCTCGCCGGCCACGGCCTGGTGGTGGACGACGCCCGGCAGACCGGGTTCGACACGCAAGCCGCAGCCCGCAAGGAGGCGTGATGGCTGATCCGCTCGACATCCTCACCCTCGACGAAGCCAAGCAGTCCCTCTCGATCGACCTCACCGACCTCGCGGCCGACCAGGGGCCGCTGCCCCGGTACGTCACCGCCGTGTCCCGTCTGCTCGACTCGCGCATCGGCCCGACCGTGCAGCGCACGATCACCGGCGAGGAACACCACGACACCTGCGGGCGCTGCACGGTCGTGCTCCGTCACCGCCCGGTGTCCGCTGTCGCCGCGGTCACCGAGTACCGGGACACGACCGGCACAGCGCTCGCCGCCATGTCGCTCACGTCGCATCCCGCTGACGGCTTCCGATTCGGGTCCTACGAGCCGCAGGCGGGCCTGTACGACGGGATCATGGTCCGCACCGCCGGGGACCGGACCACGACGTTCCAGGGGCCTGTGGCGGTGACGTACACGGCCGGGCGCGCGGCGTCGACCACGAGTGTCGACGCCCGGATCAAGCACGCCGCCACGATCTGCCTCGAGAATCTGTGGCGCGACCGCCAACAGACCGTCGGCCAGTTCGGCGAGTTCGACGTGCCCATCGCCTCGTTCCCCACGTTCGCGCTCCCGCGCGCTGCCGCCGATCTGCTCGCCGAGGAGCTCGGCCAGAACGAACCGTGGGGCCTCGCCTGATGGCCCACGGCACCGCGTACTCGCTGACCAAGTCGGCGCTCGTCGCCCGCCTCGCCGCCCGCCCAGGGCTGCAGGACGTCGCCGTGTCCTACCAACCGCCTACCGGTGCCCCCGACGTACAGGCCCGCGGGTCGCACGAAGCGATCTTCCTCGACGCCGCCGACGGCAGCCTCGACAACGTCGTCCTCACCGCGGGCAATCTCCGGTTCGACGAGGCCATCGAAGTGCAGCTCGTCGCCCAGGTCCTCCTCGGTACCAGCAGCGGGACCCAGCGGGCCGCGGACGAACGTGCCGAGGCACTGATCTACGAGGTGCACGCCGAACTCGCCGCGCAGAACACCTGGCCGATGGCCGACCTCGGTCTCGACATCTTCGACTACTACCAGGTCACCCCTGCCTCGCAGCAGTGGGTGACCGGGTTCCTCCCTTCTGGTGCGGGGCACGCCGCACGCTGCGAGCTCGGCCTCCTGGTCGAAGCGCGCCGCTCGTTCCCCTAACCCACCACCCACCGTCACGGAGGTTGTCCCATGGCCCTCGGCTCTGGTCTCGCCGCGCAGTTCGGGTTCGTCTCCGAGACGACCTACGGCACCCCGGTCACCGTCACCAAGTTCCTGCCCCTCGTCTCCGAGTCGATCGTCGAAGCGATCCCCCGGATCGAGTCCGCGGGGATCGTCGCCGGCAAGCGGGTGATCCACTCCGACCAGTGGCAGGCCGGGATCCCGGTGATCTCCGGTGACGTTGGCCTCGAGCTGATGCAGCAGGGCGCCGGCACCCTGTTCCGGCACATGTTCGGGTCGGTCACCTCGTCGACAACCGGTGGCGTGTCGACACACACGTTCACGCCCGGTGACCTGTCGGGCCAGTCGCTGACGATGCAGGTCGGCCGCCCGCAGGTCAACGGGGTCGTGACCCCGTTCACGTACGCGGGGGTGAAAGTCGCGTCGTGGGAGCTGGGCATCGTCCCGAACGAGAACGTCACCCTCGGCCTCTCCGTGGTCGGCAAGACGTCGACGACCGCCACCGCTCTCGCGTCCGCGACCTACGTGTCCGCGTCCCCTTACCGTTCCACGAACACGTCCCTGGCGATCTCCGGTTCCGCCGTGTGCGTCCGGTCGCTGACGATCAACGGCAACAACGGGCTCGACACCGAGCGCATGTGCGTCGGTCAGGCGTCGATCGACGAGCCGCTCGAGGCGCTCCACCGGGTGTACGGGGGGACGGCAACGATCGAGTTCTCGTCGACCGCGCAGTACCAGCGGTTCGCCCAAGGCGGCGAGTACCCGATCGTGGCGAGCATCGCCGCGTCGTTCACCACGCTGGTGGGGATCACCATGAACGCCCGGTTCGATGGGACGACCCCGGTGGTCGCCGGGCCGGGCCTGGTCGTGATCGAGGCCCCGTTCAAGTGCGTCGCCACGTCGCTGACGAACGACGCGACAGCGATCACAGCCACGATGCAGAACTCGCAGACCGCCGGCCAGATCTGACCCTGGCGGTGGACATCCGGGTGCGGGGCCTGCCCGAGTTCCGCCGGGAGCTCAAGGCGGTCGACAAGGCGTTCGGTAAGGAGCTGCGCCAGGTCCACCTCAAAGTGGCCCGTCTGGTCGCCGACCGGGCGAAAGCCGCGGCACCTGCTCGGGCACGGAAAGCGATCCGGGCGCGGGCGACGCAACGGTCCGCGTCGATCGAGATGGTGAACAACCCGGCGGACGCGCTCGGGATCCTGTGGGGGATGCGCCGCCGGTCGGGCTGGTACGGGGCGCGCCGGTACCGGCAGTCGTCGGGACGGCAGTTCCGGCCGTGGGTCGGGAACCAGTGGGATCCGGGCGAGACCGGCGGTCAGCCGTACTACGTCGGCCCGGCGATCAACGCCTCGGTCGACGAGGTCGTCGAGCTGTTCGGCGACGGGATCGAGAAGCTCGCCGCGAGAGCGTTCCCGGACTAGGGCTCGCCGAGCTCCCCGATCCGGTCGGACACGTCGCTGTCGAGCCTCTCGATGTCGTCGAGCATCCCCGTCTTGTCGAGCACGTACACCCCGATCATCACCGACATCGGGACTCCGATCGTCAGGAGCATCAGCCCTGTCGACGCTTTCGCCCGTACCCACCAGTTCGCCCACCAGCTCATTCACCAACCATCACATCCACATGGAGGCACGTCCAGTGGCCAAGGCACCCAAGCCCGGAGCGGCACGCAAGGCCGAGGAGATGACCAAGGCCCGCCGGCGGGCGCTCGTCATCACCTTGAACGGCGCGTCGCACACGTTGCACATGGCCGATCTCGGCCCGGAAGACGACCTTGCCGCCCGCCGACAGACCGGCATGCCGATCTCGTCGTTCATCGGCGACGACATCTTCGGCGCTGACAGCATGCTTGTCCTGTGGTGGATGGCGCGCCGCAAGGCCGGTGAGCGCCGCCTCGCGTTCTCGAAGGTCCTCGCCCAGTTCCCGACGTTCGAGTCGATCAACGACGCCGACCCGTCCGTCGAAGCGGTCGAGGACGACGACGTGATCGAGGCCGAGGTGGCCGCTGACCCTTTGGGCTCCGGCGGGGACTGACGGACCTGTTCCCGGCGCTGACCGCCACGTACCCAGGGCTGATGCCCTGGCATTTCGGTGGCGACAAGCGGCTCACCTACTTCGAGGCTCTCGCTTACCGCGACGACCTGATCAGACGTGCCGAGGCCCACCGGGCGACACAGTGAGAGGAGGTGGCGGTGGCGTCGAAGCGGAAGCTGACGGTAGAGATCGTCGGGCAGGACAGGTCCGGGAGTAAGGCGTTCCGGGACGTCGAGTCCGAAGCTGACGGCCTGCAGGGCAAGCTCAGGTCGGCGGGTAGCAAGGCGGGCACAGCGCTCAAGGGCGCGTTGATGCTCGGCGGCGCCGCCGCCGGTGTGGCCCTGGCGTCGGCGGTGCTGTCCGGGTTCGAGTCGGAGAAGGCGAGCGACAAGCTCGCGGCGCAGCTCGGCGGGTCCGAGTGGGCCCAGGGTATGGGCGAGATCGCCGGCGACCTGTACGCGTCCGGGTTCGGCGAGTCGGTCACCGAGACAGCGGACGCGCTCCGCCAGGTGCTGCAGGCCGGGTTGCTGCCAGAGGACGCGACGAACGCGCAGATCGAGTCGATGAGCGAGAAGGCGCTCATGTTCGCGGACGTGTTGGACCAGGACCTGACGATGGCGACTCAGGCCGTGTCGAACATGATCCGGACCGGGATCGCTGAGGACGGCACCGCAGCGTTCGACGTCCTCACGAGGGGTGTGCAACAGGGCGCTGACCGGGCCGGGGACCTCATGGAGGTGTTCCAGGAGTACTCGACCCTGTTCCGGGACATCGGCCTGTCGGCGGAGGAAGCGACCGGGCTTCTGTCTCAGGGCCTCAAGGCCGGCGCGCGTGACGCTGACACCGTCGCTGACGCGCTCAAGGAGTTCGCGATCCGTGGCCAGGACGCGTCGGAGACGTCCGCGGCGGGGTTCGAAGCGATCGGTCTGTCGGCGGCGGAGATGACCCGCAAGGTCGCGGAGGGCGGCCCGGCCGCCCGGGACGCGCTCGGCGAGGTCCTCGACGGGCTGCAGAACATGGAGGACCCGGTCGCGCGTAACGCTGCGGCGGTCGCCCTGTTCGGCACGAAGGCCGAGGATCTCGGCGACGCCTTGTTCGCGCTCGATCTCGACACGGCAGCCGAGCAGCTCGGCGTGGTGGGTGGCGCGACCGAGGGCCTGGGTTCGGCGTACGACAACGCCGCGTCGAAGATCGAGACGTTCAAACGGCAGGGCCTGCAGATCCTCACCGAGTTCATCGGGAACGAGGTCATCCCCCGGCTGGGTGAGCTGTGGTCGTGGCTGTCCGAGAAGCTGTCGCCGGCCGTCGCTGCCCTGTGGCTGTGGGTGCAGGACTCGTTGGTGCCGACCCTGCAGACGTGGGCGACCGAGGTCCGCGAGGACGTCATTCCGGTACTGGTGGAGCTGTGGGCGTGGGTGCAGGAGTCGCTTGTCCCCGCGTTGCACGAAGCCTGGCGTGCGGTGGAGGAGCACATCATCCCCGTCTACGAGGGGATGGCGACCGAGTTCCGTGAGAACGTCGTGCCCGCGATCGACGACCTCGTGAACACCATCGACACCGTCACCGGTTCGTCAGAGGAAGCGTCGGGGTCGGGCAAGAACCTGGCGGACACGTTCAGGATCGCCGGGCAGATCCTCGCCGCTGCGGCGTGGGGGCCGGCGAAGGTCCGTGACATCCTCTACTCCATCGCCGACGCGGCCATGGCTGCGTGGCGGCAGATCGACCGGTTGATCGACAAGGTCGAGTCGTTCCCTGGTGGCGGCAGCCTCGGCGCGCTCACCGGGTTCGGTGGAGCGTTCGGGGCGTTCGACCGGGTCTTCGGCGCTTCCGGCGGTATCGCCACCCCCGGCGGGTTCGAGTACATGGCCGCCGGAGGCATGCCCCGGGCACGGGGGATCGACACGATCCCGGCGATGCTGTCGTCCCGCGAAATGGTCCTCACCCACGACGACCAACGGAACCTGCTCAACATGATCCGCCAGGGCGCCGGCGGCGGCACCCAGGCCGTCCACAACCACTACCACATCGCCGGGTCGGTGTGGTCCGAACGCGACCTCGTCGGGGTCATCAACCGGCAGGGCAAGCAGGGCACGAAGATCGCCCGGACCGCGGTGGCCGGCTGATGGCCCGCAAGGAAACGGTCGTCGAGTTCTCGCCCGGCACCGGCCCGTACGACACCCCGACATGGGTCGAGCTCACCGGCGGGGGCCCGCACGGCAACCGGCTCCGGTCCGCCGACTGGGCGTGGGGTCGCAGCGCGGACGACGACGACTTCCCGGCGGGCACCGCGACGATCGTCCTGACGAACCACGACCGGCTGTTCGACCCCGAGAACACCGCCGGCGACTACAGCGGTGACCTGACCCCGCGGGTCCCGTTCAGGATCACGACCAGCGACGGCGACGACGAGTTCTACGGGTTCGTGGACTCCGGCTGGGAGCAGACCTACCAGCACCCGGAGGACGGCTACTGCACCGTCGAGCTCGTCGACATGCTCGGCGTGATCGAGGGCTACACGCTCCCCGGGGTACTCGAGACCGCCGTCATGGCGCTCGACCCGGTCGGCTACTGGCCGCTCACCGATCCCGCCGCGCAGGATCTGACAGGCCGAAACCATGGGACGCTTGTCGAGGACCCGCAGGCCGGTGCTCCCGACCTGTTCCCGGGCGTGGGGTCATCGTTCGAGTTCGACGGCGAGTTCGAACGGGTCGACATCACCCGGTCCCCGATCGGGACGTTCGTCGACACCTGGCACTGCAGCGTCGTTGCCCTGTTCTCCACAGCGATCCCGGCTGAGGTGGCGTCGTCGCACCCGATCATCGTCTCGCTCGACGGGAACGTGGCCCAGTCCTCGAACCTGATGCACCTGTACGTCGACCTCGACGGGACCATCGCGTTCGACTACATCCAGGGCGGCGCCGGGTTCGCGTTGGCGTCCACGGTCGCTGCCGACGACGGCAAACCCCACGTCGTGTTCGCCCAATCGAACGCCGGCGAGGCGTTCGGGTACGGGATCGGGATCGACACCGCGACCCTCGAGGAGCTCAACGGCGGTGGCCCGGCCCTCCAGGGCGGCAACGGTGTCGCGATCGGTGGGACCCCCGGCGCCGCACGCGGGTACGACGACAACTACTTCCCCGGCCGGATCGGGCATGTCGCCATCTACGACGCCGTGCTCGACGAGCCCGACCGCCAGTCGATCCTCGACGCAGTCGACTGCTTGACCGGGCTCAGGTCCGACGAGCACGTCGACTGGGTCCTCGACCAGGTCGGTGTCCCCGCCGGGCTGCGCAGCCTCGACGAGGGCCGCTCGATCATGGGGCCCGCCCGGACCGCCGGCGAGAACGCTCTCGGGTACCTCCGCAAGATCGCCCGCACCGAGCAGGGCGCCCTGTACGTCGACCACCACGACGGCGGCAAGATCCGGTTCGTCGAGCGGTACGCGCCGTGGTTCGCCGCCCGGTCGACGGCGGTGCAGGCCGTGTTCTCCGATGACCCGGCCAACACCACCGCGGTGCGGGTCGAGCCCGGGTCGCTGGTCGTCGAGTCGAACGGGATCGAGACCGTCATCAACCAGACGACCGTCAGGTGGGTGGGCGGCGAAGAGACCGCCGAAGACTCCACGTCTGTCGCCGCGTACGGGCCGCGGGGCCGGTCGATCGACACCGTCGCCGGGAACCCGAACCAGGCGCTCAGCCTCGCCCAGTGGGTGAGCGCCCTGCAGTCCCAGCCCGCGGCCCGGGTGCGCGGGTTCGGGATCAACCCCGCCGCGGCCGAGGACGGGTTCCCTGCCTCCGTCGATCTCCGCCCGTTCGACCTGGTCACGTTCCGGTCCCAGCCGGCCGCCACCGGGACAGCGGTGACCAGGAACCTGCTGATCCAGGGCGGGCGCCACTGGGTCGAAGGCCTCAGCCGAGAGTCGACGTTCTTCACGTCGCAGACCCCCGACGACCTGCTGTCCCTGTTCATCCTCGGCACGTCGCTGCTCGACGGCACCGACGCGCTCGCCTACTAGGAGGCACCGTGGCCAAAACCAAGCGGCCTGACCTCGACGCCCTCGGTCGCCAGTACCGCGAGGCCCGAGACTCGATCGCCGTTCACCGCCGGGTACAGGCCGCCGCCGAGGTCGCCCACAGTCGCCTCGTCCGCCGGCTCGGCCCCGGTCGCCCCGACGTCGAGGAAGCGTTCGCGGCCGTCGGCCGTGCGCACGCCGACGTCCAGTGGTGCCGAGCCGTCACCATCGCCGCCGGCGAGGCGTACAAGGGTGTCCCGTTCGACCAGGTCCCCAACGGGCCAGTCGAAGCGCACCGCGCCCAGGCGCTCGCCGCGCTCGAGGCGGGCTGATGGCGTACGCCGACCTCGCCACGATCCAGGCCACCGACCCCGGCGACCCGCTCACGGCCGCCTGGTGCGACCAGGTCCGCGACAACGGCGAGTTCCTGATCGACCCGCCAGCCTGCTCGGTCAACCACTCCACCAACCAGAGCGTCCCGGACGAAACCGTGACCGCGCTGTTGGCCAACACGGAACAGTTCGACAACAACTCGATGCACTCCACGTCGTCGAACACGTCGCGGATCACGATCCAGACCGATGGCCGGTACCTGATCTTCGCCACGGTCCGCACGGGCAGCAACCAGACCGGGCACCGTCAGGTGCAGATCCGGGCCAACGGCGACCAGGTGAACAGCGCGTACAACATTGGCCGCCACGACGCCGCCGGCGACACCTCCACCGTCATCAGCGGGTCCCGTGCCCTGGTCCTCAGCGCTGGGGACTACGTCGAATGCACCCTCGAGCACAACGCCGGGATCGACGTGACCACCGCGCTCGAAGAGTTCGCCGCCTACTTCATGACGAGGTGACCCGATGACCGCACTCCTCGATGGGCGGCCGCCTGGCGTCGATGCCCGTTTCCGGCCCGGCAAGACGTTCACGTTCGACCTCGAGTGGCCTGCGGGCTACCTCGTCGGGCGCGCCCACACGGCCGAGCTCGGCGCCTCCGATCTGGCCGTCGCAGTCGATGGCGACACCATGACCGTCACCGCGTCCGCGGCGCAGACGACCGCGGCCGGGACCGGCGCACACACGTTCGTGATCACCGACACGACCGACGGCGCCACCGAACCGGTGATCGTCGGCACGTGGGAAGGCCGGATGGACGCCGCCACGGCAGGCTCCGCCACGGCCGAGGTGTCGACGTCGTCCGGCACGGTCACCGTCACGGTCGCCGGCTCCCGCGGCCGGTTCGTGCGCCCGGTCGTGTCGGTCGAAGAGGGCTGGCTCGACCTGCTCTCGCAACGCAAGGCCGCCGCTTCGGACCGGCTGTTCCGTGCCGTCGCGATGTGCGACAGCCTCGGCGCCGGCTACTACGCGTCCAACTTCCTGACCGGCAGCTACCCGGCCCTGATCGCCCAGGCGCTGCAGGACGAGCTCGGCGACGGCGGCTCAGGGTGGATCGACTCGGCGTGGCAGCAGTTCTTCTTCCTGCCGGCAGCGTCCGGGCAGGTCACCGTCACCGGTGCGTGGACCGGTGTCGGGGGAGGCCCGAACCACAGTCTCCAGCGGCCTACCGCCGCCGGGAACGGCGCGACGATCACGTCCCCGTTCCGTGGCACGACCCTCGACATGGTGCAGCGCCGCGGGTCCGGGTTCGGGTCGTGGACCTACAGCATCGACGGCGCCAGCGCGGTCACCGTGTCCGCGGCGAACGCGACCGCCGACATCCACACCACGACCGTCACCGGGCTCGCTCCCGGCGACCACACGGTCACCCGCACCGCCACGGCAGGCG
>Ga0233377_1000524_pt1 | contig 17135 bp, 10 predicted proteins | sample ElkDunMinimDraft_6_FD_191540 | JGI IMG/M metagenome (GOLD analysis project Ga0233377, IMG submission 191540) | Fecal eukaryotic communites from dung pellets of Tule Elk in California, USA - Elk Dung E36 | ecosystem: Host-associated > Mammals > Digestive system > Large intestine > Fecal | place...
CTTCAGATGTGTATGCGCGTTATAAAAAATTGCAAGGTTTTAATGTATTGCACCCAATGGGTTACGATTCATTTGGTTTGCCTGCTGAACAATATGCGATTCAGACGGGGCAACATCCTGAAAAAACAACAATTGAAAATATTGATCGTTACCGTGATCAACTAGATAAAATTGGATTCTCGTATGATTGGAGTCGCGAGGTGCGCACTTCTTCACCAGAATATTACAAGTGGACACAGTGGATTTTTAACGAGATTTTCAATTCTTGGTACAATAATTCAACTGATAGAGCTGAACCAATTGCTGATTTGATTGCTATTTTCGAGAAGGAAGGAAATGCAACTGTCAATGCAGTTCACGATCAAGAAACAACATTTACAGCGTCTGAATGGGCCGCTTTTTCTGAGCGTCAAAAGGAAGATGTGTTGCAAAATTACCGTTTAACTTACTTGGCAGATTCATGGGTAAACTGGTGTCCAGCTTTGGGTACTGTTTTAGCAAATGATGAGGTGATTAACGGCCTTTCTGAGCGTGGCGGTCACCCGGTTGAACAAAAATTAATGCGTCAATGGTCGATGCGAATCAAAGCGTATGCAGAACGTTTATTGACTGGTTTGGAAGGTTTGGATTGGACGGATTCTATCAAAGACATTCAACGCAACTGGATCGGTAAATCACAAGGTGCTTCGGTAAAATTTGCTTTGAAAGATTCTAATGAGACGATAGAAGTATTTACAACTCGTCCAGATACAATTTTTGGGGTAAATTTCTTGGTTTTGGCTCCAGAACATGAATTGGTTGATGGAATTACAACTCCAGAAAACGTGGATGCTGTTTTGGAATACAAGCGCGTTGCTTCTTTGAGATCAGAAAGAGATCGCCAATCTGATGTGAAAAATATTACTGGTCAAATTACAGGTGCAAAAGCCATTCACCCTTTCACAGGTGCTGAAGTAGATGTTTGGATTGCTGACTACGTTTTGGCAAGTTACGGAACAGGTGCTGTAATGGCAGTTCCTTGTGGAGATCAACGTGATTATGAATTCGCGAAGCATTTTGGATTGGAAATCATCAATATTTTTGGTGACAAAGACATTTCTGAAGCTGCATACACGGAGAAAGATGCTGAAATTTCTAACAGTGATTTCTTAACAGGAATGAATGTGAAGGGAGCAATGGAAGTTGCAATTCAGCGCATTGAAGATAAAGGAATTGGTAAAGGAAAAACAAATTACCGCTTGCGTGATGCCGTTTTCTCGCGTCAACGTTATTGGGGAGAACCATTTCCTGTATATTTTGTGAATGGAATTCCTAAGACAATTGCAACGGAACATTTGCCAATCATATTGCCAGAAGTAGAAAAATACTTGCCAACAGAAGACGGTCAACCGCCACTAGGAAACGCTGCTGTTTGGGCTTGGGATACGGTGAATAACAAAGTTGTTTCCAACGATTTAATTGATGAAAAAACGGTTTTTCCTTTAGAATTAAATACAATGCCAGGATGGGCTGGAAGTTCTTGGTACTTCTTGCGCTACACTGATCCAACAAACCACGATGCATTTGCTTCAAAAGAAGCAGTGGATTACTGGAAAAACGTGGATTTGTACATAGGTGGAGCAGAACACGCTACTGGTCACTTGTTGTACGCGCGTTTCTGGACAAAATTCTTATTCGATAGAGGATTTATTCCTTTCGAAGAGCCTTTCCAAAAAATGATCAACCAAGGAATGATCTTGGGGAATAGCGCATTAGTTAATCAGTTTTATGTAACTAAAAGTGTTAAGCATAGTAAAGAGGATAAAAATACTATAGCAACTGGTTCAATTCCAAAACTAATTTGTGTTTCAAAAAATGAGTTTGAAAGATTAAATTCTATAGATAACAAATCTGAATTGGATCAATATGCAAAAACATTATTTGGTCAAGATGATAATTTTACATTTAGTTATACTCAACAGCATATTGATATAAAATATGTAGATGGAAATAAATTGAATATTGAAGAAGCTTCAAAAGACCCATTATTTTCTTTTCTAAATGATGCACTTATAATAAAAGAATCAAATGGTGATTTCATTTGTGATTCAGAAGTAGAAAAAATGTCGAAGTCAAAATACAACGTTCAAACTCCAGACGAATTGGTAGAAAAATTCGGAGCGGATACTTTACGTTGTTATGAAATGTTTTTGGGACCAATCGAGCAAGCGAAACCGTGGGATACAAAAGGTATCAATGGTGTAAGCAACTTCTTACGCAAGTTGTGGCGTTTGTTCAACATGGACGAAAATGGAAATGCGCAGTTGAGTACTGAAGCGCCGACAAAAGACAACTTGAAGACTTTACACAAAACGATTAAGAAAATCAACGACGATGTGGAACGTTATTCATTCAATACATGTGTTTCGACTTTTATGATTTGTGTAAACGAATTGAGCGATCAAAAATGCAACAACAAAGAGATATTGGAGCAATTGACAATCTTGATTTCTCCGTATGCTCCGCACATTGCTGAAGAGTTGTGGGTGAAATTAGGAAACGCAGCGGGTACAGTGACATTTGCAGATTTACCAAAATTTGATGCAGCGCACTTGGTATCTGATTCAATTTCGTATCCAGTTTCGTTTAACGGTAAAATGCGTTATAAAGTTGAATTACCAGCATCTATGACTCCGAAAGAAGTGGAAGAAGCAGCATTGAACGCACCAGACGCAGCGAAATACTTGGAAGGAAAAACACCTAAGAAAGTAATCGTTGTTCCAGGAAAAATTGTGAATGTGGTACTATAATCCCATCTAAATATGTACTAAAAATCCCGTCAGCAATGACGGGATTTTTTTATTGTGACTATTTTCTCACTTGAGGAGAACCAAAGGGGGAAGAGATCAAAGTTTTAGATGCGAATTCCTCAGATTCTATAACTCTAAGAAACAAAAAATCCCGTCTCTTTCGAAACGGGATTTAAACTTATTAAAGTTACTAGCTTATAGTTTTACAAAACGTTTTGTGCTAGTTTCATTTGCGTTTGTTACTGTGATTAAGTATACACCTGCTTGTAGATCTGAAACATTAATTGTTTGAGCAGCTTCAGTTAAAGTTGAAGTGTTGAATACTTTTCCATTAAGGTCAGTAAGTGACAATTGCCCACCAACGATGTTTGCATTTAAAGCAACTGTAATCTCATTAGCAGCAGGATTAGGGAAGATAGAAATGGCGTCTTCACTTACTACAGTGATATTTAAACATGGTTCAATGCTTACTACAATTGTATCATTTAACGTACATCCATAGGTGTCTACTACAGAGACATCATACGTTCCTGGTTGCATTGCTGCATATACGTTATAATCATTTTGAACACCATTCCACGTATATGATTCGTATCCGTTTCCTGCAAAAATCATATAAGGTAAGTGGTTTTCACATGCGATAACGTCATCTCCTAAGTTAACATAGTTAACAATTGCTACAGCATCATTTACACAAGCATCTGCGAAGATATTATCATTTTCTTGCACAGTAACTGTTGCTTCCATGAAAAACAGTGCTTCACTATTTCCTTGGTAATTTTCGTTATGAACGTATATACGGTTATGCCAAGGAGAAAAAACAAAATTTGAGAAATCTACATCCATAAGTTGAGATAAGGTATCACTTGGTGCTCCAGTTGTAACGTTAAATTTAACTAATGACCCATGGTGATTTACAATCATTGAATATTCTCCAGCTACATTTTCAAGTGCTCCTGAAGAAATCCAATTCTCATTATAATATATGTTTAAGTCAGAATTTGGAAAGTTCATAGTTTGTACTTCAAGAGACGTAAAATCTACAATATAAAGTTTAGCTGATTCTGATGAGAAAATTCCAAATTCACCATGACCAGTTAATAATGCTCCGGAACCATTATAATAATAATGAGGAATTGGTTGGCTAAAAGGTAATAAATCCCCTATAATTTCTAAATCTTCATTCATTTCTTTGATACCATGAATTGTCATCGGCGCACCATTATAAGGAAATAAATAATAATCAAAGTTAGCGTGATCATTACTCCAAAGGGTATATAGTTTCCCAGTTTTATAATCTGAGATAATACCATCTCTAATAGGTAAAGAAACGGGGTTAGATAAATCAGAAGCATTAAAGCGTGCCGTATTATAGTCTCCAACTACATAAACATAGTCTGGTGTAATAGCAAGCAAACCTCTATCATCTCCTGACTCAACTTCGTGATTTGTGATTTGTAAGATTGTTTCATCTACACTATTTACAGCAAAAGAATGTGAATTCATTGGTCTTGCGTAATAATATGTTGTAGATGAATTCAAAATTTGATTCGAATCAATTGGTGAAGTCAACGCTTGATCATTGAACCAAGTAATTCCTGGTACATTTGGTAAAGATAATTCTTCACCTGGACAGATAACGAAATCATTTACTGCTGCTCCTTTTTTAATCGTAAAGCGTTTACTTGCCATCGCAGTACACGTTGCAGTTGGAATTGAGTAAAAAACATTTACATTGCTATTAGGCGCGTAATTTGAAGGATTGAATTCTGTAATAGTTTGACCATTAACTGAGAACGTTCCACCAGCTGGTGTAGCAGTTAATGCAATTGGCTCATCCAATACACAAAAAACTGAATTTGAAGCGTTAATAGTAATTGCTCCTAAATTGTGTAAACAGTACTCATACTCAAAGCGTGTTTGAAAGAAGTTTTGAGTACAGAAGTAATCCACATTTATTGAAGTAACGATTTTGAAAGTTAACTCACCATCTGCAATGTTTTCCAATAAATGACTCATTGGAATATCTAGAGAAAGTGAATCTACATCTCCACATTCCATGTTATTACTGTAAGTGGTAAGTATTTCGTTGTTATTGTTGAAAACTGAGAAGTCTTCACCATAATCACCAAAGTCACCCGCAAATCGAATTACTAATTTACCATCTGTTAAAGCTGAAGGCTCCATGTTGGTAAACGTGAAATTCATCGTTTGTCCATTTGTTGTGATGTTGATTGGGGTTGTCCAACCGCTGTTGTAAACAGCATTTTGCCCAAAGGAATTATTAAGCAAAGTCATTGATGTTAGTAGTAGTACTAACTTAGAGTAGTATCTTTTCATAAAGTAATAATTTGGCGTAAAATTACGCTCATTTTGCTTAATTACAAATTATTTAACTTTACTTGTTGCTGAAAATGACTGATCTTTAATTGATCAAATAGTAGAAAGATCCCGCCAGTATTGAAGCGGGATTTAATTTAATTTTATTTTAAAAAATTATTTTTTAATAACAATTCGGGTATTTATACCTATAGATTTGTCAGATAATACAACTAAATATTGTCCAGCTGGAAGTTCCTTTAAGCTGATTTTTCCATTTGACTCGATAGAACTTTCCAGTACTGTTTTTCCTTTTTGGTCAACCAAGCGAATATCTCTTGCTGATCCTTCGAACTTAACAGTAATTTCCTCTGCAGTTGGATTTGGGAAAATGACCAAATTGTGCTCATCTGCTTTTACATCCTCAATCGAAACAAATCCATTGTTGGTGATCGTTCCAACGCGGTTAATAATGTCATTTAGTGGATCAATTCCATTAATCGAAGCAAAATTTGGAATCGAAGGAATTGTAATGGATGTCGTTTGATTGGTAATATTAACGCGAATAATTGTATCCGACATTCCCGTGCGTGTAACTCTTAAATCCAAAGGAGTTGTAAATAAAGGAGTAACCGCTGGACGAGAAGTTGTTTGAGATACTTCGATGTTTAAATCAGTACTCGTTTGATTGTAAGCAACGCTATAAGTTGGATAACCTTCACCATAATACCATTGATTAAAGAAATCAGTTAAGTCCATGTCTGTGAAGTCTTCAGCGAAGACCTTAAACTCTAAACCTGTAGCATTGGAATTTTTAAAATGTTCTAAAAATGCTCTTAACATATTAAAGAAAAGATCATCGTCATTGATTACATGGCGCAACGTATGAATAATTGCTCCACCTTTTTGATACACCAAGCGACCATTGAAAATTGCCCCTTCATTTAAACTATCTGTAACGTAAACACTTCCTCCAAGTTGTTGCATTACTGCGTTGTGATTGGAGTTCATGCGTTGTTGAGCATTATTGAAAGAATAGAGGTTGCTAAACATTAAATATTCTGAATACGAAGCAAACCCTTCATTGATCCAAATATCTGCCCAAGAACCACAGGTTACGTAATTTCCCCACCATTGATGTGCCAATTCATGCGCTGTCAAAGAAGCGTCGAACCAACCTTGGGTAGTCATCGTTTGGTGTTCCATACCTCCAGAGAGTGGCGCCAAACAGTGACCATATTTTTCATCATCGTAAGGATACGGACCGAAAAGGTCAGCAAAAAGCTCGATCATATCAACAGTTTCATCAATGTCTGCTTGAAATTCATTTAAATAGTTCGGATGATTGTAGATGAAATTTTGAATCAAAACTGGGCTTGTTGCACCTGCAGGATTGGCGTATACGTTGTACTCTTGGTAATCAGAAACGGCAACTGAAATCAAATAATAAGCTATCGGGTGACGGTGCATCCAGTGAAATGTTTTGAATCCTGGAGTTGTGGAAATACTATCCAAAACACCGTTGGAACCAGCCATTAAATTGTCTGGAACTTTTATTGAAACTTGAACCGAATCAGCTTTGTCTTTTACATATTGCTTGCATGGAAACCATTCAAAAGCTGAAAATGGTTCCGATAATGACCACGTAACGCGTGCATTCCAATTTGGAGAAACGTCATTTGTCATTCCTGAACCTCCTAGCGGATTTGTAGCTGCAGTTGGTGGTGCTCCAGAATAACTGATTGCAACGACAAAATCTTGATTGCTTGGTAAATTGATCGGAACATTCAAAAGTGGACCAACTCGCGAATAAGCTGTAGTTGCAACACCATTTACTTTAATTTCTGAAATCGTAAAACCATTGTAAAGTTCGATTAAAGCTGAATCTATGACTTGAGTAGATTTGGCATGGATTTCAACCGTACCAGCTAAATTGGTCGCCAAGTTTGTCATTTCCAAATCCAATTTATAGAAAGTAACATCGTATTTTTGTTGTTGAGCTACTTGTGCCGTGTTGGTAAAAGGACTCGTTTTTAATTGGTTCGCATAACGTCCTTTATGAGAGCAACCAAAATCATTGTGTTGAGCTTTTAGCCCAGATATAAGTGCCAAGGAGGCAAAAAGTCCAAGTATTTTTTTCATCGTTTAATTTTTATAAATCATTTTCTAGTAGCACCTATAAATTGATTGAGTGTATCAAGTTTACTTATAATTTACTTCACCTTTTGTTGTGTATTGAAATTAAATATGCACAAGACCTTTTTTAGGATTGTTAGTTACTAACAAATTCCTATTTTAGACGCTTAAAATTCTCCTAAATATGAAGTTATATCAACTTTTTTTCATTCTTATAACTATTGCGCAGCCACTTTTTGGTCAAGATCGACCGCAGAATGGTGTTGCCCCATCTATACCTGAAGCATACATCTTAAAAAATGCAACCATCATCGTATCTCCTACTAAGACGATTACCAACGGTTATTTGTTGGTAGAAAAGGGAAAAATTAAAGAAGTTGGTTCTGTACTGTTGAAATCCTCAAATGCGATAGAGATTGATTGCAAAGGAAAAACGATTATTCCTGCTTTCATTGACTTGAATTCTGATTTGGGAATGCCAAAAAGTACAGCAGTTGATCGTAGAAGAATGTCGCCAGATTCTCGCAAAGAAAATTTCTTTTCATGGAATGAGGCAATCAAACCAGAATTTCAATCAGCTGAAAATTATACAAACAACGCTACAGCTAACGAAAATTTGTTGAAAGCAGGATTTGGTTTTGTGTTGACGCATGCACAAGATGGTATTGTTAGAGGAACGGGTTCGGTTATTTCACTTGGTGCTCATCCTGTTTATACTCCTCTTGTTGCTGCAAATGTTACTACTCATTTTTCGCTTGAAAAAGGAAATTCCCAACAAAACTATCCTTCTTCCCAAATGGGTAGTATCGCATTACTTCGACAAACTTTATACGATGCGAAATGGTATCACAAGAATAAAGCTACAGCTGGAATTAATCTTTCCATGGATGCCTTGGAAAAAGAACTAGAAAATCCGATTTTCTTCTCAACTTCTGAAGCGGTTGAAATCTTAAGAGGGGAGAAGATTGCACAAGAATTCGAGTTGAAATTCAATTATGTGGGAACTGGAAATGAATACCAATTTATCAAGCAATTAAAGGATTTTAAAGCTACGGTTATAGTGCCTGCTTACTTTCCAGAAGCATACAATGTAAATGATCCGTATATCAATATGGAAATTCCATTGAAAGAACTTAAACATTGGGAATTAGCGCCAAGCAATCCTTACTTATTGGCTTCAAACAACATTCCGATTTGTTTCACTTTTGGTAAAAATAAAACAGAGAAAGACTTTTGGTCGCACATCCGTAAAGCAATCGAACGCGGTTTGTCTCCAAGTCAAGTGCTGAATGCTTTGACTGCTACTCCAGCTAAAACAATTGGACTTGAAAAAGAATTGGGATCCTTGGAAGTAGGAAAAATTGCTTCATTTTCCATCTACAATGCGAATCCTTTTGAAAAAGAAGCTGAATTGATGGAAGTTTGGACTTACGGTCAACCAAAAATTTACAAAGAATCTCCTGTTGAAGGTATTGAAGGTTCCTACAGAATATTGGTTGAACAACGGTCTTACAATGTTGATATCTCAAAGAAGGGCAACAATTTCGAAGGGAAATGGACAAATGCAAGTCGAAAAGAGTTTGAATCTGTTAGTGTTCAAGTGTTGTCTAATGATATCACTATTCAGTTAAAAGATTCAATCAATGGGCGCAGCGGAAGCTTATTGTTACACGGAAAGATTAATACAAAAGTTGGTGTTTTTGAAGGTGAAGGAACCGATGTTAGTGGAAAATGGATCAAATGGAATGCGATTAAGCATAAGAAAATTGACGGTGAAAAAGCAACTAAAGGGATGATTGTCGATTCAAATTATGCAAATAAAATATGGTTTCCTAACATGGCTTTTGGATATGATTCTTTACCAAAGCAAAAGAATTATGTGATTCAAAATGTGACGGTTTGGACAAATGAGCAAGATGGAATCGTTAAAGATGCTACTGTTGTTATTGAAAATGGTAAGATTTCATTCGTTGGAACAGGAAAAGCACCTAATCCTGCCAATGCTACAGTTATCAATGGAACAGGAATGCATTTGACTAGTGGAATTATTGATGAACATTCACATATTGCGATTTCTAAAGGTGTTAATGAAGGGGGACAATCAGTAACTTCCGAAGTTTCCATTCAAGATGTCGTGCGTAATAACGATATCAATATTTACCGTCAATTGGCGGGAGGAGTGACAACGTCTCAATTATTGCATGGTTCAGCAAATGCGATTGGTGGTCAATCAGCCATTATTAAATTGAAATGGGGATTTACACCAGAGGAAATGTTGCTTCCTAATGCACCTAAATTTATCAAGTTTGCGTTGGGAGAAAATGTGAAGCAATCCAATTGGGGAAATGATCAAAATTTCCGTTTTCCGCAGACAAGAATGGGAGTGGAGCAAGTGTATGTTGATGCATTTTCTAGAGCTAAAAAGTATGATGAAATGAAAGGTAAAGCTAAGAAAGATGCTTACCGTGTAGATTTAGAATTAGAAGTTTTAAGTGAAATTTTGCGAAAAGACCGCTTTATTACCTGCCATTCATACATCCAATCTGAAATCAACATGTTAATGAAAGTGGCTGATAGTTTTGGTTTTACCGTTAATACTTTTACCCATATTTTGGAAGGTTACAAGGTAGCTGATAAGATGCAAAAACATGGTGCTGGTGCTTCTACTTTCGGCGATTGGTGGGCGTATAAAATGGAGGTAATGGATGCAATTCCGCACAATGCTTCGTTGATGCACGAGCAAGGAGTGGTAGTTGCGATAAACTCTGACGATGCAGAAATGGGTCGACGTTTAAATCAAGAAGCTGCCAAGGCAATGAAATATGGAGGAATGAAGGAAGAGGACGCTTGGAAAATGGTGACTTTAAATCCAGCTAAATTATTGCACATCGATGACCGTTTGGGAAGTGTAAAAATTGGTAAGGATGCCGATTTGGTTTTGTGGACAGATAACCCATTAACCGTTATGGCGATTCCTGAAACGGTATTTATTGACGGTATTCTACTTTTTGATCGCAAAGAAGATCTAATGCGACAAGAAAGAAATCATGCTGAACGAGCGCGTATAATTTCTAAGATGTTGGAAACAGGTGGGTCAAAAAGTGAAAGACGAAATTTTCAACCGACAGAACCTAAGTTTTTTCATTGCGACACATTAGGTGAAGAGGGAAGTTGCGAACACAATACACATTAAAATAGTAACGAACGAATTTCAATAGATAAAAGATGAAAAATGGTTTTCTAATCATTTGTTTGATGGTTTCAGTTTTTGCCAATGGGCAAGAAAAATCGATGCTATTAAAAAATGGATATTTGCACGTAGGTAATGGTGAAGTAATTGCTAGTGCTGCAATAGGAATTAAAAATGGCAAGATTTCTTTGGTGAAAAATTCACTTGCATACAGTTATTCAGTATCAGACTGGGACACAATAATTGATTTAAAAGGGCAACATGTTTATCCTGGATTTGTAGCTTCAAATTCAACTTTAGGATTAGCAGAAATTGATGCTGTACGCGCAACATTGGATTTTCAAGAAGTTGGTATTTACAACCCACACGTACGATCTCAAATTGCATACAATGTAGAGTCTGAAGTTATTGCAACTACGCGTTCAAATGGGGTTTTACTAAGTCAACCAACGCCACGTGGAGGTGTGATTTCTGGAACATCTTCTGTAATGGCAATGGATGGTTGGAATTGGGAAGATGCTACAATTGCTGCAAATGATGGTGTTCATGTCAATTGGCCAGCTTCCATTCAGCGTAAATCAGATAATAGAAACGTGCAAGAAAGAGCAAAAGACTATGCGACTAAAAAACAAGAATTGTATGCTTTTTTCGAAGCTTCATTGGCCTATTTGAAAACGAAAAAGAGTGAAGTTGATTTGCGCTACCAAGCAATGAATGGTTGTTTTAATGGAACTAAACGTGTGTACTTTCATGCTGATGATTTACAACAAATTAATGACATCATAGATTTCGTAACTTATTTTAAATTGCCTTTTGCTGTGATTGTTGGTGGACACGATGCTGCATTAGTTGGACGTAAACTTAAGGATGCTAAGATTGCTGTGATGCTGTATCGCACGCATAGTTTACCTAGAAGAGAAGAAGAAGCTGTTAATCATGCTTATTCTGCACCATTTAAATTACAAGAAGAAGGTGTTTTATTCTGCATTCAAAATGAAGGTGATATGGAAATTACACAAGCGCGAAATATACCTTTTCTAGCTGGTACAGCGATGGCTTATGGATTAACTACAGAGCAGGCAATTGCAGCTGTTTCGTTGAATGCTTGCAAAATAATGGGCATCGATAAAATGTATGGATCTATTGAAGTTGGTAAGTCTGCTACCTTATTTGTTTCCGAAGGAAATGCATTGGATATGCGTACAAATAATGTGACTTTAGCCCTAATCAATGGAAGAATAATTGGTTTAAAAAATAAGCAAGGAGAATTGTATCAAAAATATAAAGGAAAATATTCGCAACAAAAATAAATGCTTTAGTTTATTTTTGTAACATGAATGCAATTAACCGAATCCTTTTCTTTCTTCATGCATCTAATCTGATTGTCGCTTTAGCTGGAGCATTTTTAGCGTTTGGTATTTGTAAGCAACTTAACATCGATTATGCAGAAAGGTATGGTTTTCTTGCGTTCTGCTTAATTTTCTCTATTTACTTTTTTCAACGGATGGTCGATCACTCTGGGTTTTCTGAGGATGAAAGAAATGTTTGGGGAAATAGAACATGGATAGCCATCGGATTGAGTACTGTTTTATTATTTCTGGGGTTTGTTGTCGGACTACAAATGGTTCAATATTCTGTGATTCAAATCACCTTAATTGTCGTTTTTTCGCTGATTTGCGGCTGGTATGTCATTCCATTATTTGGTTCTAAATTACGCGAAATTGCAGGATTAAAATTGGTTTTAATTGCTGCTACCTGGACATATACTTGCTTGGTTTTTCCTTACCTAAATGTTTTCAAGGAATTTACAACTGACCTTATGTACTTTGCTTTATTGCTTATTTTTTACATTAGTGCGGTTGTTTTACCATTTGATATCAGAGATAAATCCATCGACCTTGTGCAACAAAGTACAGTTCCGCAAGTAATTGGTGTTCGCGTCACAAAACTAATTGGTACGATCTTGCTCTTGATTTTTAGTATTGGAATGTATGTTCTAAAAATAGTTGAGCCGACAAATATCTTATTTGCCAGCTCAATTCTTATTCAAATAGCGCTACTCAATTTTACAACTGAAAAGCGACCATTTTATTATTTTTTATCCATTGATTTCTGTATTGGATTGCTCGGTTTGAGCTTCCTTTTATGATTTTTTATCTGAAGGAAAAAACTTTTTATTCCAAACAATCAATATTCCAATTCCAACAGATATTGCGAAATCTGCTAAGTTCCAAATAGCTGGAAAAACTGCTTTTCCTCCAAGAAATGGAATTGCTTGCGGCCACGTTGCATCAAATTTGAACATGTCTACTACATTTCCAAATAAAAACCCTTTAGGTTTTGTTTCCATTTGCCCCCAAAATCCACAATCCACAAAGATTCCAGATCCTTCTTGAATGTTATATGGAAAACAAGGATCATAAGGAAAGTAATAGTCAAAATACATTGAGTCCAAAAGGTTTCCTAAAGCCCCAGCGATAACAAGACCAAAAGGAATTAAGAAATTTAATTTCATTCCTTCTTTGGCTTTCTTGATCCAATAATAAACCAAAACACCAACGGCAATGATTCTAAAGATACTTAACGCCAATTTATGCCATGCCTTATTTCCAAAAGAGGTACCAAAGGCCATTCCTCTGTTTTCGATGTATTCCATCACAAACCAATCACCAATAATTGGATGTTCAACTCCTAATTGGAAATTGTTTTTTACATATATTTTTAACCATTGATCAAGCAGGAGAATAAGTAAAACCATTCCCCCAACAATTAAACCTTGACGCTTGATTGAATTATTTTTGCTCATTATTTTTTGCTTCAATACTTAAAGTTGCATGAGGAACCAACATCAAACGTTCTTTTTGAATTTTCTTTCCTGTAACGCGACAAATTCCGTATGTTTTATTTTCAATACGAACTAAAGCACTGTTTAAACTTTGAATAAATTTCTCTTGACGGGATGCTAACTGAGCCACTTCTTCACGAGAAAGTGTATCAGATCCATCTTCCATCATATTAAATGTTCGACCAGTATCGTTTGTACCATGATCATCAGTATGTGAAAGCGTACCCTTTAACAATTTTAAGTGTTCGTTTGCTTCCGCTAATTTTTGTATAATTAATGTTCTGAATTCTTCTAATTCTTCATCGGAATATCTTGTCGCTTCTTTCATTTCGCTTAGTTTTTCTTAAGGTTAATCAATTTTATTGAATAAGCTTTTGTTAAAGTGAGCAAAAATAGCATTTAATTCCAAACTTCCAAGTCTTGAAACGCTTAATTGTAATTCATTAACAGGTGTTTAATTCAGTTGAAAAGCTCCTGATCTAGCCAGTTGTTTAAAGAATTCTTTTTCAGATAAATCAATGATGATTGCTCCAGGAAAGTAGAATTTGGCAATCTGTCTAAAATCATAAGATGAACGTGCCATCTTCATCGCCCCTTCTTGGCAAAGTCCAACACCATGACCGTATCCTTTTCCATAAAATACGACTTGTTCGCCCTCTAAACGCGTTGAGAAGAATGTAGATTTTAAGTTGAATTTAATACGTATATCTCGCAATGGAATTCCTAAAGCAGGTGACAAATAAAATGCTTTACGTTCTTCTTGATCAAAAAAGTACATGCGTTCCAACCAAGAGCTATCAGTGATTGGGAAATTAAATTGACTTACCAAGTAATTTTCCCACTCTGTTTTTGAAATTCTCTTCTCCCATTTGGCTTGCTTGGTGTAAATGCAAAAGGTATCTAAAAATGTATTCAGATAAGCGATAGAATTATTCCAAACGTAATCAGCTTCACTTGTTTGCCCGCCGCAATTGGCGTGAAAATAGGAATCGATTAATTGATTTTTATCATCCAACATTACACTTCCAGATGTATTAGCAACTGCTTCACGAATCAAGGGAGTAAATCGCAACATACTGTGGTAAGCTTGACAGTGAACCCGATCGCACAAAGAAAAACCTTCTTTTGCATGTTTATTGACATATTTCAGCGCATAAGTACGACTCATCAATGCTTGTACTTTGTAATATTCAATGTGTTGACCTCCGCCACCTTCTGATTCGACAACGCCTGACAAGTAATTGTCAATGTCAACGATATTGACGATTAATACAGAATTATTTACTGCCGTAAACTCAAAATCTTCCTCGTATTTGCGCGATTTTATCGATGTATTGCTTCTTGGATCAATCGTTATGGAAGAACCTAACTTATTTTGAATTAAGACAACTTTATTGAACAATCCTTTATCTACAACACCCATTTTTAAGCGCACTTGTTTCCCTTCAACAGAAATATCTACAAATTCATTAGGTAAGATTGAACCAAAATGTGTGGTGTCAGCATAGATGGAATAGCTTCCAACGTTGTATGCGGCAACGACCCTTTTGATAGCGAAATCACGGAAAACCCCGATACGCATTTGTTGCGCATGTGCAAAGCATGTTAGCGTCCATAAAATCAATATCAATGAGAATTTCTTCACCATGCAAAAATACTTCTGAGTAGTTTCTATAATTTGTCTTTACTGATTAGTTTTCAACACTGCTTGTGCAATTGTTTTACTTGCACCACCACCGCCAAGAATTTCTTTCATGATTTTGTAATTTGACAATTGCTTTTCGCGCTTCGCTCCACCAACTTTTATTAACTCCACTTCTGAAGCGATGGTTTTTGGATTACATTCTCCTTGGATCAGCTCTTTCACTACTTCCTTATCCATAATAAGGTTTACTAATGAAATGTATTTTATTTTAATTAATTGTTTGGCGATTAAATAAGAAATATTCGATCCGATATAACACACCACTTCTGGCACTTCAAACAAAGCAGTTTCTAAAGTTGCAGTTCCAGATGTAACTACGGCTAATTCAGCATTGCTCAATAAATCATACGTTTGATTGTGAACAATCTTAACATTCGAATAATCCTTTAAAAATGGAGCGTAGAATTCAACATCCAAGCTAGGTGCTCCAGCTACAACAATTTGGTAATTGGTGTATTTTTTTAGCGCAGCCAACATTATGGGAAGTTTTTTAGTAACTTCCTGTTTTCTACTTCCAGGTAAAACTGCAATGATTGGATCGCTGTTCAAACCATTTCTCGCAATGAAAGAGTGTGTTGAATTCTTGGCTTTAAATTGTTCAATGGCATCAAGTAGCGGGTGACCAATATAAGTTACGTCGTAGTCGAATTTTTTATAAAAATCTTTTTCGAAAGGGAGAATGACATACATTTCATCTACCACTTTTTTTATGGTATGAACGCGATTTTGTTTCCAAGCCCAAACTTGTGGTGAAATGTAATAAATTACTTTGATGCCTTGCTCCTTTGCCCATTCAGCAATACGAAGATTAAACCCCGGATAATCAATTAGTATAAGTGCATCTGGTTTGTTTGCTAAAATATCTTCTTTGCAGAATTTCAAGTTTTTCATGATTGTTCGTAGGTTCATTAATACCTCTACAAAACCCATGAATGCTAGTTCTTTAATATGTTTTACTCGTTTTCCACCAACGTTTGTCATCTCATCTCCACCCCAAAAGCGAAAGTCACATGTAGGATTTTCCTCCAACATAGCTTTCATCAAATTGCTTCCGTGTAAATCTCCTGATGCCTCACCGGCTATTACGTAAAATTTCTTAGCCATTAAAGGATAAATTTAAACAACAACATTATAAGTAAATCGAGCACAGTCGCCATGATGATTCCTTGTCCAAATGCCCACTTACCTTTTCGAAGTGAAACGAAATGAAACCAAGGTAAATTAGCGATTGCTGCAAGTGACAATACTTTAGCTGTAAAATTTGGAATTTTTACAAAACGACCAAAGTTAACTGCATAGTTGTGACCATTGTCGTAGCTGTAATAACCAATGATAATTAAGCTAGCAACGATGATTGTTGCGATTCCAACGAGTAAACCTTTAGTATGTTCGGCTGACCATGATTTTAAATTCATTATTTCCAGTTTTTTAATGTATTAATTGCAGCATATGCTGTCATGTCAAATTGTGTTGGTACGATTGTAGCGTAACCTTCTTGAATAAAATGCAAGTCTGTATCTTTTTCTACTTCAATTTCCTGAAATTTGCCTGTCATCCAATAATAAGAGTGACCAAAAGGATCTTTTCTTTCTTCAAAACGATCGTCCCAAAATGCTGCCGCTTGTTTGCAAATTTTTATTCCTTTTATTTCACTTGCAGGCAATTTTGGAATGTTGACATTCAAACAAACATGTTTTGGAAATTCATTTCTAAGCACCAATGCTGTTACTTCATCCACAATTTTCATTGCACCAGTAAAGTCAGCGTCTTCATCAAAATCACACAAAGAAAAGCCGATCGATGGAATGTTTTCCATAGCTCCTTCCACTGCGGCCGACATGGTACCTGAATACAAAACATTTGACGAAAAATTTGCTCCATGATTGATTCCTGAAACCAATAGGTCTGGTTTTCTATGTGCTATTTCATAGATTCCCAATTTTACACAGTCAACTGGGGTTCCAGTTGTTGAATAAGCCTCGATTTCTGGATACAATTTCGATCTTTTCATGCGTAAAGGATGATTGATTGTAATGGCATGTCCCATTCCAGATTGCGGTTTATCTGGCGCAACAACTATTACTTGACCGAACTTTTGCATACATTCAACCAAGGATTCTAATCCTTTAGCTGCAATGCCATCATCGTTTG